>FLSF01002315.1_pt1 | contig 76782 bp, 65 predicted proteins | sample 1550431 | NCBI WGS metagenome assembly FLSF01 (sample SAMEA4031754, study PRJEB14383) | metagenome | biome: human; feature: oral; material: saliva | place: Philippines | collected 2014 | reverse complement strand
ATGTCTTAATCCCCTAGAAATTGGGGAGTGTTTCAGACATCAATAAAGCTGTGGCCACCACTGGTCATGCTATGTCTTAATCCCCTAGAAATTGGGGAGTGTTTCAGACTCTGGGCATGGGAGGCAAAAGATGGTGGTATAAGTCTTAATCCCCTAGAAATTGGGGAGTGTTTCAGACACGTACTAAGTGGTATAATCCCACTAGGGTGGAAAGTCTTAATCCCCTAGAAATTGGGGAGTGTTTCAGACAGAGACCTATGGTGGTCGTTCTTTGCAATTCTGTCTTAATCCCCTAGAAATTGGGGAGTGTTTCAGACCTCACATTGTGCGATATGGTCACTCGTGAGGGTGACGTCTTAATCCCCTAGAAATTGGGGAGTGTTTCAGACACAAGTAATGTATCTATATCGAAACGTAAGATGTCTTAATCCCCTAGAAATTGGGGAGTGTTTCAGACTGAGTCCCGAAGACTCAAATAACATTAAATCAAGTCTTAATCCCCTAGAAATTGGGGAGTGTTTCAGACTTCTCCGTGAGAGAAAGTGTTGATACTGTCTCGCGTCTTAATCCCCTAGAAATTGGGGAGTGTTTCAGACTATCACTGGAAGAGAACTTATCTAAGTTATAGTTGTCTTAATCCCCTAGAAATTGGGGAGTGTTTCAGACGACAGTGGAACGCGTAAAGCGTTCCGATGCGGTCTTAATCCCCTAGAAATTGGGGAGTGTTTCAGACACGGTTGATTTAAATTTTTAAATAAAATCAATAAGTTACTCAATCATTTTTTGGGATAATTTTTCACTAAAAAAGTTGTTGTAATTTTAACCAATTTTGACCAAAATTTTACACTTTTAACAGTCCAAAACGTCAATAACAAAACTGCTTTTGTCGAGCCAGCTCTAAAACACTTACCCCTAAGGGAACCAATGATAACTACTGGTTTGGGTATTATAAACCCTATCCGAATTTTTGCAATAGATTTGCCAAAAGATTTACCAAAAAATTTGTTGCCCTTCTTCACCAAGTAGCATAATGTCTGTTGAACGTTTTCCTTTGATAAATGCACTTTCTAAACTTTGGGTTTGATACACTTTAACATCGTCGTGATGGCTATCTATAATCCGCTCTAATTTGGCAATTAATGCGTCCATATCTTGCGAAGACAATATGCCATAATAAATAGAATATTGAATTTGTAGCAATTCTTTGCTAATTAAACGATGTACTTTTTTTAGTCGTTTTGGGTCTTTGATGTCATAACAGACGACAAAATGTTGCTTTTTCATACGTTTTCTATGTGATTGGTTGTTAATGGATTAAATGGTTAAAAATCATTCATATAATCTAATGATGCGTTTAAAATCGCTTCTTCGCCTGTGATAATACACTGCCCTTCTAATCGGTGTAACCATGCCCAAATGTGCGCAGTTGCTTGTTTTTCCAAAGATGGACGAATGGCAGTAAATGCCTGATAAAAACGGCTACGCCCTGCTTTTAAAAGTTCGCACGGTTTATCTTGATTGGGTTTGATGCTAAAATCTTCTTTGGTAATTTGCCCACTTGCAAATAACTGCCAAACAAACCATTCAATTTTATCTCGTTGCAGTTCGGCAAAGTCGCACGCCAAAGACTGCCTTCCATAACTTACTTCATGTAAAACGCCTAAAAATGGGTCAAACCCCACCAAAAACGCTGCCCGTTCACAAATGCCTTGTAGCAGCGTATAACCAAGCGATAACAAGACATTAACGGGGTCTTTTGGGGGACGACGATTGCGTTTTGTAAATTGTAAATCCTTATCAAAAAACGATTGATACGCCCCAAAAAATAACGATGCTGATGAGCCTTCAATGCCGCGTAAACTGGCTAAATTTTTTCTAGGAGCAACCAAGGTGCTGTTTTTACGAAAAAAGTAGGTTTTTAATTGCCGTCTGTTTTGTTGTAATTTATCAATGGTTTGATAAATATCTTGGCAACCAGATGGGCAATTTTGCTTTGCCAACCGATGCAGTAAGTTGATTTGACGATGAATTTTTAGCTTTACTAATAACGTTGCCCACTGCTCTTTACATTCTTCATCTCGCAAGACTTCATACTGAATTTGGCGCCTGGTAACTGCTTTATGCCAATTGCCATGTAAACAGCTGGCTTGACCTGATGTGCCACTTGGCAAAATCGTTAAGGCGATTTGATGTTCTGATAATTTTGTTAAAAGGTTGGTACTAATGTCTATGTTTGTGGTAATGGTTAGACTTTGGATTTGGTTAAACGGCAAACTGATTGGTTTTTGAAAACTATCATGTTGTATCAGCAAGATTTGACGCTCATAAGTCAGCCGAGAACCTTTTTGGTCAATAACAACGTTTCTCATCGTAATTCCTTATAGATAAATAGCTTAACCGATATACAAAAAATCGTCTGTTGAGTTAAAAATTGGCGACTTGCGCGGTTTGGTTTGCCAATAGGTTTGATGAACCTGAATGACGCATCCAGCGTCTTGATGGGCTAAATATTTATTGAGCTGTTTTTGTAATTGAATTTTATCTTGATTGGTTAAATAACATTCATAAGCAGATAATTGACCACCAAAAGCGTAGTTTTTGACTTGATTTCGGATTGTGTCTTGTCGATCATCATCGCCAACATCATAACCGACCAAATAAAGATGACGCACCATAATAAAAACCCCAAACATTCATTTGGGGTTATTATCGCAAAAAAATAACAAAAACAGATAAAAGGATAAGCTTGTCAATTAGTCTTCCAGTAGATTTTTAAAGCGTTCTTGAAGACTTTGTTTTAGTTTTTGCTCATCTTCTAAAATCTGTTTAATTTTTTTCTTTTCTTCTTGTTTGCCATGCACCACCGCATTGCGGATAATGGTTAATATACGGAATTTTTCATCATTTTTTAGATGATGGCGCTGACTTTCGCGGTCATCGTAATTATCAACGTCTTTGTTTGCTTGAATGGTTTTGGCGGTAATCATACCTTCCATTGCAAACACAACCGCCCTTAAATAATCGCGACGGTGCAAATATTCTTTTGCTAAGTGCTGTTCATTAAGACCGCGATTTTGTTCTTTATGCCATTTCAATCGTTGCACCAATTGGGGTTTAAATAAATTGACAATTGGAGTTTTGATTTTCTGTATTTTATTAAATACAGTTCCGATTTTTTGGCGGGCTTGGCTGGCATTGCTGATGCGTTCATAAAAAGACGCTTGCGATAACTGTTTGGCATCTGTATCTGTCATGCCTTGTTGTTGCAGCAGTGGGGCAAATACTGAATAATCGCCGTCTTTGTCAAAGGTGCTAAGAGCATCCACCCAATCAAGCATGGTTAATAAGCTTTCAAGTTCTAAAACAGGCGTTTTGTTATCACTTGACATTTCAAACGCCCCATAATAGATTTGTTGAACGTCAATTTTTTTAACCGTTTTTAAAAATCTTGCCGCTACCAGTGATAACATTGGCAAGTGTCTAAAACCATGAGTAACATCAATGACCACATCTTCATTTTCATCTAAATTCTCAGCCAACACGGATAAAATTTCAATTTGCTCTTTAGGATTTTTAGCAAAAGGAATTAACACACAATGCACTTCTGCATTCAGTGATTGACTTAGATAATCTTCAAATGGCTGTAAATGTTCTGGGCTGACGTTTTTGCTGTCAACCGCTTCGGATAAATCCAGCCATTTTTCTTCCATGCCATTATCGCCCGCATTTTCCAAAAAAACATCCCACATACTGCCAGACGTACCCAACAAAATCACTTTAGTTGGTTTGATTTTTTGTGCCAATGCCATACCAATATAGCGAGTTTGCTCAAAAACCTCACCATCTGAAAATTGATAATTGGTGGTACGATAACCGCCATTTTGTTTGTTGCCAACGCCCAAAAAACTAATTAATGTTGTCATATAACACTCCTTAACAATGAATGATAAACCAAATTGATAAACCAAAATCAGTCAATTTGTTTTGAATGTACGGTGTGGATGCACTGATTGTTTAATGCCCTACCCGCCTGCCAGTACATAAATCAGCATAATAAACATCAGCCGCTGATAACTAACTGGTTAGGTTTATTATGCCAAAGATTTTATGCAAGTTGATTTTTTGGTAAGCTTATTTTTATGTAAAAACTACTTTTGATTTTACCTTTTTTGTTTGGTGTATTAAGATAAGCCAACCTCTTGTTTAAGTAGATTGATGCGCTCCTTCCATTTTTTGTTTTTACTGATACTACCACCTATGAGTTTGGGTAAATATGGCAAAAACACCGTTTCAAGAGCGTATTTTTTATCGTCTTCTGGCCATTTTATCACTAAATTATACAAACTAAGAAAATCGTATTCCTTGCCATCAATTCTAACTTTTGGTGGACTGCTTACTTTGCCATGCCAAGAACTTTCGTCTAGTTTTTCCAGTTCATTTTCAAATTTACAAACCAGCTGCCGATTTTCATTCAAATCGGAAATTAAGCGTTCAAGTTCTTGTTGGTTTTTTTCCTCTTGTACCCGTTTAGTTTCCTCTTCAATCTTTTGAAGATAAGGATTAATTTTGGCTTTATCTAAATCAAAATAGCCGTAACCTGAACCGCCTTTGCACCCTAGCCCCTGTTGCTGAATGGTTTGTTCTAGCAGGTTTTTTGCATAATTTGCCCAGCCTTGAACGCCTTCAATCACAAAATAAAAACTTCCTTGCACCGCAATTTGTTGGTTTGGAATGGGGTTTTCGGTGTCTAAGGCATCAAAATCACCTTGATAGTACGCTTGATTATGCACCGTTACGATTTCATCTATAAATGGTTTATTAGCGTCGCTTGAATCTGGTATCCACCACGCATCATGCCAAATTAAATAGCCTGCATTAGGATTTTCATCGTCGTCTGAGCCAAATAGCACATCAATAATTGCTTTTTTATCATCAGCAATGATGATTTTGCCTTTATCGTATTGTATTTGATTGTTAGCGTCTTTTTTGGCAAATAAATGCTCGGCGTAATTTCTCACCGCTCCTTTGACGCTAGACCCAGGTATCATCGGCATACCATAAGTGTGATGGGTACTAACCCCAGTTTCTAACGCTCCCCCCAATGGCAGACCTGTAAACAAACGACCATTAATGGTTGCGCTCACACAAGCAAAGTTAGTATTACTATTTTCGTAAGTATGTGCCAGCCAGCGTTCAAATGCCAAATAATACAAATCATCCGCAGCCACGCCTGAGATTTTTCCAATTAAATTCTTTTTGGTGGGTTTTTCATTATCATCATCCCATGTTTTTAACCCTCTTTGGATTAATAACCCCGCATGAGCAGAACGCGAATCATCAAACAGCGCCTGCAAATCTTTACGCATTAAATCGGTCATCTTTTGACTCCTTATTTACTTTTCCAATAAGGCTTGAGTATAGCGCTTTAGCCAGCTGCTTGCTTCAATGGCATTACGAGTAAGTATTTGATATTTAACAATATCGGCTGCTAGCACTTCTGCATGCAGTTTCTGAACATCAGAAAATCCTAATAAACTGGCAAGATGCTTAAGTATCATAGCATGCTCTTTTTCAGACTTTGCCATTAAAAATCCAACCGATTGAGCTAAGCCCGATTGCATAATCATCGTTGGCAATGACAATGCCAGTGTACGATATTTTGATTCAGGAACGTCTTGTTGATTTTTGATGCCACTCACTAAAGGATAGGCATTTTCGGCGTATTTTTTTGAGCGAACTTGCATATTACTCTCCTTTTTTGGCTTGAGGCTTTGTAATCAAAAGGCGGCACAGCCCACGTCCTACGGTATGTTTTCCGCCAATTTGCAAACGGATTTCTTCAATTGGTAATAAATCCGCAAGTTCTTTGGCAGATTTTTGATTGCTGGTGTCTCGTGAATCACTCACACCCATCACACCCCATAGCACGCTATCGGCGGGTAGATTTTCTTCTGTCCACAAAGCCCCTGTTTGCACCGTGCGTGTTTCGCGTTCAATGCGAATGCGTGTGCGAATTTCGGTGGCGGTATCTGCCAAAAATGAAAAAATACTGTCTGGCAAAATCACAAAACGTTTTTTAACTTCGTTTTGCCAATCTTTAAAATCGGGTGTACCTTCAGGATAAAGTTCAGCGGTGATTTTATTTGCCCATTTTTCAGCCAAATCGTCGCAACGTGATTTAATATCTAAATCTTCTAAAGCGATTTTTTCATTTATCAATAAAACACTATCATTTGCTAATAATGCTCTGCTGTCGGCGATTGTTGGAACATTCAAATCCAAAGCCAAATCGCGCTTGTACTGGCGTAAAATAAATGGGCATGTTGCATATGCGACAGTTCCTGCAAATGAACGAATGGGCAACATCAGCAAGTTGGCATCACCAAAGGCAAGCGCGCCTGCATGGTCTGCGTCTTTATCTTTACCAAATAAGGTGTTAATATCTCTATCATCAATTTGCGTTTTTAACTCATCGCGCATTACGCCCTTTAAGGAAGAACCTGGAATAATGGGCAAATTGGTTGCTTTTGCACGTGCAATGGGTAAGTCCACCACTCCCACACCTTGACCTGTACCAAGATGTAGGGCTGATAAGTTTTGTAGATGAAAAATACGAGTTTGCATAATACATTCCTTCAATTTAAATTAATAATCAATAAACAACTTAAAATCAGTCAAATGAATAAGGCGCAATGCTTGCCATGCCAAAGCCATCATTTTGGTCGTATTCATTATCAGCCAAAGATAGATTTAGCCGCTGTAGCGTTTGTAAATCCATAGTATCGCCATCAATCAGTTCAAACCAATAAACCGAGCCTGCTGATACGGCTTTTCGCATCGCTTTTGGTTTCCACAACAAACTATCCCAGCCCGATACAGCTTGCCAACGGTCAATTGCAATGGCTTTTAAACGCACTTTGATTTCGCTGTCTGGCAGTTTTCCAGTCATTGACTTTTGGTCAATCCATTCTGGTAAATAGCCCTGAGCAAACACACATGGGGTGATAAAGGTTAAACAAAAACCTTTGGCTTGATTAATCTTGTCCACCTGTTTTTGTTGGGCAGTTTCAACCACGGTTTGTTTGATTGGTAAAAATTGAGATAAACGGCGCTCACCACCAAAAGTTGCCAAGTCTTCCTTTAAGTCTTGTTCAGACACAACCACAAACCCAAGTCTTTTATCATCAAAACAACGTTTTTGAATTTCTGGTGATGGTTTGATTTGATAGCCCATATCATAACTTGCTGTTTGGAATAAACGCCCTTCCTCAGATGACAAAGTATCATCATCAATAGCAACGTGCGTGCGAATATCGGTTGGTATGCTTGTAATGCCATCTTGTTTGATGTCATCATAGGATAAATCATCCCCTTGTTGCCATTTTTTTAGATGTTCAAGGGTCCAAAAATTGACACCTGATTTGGGTTTGCCCTTAATAGCCTTAACCTTTCCTTCTTTATCTACAGTTTGCACATAAAGTAGCCCATTGGGTAAATCACTACCACAATCACCCTCCATAGCTTTTGGAGCTAAACGAACCAGTTCAATATTGCCGTCTTTTTCAACATACAAACTGTCGGCAGGCTTTGGAACCAAAATGGTGTGATTGCCATCATCTCCATATTTAGCCAAATAAACGCCATAACTTTTTACAGACAATATTTGCTTATATTCATCATCTTTTAGCGCATCTTCTACACTGCTAAAACGTTTTTTGATTGCAGGCAATGTTTGTTGAGCGATGCTCAATGAACGAATCAAGCCCGCCCCTGCACTTGGTAAAGGAAAAATAACATCCGATGCTGACATCTGCGAACCAAATGGTTTTCCTGAACGAAAAACAAGCGGTGCAAAGGATTGTATTAAATAACTTTTCATTTTTTTATTCTTTCCCCAAATCTTTTTGTGTTTTTGCAGCAAACCAGCGAGCTACAATCAGTTCATTTGCTAAATTGTCCAAACCAATCTTCTTGGCACGTTCATTAAGCATATCAATTGTTTGGTCAGCAATTTTCTTTGATTGATTGGTGCGAGCTTGTTTTAACATGCGCAATAATTCAGCAGACTGAATGTCCTTTTGCAGCTGCTTATCATCAATTGCAAAATCACAGGTACGTAAATAAATTTCTCTTACATCGTAAGCAATGCGGCTTGGAATTTGTTTTTCAACATAATAATTTACCATAGTTTCAAAAGCATTTAACCCAGCCAAATCATCCCAATTAAAGCGCAGTTTGGTATCGTTGCCAGAACGCACAGAAAGTAAAATACCCAAAGCGTTACGACGTTTTTCCGTGCTTTGACTCTCATCAACATGGTCGCCTTTGGCGAATTTTTCAGCCTGGCTTGCCAATTCGCGAATCACCCCAAGCGGCGTCATGATATGGCAAATTGCCAAACCCACAGATAACGTTGGTGAATTTTTTGCACCCAGTTTATTTGCAACGCCAGATAAACTGTTAGCAAAGAGTTTTTGTAAGTCGTCGGCGCATTTATAAGCCTCATCAAGTGGCACAAATCCCAATACATCATCACCCCCTGCATAAATGCAGTGCCCACTGCTTTGTCTCATGGTATAAGCCACTTGACCTGCAAAGTTTGATAAGGCTTGAGTGATTTCTTGATGCTGAACTTGTGTTTTAGCTTTATCCAAAAGCTCACCCATACGGTCGCCATCAGCAAGTAACAGTACACCGTAACGATAAGGCTCGCCATACCTTTGAAATAATGGGACTAACGTTTTTTTGAGAACCTTTAGGTTATCAACAATTTCTTTAGCTTCTTTATCGTCGCTATTTTTATATTCTTTTAAGGTAACTTCCAATCGCGATGGGTATAAAAGCTGCGCATCGTAAGCAAAATCTTGATAAACTTCGTTGTTTCCTGTAACACCAGAGGCAACGCCCAATCGACACAGTTCACGATAAGTGTCTTTTAGCTTGTTTAACGCATCTGGTTCTTTTTGGGCAATCTCTTTTATCCATGCATGAGCGGTGATGCGGGTAAATGGTGTAAATTGTTCCGCCTTCTTCTCAAAGCCCAAACGTTTAATCACCCCAACCGTATCAAGCTGCTCAGATTTAGACAGTGATAATTTTCTTTGTAAAGAGTTTTTTTGAAGACCGCTTTCTTTTAAAACCGTTTCACGCATACCATCTAGCGATGACTTGGGTAGCATAAACAAATCTTGATAAGGCTGTTTTATGACATTGTGGTTTTTATCGGTTATTTTTCTTGCATCGTCTAATTGCGCCAATGAGGTGATAAAATCCTTTTCCGATATGGCGCAGGTAGGAGAAAAATCTCTGGTTGCTTTTCGGCTAGCCAGTGTCTGACCCGCTTTTTGTGCAGCGTCATGATACGAATTATCATCACCAAATCTTGCCCAAGCCGTCTGAATTTCCAAATAATCATCCAGCTGACTATTCCAAATGGTTTCACGTAAATAATGCTTGTCTTTTGGCAGGCGTGATAAAGCGTTACTAGCTTCTTTAATAAAGCGTTTTTTTACGGATTCTTTGGCGTTGTCAATGATGTCTTTCAATTCATCAACACTATCAACAGTCAATACAACTTGAACTTTATTCCCAACAGAAAAATCCGAATTTTCCTCCAAATCAGCCTGATTGCTTTTGTCCACGTGAGGGAAAATTAATTGTGCTTTTGTATCGCCTAAATCATTGAGGCTTTTAGCGCAAGCTTTAGCAAGCTCAGAGAGTAGCCAAGAACCACTCCATAGGTCTCGACTGCGACGGGCAGAGGCAATAAATGTCTGCACAGGTCCAATCGAAAATATAACAACGTATTTTAACATGTATCCATTCCTTAATCTTGTCAACCCATATAAAGCTTATTGCTTAAAATATTCTAAAAAAGCCTGTATCGGGTCGCCCCCACCATTTTCATTAATGGGGCAAATGTGATTTGCGGCGTCAGCTTGCCAAATAGGATAAGATTTATCACCAACACACACACTCATCTTTAAAATATCATCATAAGGCAACACAAGCGCCATTGGTTGATATTGTTTTTGCTGTCCCTTTTTGTCTATCAAACGCGGTCGCAAAATCAAGGGGCTTGGTAAACGCTCGCCAAATTCTGGTTTGAGCATGATATTTAAAGCTTTTTCTTGTCGAGATTGATAATTGATGGGCAAACCAAACACCGAACGAGCAAATACATTGCCCGCTGGATGTTCTGGCTCATGCCTTCTATCATAACCCAAATTTTTCTGGATGCGTCTTAGCGCATCAGGTTCTGGCCAGCGGCTGCGACCAGGTATATTAGGCGCTTGACCCCAATTGCGTCCAACCCCCGGAGCTTGGCGAAAATCAGATAGTTTGTTGATGGCAAATTGCAAAGATTGTAATGCAGAATTGTTGCTGTTATTTTGTTTGATAGCCAAACGGCAGCCTGCTTTTTCTACGTCCTCTTCATTTAAAAGTTCACAAATTTGCGGATAATCTAGGCATTGATTGGCATAGATTGCCCCCAAGCCCTTGCGACTGCGAAAACCCAAACCGCCAAAATTTACCCACCACTGTAAGGTTTCAATAACTTGATTTTTAATTTCCTTTTGATGGGCGATTTTTTCACAAAATGCAAACTGTAAGTCAAACATCAGTCCTTGCTTTAGCAATTTATGAGGTGTTTTAGTTTCATCCGTTTCGTTATGTGCAGGAAATAAAACATACTTTAAATCTATTAATGGCTTATCATCATATTTGATTAGATGATTCTCTGTGATTCTTTTTGATAAGTTATTGACTCTTAACAAAACATTGCCCGCAATCCCATCATCACCACTGCCAATTCCACCCCAAATTTCTTTTTCTTTTTGTGGAATATCTTTTAATTTCCATTCATGTTTGGCTAGCAGTCGCCACCAAAAACGCAATTGACCACGAATTGCGCTGGCGCGAATGGGCATTTTTGTATCCACTTTTGTGGATACGGTGCCGCCTCCATACATTGGTGTGATGAGTTCACAGCTTAGTGTGTGCCAATGTAGCACTGCATCTTTTAAATTATCCAAATTTGGTGCTTCAAACGTTGGTTCTCTTAACATATGTTATCCTTATTGGCGAATGATAATTCTATGATTATCAAGATTGATAGAGCGACGCCCACCATTTTTTCCATCAACGGATGCAATATCAATTTGTTCACAAATTGATTCACCAAACTTTTCGGTAAATTCTTTCCTTAACTTAGCTAAACCAGAGCACAAGTATTGTTCATCAATCTTTTCTTTTTTCTTCTCATTTTTGTATTTGCTGTAAATTTCATTAAACAGGCTTTGCTGCTCTTCCATAGACTCTATTTCTTCCTGGTTTGGTCGCTTATTCTGTGCTGGATAATACAAAGTTTTACCTTCTCGCTTTAGCTCTGCAACTAGTAAATACAGACTAAATTCCTTCGGAGAAAGCTTGCATTCTTTATCACCTATTATCACCTTTCTATCATTCACATCCAGTGTGACAGAAAATGGTTGTAAACTTGCATTGACCATCTCAATTACTGTAGAGAAACTTTTATTAACAACGGTATTTTTTGGGTTAATAAATTCACGCAATCTCACAAAAGGAATGTTAGCCAGCCAAACTTTAGCATCAAAAGCGTCTAATAATTCTTCTTCATACACATCATGACCTTGCTCCATCTTTTTATGTGTTTTTTTAATGATATTTTGTCCTTTTTTAAGTGCAGGGTAATAAAATCCTTGTAACGTTTCATATTTTTCACTTACTAAAACGTGAGACAATTGATCTTGAATACGCCCATATAAAGACAGTGCGTATCCTGCATAAAAGCCCATTGTTTTACGCCCGCCTGCAATTGAAACGTGTAAGCTGACATTATCATCTTGGGTAAATTCACGAACTTTTTGGCAAATCATATCTGCCGCCAGTTCATTTTCTTCAGGGGTTTTTAAATCATCCAGCTTATTACCTTCTTTGTCTACGATTGCATTTAAAGAGCTTTCGTCAAATTTAATTTCTGGCAGATTGTATTCTTCGCACATTTTCTTAAAAATGCCATTATCGCCAAGCAAATTGTCTTTGATTTTTTTTAGCCCTGTTGTCGTGCTTAATACCTGAATTTCGTTAGGCACCCATTTTTCTTGTTTTGCTGGGTCACAAGCCAATGCCCATAGCGTTTCAGTGATGATTTGTGGCGTCATACCTGTAACCAAAAATAAAATGTTGTGTTTAGACATACCGTTTACCTCGTGTGTTTAAAAATAATTAAGACAATTTTAACCGATGATTTGATAAAAAGTTTAGTTTGATTAGCTTACCATTTTAGCTTGACTGAAAAATTTGAAGTTGATACTGTCCAAGCCCAAGTGTTGTACTTTTACCCACATGCAAATATTGCCCAATCCAAAGCAGTGGCAAAAGTCGCTCTAATATCTCGCTGTTTGCGATAAGCCGTATATCACCAGACAAGCCAAATAATTGAATTTTTTGGTTTTGACGGCTTGACCTGCGGATGACTTTTTCTGGTTCGACTTCAACGCGTATGGTCAACTGCTCTATATCCGCTAAAAACTCAGAAAATAAGCCATAACTGGTTTGCCATTTTGTTTCTGAATCGTGCTGCTGATTGCATTGCTGGATGCGATTATAAAGATTGATTAATAAATTTTTTGGCACAAGCTGATTTTTATGAAAGGCAATCTTGCCTTCTTGTTGCAAACGAAACGGAGTTAAAAAATGCAGTGTAATTTTAGATAGTTTGCTAATAGATGGTGGCTTGATGATGCATTTGATTTGCCAATCTGCCAAATTAAATGGATTGGTTTTTTTATCAAAAACCGTTTGAGCTTGATTACTGACCTTAATCAGTTCGCCACAAGCACGTTCTTTGCCACTTCCAAGCCCGGTTCGCAGTGCTTGTTCCCAAGCCTTGAATATCAAAACATAATCTTTGATAGCCTCGCCTAATAGAACAACACCAAAACGCCAAATTTGCGTTGGTTTGATGTTTGTTTGGTGTATTTTTGGAGGTATGATGATGTAAGGATTGGATGCTTTTTGACGATTGGCGATATCAAGTAATTGAGTTTCAAAAATATATGTGTAGCGACAGGCTTGATTTAACGGGCATTGACTACAGTCTGGTAAATTGGTAATACAGCATAATTCTCGCAGCGCATGACCAAAAGCTCCCCGAAGCATCGAGCCTGAGTGTTTGGGTAATTTTAGTGCATCGATTTGACGTACTGTTAAATTAAAGACGGCAATATTTGGCATGGTATCCCTACTTTTGGCTAATTTTATCTAGCACATTAACAATTACTTATCAATAAGTAACGTTATTCTAGCATTATTTTTAATACAAATTCTATACAAAAATGAAAAATTTTTTCTACATATTTTTTTAATACTTAATTATTTGATTTTTAATGACTATTTAATTAAAGAATTATATTGATGGTTTTTTATTCAAAAAGTTGAGTTTATTTACGCTTTATGTGAGAAAAAACAGCTGGCAATACTGCAGCGCCAATAGCGCAGACGGCTTTTACTGCATTACTTACTTGTTTGCTGTGAAAAATACCCGTAACGCACCAATGAGCAAAATGCTCGCAATTATTACGAAATAAATCATAATTGTCCTCGCCCAATTTGCTGAACGCACGCTCAACAATTTCGGCGGGTGAAAATTTCTCATTTCCGTGATAGTTTACAACTTTAATTTTTTTCGCTTTACCTTGAAATTTTGTTAAATCTGCTATCTCAATAGGACCTGATTTAAACGTTTCACAAAACCCTGCGTAATGAATAACTTGACCACGACCAATATAAATACCATGATGTGTATAACCCAGACGAGCAACTTTAAGATGGGAACCAATTTCATAAAGATCCATAATCATCACCTTATCAATTAAATAAAAAAATTTGAATGCAAGCCACCATCACCAAAATTAAATTTTAGTGTCATGAGTGTTTTTTATAGATATTTAAAAAAACATTATTTAATAAGATTTAAAAATAATGTTACTTAGAATGATTAGCACATCTGGTAATAATACAAATTGATTGTTAATTGATAAAAAAATTTAATTGGAAAAGTCATATTCGCAGCATAAACATTTATAGTTATTTAAAATATTTTCATCAACAACTTCACCTGCCTTAGCGCCAAGACATAAGCCCGCAGCCGCTCCAGTTAGTGCTCCTAATAAACTACCTGCAATACCACCAGCAACTGCGCCAACTGGACCTGCAACAACTCCAATTGCTGCCCCAGTCTGAGCACCAACCAAAGCACCGCCCCAGCCCGCTGCACCTCCAGCAGTAAAACCAATGGTTGCGCCTGCTTTGCGTGCGTAGTTATTTTTTTGAACGTGGGTTGAATGACAATTTGGACACATCATAGTAAATTTCCTCATATAAAGAATATTTGTTTAGTACAATTATATCTAAAGGCATAAAGCAAAATTAAAATTGATAAACTTATTAACTAAACTGATTAACTAAATGACAATATCAAATAATTTTTTATATTAAACCTTATTTTATCAAGCAATATTAAACTTAAGTCAATTTAATTAGCTTAATATTTTTTTAAATAAACACATAAAGTTTATTTTTAAATTATTTGTTTGTATGCAAACTAAACATGCAATAAATTATATACAAATAGTGCAAAATCTTTTAAATCTGGTAAGCTTATTTTTAAATGTTTAAAAATTAATCTAAATATAAAGATAGCTAAAGATGCAATAAATTGGGCAGATACCAAATATTGGCACTGCCCTTTTTATAAATTGAATGTTTGATGAGATGTATTTTTTTAATTGGCTTAATCTGTACCAAACTCATGGCGTTTTTTGGCAAAAAATCGATCCAGCCTATCCATGGCGTCTTCCAAATCAATCAAATTTGGCAAAAATACTACACGAAAATGGTCGGGTTTATCCCAATTAAATCCAGTACCTTGTACCATCAGGACTTTTTCTTCAATGAGTAAATCCATCATAAATTGCATATCGTTATCAATTGGATAAATATCACGGTCAATCTTAGCAAAACAGTAAAACGCGCCTTGTGGCATCGTGCAGCTAATGCCCTTGATTGCATTTAATCGACTGACTGCTAATTGTCTTTGTTTGTACAATCTTCCAGTGGGTGCGGTGAGTGCTTGCATGGATTGATAGCCGCCCATTGCTGTTTGAATGGCATATTGGGCTGGCACATTGGCACAAAGCCTCATACTAGCAAGCATGGTCAAACCCTCAATAAAATCACCAGCATGGTCTTTTTTACCGGATAGCATTACCCAACCTGAACGATAACCCGCAATTCTATGAGATTTAGACAACCCATTAAAAGTTAAAACCAAAGTCTTATCAGTAATCGTGCACATCGGCGTATGAACAGCATCATCGTACAAAATACGGTCATAAATTTCATCAGCTAAAATGACTAAGTTGTATTTTGCTGCCAGTTCTGCAATGCTTTTTAAAGTTTCAACTGAATATAAAGCGCCCGTTGGATTGTTTGGGTTAATAATTATGATACCTTTAGTATTGGATGTAATTTTACTTTGTATATCAGCCAAATCAGGTTGCCAGGCATTGTCTTCTTGACAGCGATAATGAACCGCTTTACCACCTGCTAAATTTGCTGCTGCTGTCCATAATGGGTAATCTGGCATTGGAATTAAAACTTCATCACCATCATCGAGTAAGGCTTGTAAAGTCATGACAATCAGCTCGGATACACCGTTACCAATAAATACATCACCGACATCGGTTGCTGATAACAATCCCTTGGCCTGATAATATTGTAAAATGGCTTTTCTGGCGCTAAAAATGCCTTTAGAATCTGAGTATCCAGATGCGTCTGCAAGATTCATTGATACATCTTGTACGATTTCGTCTGGCGGTAACAGCCCAAAAGGAGCAGGATTACCGATATTTAATTTAATGATTCTTTGTCCTTCAGCTTCCATACGATTGGCGGTTTGTAAAAGCTCGCCACGAATATCGTAACAAACATTATTTAATTTGCTGGATTTTTTTAAAGGTTTGACATTGCTCATAGTAGTGTCCAAAACGGTTGCAGGCGCGACATGTAAAGTGGTTTGAATTTGATTAGGGTGGTTGCCTGTAAGTAAATAACTTTCTGTGGTATTTAAAATTTTAGCTAAAATTGGCAATTTACTGCTCACGATACCATTTTTGCCCCCTTCCCAATTGGTAATTGCTGCTCGGCTGACCTTAGCACCTTCTTGACTTAGCTTATCAGCTAATATTTGAGCAGAAAGCCCCAAACTTTTACGTAACCTTTTAAGCCGTTGTCCTTGCATCTGAGGCGTATTTTCTAAATTCGTTAGTTCATCTGTCATTTTTATCTCACTGATGATAAAATTTTTCTCATTTTAAAGTAAAAAAATATAGAAAACAAGTTTTTTGAAAGAAAAACTTTCTTAATTTTGTTTAAAAAGCTTTAATATATTTTTTTTGATAGTTTTACTTGCTTTTATAATTTAAATGCAAATAAAAAGCTGACGAAAGTCAGCTTTTTTGAAGTGCAAGTGTCGTATTTATATTAGGACAAAAGCCAAGTAAAGGGCTCAATATCCACCCAATCTCCCGCCTGCAAATGACCAATATCTTTTTGTAAAACTAATAAACAGTTGGCAAGGCTGAGTTGTTTGATACGGTGTGAGTCTTGATTTAATAAAGGTTTAACATAAAAAACCCCGTCTTCACCCTGATGATAAATTGCCCGAGCAAACTCCTTACGCCCATCTTTTTTGAACAAATCATCGGTTAATTTGGCTTTTAACACTAAACGCGTTGGAAAATCATCTTCATGAACACCCGACAGCTGCCATAAAGCAGGCTTGATAAATTGTAAACAGCCAACCACACAAGACAAAGGATTACCCGGCAAGCCAAAGTATAAAATGGTTTTGTCGTTTTCATCGCCATCTTTGCCATAAAGTTCACCAAATACAAATGGCTTACCAGGCTTCATTGCAACCTTATAATGGGTAATCTTACCTAGTGTATCAATGGCAGTTGTTAAATAATCGTAATCACCCACCGACACGCCTGCACTGGAAATCAGTACATCGCATTCGCGTGTTGCTTGACTTATGGCGTGACAGGTTGCTTCCAAATCATCAGGCACAATTCCATAATCTTTTATGATAACTGGCATATCATTTAATAGTGATTTCAGCGTTGGAGTGTTGGAATTATAGATACTAGCCAAACTTGTCAAAGGTTCACCTAAGTTTGTTAGTTCATCACCAGTTGCAATAATACCCACTACTAAAGGCTGATAAACGGACACGTTATCAAATCCTAGACTGGCAAGTAAACTGATGTCAGTGGGATTGATTTTTTTACCCACTTCCAACACACATTCACCAGTCGTAACTTCCTCACCTTGTTTACGAATATTGGCACCTAATTTAGGAATGGTGACCAAATGAACATCGTAAACATTGTTTTTGTCTAAGTTTTGCTTTATTTCTTGCCAGTTGGTGTGTTCTTGCATAACAACAAAATCACATTCATCAGGAACAACCGCCCCTGTAAAAATACGCACACCTTGCCCTTGTTTAAGCTCCCCTAAGTAAGGTTTGCCTGCTGATGATTCGCCGACGATGGTTGCTTTATCCAATTGCCCGCAGATTGCAAAACCATCCATCGCTGATAAATTTTGTTGTGGGATGTTTATTGGCGATTTGATATCTTGCGCCAAAATAAACCCCAAAGCATCTGTCAACTGTTTTTGGATGACAGTACGATTCATGTGCTGATGATGTTCGCTAGCAACTTGATAAATTGCCTGATAAAGCGCCTCTACTGTAATCATCTTTAACCTCGATAAACATTTTCTTGATTAACGTTGATATCAATGCCTTCAATATGAGCATTTTGTTTAAGTAAAAACAGATAATCTACTAACGCATGATGAAAACTTTGCTGCGTAAGTGTATTTTCAATCATGGCTTTAGCATTATCAAACGTCAAAGGCTTGCCATCAACTTTTTCTAATACATCCACAATGTGTATACCATAACGAGTTTCTATGGGATTAACACATAAACCTTTAGATAGTGCAAAAACTGCTTTTTCAAATTCAGGCACAGTTGCACCTTTTTGCAGCACACCCAAATCACCACCATCGGTTTTGGATGGGCAAGCAGAATGCTGCATGGCAAAGCTGATAAAATCAGCATCCAGATTATCGCTTTTTTGTAATTTTTCAATTAAATCAGTTGCTTGTTTTTTTAATTCCAAGCGTTCCCCGCCTTCTTCTGGCGGGCAAGCCAATAAAATATGGCGAACTTTCATAACAGGTGGTGAAACAAACCGCGATGAATTGGCTTGGTAGTATTGTTGGCAAGTTTCTTGGCTGGGTTGATTGGGTTGAACATGTTTTGCCAATAAATCAGAAATGGCTTGCTCTTCATCAGTATCCCATGCTTTTTGCCCCAAATCCTTATCTTCCAATACCGCTTGTTTTAACAATTCTTTGATTACCAAGGCTTGTGCTGATAAAAATAAAGCCTCTTCTTGAGAGCTGGCAGGATGATATTGAACTTCTTCACCAATGGCTTGTTCGCTGATAACCACACCATTGACGCGAATGCTTGGTACGGTTTGGCGACTGGATGCAATCAGATGACGATGGTCAGATTTTTCTTCTGCAAGTGCCTCTTCAATTAATTTGGCATCGGATGATAAACGCTTTAAATCATCACTGGTTGGCATGACACGAATGCCATCATCTACAGGCATTTGGTGATGACCGCCACAGCCACAAGAACCGCCTCCACAGCCTTCTTGGGTTTGGTCTGTGGCTGAGTCAAAATCATGGGGGTGGTTATTTGGGGATTTTGGGTTAAAAGTTGTAACGCTCATAATAAACTCAAATTTGCTTATAATCGTTTATTATTAATGATATTTATCAAGAGTAAAATACTTCTTTGTGGTTATTTTAGACCAATAAAATAAAAACACATATTTAAAGTCATATGTGTTTTTATTTTCAATGATTTGAATCAATAATGCCAAAAACGATATGGTAAAGATGGCTGATTTTTATTGGATAAATCAATCAAACCGCCAGCAATCATTTTAAGTGTCGTGGGTACAAGTTCGTGTTCTAATTTTTGCACGCGTTTTTGTAAACTGTCAGCAGTATCATTGTTTGACACACAAAGCAGCGCCTGGGTCAATACATCGCCAGCATCCAATTGGCAAGTAACTAAATGCACACTGCAGCCATGATAACGCTCGCCCGCCTTTAATACCCTATAATGCGTGTCCAATCCTTTATAATAAGGCAATAACGATGGATGCAGATTAATCATTGGAATGTTTTTGGTGGCGACACCATCAATAAACACAGGCGTTAAAATGCGCATAAAACCTGCTAACACAATCAAATCCAAATGAAAATCTGCTAAGATGGTCAGTGCTTTTTCTTCAAAACTGGTTCGTGTGTACCGTTTACCGTTTTCGTCTTTATCAATTACAAAAGTTTGGATATGGGCATTTTTAGCGCGTATTAGAGCGTATGCATCGCTTTTATTACTAATAACACAAGCAATCTCAATTGGCAAAGTGTCATCTTGCATTTGGTCAATTAAAACTTGTAGATTACTGCCATTGCCCGAAACCAAAACTGCGATTTTAAGTTTTTTCATTGTAATACAACGTCTAAATCAAGCCTGATAAACAACCGCATCATGTTTGCGAGTAACAATGTGTCCAATTTGCCATGCAGTTTCACCATTTTGACTTAAAAAGTCAATTGTGTGTTGGGCGTGTTTTTGGGAAACGACAATCACATAACCCACGCCACAGTTAAATGTACGTACCATTTCACTTTGAGCAATGTTTCCTTTTTGTTGTAGCCAGGCAAATACTGCAGGCATCTGCCAAGATGATAAATCAATTTGAGCGGATAGATGTTGTGGTAAAACACGTGGCAGATTTTCTGTTAAGCCGCCACCAGTGATGTGCGCCATAGCATGAATGTTGGTATTTCCTAACGATTTTTGCAATGCATTGATGGCTTTAACATAAATTTTAGTAGGTTTCATAAGTGCATCGGCTAAATTTTCACCGCTACCAAGTGTGGCAGTATGAACGTCTGTTTGACTAACTTCAATCACTTTTCGCACCAAAGAATAACCATTAGAATGCACGCCACTGGATGCCAAGGCAATCAGTACATCCCCCTCTTGTACGTTTTTTCCAGTGATGACTTCACTTTCTTCAACCACACCAACACAAAACCCCGCTAAGTCATAATCTTCATCTTGATACATGCCTGGCATTTCAGCGGTTTCCCCACCAATGAGTGCACAATTTGCCAGCAAACAGCCATCGCCTATACCTTTAATCACAGCTTCGGCGGTATCCACATCCAATTTGCCCGTAGCGTAATAATCTAAAAAAAACAGAGGTTCAGCACCACAAACCAATAAATCATTAACACACATCGCCACCAAATCCTGACCAATGGTTTCATGACGATTTAAATCCAAAGCCAATTTTAGTTTGGTGCCAACACCATCAGTTCCAGATACCAAGAGCGGTGACTGATAACCAGCTGGGATTTTACATAATGCCCCAAATCCACCAAGCCCGCCAACAACTTCTGGGCGAGTTGTCGCTTTTGCAACCGATTTAATACGAGAAACCAGCGCTTCCCCTGCATCAATATCCACGCCTGCATCTTTATAACTCAAAGAAGTATTTGAAGCATTCATAAAAATCCTATAAAAATAAGTGCATAAATTATGTTTTAAGTTGGACAAATAAAAACCAATAGCTGTCCAAGAATTTGCTTATTATAACAAAATATCATACAAATATTATGGCGTTTTTTATCACTTTGATAACTTTTCTTTTACCATAAAATCATCTACAATAGCTAAAGCCATTTAACCTAATGATTTTTAAGCCAATGTTAAAAATAGACCCTTTTTTTCGCCGTCTTGCATTTTTATTGTTTTGGGTGATTTTGCTGTATGTATTGTTTTTACTGCGTTCAGTTTTAACACCATTTATAGTGGCATTTGTGTTTGCCTATATGTTAAATCCGCTGGTTAGTTGGCTAAATCGCTTTATTGGGCGAGGTCTGGCGATTGTTTTGGTGTATGTGTTTGGCGCTTTAGTGGCTTTTGGATTGCTAGTATGGCTACTTCCCATGTTGTATCGGCAAGTTTTGCTAATTTGGGATTTTGTGCCACAAATGGTGAATTGGTATAATCAAACAGGTAGAATGTTTATAAATCGCTATGCTGGAACCAATTTGGACACACTTGATTTTAATATGTTGTCTGATATTTTTGTTTCTTATGTACAAAGCAATTATCAAGTGTCTGATGCCCAAACGTTTTTAAAAAAAGCACTGTCATCAGGTTTGGGTGCGGTCAATGCACTAGGACTGATTGTCATGGTGCCAATTTTAACTTTTTACTTTTTATATGACTGGCAAAATCGTTTAAAAACTTGGCAGCAAGCTATACCTGTGGCGTATCAAAATAAGGTTACTCAAATTGCTAAAGACTGCGATAAAGCACTGATGAGTTTTGCTAAAGGTCAAGTCTCCGTAATGGTTTTATTGGGCCTTATTTACGCCATTCAATTGCAATTGATTGGCTTAAATCTTGGATTGATTATTGGCATCAGTGCAGGCGTGGCAAGTTTTGTACCGTATTTAGGATTTGGGTTAGGTATTTTATCAGCATTGATTGTAGGTGTGGTGCAATTTGGACTTGACCCTTTATATTTAGGTTTGATTATTGGAGCGTTTTTGGTGGGTCAAGCAATGGAAGGCTATGTACTTCAGCCATTACTGCTTGGCGATAAAATCGGACTTTCAGCGTTATGGGTAATTTTTTCTGTGTTGGCTGGCGCATCTCTTTTTGGTTTTATTGGTATGTTGATTGCCTTGCCTGTATCAGCAGTGATTAATGTACTATTTCGCCATACTTACGATGCATACATAAGCAGTGATTATTATTTAAACAGATAATGAATTCTATATTTGAATTAAAAATAACCAAAAAATACAAATTCTACGCCACTGTCTGAATTATGGTTGCAAAATTTGTCTAAAATGTGTTATATATAAGTTGTTTTTTTGCTATTTTAAGTTTCCAATCCCAATGACCAATCCCAATCAGCGCCAAAAATTCTTTCAACCATCATTAGATAATATTGATATTAGACAGGATGCCAGTCTTGAAGATTTTGTTGGGGAGTGTTATCAACCTTTGTTAAATGCTGTGCATCAGTTATGCTCTGGACAAATGACTGAACTTTTCGTGGTTGGTAAAAAAGGTTTTGGTAAAACGCACTTGGCAATGGCGATTTATGATGAATACACCAACCAAGGCTTAGACGTCATTTATATATCCTTTGCAGAATTGGTGATGGGTGAAGAAGATGAAAATGCGTTGTCAGGGCTGGAGCATTTTGATTTAGTAATTTTAGATGATGTGGGTGCAATATCAGGCAATGATTATTGGCAAGAAGCTTTGTTTCATCTGATTAATCGAGTACGTAACCAGCAAAAACAGCTTTTATTTTTAGCAGATAACCCTGCAGGCGAGCTTCATATTACATTGCTGGATTTGGTAACTCGTTTATCACTTGCTCCAATGATTGATTTACCAGTGATTGAGGATTTGATTGACCGTTCTGCGTTAATTAATCATATGCTTCAGCGTAAAAATTGGCGACTTCCTGATGAAATTTTAGCTCATTTAATTACTGAAGGCCCTCAAAATTCGGGTGATATTGCCATTGTACTTGAAAATATTTCGCCATTATTGACGCATTTGTCACGAGTGCAAGTGCCTAAAAAAATTATTGAAAAAGCCAGACAAGTCATTGAAAGAGAAACTTTGCTTTTAGAGCTTAGCGACTACGTTTTTGATGACGATTTATTAGATAGTTAGTTTGGATTATTGATTGTATTTGTTTATTATAGGAATGATTATGCGTAAACTCTCTTCTTCAATGTTGTTGGCTTTTTTAGCTTGTTATGCTTTAGGAGCGTCTGCTGACGTTAAATTATTAATTGAAGACAATGTTAAAGTAATTGCCATCAATGGTCAAGAAATCAAAAACAGTCCATTTTTGCCGACCAAGCAGCAATTTACACTAGAGCCAGGGCGTCATGTAATTACTGCACGTTATGACCGACTGTTTGATTTAACTCATAACAGCCATGATTATCTAAAATCTGGCAACATAACATTATCTGTAGACTTGCAAGATAATCAAAGTTATCAGCTTATCATGCCAAATCAACCGTCGGTCTATTCTCAAGCTAAAGAATACGCTAAAGCGCCGACACTGGCACTCGCCCAAAATGGCAAAATCATTGCTCAAGAAAGCCAATCAGAAAAACAAGAAGGCATTTTGTCATCACTAAGTGGTTTATTTGGCAGAGATAAAGCGGTTCAAACCAATCAAAAAGTTGTTGCTGCTGTACAAAATCCAGCAAGCCCATCTTTAAATACTTCATCTGCAACCACTTCAGCAAAAACAAATACACTTGATAGTTTTATGCAGCTTTGGTTAAATGCCAGTGAAGAAGAGCGCGAAAAAATCCGCCAATGGGTTGCCAAATAGTTTAAAATCAGACAACCTAAATAAAAAACCTACTTACAGTAGGTTTTTTATTAATTATCATTAATTTTCTTCAATATCTTGTTTCTTTTTCTTTTCTTTTTTATCATCCTTATCGCCATTTGGAATCACCGCTTTGACCACACCTTTGGTGGTTTTATAGGCAACCTTAACAGGTACGGTTACGATTTTATGAACGCAGCCTTGTAAAAACAAAAAATTAGCCGCTAATACAATCAATGCAGCATTTTTTAGGGTGTTTTTCATCAGATTTTTTCCTTATCAATCAAAGGTAGGTTAAATATCAAACTTTGCCCAAACAGGCGCATGGTCGGACGGTTTTTCTTGTGCTCTAGTGGTATAATCAATACCAGCTGATAAACAGTTTTTTGCCAAAGCGGGCGTGCATAAAATATGGTCAATTCTCAAACCACGTTTGGGATTGTCATCAAATCCTCTACTGCGATAATCAAACCAACTGTATTCTTGAGTATCTGGGTAGTGCTGACGGTAAGTATCAGTCAAATCAGTATCTAATAACGCTTGATACCATAAACGTTCTTCAGGCAAAAACGAACAAATTCCATTATCTTGCCAACGCTTAGCAACATGACTGCCAATCCCAACATCGTTATCGCTGGGCGCAACATTCATATCGCCCATGACCATGATTTCTCGCCCTTGTTGCTTGAGCGTGTCAATATAACTGATTAATTTAGCATAAAAATCACGTTTCATTGGATATTTGATTTGATGATTTTGATGTTCACCTTGTGGAAAATAAACATTGATTACATCGATTTGCCTACCATGAATATCAAAACGAGCATGAATCAATCGTTTTTGGTCATCATCACCATCGCTTAAAAACCCTTTTTGGACGAAAATAGGCGCAGTTTTGGATAAAATAGCCACGCCATAATGGGATTTTTGCCCAAAATAAGTGACTTGATAACCTAAATTTTCAACTAACGATGATGGAAAATCTTTATCTTGAACTTTGGTTTCTTGCAGTCCAATAATATCAGCATCTAAGGTGTTTTTAATCATTTGCAGCTGATGAATTCTGGCACGTATTCCATTAATATTAAAACTTACAAAAGTTGTCATATCAGACTTCCAAAAAATTTGCTCCCTATTTTAACAAAAAAACCAAACAAATTAAGCGTAAATTTAAAAAACCTTGTACAATACTGCCATTTTACAAATTTAAACTTACCAAAATACTTATTATGACTGCAAAATTTAGTACAACTTATAAAATATACATCAATCATACCGATGCAGGCGGGATTGTTTATCACGCTAATCATTTGATTTTCTTGGAAAACTGTCGCCGAGATTGGCTAACCTCTTTAGGGTTTGATGGTTATTTTTTTATAGATAAAGACACTGACAAAAAAATTCATTTTGTAGTCAGTGAAGTGGCTGTGCGTTATCATACACCTCTTTTAATTGATGATGTTATTGTGGTGAGTATCCAAAACGTTCAGGTAAAAGCTGCAAGTTTAATCATTCATCAAAATATTTATCGCGATCAAGATGATTTTACTAAAGCAAAAGTGGCAAGTTCGGCAGAGATTGTGCTTGCTTGTGTGTGTCATACACCAACTGGCATTCGCCCTTATCGTATTTTAGACCGTTTAAAAGATAAAATCAGCTAACGATGCATTTATTGACGGATTTAAACCCTATTAAAGCAACTGATGACAGTCTATTTTAAATGCTTTTAAAGGCACTTTAATTTAACTATCATCATTTGATTAAACGCACTTAAAGCACACAAATTTAAATTTTAAAAAGTCCACTATAAAAACTTTGTAATTAATCGCAGTGGTAGATATTTCATACCAAGACCGATTGGCAACCAAGGCCAAAGCGGAACAAAGGCTTCTTGTACATTGGCTTCAATCGCTTTAATAATGACATCGGCGCCCTCTTCTTCTTCTACTTCAAAAGGCAAATATTTTGCGCCGATATTTAAATCGGTACGCACATATCCAGGATAGATGGTAGAAACATGAATGGGTAATTTTTCCTTTAAGACGTCTGCACGTATGCCTTCTGCCAAATGCGCTAAACCCGCTTTGGCGGCAGCATATGTAGTTAAATGCCGCGGCAATCCACGGATGGCTGACATGCTTGAGATTACAACCAAATGCCCACTATTTTGACGGCGAAAAATCTGCATAGCTGCTTCACACTGAGCTAAAGCCGCAATAAAGTTGGTTTCAGCGGTTGCCCGATTGATGTTAAAACGACCATGCCCAATAACCCGACTGTCGCCAACACCTGCATTAACAATGATTTTATCTAATTTACCAAACTCACCAGCAAATTCTTCAAAAATTTTAAATACATCATCATAGACTGTTACGTCAAGTGCTTTGGTAAGCACTTTAATGCCATATTGTTTTTGTAGTTCTGTCTTTAAAGCATCCAATCGCTCCAGACGTCTGGCGCAAATTGCTAAATCATAACCTAAAAATGCAAATTTTCTTGCCATCATTGCCCCAAGACCTGAGCTTGCCCCAGTAATGAGCACCACTTTACCCGCACCAATACCGCGAATATCATTTAAGTCTTTGATTTTATTAAAACGGTTGGCAAGAACTCGTCCAAATTTATCCGCTTTGGCAAATAATTCTTCTAATTTTTTCATCAAAAAACCCTTAGCTTATAAAAAATTTTGAGTTTTACTGTCTGATAGATTGGCTAAAAACCGTGTTGCCATTTGACTTGCTTTTTGAAGAGCTTTTGTGCCACTTACAGCCAGATGCTCAGTAAGACCCAATTTTTCTGCCAAGGTTGGTTCAGTATAGCTTTGTAATAAAAATACATCATGTTTATCCATTTGCTGTAATAAATACGCATCTGATGTCATGATGTCGTCAACTAGGTTTAAGGTTTTGGCATCCACTCCAAACCAAAATTCGCCAGTAGCAATTTTATCAATATCAATATCTTGACGATGTTTTTGAATGAAGTCTTTAAATAATTGATGAATGCGATTAATGTCTTCTTGATATTTGGCGCGGTCTTTGTCGCTATTTTCACCAAACATGGTAACTGTGCGTTTATATTCACCCGCGGTAAACATCTCAAAGCCAATATTATGTTGTTTTAAAAATTCGTGAAAATTAGGTAATTGCGATACCACGCCTACCGAACCAATCACCGCAAATTCACTAGCAAGAATTTTATTGGCGGTGCACGCCATCATATAACCGCCACTGGCAGCAATTTTATCCACACAAATTGTCAAATCAAATCCGGCGTCTTTTAATCTGACTAATTGGGCTGCAGCCAGTCCATAAGCATTGACTTGTCCGCCACCACTTTCAAGACGAACCACCACTTCATCACCTTGTTTTCCAGCACTGATAATGGCGGAGATTTCTTCGCGTAAATTTGCCACAGCATCGGCTTTAATATTACCTAAAAAGTCTAATACAAATACTTTTTTACCACTATCTTGATGTTTTTGTGATGATTTTTTGGATTTTAGTTTGGTAAATTTTTGTAAACAACATGGTTTATTAACAGATTGTTTAAAAACATGGTCAAAACGCTGCTGCTGTTTTTGTTGAATTTGATTTAAATGTACAAGGCGCAATTTAGCAGGTTTTTTTGGGGAATAAAAAAGCATAATCTCTTCACTTATTCAAATGGAAGTTATTGTTATCATACACAGTATGATTTATTAAGCAATATCATAATGGGGTAAATCATCAAAAATAAAAGCCCTATTCTTTTTTGTTTTCTTTGTTTTCACATTTTAGCCCAACACCGCGCAATCTGCCTTGGTTGTCAATGTCGCGCACAATCAAGGACCATGAGTTATTTAGACGCACTTTATCGCCTTTAACTGGCTCGGTGGTAAAATGCTCACTCATAAATTCGGCAATGGTTTTGTGTTTTACTGTTTGTATTTTTTGCAAAAGCTCATCATCCACGCCTGCTAAAGTAGTGGTTTTTTGGGAGAATGTTAGAGCATCTAAAGCATAGGCAACGGTTGGCATTTTTTTGGTTACAAATTCACCATGCCTGGTTTTTTGGTTAGCCAGTCCATTAAATGGTAAATCGGCGATGCGCACATGGGGTGATAATAACCAATCGCCATAAAATTCACTGTTTTTTTGATATTGTGCGGTGGTGTTATTAAAAACACGGGCAACTGACATGGCATTTTCAGCGGATAAAATGTACCACACCACATCATCTACTTTAAGTACTGTATCTTGTTGAATATTAACTAGTCTTTGGTTGCGAACAAGAGCAAATACACTTAGGTTGGCTTCTTTGACTTTGTTGGAAATGTTTTTTGGATGCCGACCAATAGCAAAGGCACCTTCTTTAACCTCAAATTCATAAAGAGTCATATTGGCTTGGTCACCAACCCAAATTTCTTGAGTGGCTTTGGGTTCATTGTCTGTAGGCACCCAAACTTGAAATATTCGAGACATCAGTGCAATGCTGGTTCCTTGAACAAGTAGCGATAAAATCACCACACCAAACGTTAGATTAAATGCCAAATTTGCCCCTTCAACATGATTCATAACGGGCAAAATAGCTAATGTGATGGGTACAGCGCCTCTTAAACCAACCCACGAGATAAAACCAATCTCCGTTTTTTTAAAACCAAAAGGTAATAGACTACTTATCACTGCAAAGGGGCGAGCAACCAGCAATAAAAATAAAAACACCAACAGTGAATAATGCCATACTTCAATTAATTCTGTTGGTGTTACCAAAAGCCCCAGAACAACAAACAAAAGAGCTTGGGAGAGCCAAGCAAAACTGTCCATGACCCGTAACACATGCTCAGTTGCGCGCACTTTAGTGTTGCCAATGACCACGCCTGCTAGATACACTGCTAAAAAACCACTACCGCCTAAAATATTGGTTGCACCAAATACTGCAATGCCTGCTGATAAAATTAAAATGGCATACATACCTTCTTCTAAATGCACCTTTGGGAGCAGGCGTGATAATAAAAATCCCGCCAAAAGACCCAAAACCAAACCAATGCCAATTTGGCTGATTAACATAAAGATGGTACTACCAAACGTTTGATTTTCTGGACTGATATTTAAAGCAATCATTACTGTAACCAGTAGAATTGCCAAGGGGTCATTTGCTCCTGACTCAATCTCTAACGTTGCTTGTACGCGGTCATTTAATTTAACCCCACCATTACGCAACAAACTAAAAACCGCTGCCGCATCTGTTGAACCAACAATTGCAGCCATTAAAATACCCAATCGCCAATCAATGCCAAAAAGCCAAGAGATAAATATCCCTAGACATAATACCGTTGCCAAGACACCCCAGCTTGCCAGTACAATAGCAGGCTTTAAACCAACCCGAAAAGAACGCAATGATGTACGAAGTCCGCCATCAAGCAAAATACATGCCAGTGCTGCCTGTCCAATAAAATTGGTAAGTGGGTAATTGGCAAATTCAATTCTTAAAATTCCATCTTCACCAGCTAACATGCCTACACCCAAAAAGAATACTAACAACGGTATGCCAAACTTTGAAGAAATTGTACTGGTCATAATGCTGGCAAAAATTAATAAAGATGCCACCAAGTAAAGCACATTGAGTGTATTCATAAATAATAAATAAACCGTTAATTTAAAATGTAAAATCAATAGGATGGAACCAGAAATTCAACCAAAGCGTAACAGCTAGATTTTAAAAAGTCAATGGCTTACAAAGGTAATTAAAAACATAAAAAAACATAAAAATTTTCGTTGAAATCTTGCGCCATGACACATTAACAGGCATAATGTGCAGTTTAACCATATTTTATTATTATCATTTTAATCATAAGGCAAAATTATGATGCGTAGTCATTATTGTGGACTTGTCAATGAGACATTAATTGACCAAACTATTACCGTGGCAGGCTGGGTTCATCGTCGTAGAGACCATGGCGGGGTTATTTTTTTAGATTTAAGAGACAGAGAAGGTTTATTGCAGGTTGTGATTGACCCAGATACACCTGAGGCTTTTGCAATCGCCAACGCCGCTCGTTCTGAATTTTTGCTAAAAATTACTGGTCGTGTACGCGCCAGATATGCAGGTACTGAAAACCCCAATATGACAAGTGGTAATGTAGAATTATTAGGCAAAGAAATTGAACAGCTTGCCAAATCCGAGACGCCACCATTTCAGCTAAATGATGAGTTTACCAATATATCTGAAGAGCTGCGCCTAAAATACCGCTTTTTGGATATGCGTCGTCCAGAGATGCAAGAGCGTATGAAGTTTCGTGCCAAGGCAACTTCTGTCATTCGCCGTTATTTAGATGAACATGGATTTTTAGACGTTGAAACTCCTGTTTTGACCCGAGCAACTCCTGAAGGTGCTAGAGATTACTTGGTGCCATCACGAACCCATCAAGGTGAATTTTTTGCCCTACCCCAATCACCTCAGTTATTTAAACAATTATTAATGGTTGCAGGGTTTGATCGTTATTATCAAATTGCTAAATGTTTCCGCGATGAAGATCTACGTGCTGACCGTCAACCTGAATTTACTCAAGTAGATATTGAAACGTCATTTTTATCCGATGACGAGATTATGGATATTGCCGAAGGTTTGACCAAACAATTGTTTAAAACGATGTTAAACGTTGAATTTGATAGCTTTCCACGCATGACATATAACGATGCAATGCGCGATTATGCATCCGATAAACCCGATTTACGCATTCCGTTAAAATTGATTGATGTTGCAGACATCATGAAAAATGTAGAATTTAAAGTGTTTAGCACCCCTGCTCAAGACCCCAAAGGTCGCGTTGTTGCTCTACGCATTCCAAATGGCGGTGAGATGAGCCGTAAACAAATTGATGAATACACTAAATTTGTTGGTATTTATGGAGCAAAAGGTTTGGCATACATTAAAGTTAATGATGTAAGCAAAATCAATAATGGTGTAGATAAAGAATCAGGATTGCAATCGCCAATCATTAAAAATATGACGGATGATGTTTTGCTTGAGCTTATCAATCGCACCAATGCTCAAAATGGCGATATTATTTTCTTTGGCGCTGATAAAGCTAAAATCGTCAATGATGCTATGGGTGCATTACGTGTTAAAATTGGCACAGACTTAGATATGCTGACTTGTCAATGGGCGCCACTTTGGGTTGTTGATTTTCCGATGTTTGAGGAAACTGAAGATGGTAAATGGACGTCCGTACACCATCCATTTACACGCCCTAAAGGCACAGTTGATGAAATGAAAAACAGTCCAGAAACTGCTCTTTCTATTGCCTATGATATGGTACTTAATGGCACTGAAATTGGTGGCGGTTCGCTACGTATCAATACTTTGGATATGCAAAAGGCGGTATTTGAAGCTTTAGGCATTTCTGAAACAGAAGCTGAAGAAAAATTTAGTTTCTTATTAAACGCTTTAAAATATGGCGCCCCTCCACATGGCGGTCTAGCGTTTGGACTTGACCGATTGATTATGTTGATGGTTGGTGCAAACTCCATCCGTGAAGTGATTGCTTTTCCAAAAACCAAAACCGCTGAATGTCCATTAACCGATGCGCCTGCAGCAGTAGACAGTAAACAGCTTCGTGATTTGGGCATTCGTGTACGCGAAAAAGAAAAACCTCAATCTTAATATAAAGTTGGTTTGATGTTTTTTATTTTAAAATTTGTGCCAATGTCTGTTTTGTGGATATTGGCGCAAGTGGTTTCATTTTTTGCAATACTTGCCAATGCGAGTATTTATCGGGGAATTTGTATCAATTTAATGCTGGTTCAACCTTTTAAATCAGCCGAAGAACGAAAAAAACTCGCTAAAATCATTCTTCAAAATCAGCTTGCTAGCACCTTATACAGCGCCAAAAGCTGGGTTATGCCACCGGATTGGTCAATTGCTCAAATAAATACCATTCACCATGGTGAAATTTTACAAAAAGGTTTGGCTTGCCCTAATGGCATGTTGATTATTGTTCCCCATATTGGTACTTGGGAAATGATGAATGCTTGGGTAAGTAGATTTGGCGATTTAACCATCATGTACAAACCATCAGGCAATTCCAAATTAGATAAAATTGTTCTCCAAGGTCGCGAGAAACTAAATGCAACATTGGTACCAACCGATGGAAGCGGTGTTAAGGCCATTTTTAAAACCTTAAAAAATAAAGGTTTTAGTGTTTTATTACCAGACCATGTTCCAGATAAAAATGGTGGCGAAATTGTACCTTTTTTTGGCATTCCAACCATGACAGGCACGCTTGCAACCAAACTTGCTAGTAAAACAAACTGCGCATTAGTAGGATTAACTTGTATAAAATCACCTCATCAATCAGGTTTTGAAATTTTTTGTTATGATTTAAAGGATAAAGATTTATATAATAAAAATGATATAATCGCTACCACTGCTTTAAATCATGCTATGCAAACAATGATTGAAAAACATTTTGAGCATTATATGTGGAGTTATCGGCGCTTTAAAACCACGCCTTTTGGTGAAAATCCTTACTTATTACCATTTGATGAACTTCACACCCAAGTAAAAAATTACAAATCCAACACACCATCCGAGCCAAGTCATGACCGAAACTAACTATATTCTTTGTATGAAATGGGGAAATAAATATTCTGCTGAATATGTTAATCGCCTGTACCGTATGGTTAGTCAGCATTTGAGTTTGCCTTTTGAGATGGTGTGTCTAACTGATGATAGAACGGGAATTTATCCACAAATTAAGTGTTATCCAATCCCAGAACTCAATCTACCCGCCAATCTACCCGAACGTGGCTGGAAGAAACTAACTACTTTTAAGCCTGATTTATATGGCTTAAAAGGCACTGCATTATTTTTGGATATTGATATTGTTATCGTGGATAATATTGATTGTTTTTTTACTCACCAAACCAAACATCAAGATAGTGTTATGATTATTCGTGATTGGAAGAAACCATGGCGAATGGTGGGGAACAGTTCAGTATATCGGTTTAAACTTGGACAAAATACATACCCTGATTTGCTAAGCTATTTTGAAAAAAATTTTGAAACAATCCGTAATGAAGTCCGTCATGAACAGGCATTTCTATCCAATTATTTACGAAAATATCATCATTTGGAATATTGGGATAGCTCTTGGTGTGTCAGTTATAAATATCACTGCCTTCAAAAAATTCCGTTTGCTTATTTTATCCCGCCCAAAAAACCCATTGGGGCAAAAATTGTGATTTTTCATGGTGAAATCAACCCACCCGATGCCATAAAAGGTGGCGGTGGAAAATGGTATCGTCATGTTTTACCAAGTGATTGGGTAAGGGAGGCTTGGCAATGAATGGTACTTATCGCCTATCCGTGGTTATGATTGTTAAGAATGAAGCTAAAAATTTAGCAATATCATTACCGCCCTTAAGAGGTTTGGCTGATGAAATTATTATTTTGGACTCTGGCAGTACAGATAATAGTCGCGAAATTGCTGAGCGTTATGGAGCAAAGTGGTTTGTTAATACTGATTGGCAAGGTTTCGGAAAACAGCGTCAAATTGCTCAAAATTATGCAACAGGTGATTGGATTTTAGCACTTGATGCTGACGAAGAAATCACACCTGAGTTAAAAAGAAGCATTTTAAACGTTATTCAAACCAAACCAGAAGATATAGTTTATGGAACAAAGCGTCTTGATTTTATTTTTAATTATCAAATTGATAATGCTTATTGGGGCGTAAAATCATACTGGCGATTATACCCCAAAAAATATCAATTTAATAAATTAACTGTTCATGAGTCTTTGGATGTTGGAACAGCAACTTTAAAAATATTGAAAGGATTTTTATATCACCATACCGCGCCAGACCCGCAATTTTTATTAAAAAAACGTTTGAATTATGCTGAAATTTGGGCTAAAGAAAAATATGAACAAGGCAAAAAAACAAATTTTACAAAAATAATATTAAATCCTCTTTGGCAATTTTTTCGTCAATATTGGCTTGACGGTAGATTTTTACAGGGTCGTTATGGCTTAATTTATTCTTTAATCTTCACATATTATACTTTTAATAAATATTTGCTTTTATGGCACTATAATTTAAAAAATCATCATGATAAAAATTCTTCTCATTAATTTATCACAATCTTGTGACAGATTGCAAGCGCAATTGAAGCAATTTAAAAAATTAAATTTGGAATTTGAGCGCTTAGAGGCAGTTTCAGTTCAGCAGATTTCTGAAAAATTTTATCAAAAAAGTCTAAAAACAAGTCAAAGATTGATGAAGCAAACAGAATTAGCCTGTTTGTTAAGTCATAAAAAAGCATGGCAATATGTTTTTGATCATAAAACTCCATGCGTCATTTTAGAAGACGATGCTGTGATTGCTGGTGATTTTAAGTTATTATTATCTGAGCTAGAAAATATTCATTTTAATAAAATTGATTTAATCAACTTGGAAGTCCATGGAAGAAAAAAAATAGTTAGCAAACAAAAAAATATGGATTTGTTAGAAAAAAAATATCAATTATATGAACTATTTTTGGATAAAAGTGGTGCTGCTGGTTATGTTTTATATCCATCTGGTGCCAAAAAACTGCTAGAACAACTATCAAAGCAAATATGGCTTGCTGATGCGATTATTCACAATTGTCCAAACATGCATTGCTATCAAATAGAACCTGCAGTAGTAATACAAAGTGATAGATGTTCCTGGTATGATATACCATTTTCAGATTATGCTTTTCATTCAATGATTGGGAATATAAAAAATACACAAAACATTAAGTTAAGCATATCGCAAAAAATAAATTTAAAAAAGAATCGTGTTCTGGCTCAAATTTTACTAGCATTCCGCACAATATATGCTAATTATTTGGGAGAAAAAAGATATATTTCAGTCAACAAAACAGATTTTTAAATTGGAATATGAGAAACATATGCATAATTATGTAATTAGTGTAAAAAATTCTTATAAAAGAAGAGAACATATTACTCAAGAGTTTTCTAAGCATCATATTTTATTTGATTTTTTTGATGCAATTACATTAGAGACAATAGAAAGAGCCTGTAATGAACTATCTATTTCTTTGGAAAATTCTCAATTATCTGATGGAGAAAAAGCCTGTTTTCTCAGTCATTTATGTTTGTGGAAAAAATGTATTGACAAAAAATTAGATTACATTGCAGTTTTTGAAGATGATGTTTACTTAGGGAAAGATGCCAATAGTTTTTTTATGGATCATAATTGGCTGACTAATAATCAATTTGATTTTATCAAAACAGAAACTTTTTTACAAGAAAGAAAATTGGCTTTTAATTCAATAGATTTGCCAAATAATCGAAAAATTAGAGAGTTAAAGGAACCTCATTTGGGCACAGCAGGATATATTATCAGCCAAAAAGCAGCTATATCCTTATTAAATTATGTAAAATCCTTTCCGGAAGAGAAATTATTGCCAATTGACCATATGATGTTTGAGCAATATTTGTATTATAAATCCAGTTCGCCTATTTATCAGATGATTCCAGCTATTGTTGCTCAAGAATTCATCTTATATCCAAACCAAAATAATATGCCTAGCAGCATAGAAGAATCTCGTTTATTGCGTAAACAAAATAAACAAAAGCGCCCATTATTAGATAAGATAGCAGGAGAATTATCCAATCTTTTTCGAAAGACATTGGGTAAACTTCTTCGAACTAGAGTTACCTTTTATTAATGATATCTTAACTTATCATAAATGATAAAATAGGAAAAGAATCAAATGAATGATCTGGAAAATATTACTCTTTGTTTAACTATCGGAAAAAGACCACTGGAATTAGAGCAAAGTCTGAAAAGCCTTTTGTATCATCTAGATTTTCAAGCAATTATCGCTATTAATGATTTTGGTGATCAGCAAACCGATGAAGTATTTTTAGATTGTTGTCCAAATGGAAAACTCATTAATCTTCATAAAAATATTGGCCATCATAAAGCGGTTGATTACATGTATAATCATGTGAAAACGGATTATATTTTTCATAGCGAAGATGATTGGTTCTTTGATGATGTCCCAAATCTAAATAATGCTATTTCATTATTGCAAGAAAATAATAAAATTAGTTGTGTTGGTTTTAGAAAAATTGATGATTTTATCTATGATGAACAATCTAAACAAAAGATTGAAAAAATAGATACCAAAATCGGTGATTATGTTAAAATGAATAAATTGCATCAACAATGGCATGGTTATTCGTTTAATCCACATTTAGCTAAAAAATCTTTATGGGAGCAGTTTGCCCCTTTCTCTCAATTTAAAAAAGAACGTCATATCTCACGTTTTTTACGAAAAGAGGGGTATTATATGGCTTATTTGCAAAATGGAATCTGTTATCATATTGGACATAATAGCGTCTCTAATCCACCAAAAAATTTATGGCAAAGATTAAAGTTTTGGTGATTAATGATTGTTTTTTAAATACAATAAGTATTGTGATAAATTTAATCAGTGTCCATCATGGAGTTTGTATGATTCAAAGTTATGTCATTAGTTTAGAATCCGCAATAGAAAGACGCAAACATATTAGACAAGAATTTGGCAAACAAGGTATTGATTTTAAATTTTTTGATGCCGTTACTCCACCTCAAGTTTCTAGAATGGCTGAGGAGTTTTCGATAGATATCATGAGAGCAGATTTAACACAAGGAGAATTGGCATGCTTGTTTAGCCATGTACAATTATGGAAAAAATGTATTGATGAAGATTTGGATTATATCGCAGTTTTTGAAGATGATGTTTACTTGGGTGAAAATGCTAATTTATTCTTAACAAAAAAAGAGTGGATACCAAAAAATATTGGTATTGTTAGATTGGAAATCTTTGAGCCAATTGTTGTTATGCAGCATAATTTTATACCAACTCTAGATGATAGAAAACTAAAAAAAGCAATGGATATACAATTTGGCTCGGCAGGTTATATTATCAATAAAGATACTTGCTTTAATTTATTAAATTTTTTATCTAAATCAGCAAAATTGGTTCCTGTTGATCACTTGTTATTTGAGGTTTTTATCAAAAAAGGATTGGCAAATATTTATCAAATAACTCCTGCTTTTTGCGTGCAATCAGATAGACTATTTTTAATAAAAAACCACAGTAACAACGATTATAAAGTTTATAATAGTGATCTAGAGAAAAGTCGAAGGGAAAGATTTGAGAAAAATCGAAAGGAAAAATTTGAGAAGAAACAAAAATTAGAGAGAACGAAAAAGATAAAAAGAGAGCTAATTCGCATTGTTAATAATATATTTAATATAAAATATAGGATATATAAAATATTTCTATCTCAGAGTATTGATTTCAGATAAATTATTTAGGAAAAGAGCAATGGTTTTCATTATTTAAAAAATATGATAAATATTCAAAAATATCGTTATTACAAAAGATAAAAGATTGGTTAATATAGTGAATTTTTTATGTATGCTATTAAAGAAAAAAATATCAAAGAATTATCCATAATAATTAATGATTTTGAAAAAGAAACCAAGGAATTAGAAAAGATAAAATTCTATAAACAAAAAATAATCAAAAACTTTTACCATATTTTTATTCCTAAAGAAAAGCGATTATTAATGGAAAAAAATGCTGACGTATGTCAGCAAAAACATTTATATGGATGTTGGAAAGCATTAGCTAAACTTTATTTTAATAATGATTTACCAGAAATAACCATAAAATCAAAAAAAAATTTTCCAACTCAAAAAATTATTTGGCAGTATTGGGGGCAGGGAATAAATAACAATATTCCAGAAATTGTACAAACTTGCTTTGATTCAGTAGATAAATTTAAAAATGATTATGTAATCATCCGCTTGGATGATGAAACAGTTGCTGATTATATAGAATTTCCGGATTTTATATGGAAAAAAAGAAAGAATCATCAATTTAAACATGCGTTTTTTGCTGATTTATTACGCCTAACTTTATTGTATCTGTATGGTGGAATTTGGATTGATGCAACCGTTTTGCTAACCAATCAAATTGATGATAGAATATTAAATCAAGATTTTTTTATGTTTCAGAGGGATTTTAATTGTCAAAATAGAGATTTTTGGAGAAATATTAATGCCAATTATTTTGAATGGAGTAACGACCACCATATTAATGTTTTAAATAGTTTTATCGTTTCGAGAAAAAGTAATAATATAACAAAAGATTGCTTACAATTACTTTTAAATTTTTGGAAAAATCAAAATAATATTACTCATTATTTTTTCTTTCAAATTATGTTTGATCTATTATTAAAAGAATATATTAAAGATGCAAATTTATTAATAATTGATGATACTTTACCACATCTATTATTTTCTAAAATAGATAAAGAATTTATAAATCAAGAGTATAATGAAATATTATTAAAATCAAATATCCATAAACTAACTTATATCAAATCGAGTATTTTATCATCATCCACATGGTATGGTGAAATAAAAAATCTAATTTATCATTAAATAAAAAACTTAATCCATTTTTAAAATATAATCATAGCTTATGTCCATTTTTACCTTCTTTGAAAATCGTTTAAATCCTTACCCAAAAATTAATCTACCCATTCCAAAAAATCAAGGACTATTTGCTTTTTTATGGGCATGTAGTCAAGGAGCCAGAGGCTGGATTTTTTTAAGAGCATTATTATCCATTGCTTTAGGCGTTTTTGGCTCATTGTTATTTGCATGGGTTGGTGATGTTGTAGACTGGTTAACCACCTACACACCCGGGACACTAATGCAAGAAAAAGGTCAAACCATTGCATGTATTTTAGGATTGTGTGTTTTATCCATCTTTGGCGAATTTATCAGCAATTTAATTCAATTTCAAGTATTACAAGGTGTTTTACCAATGCGACTTCGTTGGTGGTTTCATAAGCACATGCTTGGGCAGTCCATGCAGTTTTACCAAGATGAGTTCTCGGGTCGAGTTTCAGCAAAGGTAATGCAAACCGCCCTTGCTGTTCGTGATACCATGATGACGATCACACAAATGGTAGCGTTTGTATTGGCTTATTTAATTACTAGTGGAGCTATTCTTTTAAAATTAGACTTTTGGTTATTTTTACCATTTTTAGCGTGGCTTTTATGTACAGTTGTGATTATGAAGTTTTTTTTGCCACGTTTAAAACGCTCTGCCAGCCGCCAAGCCAATGCTCGAGCTTTGATGACTGGGCGCATCACCGATGCTTATGCCAATATTGGAGCTGTAAAACTGTTTAGTCATTCTAGCAGAGAACTTGCCTACGCTAAATCTGCCATGAATGAATTTATGGATACTGTCCATGACCAGATGCGCTGGGTGTCCATTTTGGGAACAACAACAGAATTTATGTCTTTGGTGATGATTGTTGGTAGCACTGCCATTGGTGTTTATTTATGGCTTATTGGAAAAACTACAGTTGGCGCAATTGCCGTTGCCAGTGGGATTGCCTTACGCTTAAAAGGTATGATTCAGTGGATTATGTGGGAGATGGCAGGATTATTTGAGCATATCGGCACCGTTCAAGATGGTATGAAAACCTTAACCACGCCCCATGCGATTACTGATAAAGAAAACGCTTCAGAACTGCTGGTCAATCAAGGAGAAATTTGCTTTGATGATGTGGCGTTTAATTATGGTCGAGGTAATGATAAAATTCTGCTTTTTAATCACTTTAATTTAACCGTCAAAGCAGGCGAGAAAATTGGTTTGGTGGGTAAAAGTGGCGCGGGAAAATCCAGTTTAGTCAATTTATTGTTAAGATTTTATGATGTCAGTGATGGAAAAATTTTGATTGATAATCAAGATATTAGCCAAGTTACCCAAAATTCACTTCGTAAAAATATTGGCATGGTAACTCAAGATACCGCCCTATTGCATCGCACGGTTCGCGAAAACATCGCTTATGGTCGCCCTGATGCTACTGATGAAGAAATTATCAATGCCGCCAAAGCTGCGCATGCATGGGAATTTATTCAAACTTTACAAGATAAAAATGGCAATACAGGTCTTGATACCGAAGTTGGAGAGCGTGGTGTAAAATTATCGGGTGGACAACGTCAGCGCATTGCGATTGCGCGCGTGATTCTTAAAAATGCACCTATTTTGCTGCTTGATGAGGCAACCTCGGCACTAGATAGTGAAGTAGAATATGCCATTACCCAAAGTTTAGACAATATGATGACTGGAAAAACAGTCATCGCCATCGCTCATCGTTTATCGACAATTGCCAGCCTAGATAAACTTGTGGTCATGGATAAAGGGCAAATTATTGAAATGGGCAGCCATGAACAGCTGATTCAACAAGGCGGTGTTTATGCCAGTCTTTGGGCAAGACAAAGTGGTGGATTTTTAGGAGAAATTGAGTAACCGTTCATTAAAAAAAGATGGGATGATGTTTTTCCATCTTTTTTATTTAAATCTTGTTTGAGTTTTGGTTTAGTTTTTGAATTATTCTGTCCAACCCTGCCCATCAATATATAAACTTTCAGCTTTGGGTGGAATATAACGACAAGGTGAGCCTGTTTGAGAATATTGCCCACCCCATTTACGGTAGCCTTGAGTGTCTAAATGAATAGCGCCTGTGCTATATAACCCAAGTCCAAAATTATGCGCCTTACCATTGTCTATCCAAAATTGACATAATTTATTTTGCGCATTATTAAACTGCCAGCTTCCCATCGCATAATCAGGAATCCAAATGTCCATCGCCCCATTGGTCATATGTTTACTGCTTGGCGCTCCGCCTGCACATTGATTTAATTGTGGGCTTCTATATACGGAGCGAATTTGAGTTTGGGGTGGTAAAATATTTTTTTCCCGCAATTCGTTATACAAACGAATGGTTGGCACCATTTTGTCCCATAAATCCATAGGTGGAACTTGATAAGGTTCATAACCGCATTTTTGCCAAGACCGCGCGGTTGTTAAAAGCTCTCGCATGGGCGGAACTCTACCTTTGCCAAGTTGCTGAACGAGAAAATTTTCGTAATTGGTTGCACTTGCCCGGTTGGATGGGTTTTGATTTAACCAGTGTTGGTAATCGGCTTCTGTTCCTACATTACGTTCAGCCCCAAAATTATGATCATGCCCATGATGATTGTCTAAATTCACATTAGCATCGCCAGACACTACGCCATAGCCCGTATCCGTACGTACAATTACACGACGATTGGTTTCAGTAGTTTGGGCAGGCTTGGCGGTTTCTTGGCTGGTTTTATTGTCATGATTGCCAAATAATTTGGATAAAAAACCAGCATTTGCACTAACGGCAGATAAAGACAGAGCAAATAAGGAAACCTTAATACATTTGACCACAACATCATTAGAAAAATTGTTTATCATAAAACTTACCATTAATTTTGGATTTAAATTGACACTATTAAAATTTGATAATTTGGATTAAAATTATCAAACTAATGGTGCTAGACACTATTAATGTTATATTATAACATAATTTAACCCAGTTTTTTATTGATGGGTTGACTGTTTTAATGGTTTTGACTACATAAACATAAAAACACATCAAGCATCTAAAAAAAGCAATAAACCTTTTTTATACATCTTGATTCTATCACTCAAAAGGGTGAAGTTTCAACCAAAAAGGAATATTTGATGAATCATCAATATCGGTTTTCTCGCCAAAGTTCCCATTTTGTCAGTCGTGATTTAGAACCCAACATTTGGCAACGTTTGCATATTGACCCTTGGCTTTTGTTATTATTACTCAGTATCTGTTTTATTGGTTTGACGGTATTATATAGCGCTTCAACTCAAGATTTGGATATGGTGATTAGGCAGATGGTCAGTTACGGCATTGCTTTTGGAATTATGATAGCAATGGCTCAAGTTTCCCCCAATGTTTACCGTACTTTAACGCCTATTTTTTATGTATTTGGATTGATATTGTTGATTTTGGTTGAAATTATTGGCGAAGTACGCATGGGAGCGCAAAGATGGATTAAAATACCAGGTTTTGGTAGTGTTCAGCCATCAGAATTTATGAAACTAGGCATGCCTATGATGTGCGCTTGGTATTTATCTAAAAAAGAGTTGCCACCCAACATTAAAACGGTCTTAACTACTTTGATTATCATTGCTATTCCTGTACTTTTAATTGCTAAAGAACCTGATTTGGGTACGTCTATTTTGGTGGCGGCAAGTGGTTTATTTGTGCTTTTTTTGGCAGGATTGCCTTGGTGGATGATTGGTGGAGCCATTGCCGCTTTGATTCCTTTTTTATGGGTCATGTGGACATTTTTGATGCACGATTACCAAAAAACTCGAGTCATTACTCTTTTTAATCCAGAAGCTGATGCTTTAAATAAAGGCTGGAACATCATTCAATCTCAAACAGCAATTGGTTCTGGCGGTTTAACTGGTAAGGGTTACTTGGAAGGCACTCAGTCTCATTTACATTTTTTGCCCGAAGGTCATACTGATTTTATCATTGCCGCTTTTAGTGAAGAGTTTGGTTTGGCAGGCGTGCTGCTACTGTTATTTTTTTATTGTTGTTTATTGATGCGTTCATTTTATATTGCTTTTGTCAATCCTGATGCCTATTGCCGTTTATTGGCAGGCGCTTTAACGTTATCGTTTTTTGTGTATATTTTTGTCAATATGGGCATGGTAGGCGGAATTTTACCCGTTGTTGGTGTTCCACTTCCTTTTGTTAGCTATGGCGGTACAGCCGTAATTACCTTAATGGCAGCTTTTGGTTTATTGACCTGCATCCATACACATCAATCGAATTCTAATTATTGATTTATATTATTCAGATTGCATTATTTACACATAGTGATTTATTTGTATAAAATACAATCAATAAGCACCGTTAATTATCACCTCATTGCTGTTGGGGTGTTTTTTATTGTATTTTTTATAAAAAGTGGTAACATAGAGTTATAGATAAGTTGTTGTTAGGTAATTGTTTTAATCTCAATGGATGTTTTTTAACGATTACCAATAAAGACGGCATAATATCTGCAATGTTTATTTATTACCAAATTTCGATTGTCATTTTTTTGTATTTACGTTTCTTTGATGATAAGGTTTAAAATAAAAATCGTATCTGCTTGTTGCGGTTGTTGTTTTTTATTTTTGAATTTGGTATAAATAGCTCATTGCTTATTCACTGTTCAAAATGAACAAATTTTGTACAGCACACAGTCATTTATGACCGCTCAAGAGTTTGTTGGTTTAGCTTTGAGTTTGTGCTTTAACTAAGAGGTAATTACCATGAAAACCAAATATGGCTCACACTTATTATTAGCAGGCGCGATGGCATTTGGAGGATTTTGCACATCAGCAGCTGCTGAAACAGTTAAAGACGCCAATATTGACAAAGTACTTGATGAACTTACTCATCAGCATAACAATTCGTCAAGTCTTATAAAGAGTGCTCGCCAGCCCACTTCATTAGCACTAAACAGTACTTTGGTTAATCAACCAAAAGTTTCTAATAAAAAAGAAGAAAAAAGCGTGCTGGGCAAATTAAGCTCGGTTGCTTCCAATACAGTTAGTAAATTTAAACAAAATGGTACAGCATCTTGGTATGGTCGCCAATTTCATGGGCGCAAAACTGCCAGTGGTGATACGTTTGATATGAATGGTTTAACTGCCGCACATCGTACTTTGCCAATGAATTGCTATATCAAAGTTACCAATAAAGACAATGGAAAATCTGTCGTCGTAAAAGTAAACGACCGTGGTCCATTCCATGGCAATCGTGTTGTTGATTTGTCTTACGGTGCAGCCAAAGCCATTGGCATTACCCAAAAAGGCACAGGAAATGTTATAATTGAACGTGTTGATGCACCTTAAACAAACTTTAAATTAAATCGCAAGCCTAGCTTGCGTTTTTTTGTATTCTTATTACAATTTTATAATTTTTTTTAATTAATGCTAATACCAATATCAATGAAATAGTTCCGTGTTTTTAAATTTTACTGTAATATTATTACATGAGATAATTCATGAATGTTAATGACAAAATTCGTATGATGCGAGAAATGAATAATTGGACTCAAGAATATGTTGCTGATAAGCTACATATGTCTTTAACTAGTTATGCTAAATTAGAAAGAGGAGAAAGTCGATTACACCTGGATAAACTAACGAAAATCGCTGAAGTTTTTCAGGTAAATATTGCTGATTTATTATCACTTGATAAGCAAGGCTTAATTTGGTTAATCAGCGGTGATGGCAGTGGTAATTACAGTAATTTGAATTATTATAATACGCATAATGAACGTGATTTTCAAATAGAAAAACTAACCTTACAATTACAACATAAAACTGAAATAATAGAACAAAAAGATAAACTGATTGAGCAATTATATGCTCAAATCAGTTTATTATCCAAATAAAGTAATTAATCCTTAACAAATTTACCAATTAACGCCATGATAGCTGTTTTATCTCCTGATTTAACTGTATTAAATATATCTTTTAGTCCAATTTCTTTAAGTAATTGATAGAATTTCTTATATTGTTCTTTAACTTCTTGTTTATTATCAAAATTATAGCCGTTTTCATACATCCAATTAACAGTACTAAGCATGGCAAGCGTAACTGATACGGCTACCCCAGCGGCAGCAACATCGACAATACCAGTTGGCGGTAAGAATGATTTGGCAAACAAAAATATACTTGATCCAACACTTTGACTAGCAAATAAAGGAATGGCAGCCAAAACATGATTTTTGCTGATAATTTCATTTGTGTAAATGTAATGGATAGTCATAATGGCCGTCCCTTGAGCCGCCGTAATAGGAATGGCACTTCCTGGAAGAAAAGCAAACCCAGCAACAGCAATCATACAGGTATAAATAACTCGTTTAGCCATTGTGGAATTTTTCTCTATCAATTTTCTTACCAACAAGTCTTTGCCACATCTTTCAAGAAAATCAAGAACCTCTTTTCTTAATTCATCAACACCTCGTATATTGAGCTGAGCATCAGCATCTGACTGAGGATCGTATCCATCAGTACAAGTTTTAAAAATTTGCTCATCGTCCTTTAGACCTAATACTTCATGCCACTGTTGACAAACGCTTTCTAAAGCTGCTTTCTTCTTATCATATTCATCAATTTTATTCAGTACAACAAATACCTTTTTGCAACCTGCTTTTAATTCTTCATAATGCTGTTTTTGGGATGAATCAGCAGAACCTGATACTACCAAAATACCTACATCAAATCCATTACTGATCGCTTGTTTAGTAACTTCGCTATTATCACTATTGATATCACCCAAGCCTGGTGAGTCAATGACAGTAACATTTTTACTCAATTGAAATGCTTTAGTTGTTTTAGTAACACCTGATATTGCCCCTACAGATGCTAATTCATCACCTTTTTTACGTTTAAAGAAGGCGTTTAATAGCGAACTTTTGCCAGTGCTAACACGACCTACAATGACAATATTAATCTTGCTATCAAGATTTTTTCCCGCTGCCTCAAACTGCTCTTTTAATTTATCTTCAACTTCTTTTTCATCGATAGTTTGCATTATTGTTTACTCTCAATCCAAATTTAAAAAAATTATGATGAATAATCAATCATAATTATATTAAAGAACAAAACAAGGTTAAAGGTCGATTTTAGGTTTTTTGACAGTCATTTTGGATAATTTAAACTCAAAACATTAAATAACAAAGCACCTCAAAAGAGGTGCTTTTGAAAGCTTTATCAGATGAAATAAATCATGCTTCGTCAAAACGTCTTTGAGCTTCGTCCCAGTTTACAACATTCCAAAATGCCTTAATATAATCAGGGCGTTTGTTTTGATATTTTAAATAATAGGCATGCTCCCAGACATCTAGACCAATAATAGGCGTGCCTTCACAACCTGCGACCGCCACACCCATAAGTGGACTATCTTGGTTTGCTGTAGAAACAACTGCCAATTTATCACCTTGTTTTACAAGCCATGCCCAACCAGAACCAAAGCGAGTAGCAGCCGCTTTTTCAAATTGTTCTTGAAATGCTTCAACTGAACCAAAATCACGTACAATAGCATCTTTTAAGGTGCCGCCAAGCGTTGTACCAGTTTTTAATACAGTCCAAAATAAGCTGTGATTAGCGTGTCCACCAGCATTATTACGTAGCGCTGTGCGACTTGCTTCAGGGATTTTATCCAAGTTAGCAATTAATTCTTCAGCTGATTTATCAGCCCATTCAGGTAAATTTGCTAGCGCTGCATTGGCGTTATTAACATAAGCTTGATGATGACGAGAGTGGTGAATTTCCATAGTTTCTTTGTCAAAATGCGGCTCTAAAGCATCATAACTATAACCAAGTTCTGGTAAAGTATAAGACATAATATATCCTTTAAATAAATGAGAATGATGAATAATTACAAGCTAGGCTTGCCAGATTAATATAAGGCAGCTAACTTGTAATTTCAAGTTAAAAATTGATTTTTATCATCCTGACAACATCTATTGAGGTTTAAAACTGTCTTTTAAACTGACAATTTGATTAAAAACTAGATTTTCTTCTGCAAATTCTACCAAATCAGCAACAAAATAACTTTCTCTTTCGAATTGAAAACGTTCACCCTTTTGAGCATTTTTTAAACTTGGCTCAACAATTGCTTGATAAATGGATAATGAATTTGGGTTAATATGGGCACGAATCCACGCTTCATCACTATCATCAATTGGTGGATTTAAAATTTCATCATCTTCTAAAAGTAAGTGTTCATACATTCTTACAACTGCAGGCACGCCCAATTCTGCGGATACCCAATGAATTACACCTTTTACTTTGCGCCCTTCTGGATTATTGCCAAGTGTTTTTTCATCGATGCTTGCAACTAATTCGTAAATGTTGCCATTATTGTCTAATTTATATTCTTCGACTTTTAAAACATAACTGTTACGCAAGCGGATTTCATTATTTTCTGGTGTAAGACGTTTATAACCTTCTGGTGGATTAATCTCAAAATCACTTTTATCAATAAAAATAGTTTTAGTAAAAGGAATTTCACGCGCACCCAAATCAAGATTTGGATGTTTTGCTTGTTGGATCCATAAAACATCATTTTCTAGTCTGGCAATGGTTTTTGGGTTTTTATATTCATTAAATTTTGCAACAGCGTCATCAAAGTTAGTGATTGTGACTTTTAAAGGACGTAAAACCGCCATCGCGCGTGTTGCTGTTTGCTCTAAATGATTTCTAACGCTAAATTCCAATTGACGAAAATCAACCACCCCATCAGCTTTACTAATGCCAATACGTTCACAAAAATCGCGCAAACCTTCGGCAGGATAGCCTCGTCTTCTCATGCCAGCAATTGTCGGCATTCTTGGGTCATCCCAACCACATACAACCCCCATTTCTACTAAGCGTTTTAATTTACGTTTACTGGTTAAAGTATGGTCAAGGTTTAGGCGACTAAATTCATATTGATGAGGCGGATTTTCAAAACCAATTTTTTCAATAATCCAATCGTAAAAGGGACGGTGGTCTTCAAATTCTAAGGTGCAAAGAGAATGCGTAATGCCTTCAATAGCATCGGATAATGGGTGCGCATAATCGTACATAGGATAAATGCACCAAGTATCACCCGTTTGATGGTGGGTAGCATGCATTACCCGATAAATAACTGGGTCTCTCATATTCATATTAGGGTGATTCATGTCGATTTTAGCACGTAAAACAGCCTCACCTTCTTTATATTTACCATTTTTCATATCTAAAAAATGCGTTAGGTTTTCTTCAACACTGTTATTTCGCTGAGGTGATTCAATGCTCGGTTTTCCAAATCCACCTCGGTTTTCACGAATTTCTTCAGGTGTTTGAAAATCTACGTAGGCATCGCCTTGTTTGATAAGTTGTATCGCCCAATTATATAGGTTATCAAAATAGTCAGAGGCATAATGTTCATCACCCTTCCATTTAAAACCCAACCATTCTACATCGGCTTTAATATTATCTACGTACTCTTGATTTTCTGCGGTTGGATTGGTGTCATCAAATCGTAAGTTACATGCACCATTAAATTCTTTAGCAATACCAAAGTTAAGACAAATAGATTTTACATGTCCGATATGTAAAAATCCGTTAGGTTCTGGAGGAAAACGAGTTAGTATATTTTTGTGTTTTTTAGTTTTTAAGTCGTCGCGGATAATAGCTCGAATAAAGTCATTTTTTTTAATTTCGTTCATGTTTTCTCCAGTTGTGATTAGTGTAATTAAATTGTTTATTTTAACATAGATATGGTTTTTTTATATTTTATTTTCTTTTTTTATTTTTTCTTTTTCTTGTTTATTTTTTACTTCTTTTTTAAAAAAAAAAAAGATTATGTTAAATAAATTAATATTAAAAATTATATGTTTTTTATTTTTGATTTATGTTATAATTAAGAGTTATTTTTATTTATTTAAGGAGCATGTCATGGATATGCCTATTGTTCAATTTGATACCAACATGGGTACTATTACTTTAGAATTAAATCAACAGGCTGCCCCTGTTACTGTCGCAAACTTTATTGATTATGTGGAATCTGGTCATTATGATGGCACAATATTCCATCGTGTTATTGATGGTTTTATGATTCAAGGTGGCGGTATGGACGCCAATATGAACGAAAAACGCACTGGCACGCCAATTAAAAACGAAGCAGATAACGGTTTAAAGAATGATGTTGGTACCATTGCCATGGCGCGCACGTCAGACCCCCACTCAGCGACTGCTCAGTTTTTTATTAATGTTAAGAATAATGATTTTTTAAATTATTCCAGTCCAAGCCCACAAGGTTGGGGGTATGCTGTTTTTGGCAAAGTCATTGATGGCATGGATGTTGTAAATCAAATTAAGGGCGTGCCAACGGGTCGTTATGGCTATCATGCTGATGTTCCAACTACACCTATTGTGATTAATTCTGCTAAAGTAATTCAAAAATAGTCTGTACTCATGCACAAAATCACACAAACTTTTGACGAATGGCTATTAAAAAAACCGCATGATATCCGTGCGGTTTTTATTTCTGACCTTCACTTATCCTGTGATACTATTTTACTCAATCAAGCATTCATTTCTTTATTAGATAAATTAATTCATCTAGAACATCTAAAATATTTGTATATTTTAGGAGATTGGCTGGATGGCTGGATTGGCGATGACGATTATCTTAACTTAACAAACACCCAAAAACAGCTACATTGGCTAGCGCCAATTATTTATAAACTCTCTCAGCTTAGTCAAAAAAGCCAGATTATCATCATGCATGGTAATCGTGATTTTGCAATACGTCAGCGATTTTGCGATGTATTTAATGCTAAACTGGTCAGTCAACCCTACTATATCCGTGATGCATTTATTGACACCATCAGGCTTGAACATGGTGATTTATTATGCACAGACGATATTTCTTATCAGCGCTACCGTAAAGTGATTCAAAATCCTTTAATCAGTTTTATTTTGCTACATCTTCCATTATCCTTTCGCCGAAAACTTGCTCGTAATATCAAAAAACAGTCTTATAACCAAAAAACCAAAAAACCCAATTCAATTACTGATGTAAACCAAAAAGCGGTTTTATCAGCACTGACTACCTGCGACACTTTGATTCATGGACATACCCACAGACCCGCCTGCCATAATTTTAAAAATAAACGGCGTTTAGTGCTTGGTGATTGGCGACTCATCAATAATAAGGAAGACAATCAACAAAATGTATCAGCAATCATTGGAGTACAGTCAATTTCTGACTTGCAACTGCTGAAGTTTTGCCATTCCAGCTGATTTGAGAGCGATTTAAATCCATTCTAAAAAATAAAAAAATAATAATTCTTATTTACAATAATTATAAACTATCTTATAATTTGCGCACATTATTGCTAATTTGTGTCAAAATATATTTTTGATGCAGTTGATGTGTAACTTTCGTTTATTTATGTGGTTTGATTATGTTTAATATCAAAAATACACTTAAAACCAAAAAAGCGTTACTCGCCTTTTTAGTTCCTTCAATCATGCTTCAACAAGCTCAAGCGGATGAGCAATCTGAACCAACGGTAACTTTAGAAACCATCACCGTAAATGTAAGCGGGAAAGCCAAGGAAGAAGTTGGCGAAAAAATAGTCAATCGCAAAGAATTAAATCAACAAATGGTGCAAAGTTCTGCCGATTTGGTGCGTTATAATACTGAAGTTGATGTTGCTTATGGCGGAGGAAACCGCTCTGGAAATAAAGGCTTTGCAGTGCGTGGCGTAGACGGTAACCGTGTTAATATGAACATTGATGGCGTTTCTTTACCTGAATCTGAATCAAATGAGATTTTTTCACCCTACGGATACATGTATGAGGGTCGCTTTAATCCAGATATAGAAATCATGCAAAGCGTCCGAATTCATGCTGGTTCAGATAGCTTATTAAATGGTTCAGGAGCAGTTGGTGGCTCTGTTACCTACAACACCAAAGACCCAAAAAGTCTGATTCGGTCTGGCAATAAGTTGGGTGGCTATGTTAAAACTGGTTACACCAATAAAAATGAAGAATGGATGCAAGCGGTTGGGCTAGCCGCAAACCTTGATAAATGGGAATTTTTGATTAATTACGCCCATCGTGAAGGGCATGAAACCAAAAACCATGACATGAAAAAAGCCAACAAGGCAAAAGTTGATCCAGGCTATATTTTTAGTGCTGAAGAAATGCCAGATCGTTACTCTACCAAAAGTTTAATATACCCTAATCCTTTAAATTTTAAACGCGATAGTGCCATTGCAAAACTCTACTACAACCTGAATAACCAACACCGACTTGGCATTCACGGTATGTATCAAAAACAAACCAATGACATTAACAGTCAATCTACCGCAACTTATGGAAGTCGCTTATCTTCCAGTATACGTATGGCTCATGACAAAGAAAAAATGGAGAGTTATGGGGTAAACTACCACTTTACACCTGAAAATATGCCATGGCTTGAAATGGTTGATGCTAACTATACCCGTAATAAAGTGTTTGGTTTGGCAGATACTTGGCTTTATGACCGCGATATTAGCTATTCAACAGAACAAATTGAATCTATTAAGTTTAGTAACAAAGAATATCGTCCAACTGAAACCAAAACTGACCAATTTACTATACAGCTTAAAACTTTACCTATTTTATTAAATAAGTTTGGCGACCATACGTTTGGGGTGCGTAGCAGTTATGCAAAACAAGATTATACGACTTCTGCAAGTTACTTTGGTCAGTATGGACAATTTTTACAATTTGCCTTTCCTGATGCTAAAAAACACAATTTTAATTTAACCCTGACCGATGATATTTATTTATCACAGCGTCTACAAGGCAGTCTTGGATTGCGTTACGATAATTTCCGTTATTCGCCTTATTTCCAAGATGATGTTTTTGGCATGAGTGAAAACAAAAGAAACGCTGATTTATGTTCCAACTCTTATAATAATACGCTATTTTGTCAGCGTTATCGTAATGGAGAGGGTTTATCCAAAGCCAAATTTAATCATGTTACTTGGAGCGCAGCACTTAATTACGCCATCATTCCTGAAAAATTAACAGCACGCTATAAAGTAGGTACAGGCTTTTTGGCGCCAACAGTTACTCAGCTTTATAGTAACTTTGAAGGATTGGGTGCTAGACAAGTACCTAACTATCAACTAAAACCTGAAACGTCATTAAACCAAGAATTAGAATTTAACTGGAATGTTAAAGATAATCTTTTATTAACTGCTGGTGGTTATATCACCAAATACGATGATTTTATCCATACCCGTTACTGGAGCAATGATACGAATGGTTGTACATATGGGTATACATGTTTACAATCAGTCAATTTAGACGATGCAACAGTTCACGGACTAAAACTTGGCATAAAGGCAGATTTATCAAACGCACTGAAACTGGGCGGAAAATTAAACGTTTTTGCGGATTTTCATACATCAAAAGACAAGGCTAAAATCGTTACTGATAAAGATGAAACGGTAACCATCAATACCTTAGCGGCGGTGCCAAGAAGTTTGATTTTGGGCGGGGATTATGAATCTGCTGATGGCAAATGGCATGTTGGCACTCGTATCAACTTTTCACATCGTAAAAGACCAAACGACACCAAAATGTTAGATACTGAAACTACTCGTACTATCATTCCCGATCCTTCTTGTCCACCAGAGTATGTAGAAGAGGGTATTTGTTCACCCCTCAAGACCGTTTATTCATACAACGAAGTCGTTAAAACTTACAATCGTTCTCATCTAAGTAAATCGGTTGTATTGTTTGATATTTTTGCCAGCAGAAAATTTGGTCGCGATAATAACTGGATTTTAAATGCGGGCGTGTATAATATTCTTGATGAAAAATACATTCCTTGGGAAACATTACGCCAGTTTGCCACAATCAACACCAACAACAGGGTTGATGACAATGAAAGACTTGGACAACGTGGATATGGATATAATCGTTATACCGCACCCGGTCGTAACTACGCCGTTGCCCTTACCTATCAATTCTAATTTAGGTTTATAAACTCAAAAGCCAGCTTGTCTGGCTTTTTTATTGTATTTAAATATAAACAATTTTATGACACATTGCGGTCAGCATTTTTGTGTCATGACTGATGATAAGCATTGCAATTTTTAGTTTTTGATTGATGGTTTTTAATAAATTTATGACCTGAAGCGTGGTTTGGTTATCCAGCATCGCCGTTGGTTCGTCTAATATTAATAGGCTTGGTTTAGAAAATAACGCTCGCAGCAACACAACTCTTGATTGTTCACCGCCTGATAATTGGTGCGGATAACGCCAAAGTACTGTTTTTGACAAATTAAGTAAATCAAAAAATTCGTTAAGTTCTTCACGCTCAAAAGGCAAATTTTTAGCAAAAAAACTTTCAAAAATACTGTGATAAATAAGTAAGTTTGGATTTAAACTGTCAGTAATGTCTTGCATAACCCAAATAATTTTTGGACGGTATACACTCATTTTTTTCTTTGAAAGTTTTGTTAAACAAATGTATCGATTATCTTGTAACAAAAAAATATCACCTTGTATCCATAAATCATCATCCAGACGGGTTATTGCTTTGGCAATGCTGCTTTTACCAGCTCCTGAATTTCCAGCCAATCCCACAATTTGCTGATGCTGTATATTTAAAGAAAAATTTTTCACAATTGGTGGTTGTCTGCCCTGCCATGGTTTTTTATACTCTAATGTTAAATTTTGGATTTGCAAAACAATATCGTTGTCATTGCGCCATGATGACGGCATTCCAAAATCTATTTGAGGTAATTGTTGTAAAATATAATTATAATTTCCTAAAATAAATGAATCATCTTTTAACCATAAAATCTGATGGAAGTTTTGCAAATACTGCGTCTGATGACTAATAATCACAACTGTACGCCCATCATTTGCAAGTTTTTGAAATAACGTTAAAATATCTTGACTGTGTTTATCATCCAAACTACTGGTTGGCTCATCAGCAATTATCAGGACGGGGTTAAACGCCAATGCTAAAGCGATTGCCAGTCTTTGAGCTTCGCCACCTGATAATTGATGAGGATAACGATTTAAAGGAACAAAGAGGCCTACCTGAGCAAGCAGTTGATGAATGTATTCTAAACGCTGTCTTCTTGGAACATTAATTTGTTTAAAAATAACCCAAAATGCTTTTTTGATGGTATGTAGTGGATTTAATGTTTGTTTTGGGTCTTGAAAAATATACGCAATCTTTTTACCACGTATCTGTTGCCAATCTTTTGTTTGTGTGCTGTGAATGAGAAGTTTGGTTTTTTGTAGATAAATATCTCCAGTGATTTTAATCTGTTCATTTAACCCCAAAAAACTCGTCATCATCAATGTTTTTCCGCTGCCTGAACGTCCGATAACAGCCAGCATCTCGCCTGCGCAAAGCGTTAATGTTAGGTTTTCTACAATTGGTTTTTGAGTATAAATGCTTAGATTTTGAACATCAAGTAACGTTTCTACCATCTTTAACTTCCAACGCTCGCATCATGCCTTCACCAACAAAAATCAATAATGTCAAAAGAAATCCCAACACAAAAACTGAAACAATAGCCAAATGGGGGGCTTGCAGATGATTTTTTGCTTGATACAACAATTCTCCCAAACTTGCTTGCCCAAAAGGCAATCCAAAACCCAAAAAATCCAGCGTTGTTAAAGCTGTCATATTCATCGCAATCATAAAAGGCAGTTGTGCCAAAGTCAATATTAAACCCTTAGGCAAAAGATGACGAAAAATAATTTTATAAGTTGGTACGCCCAAATTTTTAGCTGTTAATACAAAACCTTTGGTTCTAGTTTTAAAAAAATACACTCGCATCACCGCCACTAAAGGTAGCCAAGAAAAGAGTAGCATAATAAAGAATAAAAGAACAGCGGATGGTTCAAATATGCTACTTAGTATCATTAAAATAAACAGCTGCGGCAGACTAATCCAAATTTCCAAAAATCGCTGCCCTAACAAATCAATCAAACCGCCAAAATAGCCCAAAACCGCCCCAAAAGCAACGCCTAAAATTGAGCCAAAAATTGTTAGCGATAAGGCGAATATCAAAGAGATTCTTAATCCATACAAAACTCGTGCCAGTACATCATAGCCATTTGCATCAACTCCAAGAATATTTTGATGATTAGGGGCTTGAGGCAGCTCATTTGCATTTAGCACCAAACTGTTTTCACCATAAGGTACAACTGGCATGATTGCCCAGCCATGATTATGAATCAATTGCATCACATAAGGGTCTTGATAATCGGCTTGAGTTTCGAAGACGCCGCCAAACGTAGTTTCAGGATAATTATAAATAATAGGTAAATAAATTTTATCTTTGTAAACAATCAAAAGTGGTTTATCATTAGCAATCAATGGCGAACATAAACTAATGACGACAATTACAAAGCACAATAATAGTGCAAAAGATGCCAGTTTTTGTTGTCTAAATCTTTGCCAAAACACACGCAAGCCAAACATTAACGATAATCCACCTTAGGGTCTATTTGATGATACAATATATCAAAAATTAACTGAACTGCCATACCAAACAACGTAAATACATAAAGTATGCCAAACATAACTGGATAATCTTTCATCATTGCTGCTTCATAAGCCAACCTACCAATGCCATCAATACCAAAAATTACCTCCACTAAAAAATTACCCGAGAATAACACGCCCGCCACGGTCATTGGCATTTCTGCCAAAATTGGTAAAGACGCATTTTTTATTAAATGGTGATAAAATATTTGCCATTTCCCCAATCCTTGAGCAGTTGCAAGACGCGAGTAAGCTGAATGTTTTTCAGTCATTAAACTAAATTTAGTTAAATAAGCAATGCTTGCCATTCCTGATAATGAACTTGCAATGACTGGCAGGGTAAAATAATAAATGATTGTCTTTATTTGAAGAAAAAATGATAAACTTCTAAAATCATCAGGTAAAACTGCTTGCATAGGAAAAATATGCCAAAAACGAAAACCAGCAAAAACTACTATGAGTGCTAATGCCAATACAAATGTTGGAATCGCATAAAAAAATGCCAGTATAATTGCCGTTACTTTATCAAAAAACAAACCATCAAAATAAGCTTTAAGAACTCCAAAAAAAACTCCTAAACCGTACATAACCATTAAAGAGAGTCCGCCAAATAATAGGCTAATGGGTAATTTTTGTGCAATTAATTGACTGACTGATTGACCTTTAAAAAAAGAATTGCCTAAGTCAAATCTAGCGTAATCTCTTAACATCAAAAAATAACGTTCATGCAGCGGTTTATCAAACCCAAATTGATGATTGAGTTGATTTAAAAATTCTATAGGTAAATCATTTTTAGTAGTTATTTTTTGATGATTTTGTAAAAAATCAGTTTGTTCGGTTTTAATAGCCTCTAATTTGGTTTGCAAAGGTCCAGTTGGCGCAGTTTGTACAATTAAAAAATTAATCGTTAAGATAATTAATAAAGTTGGCAAAAAAAGCCCAAGTCGTTTTAATAAATAAATTAGCATCACGCTAAATCCGTCAGATGACTATATAAGATGACAATACCCATGAATATGAGTGTTATTGCTCCAAATAACATTGCCCACTTTCCAAATTTCACCCCCAAATGGTTTCCTAAGTACAAACCTAAGGTTGCCATCACCGTTGTAAAAAAACTAATCAATAAAGCCGCTAAATAAATATTAACTGATAAAAATGCTAACGAAACACCAACGATAACTGAATCAATACTGGTTGCAATTGCTGTTACTAAAAGAAAAATAAAGTGTCTTGATGTGTTATCCATTTCATCTAAGATTTTTTTATCGTTGTTGGTTAAGGCTTCTTTTAAAAATTTTAACCCTAAAAGTACTAATAAAATAAAAGCAATCCAATGGTCATATTCTTTAATATAACCGCTAGCAGCACTTCCCAACCAAAATCCAATTACAGGAGCAATTGCTTCTACTATTCCAAAAAATAAACCATTTTTTGCAGCATGAATAAATTTAGGATTTTTATCCATTGAACCTTTTACTACTGCTACAGCAAATGCATCCATAGACATTGCAAAAGACAGTGTAGATAACGTCAATAAATTCACCCTACCCCCTAAAATTATTTTTTAATTCGCGAAGTGCGCTAAAAACTTCTAAAGGTGAATGATTAGCAAGCGGATATAGTTTATTGACATTTTCAATCGTTTCTTTATCATCAGTTTGCAAAAAAACATTGATTTGTCGTTCTTTTTTTAGCGTTGTTGGTAGTGAAATTTTTCCTAACGCTAAATCCTGCTGTGTTTTTTGTAATGTTTGTTCAATCATTTGGCGGTTTTTATAACCGCAAATTGACAGTGCAAATTTTAAATTACTGCATGTATACTCATGAGCTGGATAAAATAACGTATTTTCTGGCAATTGATTAAAACGTTGGATGCTATTGAACAGTTCTTCAATTGAACTATTTACTCTTCCACAACCGCCACTAAATAAGGTATCGCCACAAAATACGTGAATTTGATGATTATCTTTTAGTAAAAATGATAAATGTTGAGCTGTGTGTCCTGGTGTATGGTAAATCAAAAATTTTAATTCGTTGATGATGATAATTTGATTATCTGAAACAATATTTACTGTTTGATTATTCTGAAAATGGTGGTTTATATGGGTAAAAATAGGCGTATTAGGATATATTTTTTGTAGCCCTTCCACGCCTTGAATATGGTCATAATGCTGGTGAGTGATTAGTATTGCAGATAAATCTAATTGATGTTTATTTAAAAAATCAATAACGCATTTATCTTCACCAGGATCAACAACAATAGCTGAATTATCTTTTTTAATGACCCAGATGTAGTTATCTTCTAAAGTGGGTATATCATAAATATTTATCATGTTTTTCTCTCTTTATTCTTTTTTTATCACAACTTAATTTTATTAAGGTGATGTTGTTGTTTTATTTTTTTCTTTAGCAAAAAAGGATTATGTTAAATAAATTAATCACAAAAAATTTAATCAGGATAACTTTGCTTATAATACCAGTAATCCAGACCTAATGCCGATGCTGGCAATGGATTTGGGTGCGCTAAATGGTTGTCATACAATACATTGGTTGATTTTTGACCGCCAAAAGGAATGATATACACACCTGATAACAATAAACGGTCAAGGATTTTACTGTATAAAATAATTTCATCACGATTTTGGGCATGAATCAATTTATCTATCGTCATATCCACAGCCAAACTTTTGATGCCAGTACTGTTTTGGCCACCTTCAGCATTGGCAAAATCTGAACCCCAAAGATATTTTTGTTCCATGCCGGGTGAATTACCTTGCATAAAACTATCAATAATCATATCATAATCAAAACTGCGTTTTTTGTGTGTCAGTACCGCTTTATCTAAACGGCGAATGCGAGCATTGATACCTACTTTGGTTAAATTCTTTAAAAATGGTAATAATAGCGCTTGATACTTATCATCATCAATCAATATCTCAAAACTCACTAACTGATGATGTTTATCATACAATTTACCATTTTGATAATAGTATCCTGCTTGTTGCAAGATATCTCTTGCTTTTAACAAATCCGCACGATTAATGCCATCACTGGTTGTTTTAGTTTCTGGCACGCCTAAAAATACGGCCTGTTCGTCGCTGTTTAGTGGCAAATGCTGTAAAATTTGCGTCTCTTTTGGTGTTGGTTTGCCAGTTGCCATCAATGCAGAACCATAAAAAAAACTATCCAATCGCTTATATTGTCCACGATACAATCGATCATTCACCCAATTCCAATCAAATAGCAAACTGATTGCTTCACGCAATTTTTTATCAGCAAAAATAGGTTTTCGAATATTAAAAACCAAGCCCTCCATCGTTACTGGGTTTTGGTGCGTAATAGCTTCTTTGGTGATGCGATGATTAAATGATTGTGGATTAAAATTTGCCCAATTTTTAGGATTATTTTCAGTATAAAAATTAAATTCACCCGCTAAAAATGCTTCTTTAGCAACAATATCATCTTGATAATAAATAAATTTAATCCTATTAAAATTAAACCGCCCGCGGTTAACCATGATATTTTCGCCCCAATAACTGGAATTTTTAACGTAGGTAATGCTTCTACCCACATCAACATTACCCACCCGATAGGCTCCGCTTCCCATTAAGGGCTGTAAGCTTACTTTGTCAAAATTTTTTTCTATATCTGTTTTGGAAAAGACAGGAAACAAACTTACATTAGCATACATATCTGTGCCAGCATCGTCATTAAACCAAAATATAACCCGATGTTTACCAATGACTTGAATGCCATCAATACCTGCCAAAAGCCCTCGCCAACTCATGCGTCCTTTCTGCAATATAGTCTCAAATGTTGCTTTAACATCATGGGCAGTTACAGGTGTGTTATCCCAAAATCGAGCATCGGGATTTAATTCGTAAATCACCCATTTTTTGCTTTCATCATAAATAACTTTTTGAGCAAGCTGAGGATATAAAACAAAGGCTTCATCCAAAGAGCCTGTCATAAGTGTGTCATATAAATAGAATGTGCCTGTTGCAGCAATACCATCATCAATAAACGGATTTAAGCTATTAAAACTGCCTTTTGCAGACATGGACAATTCACCGCCTTTGGGAGCATTTGGATTAGCATAAGGTAAAAAAGATTTATCAATATATTGTGGAGCGTTTTTTACAGCGATAAAAACACTGGTGGTTACAGATGGATTGGTTAAATCTGGAAGAGGTCTATCTTGCCAAGCTAAATTTTCTGACTTGGTTTTAGCGATTTGTTTGATTTTCTGCTCATTTTTTGAGCATGATACAGCTGTACAAAAAACAAATATCCATAAAAGCAAAAACCACGCAAATTTTTTATTCGTTTGGCGCGGTTTTAGCTTTATCATAAAAGTTCTTTTCTGCAACAATCTAATAATAGCAAAGATAGCAAATCAAATTAGGCTTGATAAATCAAGCATGAGACTTTTCAAAATCCTTCATAAAAGCAACTAAAGCCTGAACATGCTCTAATGTAACGGCGTTATAAATACTCGCACGCATACCACCAACCGCGCGATGACCCTTTAAATTTAACAATCCTGCTTTTTTGCTTTCTTCTAAAAAGACTTTATCTAACTTATCATCTTTTAAACAAAATGGCACATTCATAATGGAGCGATATTTAGGATTGACTTTATTAACATAAAAATCACTATTATCAATAGCTTGATATAAAGTTTGTGCTTTTTGATGGTTAATTTTAGCAATTGCTTCAACGCCACCGTTTTCTAAAAGCCACTCAAACACCAATCCTGACAAATACCAAGCGTAAGTGGATGGTGTATTTAACATTGAGCCATTTGCAGCTTGATTTTTATAGGTTAAAATATTTGGACACCATGCACTGGCTTTTTCTAAGAGGTCTTTACGAATAATAACCAGCGTTAAACCCGCGGGTCCAATATTTTTTTGAGCGCCAGCATAAATCAACCCAAAATCATTAACATTGATGACATCTGACAAAATGCAAGATGAAAAATCCGCTACAATTGGAGCCTTTACATTAGGCGTATTAAAGATTTGCACGCCATGAATTGTTTCATTAGGACAATAATGAAAATAACTGGCATTTTCACTTACATTCCAAGTTTCAACATCTGGAACATCTGTTCCATCACCTTGCGCTACTAGATTGACTTTACCCAATCCCAAATCATCATAACGTTTGGCTTCTTTATAGGCTTTTTCCGACCATGTGCCTGTAATTAAGTAATCTGCTTGTCCACCTGATAATAAATTTAAAGGAACTGCTGAAAATTGTAGCGCCGCCCCACCCTGTAAAAAAAGCACAGCATACTCATCACTAATATTCATCAGTTTTCGCAAATTTGCTTCGGCGCGTTCTGCCATTTCAATATAATCAGCGCTTCGGTGGCTAATTTCCATCACAGAAGCCCCTATGCCTTGCCAGTCAAGCATTTCAGCTTGGGCTTTTTGCAAAACTGCTGTTGGCATGGATGCAGGTCCTGCACAAAAATTAGCTAAACGGGTCATGATGATTCCTTTTTTACTAAACATTAAAAGCAGAATTTAGGCTGTGTATTTTAACAGATTTTTTAATTTTTTGTTATTTTATTTTAACAAAAAATTGGCTAAATATGAAATAATTGATGGTAATTTAATCAGGCTAATCGCTTTGAATTATTGGTAATTAAATTCCAAAGGTCCTTTTTTTGTTGTGCTGCTGCTTGATCAGTACCTGACATTTTTTGCAAAGAAAAATCGCAAACAAATGTAAAATCTTTCATGGATTTAATTACTTTTGGCAGCGGAGTTAAAAAAATTAGTGTATTATCATGAATATTACTATTATATAAGCCATCATCAACGTTTGAAGTCAATTTATCCAGCGCCATTTTAAGTCCAAATAAAAATCCATAAAAAACAACAACAGCACATTCGGATGTTTGATATTCGGATATAGGAAAAGAGTCTTGATGCTCTGCTATGGAAGTTTGTTGCCGCAGGTTTTTCTTTAACCTCTCCCAAGTATCAGATTCAGCTTCACCTAACAAGGTTTTTTCCACCATCACAATGTAATTACCTGCTTTAAAGCCTTCCAGATTAAAACGCAGTTCATCATCTTTTAGTGATGACAAATCATTTTCAAAGTCTTCTTGAACGACTACTGTTTGTTTTGGGGTTGATAGCGTTATGTTTCGTGTATGCTTTTTACTATCTTCAAAAATCTTGTTAGGCTCTACAGCCGCCCTATCCAAATTTTTTTGAGCTAATTTTATTGGTTTAGTCAAAGTTTTGGCGGGTGAATGTTGTGGTACAACTGGATTTTTTGACCCAAGGGAATTTTTTGATAATTTACCATCAAAACGACTGGGAATCTTTCCAATATCAGCCAGGCTTGTGCCTCTTTGTACCCAAAGATGAACACCCATCAATGATAGAATATGACGATTTTGAAGTTTTTGGGTGTTGGTCATGGGCAATTAAGAGGCTGTTATTTCACACCATCAAAGTGTAAATATAAAAAAGGGATAATACAAAGGTAAAAACGGGAGATTTTAGCATTTTTTGCTATTTTTTAAAATAAATTTGTTCAAACCAAAAGCAATCTAAATTGAAAACTTGCGACTGAGCTTATCTACTTGAGTTAATATATCAGGCAATCGATAGCTGCCTTGTAAATTTTTTAACCATTGTTTGGCATTTTCCAAAGAATAATCAACTGTTGTAACATATAATGGTTTTTTACTTTGACCTCGAAAAACCTGATGGCAACTATCCATATCTTGGTAAGGATTTTTGGCAATACCAATAATGGGCTTTTTATCGGTTAAATTATCATACAAATGTTTTCCCAATCCAGATTTGCCCTGATTAAGATAAACAAATCCATCAATCACTAAAATATCCACAGGGTCGTTAATAGTTTTTAAAAGCGCAAGCAGACACGGCATTTCTCGCTTATAAAATTGACCAGATTGATATGCCAAAACTTCGTTTACCCAAGTGCCATGAGTACTTAAAATTTGTACATTTTCAACCCCTGTAAACCGCACGCCTGCCGCAAAAGCGCAATTATTAGTTTGGTGATAATATACATCCATTGCCAAATAAATCATTCTAGCTCCGTTTGATGCGAAGTGCATTCATGACCACAAATAAACTGGATAACGACATTCCAATTGCTGCAAGCCATGGTGGTACATAACCAAGAGCCGCTGGTAAAAGTATCACAGAATTATAAATAACCGCCCAACGTAAATTTTGGCGAATCAGCGTTTGAGTTTTTTTGGCAATGACGATTGCCTTATCAATTGCCAAAAGTTTACCGCCCAACAACACACTATCAGCAGATACTTGGGCTAAATCTGCCGCTCCCGCCATTGCTGTAGAAACATTTGCAGCCGCTAACACAGGCGCATCATTAATGCCATCACCCACCATTAAAACCACATATCCCTTTTCTTGCAATTGTTTGATATGCGCCACTTTGTCTTCTGGGGTTAAACCATGATAGGCAATGTCAATACCTAAGTTTTTAGCAACGTTTAAGGCTTCAAAACTTGGGTCGCCTGTGAGCATAATTGGAATGATGTCTTGGCGTTTTAAATTATCAATCATCGTCTTAGCATCTAAACGCAGCACATCATTAAAATAAAAACGAGCTACTACCTGCCAATGATTATCCATTTTTACTGACAAAAGCACGGACATGTTGGCATGATAAGTAGCTAAATTTTCCTCTAATTGACAAGGCAGACTGTGTGTATCGCCCGCTAAAACAAAATCCAAATGTCCAATACGGTATACCTTTTTATCAATTTTTCCTTCAACCCCGCCTGCAGTGTGATGGCTACTGTTGGTAACTTTTGGTAAATGCAGCCCATGAGAGTAGGCTAAAAGCGCTTTAGCAACAGGGTGTTTAGAACCCACTTCCAAAGCTGCAGCAATCGTTAACAATGATTGCTCATCATAACCATCAGCTACAACTGATGCAAGTAAATTAACTTGTCCTTGTGTTAATGTGCCAGTTTTATCAAATGCCACATGGGTTACTTCAGACAATGTTTGAATGGTATGACCTCTGGTACTTAAAAAACCAAAAGTTGCCAAGCGATTGGTTGCCATTGTCAAAGCGATTGGAGTTGCCAAGGATAAAGCGCAAGGGCAAGTTGCCACCAAAACCGCTACCGTTGCCCATAAAGCTTCAGATTTGTCAATAAACCACCACACCAAAAACACAAGGCACGACAATAAAAGCACCCGAGCTACAAACCATCGTGCCATTTTATCAGCATCTTGAGCGATTTTTGGTTTTTCACTCATCGCTCGATTCATTAAGCGGTCAATTAATGCAATTTGACTGTCATCCACTTCCGCTGTAACTAACATAAAAAATGGCTGAGCATCGTTTTGACTACCACCAATCACAACATCGCCGCATTTTTTTACAATTAAATCGCTTTCACCCGTCAAAAGGCTTTGGGAAACGGTTGCTGTTTTGGACAACAAAACCCCATCTGCAACAATTTGCATGCCTGCTTCAATATATACAACATCGCCAACTTTAACACTTTGAGCAAGAATTTTCTCATTGGTTTTAACTGAATTTTGGGTATTCTTTATAACAGCTGTAAAATCTTGGTGGGTTTGCCACCATGCATCAATTTTTTGATCATCCAATTTTTTATCATAAAAATCTTGTAATAACTTTAAGTCATTTGTCAATCTTTGAACCAAAATTGGTTCTATCACCACCAAATCCGATGCCAGATTGGATGCTTTTAAACGAGCATTTTGTTCAATATAACGCCCTGCTAACAGAAAGAAAACAAACATTGACACTGAGTCAAAATAAGTTTCTCCCGAATGGGTAATTGTTGCCCATACACTGGCAAAAAAACTCACCAAAAGAGCGATGGAAACTGGGACATCCATATTGACTTGACGAGCTTTAACAGCTCGATATGCTGATTGAAAAAAAGGCAATCCAGCAAAAAAAATCACTGGCAACGTTACCAAAAATGCCACCATTCGTAAAAAATCGCGGTGCTGGACAAGCATGCCTGAAAATTCACCAAAATACATTCCTACTGAAAACATCATTGCCTGCATCGCTCCAAGCGCTGCAATTCCTAAGCGAATCAGCATTTTTTTATTTTGGCGGCGCATCATGGCTTCGTGTGTATCTTGTCGGTAGGGGTGTGCCTCATAGCCAATTGCATGTATTGCAGATAAAATCTGCCCAATATCACATACGGATTCTTGCCAATTTACTCGCATACGCTGCTGAGTTAGATTCACTTGACACGCCTTTACACCATTGATTGCTGAGAGCCTAGATTCTATCAGCCAAGCGCAAGCACTGCAGCGAAGCCCTACTACCGATAATTCCGCAGTACTGCCGCCATCTTCAAAATAAACAAATTGCTTTTTAATATCATCATGATTATAAACATCAAAGTTGGTTGTTAAAGGCAATTTTGCTGTAGCGCTGATTTCACGTCGGTCTAAATAATATTGTGATAATCCTGCTTCAACAATACTTTGACTGGCAAGCTGGCAGCCCAAACAGCACATTGCCCGTTTTTTTCCCAAAACTTCTGTAAAAAATGGCTCTTTGGGCAAAACTTCTCCACAATGAAAACAGCTGCCTTCAGGGGGTAATACCAAAGATTGACAAACCTCATCAGCAGTATCGGGTAAGGTGGATTTTTCGGTTTTCATAGAAAATTATCTTAATCATATAAATAAATTGGCGATATTAATAAAGTCCATTATATCAAAAGCTAAATTGTTTTTTAAAATTATTGACATTGGGTGATTTTTTGGTAATAAAGACGGTGATTTTCATCATTTTTTCACTTGCAAAAACATTTTTTTTAAGCGAAAATCAATAAAGTTTTTTTATTAAATAATCAGTTATATAAAGGTTTTATCGTGAGTTCAAAACCAAACCGCTTAAATTGTACAAAAAATCAACAAGGTTTGATGTTGGTTGGATTTATTATTGTTGTGCTAATTATTACTTTAATTGTATTTTTAGCAATGTACACCTATAAACTTAATGATGAAATCATTGAAAAATTTGAAAGTCGTCGTTGGGACATTCCAGCTACAATTTATTCACGTCCTTTAGAAATTTCAGCAAACAGTAGCATCAGCCCTGAAAATCTTGAATATTGGCTAACATCATTGCATTATGAGAAGGGACATACAAATAATACGGGCAGTTATACCAAATCAGGCAATACCTATACCATTTACACTCGCGGATTTAATTATGGCGATGGTGATGTTGATGCAAAACAAATACTAAAAATTGAATATCAAGGCGATAAAATCAGCCATTTACAAAGCACTGAAAAAAGTAGTTCTGGCATCATTCGTTTAGAACCAATTAATATCGGTGGCATTTATCCTGAAAACAATGAAGACCGTATCTTATTGACCAAAGAAACCGTTCCGCAGCCACTAATTGATGCACTCATTGCTACCGAAGACCGCAATTTTTATCAACATCACGGCATTTCGATTCGTGGAACAATGCGAGCTTTGTTTTCTAATTTAAAAGGTGGCTCTACCCAAGGCGGCTCAACCATCACGCAGCAGCTGATTAAAAACTTTTACTTAAGTTCTGAACGCACATTTAAACGCAAGATTAATGAAGCAATTATGGCGCTGCTTTTGGAGCGTCATTATACCAAAGATGACATCTTATTAGCCTATCTAAACGAAATTAATCTAGGGCAAAATGGCAATCGCAGCGTTAATGGTTTTGGAGTAGCGTCGGAATTTTATTTTAACAAACCCTTATCTGAATTACGTCTTGACCAATATGCGCTTTTGGTTGGGCTTGCTAAAGGACCTAGTTACTACAACCCAAAAAAACATGCTGAACGAGCGCTGGCACGACGAAATACGGTTTTGGAAAACATGCTTAATCAAAATAAAATCAGTCAGGAGGATTTTTTAGCTGCTAAAGATTTGCCCCTAAAGATTGCTCAAAATCCATCAATTGCCAAATCGGCTTTTCCTGATTTTTTTGACGTCGTACACAGAGAGTTAAAGAAATATTACAAAGAATCAGATTTACGTAGAGCGGGTTTGAAAATCATCTCAACGCTTGACCCAATTGCACAACATTCAGCCAATCAAGCAATTAAAAATAAATTAACCACACTCAAAAAATCCAACCAACATACTGCTTTATTAGAAAGTGCTTTGGTGAGTGCGGATGTAAAAACAGGTGAACTGGTTGCCATTGTTGGCGGAAGTAATGAATTTACAGGATTTAACCGGGCAATTGACGCAAAACGTCAGGTTGGCTCACTATTAAAACCTGTAATTTATTTAACTGCCTTACAGTCTGGCACTTATAATCTAGCAAGCTCTGTCAAAGATGAAGCCATTTCTTATCAAGCTGGCAAAAGTGAATGGACGCCCAAAAACTATAATGGCAGAAGTCATGGGGATGTACCTTTGATGACTGCTTTGGCAAATTCTTACAACCAAGCAGCGGTCAATGTTGGCATGGAATTTGGTTTAAATACTTTCCAAAAACAAATGCATCAGCTGGGCATTACGGGCAATTTATCAAGTTACCCTTCGGTATTGTTGGGCGCAGTAGATTTATCGCCTATGCAAATGCTTGGTGTTTATCAAATTTTTGCATCAGGTGGCTATCACACCCCCATTCACAGCATTCGCACAGTCATCAGTGAAAAAGGTGATGTTTTGCAACGCAATCAAAATAGTATTCAAACTACCCCAAGAATTCCTCCTGAAGCCATGTATTTGGCAAACTTTGCCACTGCTAAAGTTATTACAGAGGGCACAGCAAAAGACGCTTTGGCGCTTGGAGATGATTTAAATCTTGTTGGCAAAACAGGTACAACCAATGATGCACGTGATGCATGGTTTGCAGGCTTTAGTGGCAACTATGTTAGTGTGGTTTGGGTTGGTCGTGATGATAATAAACCATTTGGCTTAACAGGTGGTAAAGGCGCTTTACCAATTTGGATTGATTACATGAGACGCTTAAGCCTAACTCCAGTTCACTTCGACACACCTGATAAGATTACTGAAGTTTGGCTGGAAAATGGGACAGGTAAACTCACCCAAGAATACTGTCCAAATGCCATCAAAGTTCCCGTCATCACTGAGTTTATGCCCAAAGAACGTAGCGATTGCTATGCAGGCGACGATACTGGCTTTACACCACGCAAACCAAAATTTGATGACGTTGGTACAGATGATAAAGCACAAACGCCAAGCGATTTTGTGGTTGATGATAGCGAAGAAGATTTTGTTTTTGAAAACGACATGCCCACTGATACTAATGCCAGTGAAAACAGCTCGCCTGCTGATACCGTAGAATTTTGATGAACGTTTTTAAAAAGCAAACACCCATCATTGGGTGTTTTTTTATTATGTTATATTATTTTGATTTTTATTAAAACTTTACAGTTTATAACACAAAATAAAATAAGCATATAAAAAATAATGATAATAATTTTTATTTACATCAGATTATTGTTTTAGTATAATCCAACAATATTTTATTTTTTGTTATAGTTTTATAATTAAAAAGTAACAATATAACAACCTGTTTGTCAAACACACGGAGCAAGTATGCAAAAACTCACCCCTTTAACCGCTGCAGTCATCAGTATCTTGGCTGTACAACATAGCTATGCCAATGAAACAGACAATCCGCACGTTGAATTAGGAACCATGGTTGTCAATATTGATAGACAAGGCACAAAAACCAAAACCAATGTGGTTACCTCTAAAGCCAAGGATGAAAGTACAGCAACGGATTTGCGCGGATTACTAAGAGAAGAGCCCGCGATTGATTTTGCAGGGGGTAATGGCACATCTCAATATATTACGATTCGTGGTATGGGACAAAACTCTATTGATGTCAAAGTGGATAATGCTTATAGCGATGCACAAATTTTATACCATCAAGGCAGATTTATGCTAGATCCATCTTTAGTTAAAATTGTCAGTGTTCAAAAAGGTGCAGGCAGTGCATCGGCTGGTATTGGTGCAACCAATGGTGCAATCGTCGCTAAAACAGTAGATGCTAATGATTTACTTAGAAACAGTGATAAAGATTATGGTTTTAAAGTCAATGCAGGATATGCCAGTAATGATGAACACTCTTATGGTGTATCGGCATTTGGACGTACTAGTAATTTTGATATATTAATTGCTGGTAATCATGTTGAACAAAATAACTACAAAGCTGGTAAAGGCTATGTTAGCCCTGTTGATGGTGGCAAAAGAGTACATCATAGTGCTTTAGATAAAACCAGTTATTTGGCCAAAATCGGTACCAACATTGGTGATCACCGTTTTGTACTAAGCCATTATAAAGATGAAAATAAAGGCACTCGCAATATTCGTGAAGAGTTTGACTGGTTTAATCGTCAAGACCCACAATATAGAAAACTTTCTATGCAAAATACCAATCTTGAATGGACTGGTAAAAATATGGGCTTTATCAATGAAGCCACTGCCAATATTTATCTTTTAAAAAATATTCGTAAATCTGATGAAGATAAAAATACTGGATACGCTGGTAACTTCTCTGGAAAAAATAAAACCACCATTGAAACCAAAGGGGCAAATATTAACTTTGATAGTTATGTTAATGATGCTGTACTGTTAAAATATGGGGTAAATTATCGCCATCAAGAAATAGAACCCAATAGACGTTTAACAGCAACTGACATTATTGAAGTGGGTAGTGGAAAAAATGCTCGCAAAGTTGCTTTAGGTGTAAATGTGATTAATCAAGAAAAAACAGATATTGGCATTTATACCGAAGCCATTGCTGATATTGGTCCTGTAACAGCGACACTTGGGGTACGTTATGACCACTTTAATTTTAAAGCAATGGATGGCAAAAAGGTTTCTAATGGAGATCTTAATCCTAGTATTGGTCTGATTTGGCAAGCCATACCAGGTTTAAGTTTTACCGCCAACCATAACTATGCCACTAGAAGCCCAAGATTATATGATGCCCTAACCGCGCATGGCGGACGTGGTATTGTCTCTATTGCTGATAATATAAAAGCTGAAAAAGCCCAAAACACTGAAGTTGGTTTTAACTACAATCATACTTTTATCAATGGTGCTAGAATAGGGCTAAATGGCAGTTATTTTTGGCAAACCATTGATAATCTGTTAAATAGTGCTACGGTAACACGTCATAATGTTGCTAGATACTCAGAAATCAGAAGTGCTGGATGGGCTAAAAATCATGGTTTTGAAGTCAATGCCAGCTATCAATTAAAGGGTTTAACTGCTAGAATTGGTGTTGCCGAAAGTAATCCAAAATTTTATAGCGATCTAGACAGTTCTGGTAGAACTATTGCTCGTTTTTCCAACCGAGAATATGCCATGCCAATTGGTAGAACATGGACAGCAGGCTTATCTTATCGCTTTGATAATCCAAACTTAGAACTAGGCGCACGTCACCGCTTAGTAGAGGATGTAACTGGACAAAGTGCTTGGCAAACACAAGTAAGCACAGGCGAACCGCAAGTGCTTAACGATCTTTCTTTAAAACGAGATGGTTATAATGTTACTGATATTTATGCCAATTGGAAGCCTTTTAGCAACGATAAAGTGAATATCAACTTTGCTGTTAATAATGTGGGTAATAAGTTGTATCGTTCACATTCTGGAAGTATCAATCATTTATATGAAGCAGGTCGCGATTTTCGCATTGGTGTAAACTTTACCTACTAACCCAAACCTTAAACCAAAAAGCCAAGATAATTCTTGGCTTTTTAATTTTTTTCATTAAATGTATTAAAATTTCACCGTTTGCACGCCATCTGAGGTGGCTTTTAGCATGATATTGGCTCGATTATGGGCAAAAATACCGTTGCAGACCACGCCAACGATATTATTTAATTTTTGTTCAAATTCATCAGGATTGGTAATATCCAAATCATAAGTATCCAAAATCACATTGCCATAATCAGTAACAAAACCTGTGCGATACACAGGCTCACCACCTAAATTAACAAGTTGTCTTGCTACATATGAGCGCGCCTGAGGAAGTACTTCGATTGCCACAGGAAATTTACCCAATGTTTCAACGGTTTTTGAGTCATCAACCATACAAATAAAAGTTTTGGACGCTGCTGCAACAATTTTTTCACGGGTCAAAGCACCGCCCCCGCCCTTTATCATATTGCCTTGTGCATCAATCTCATCAGCGCCATCAATATACAAATCCAGCTCACCCACACTGTTTAAATCAAAGATTTCAATACCCAATTGACGCAATTTATGTTCTGTAACTTGAGAACTTGCAACAGCTCCTTTTAGTCGAACTTGGGGCAATAATTCAATTAGGCAATTTACTGTGCTGCCTGTGCCTACTCCTAAAATCATATCATTAGATATATAAGATAAAGCCGTTTTAGCAGCAGCTTGTTTTTGAGCAAGTTTTGGATCAATCATTGACATACAGACTCTTTGGTTTAAGCTAAAGTTAGCTTATTTTACGCCAAGCAGGTCAAAAAGAAAATAAATTTTGTTTGATAGTTTTGGAAATTTTAGACAAAAAAATGACTTCATCAGCACATCTCCGGCACACTTTGGGATTACTACCGTTGCTACCTTCCGGTCCTGGCGGGGTTCATAATCCAAAGTTGCGAAGCTACCGATGAAGCCGATAACTATTATATAAAATATAAAATAAATTGCAAGGATTTTTTTCAAAAATCACCATAATAATGACAAATGGTATCTTATCTAAGATAAAGTAACCAAGCGTGCGTAATTATCCACCCAAGCCAGCCTCTCCAATGTACCAACATCCACCCAAGTTTCACGCATTAACCGCCCTGTCACTTTATTGTGAGCAATGGCGTTTTTTAGTTTTAGGGCAAGAGGTGCAATTTCGCCGTTTTGTACATCAGCAACAATATCTGGCGACAGTAAACTAATGCCTGCAAAAGTATGACAATTATCACAACTAGACTGTTCATCTTTTAGCGCAATCTTGTTGTTGTCAGATAAAACAAAATCACCATTTGGGTTGTGATGAGGATTTTTAGTTAGTATAAGGTGCGCCAAATCGTCTTGTAAATCATAATTTATTAATGAATTAAAATCAAACTCTGTCCAAACATCGCCATTAATTAGCAAAAATGGTGAATCATCCAACAGTTTATTTGCCAACGCATAACGAATACCGCCTGCCGTCTCTAAAGGCTCAGAAAAACTACTTTCATCAGAAATTTTAATATTGACACCAAAATCAGCTTTTAACAGTGCTTGTTTGATTTTCTCCCCCAAGTAACCAACATTGATAACAATATCACGAATCCCCGCCAAGTGTAGTCTTTGAATATGCCAAAAAATCAATGGTTTATCAGCAACTGGCACTAATGGTTTTGGTGTGGTTAATGTCAAAGGACGCATGCGAGTGCCTTTGCCTGCGGCAAGTATCATGGCTTGCTTAATCATCATTATCTCATTATTTAATTATTAGCATTATATATATCGCTGTTTTTATTAAAAAAATATTTATTTTATTTAAAATACAACTGATAAGCTGGTACAACCTTTTTATTTAGTAAATCTAAAAAATGTCCATAAATTTCATGGTTGCTATATTTATTAAGCCATATCAGCTCTTGTAATAAATCATTCATCACTTTTGGAATATTAGCCAAATATCTATTTTTACCATCTCGCTGATATAAACGGATAAAAATACCCAAAACCTTTAAATGGCGCTGAATGCCCATAACATTGGTTTGTTCAGTAAATTTCTCAATACCAATGTTTAATGATTTTAAATGATAGAATTCTTGAATTTTTTGATTCACCCAATCTTCATTTTCATCAATGTATGCATCACGAACCAAACTCACCAAATCATAAGTATAAGCACCAATGACCGCATCTTGAAAATCAATAATGCCTAGACTATTATTTTGTGTACTATTTTTTATTGAGTTATCTTGCATTAAATTGCGACTATGGTAATCTCGATGCACTATAACTTTTGGTTGATTTTGAATATTGTCAATTAATTGATTTTTTAGATTTTTCCATAAATTCAATTCATGTTCATTAAATTGAATTTTAATATATGGTAAAAACCAATCAATAAATAAATCCATTTCTTGATTAAGTTTTTGCTCATCATACAATGGTAAATCCACATCGATACCAATATTTTGCAAATCAATTAATGATTTTAAAGCATTGGTATAATAGTTATCTTTGTTTGTTTTGTCATCAGTGATTAGATGGGCAAATTCTACTGTTCCAAAATCTTGCAATAACAAAAATCCTTGCTCTATATCTTTGGCAAAAATCTTAGGAACATTAATTGCCGATTTCATAATTTCATCAACATGCACAAACTCTATCACACTTTCTTTTTCGGGCGGTGCATCCATCAATAAATGTGTTGTATTATCCGCCAAATGAATACGATGATAACGGCGAAAACTGGCATCCCCGGGTAAACTTTCCACCCAAAAAGATTGATTGATGTGTTGATGTAAAAAATCCATCATTTGAGCAAGACGTGGCATAATTTTCTCAAGATAAAATTTATTGAATTGGCAATTATACCATTGATGATTAAAGTTTTAAACAACCTGCAAAATTTGATAAAAATTATCAAAAATGGTGTAAAATGGTAAAATTTAGGTTAATAACAAGGGCAAGTTTGTGATAATCCAAAATTTTTCTCATGCAGGACAAACATTTTTAACCACATGTTTATCCAAGAGCGTGCATTTGGCTTTATTTGGCATTGGAGTATTGCCAATCTTTGCTACTGCAAATGCTTTAGATTCCAGCAAAAGTCTAAATAAACTTGCCGAATATTACCAAAGCAAACCCAGTGTTGATGCTCGCTGTCATGGGGTTTGGATACAACCACAACCTGTCAGTCTTACCAATCATACCGGTGAATCAACAGAGCAAAATACTGCCGAAAAAACCAGTACTTTAGATGTGATTTATGCTCAAGCTGATTACGGTTATTGGGATAATCAAGACTATGCTGAATTATCAGGCGATGTTATTGTTGAACAAAATGGACAGCAAGTGCGTGCTGACAAAATCAGCTTTATTCCCAGTAGCAATCAAGCGTTTGCTGAAGGTCAGGTGTTATTTAGTGATAATTCACTAAAACCTTCATCAGAACAATCACACAATGGTGCAAAACCAAACAATAGCACCAAATTGAGTAATATTGGCATTATTGGGGTTGCTGAAAAATTAGAATACACCACTGATGGCACACATGCTGCCGCTCAAGATGTTGCCTTTGCCAGTACAGGCATTGGAGCACATGGTTATGCTAAAGCTTTAAAAAAGGTTAGTAATCATCAATATCAAATGCAAGGAGTCATGTTTAGCACCTGCCCTCCAAATGAAAGAAAATGGCATCTTGATGCTGATAATATTGATATTAATAACGACACAGGTCGCGCGATTGCCAAAAATAGCACGTTAAAAATTGGCAACACTCCTATTTTTTATTTGCCCTATTTTAATTTTCCAATTGATAACAGACGTGCCAGTGGCTTTTTGCTTCCTAACGCAGGCTTTGGTTCAAACAGTTTAGAAGTCAGCACACCCTATTATTTTAACCTACACCCACAATACGATTTAACTGTTACACCAACTGTTTTTAGCACAAAAAACCCAATGATAACAGGTGAGTTTCGCTATTTAACCACAAACTTTGGACAGGGTAATTTGGTCGCATCTTTTTTACCCAATGATAGAAAATACAATGGCAATAATCGTCAAAGTTTATTTTTTAATCATCAATGGCAAGCTCAAAACATACCACACTTATCTGCTTATGCTCAATATCGCTATGTTTCAGATAGTGATTATTTAAATGATTTTGACACACTAGGCATTTCCAATAATCCTTTGAATTTATCCAGACGCATTGGAGCCAGTTATTATAATGATTTTGTGAATGTTGATTTGCGTGCTGAAACCTTCCAAACACTCAAAGGTACTGATAACAATGGGGTTCCACTTACCGATAAAGACAAACCTTACTCTCGCCTGCCACAACTCGCCATGACATACAGTCTACCAAGTTTTGGTTATGATATTTTAGATAAAGTAAAAATTACAGGTAAGCACCAATCTGCCTATTTTAAAAAATCCATCAAAGATAATTCAGAAGCTGAAAAAAGCGGTACTAGAATGTACAATCAACTTTCTGCCAGTTATCCAATGATAAAACCTTGGGGATACATCACACCCAAATTTTCATTGATTCATCTTTATGCATCTTACGATGAAGACAGTTTAGCTGGTCAAAATTTATCTAAAAAAGCTGGAACGTATTCCGTTTTTGCGCCACAAGTTAGTTTGGATACAGGATTGTTTTTTGAAAAATCAGGCTCTCCTTTTAATTTATTTGATGAATTAGGCGGCTATCAAACCATCTCTCCGCGTTTAAAATACATTTATACGCCTTACAAAAATCAAAAATCCATTCCCAATTTTGATACAACCATTTCGCAAATCAGTTACAACCAATTGTTAGCTGACAGCTGGTTTTTGGGCTATGACCGTATTCAAGATTTACACGCTGTAACGCCCGCTTTAAATTATCGTTATGTTGACAAACATGGACGCATACGCTTTGATGGCGGTATTGCTGAGCAAATTTTATTAGAAAATATTAAAGTTGGCATTGATAGCAGTGAGACTTTTACGGGACATAATTCTGGTCTAGCATGGCAATTTAGCACCCAGCCCAAGGAAAATATTTGGCTTGATGCTGCTGGCGCTGTAAAATCCAATTACGACTTAAACTCTGTGGTTGCTCAGCTGCGCTATCAACCTAATGAACAAAGTTTATTTAATATTGGTTTTATTAAGCGCAGAGAACATAAAGCAACAGGACAGCTTGCTTTATCAGCTTATACTGCTTCTGCTATCTTCCCAATCAATAATCGCTGGCGGCTACTTTCTCAGGCCCAATATGACCAGAAAAATGGTCGATTGCTTGACATCTTAACTGGGATTAATTATGAAGATTGCTGCTATGGTGTGTCTATCTATGCTCGACGTTATCGCAATGACTTAACACCAAATTCTGGTATGAACAATGCAATTATGGCAGAAATTCGCTTAAATGGTCTCAGCAGTGGCGGTAAATTAAATCAAATCATGAGTGATAAAGTCATGGGTTATGACAATGCTCAAAATGCATGGCAACAAAATAATTAATTGATTTCATGACAACCCAAAGCATATTATCAAATATTTTGTTTGGCAAAGTTTGACGTGTTTTTGACTAAATGTTAAACTAAATTCAATTTATTTTTGGAAAATTCTATGAAAAACAAATTTTTAGCTAAACCATTAACTGCAAGTTTATTGGTTTTAGGTTTGGTAACCTCCATCAGTACCTTTGCTAATATCAGCGTCAATCAAAGTACCAATGGAATTTTAGCGCAGGTAAATGATGAGGTGATTTTAAAGAGTGAACTTATTGCCGCCAGCCGTGAACTTGCTAAAGAATATCAAGCCCAACATATCAGTATTGACAATCAGCAACTGCAAAACCAAGCACTTAATGAGCTGGTTACCAAAAAACTTCAGCTGGGTATTATTAAACGTTCTGGTTTTGTTCCCAATGAAAACCTAATTAATCAGCAGTTAGAGCAGATTGCCGCCTCTCGTGGTTTTAGTAATTTAAGCGATTTTCAAAAAGCGCTTGATGCCCAAGAAGCGGGAGGTTATAGCAAATTACGCGCTCAATTAATTGAGGAAGCCTCTTTGGGAGCTTTGTGGCAAGCCCAAGTTGCTCCTCGTATCAAGATTACCAATCAAGAAATTGATGCCTTTTTAAATTCACCTGAAGGCAAAAACATCAATGTCAAACAGACCTTGATTTCAGAATGGCAAACCAGCCACATGCTTGCTCAGGTTGATGATAGCCGCACTGACGCTATGGCGCAACAAAAAATCAATGCGTTGTATACTCAATTACAACAAGGGGCGGATTTTGCAAACCTTGCCGCTACTTATTCTGATGATACAGGGTCAGCCACCCAAAAAGGCAGTCTTGGCTGGGTCAGTGAGGGACAAATGGTTCCTGAATTTGAAACGGTAATGAAAAATACTGAAACTGGAGATTATTCAGCGCCCTTTCGTTCACAATTTGGCTGGCATATTTTAAAAATCAACAACAAACGCCAACGTGATATTACCGAACAAAAACGGGCAGAGACAGCACGTGAAATTTTATTTAACCGTATGGCAACCCAAGCCGAAGAAGACTGGGTTCAAGAACTCAAAGCAGGTGCTTACATTCATATTGTTGAATAATCTCTATTAAATAATCCCACAAGGGTGTTACCGTTCATTCCGATGAACGGTTTTTTTATGCCATTTTTTGGCAATTTTACCGATAAACTGACAAATAAAGACGATAAAATAACTCTTTTTACTACATATTTCTATCATTTGTTTACATTTTCATAAAGAACTTGCTTTTTGTCTGATTAAACGCTATTCCATCAAAAATATACAAATGTATTCTGTTATGGCACAAATATTGCGTGATTATTTCTATTATCTTACCCAACAATATTAGAGTCTGCCATGAAACAAATGTTTATTTATTTAAATCCTTTGGATTCCGCCCAAGCCAAAGCCGCCAGAATTATTGCTGATTCTGATACCAAATACATTGTGATTAGTGGACAAACAAAAAAATCCCCAAAAACCATCATTCAAAAAAAACGTGGTCACGCTGACTTAGAAATTATCAATGAAGAAACTGGTGAGAATTTAATCATTGAGGGATATTACGATAAGACAAATATAGATTTGATTGGTTTAGGGGATGATAATGCATACCATGGTTATATTGCTCAAAGTGGTACAGAAAATTTTATTTTAACTGATCAGTTACTTTACAACAATAACACCCAAAATACCATTAGTCCAATCATAAAGAACTCGCTGATTGGAGCAGGCGCTTTAGGAGCCCTATTAATTGCCAGCCAATCAAAAGGTAATGATAATCATTACCCAACGCCAACGCCAACGCCAACGCCAACGCCAACGCCAACGCCAACGCCAACGCCAACGCCAACGCCAACGCCAACGCCAACGCC
>FLSF01005768.1_pt1 | contig 78752 bp, 74 predicted proteins | sample 1550431 | NCBI WGS metagenome assembly FLSF01 (sample SAMEA4031754, study PRJEB14383) | metagenome | biome: human; feature: oral; material: saliva | place: Philippines | collected 2014 | reverse complement strand
ATCAGCCCGTGGAACTTCCCGCTCGCCATCTTTACCGGCGAAGTCGTTTCCGCATTGGCAGCCGGCAACACTGTCATCGCCAAACCTGCCGAACAAACCAGTCTGATTGCCAGCTACGCCGTTTCCCTGATGCACGAAGCAGGCATCCCGACTTCCGCCTTGCAGCTTGTCCTCGGCGCAGGAGATGTCGGCGCAGCGCTGACAGGCGATCCGCGTATCGGCGGCGTGATTTTCACCGGTTCGACCGAAGTGGCGCAACTGATTAACAAAGCCCTTGCCAAACGCGACGACAGCCCCGTCTTGATTGCCGAAACCGGCGGTCAAAACGCCATGATTGTCGATTCTACCGCGCTGCCCGAACAGGTTTGCTTGGACGTGCTCAACTCCGCCTTCGACAGCGCGGGACAACGCTGCTCCGCCCTGCGCATCCTTTGCGTTCAAGAAGATGTTGCCGACAAGATGCTCGCCATCATCAAAGGCGCGATGGACGAATTGGTCGTCGGCAAACCGGTGCAGCTCACTACCGACGTAGGCCCCGTCATCGATGCCGAAGCGCAGCAAAACCTGCAATCGCACATCAACAAAATGAAAGGCGTTGCCAAGTCTTACCACGAAGTCAAAGCCGCCTCCGATGTTGACCCTGCGAAATCCACCTTCGTGCTGCCGATTTTGTTCGAACTCAACAACTTGAACGAACTCACCCGCGAAGTTTTCGGTCCTGTGCTGCACGTTGTCCGCTACCGCGCCGACGAGCTTGACCAAATCATCGACCAAATCAACAGCAAAGGCTACGCGCTCACCAGCGGCGTACACAGCCGCATCGAAGGTACGGTCAAACGCATCCGCGAACGCATCGAAGCGGGTAACGTTTACGTCAACCGCAACATCGTCGGCGCCGTCGTCGGCGTACAACCGTTCGGCGGACACGGTATGTCCGGCACAGGTCCGAAAGCGGGCGGTTCGTTCTACCTGCAAAAACTGACCCGTATCCCCGAATGGGTTGCCCCGCCGCTGAGCCGCATCGGACAAGCGGACGAAGCCGCGCTCAAACGCCTTGAAGCCCTGATTCACAAGCTGCCGTTTAATGCGGAAGAGAAAAGCATCGTTCAAACAACTTTAGAAAAATCAGCTGCTCGTAATTTGTGTAAAGCAGAAGCCTTGCTTCCAGGACCAACGGGCGAACGCAATTCATTGCACTGGCACGCTTCAAAACGCATTTGGATTTATGGAGGAAATTTACTCCAAGCTGTTTGCGCGTTGGCTGTTTTATGCATTGCAGGCGTGCATGTTGTGGTTCAGCAAGAAAGCCCGTTGTCTGCTTATGTAGGCGATTTAAAAGGTTTACTGGAAATTGCTGATAAACCAGAAAATACAGGAATTAGTCGTGTGGTAGCCTTGGAGCCATTACCAAGCGCAATAAAACAAACTTTAGCACAATGTGATGGGGCATTAATTCGTATTTTACCATCAGAGCAAGGGGTGGATATTTTGCAAGTGTTTGAAGAAATTTCTTGCAGTGTCAATACAACTGCTGCTGGCGGCAATGCTAGCTTAATGGCTAAAGCCGATTAATTAACAACATGGTTTAAAAAACCGCTTATTTTTTTAAGCGGTTTTTTTAAATTTAAGCATTATCCGTTGTGATGGTAATAGCATTTTGAATGTTATCAAGTTTTCCATAAACCATAAACAAACGGTCAATACCTAAAGCGATGCCACTGCAAGGCGGTAAATCTCGACAGCAATTTATTAAATTAATATCAATAGGGATGGTATTTAATCCTAATTGCTGGCGCTTAAAATTGTCATTTTCAAATCTTTGGAGCAATTCTTCACCGTCAGACAATTCATCATAAGCATTTGCAATTTCAATACCGTCAATATACAGCTCAAAACGTTTTGCGACTAAATGACCGTCCTTGTCTGATTCAATTTTGGCAAGAGACGCTGTTTGTGGTGGATAATCTAAAATGATGGTTGGTAAATCAAAACCTAAATTAGGCTCAATTAAATGACTAAATAATAAATCTAACCAACTTTTTTTATCATCACCCATATCAACAAAAATATCGTGTTTTATGGCGCATTGTTTTAAAGTGTCAATATCTGCTAAAAATGGATGAATATTTAATTTGTCAATAAATGTTTGAGCATAACGATAGCGTTTTATTGGCATTGGACGATGAAAAACTTTAGTTAATAACTCACCTAATTCATTTATTAATTGTTCAAGCGTAAAATGTGGACGATACCATTCTAGCATGGTAAATTCAATATTGTGTTTACTGCCTTTTTCATTATCACGAAAAACTTGACAAATTTGATAAATAGGTAATTGATAATCTGCCAGTACTCGTTTCATGGCAAATTCTGGCGATGTGTGTAGATAACCTGTTTTTAATTGACCGTTTTGATGAAATAGGGCGCGCACTGAATCAATAAAAACTTCAGTATTGCCATAATGTGATAATATCGGTGTTGTAATTTCTAATACATGTTTTTTAGCAAAAAAAAGTCGAATATCAGCGAGCATTTGAGCTTTTCTAATGGCCAAATCCACCGATAAAGAAGGTTGATAGTCATTTGTTTGCTTATTTTTTATATTATTCATTAAACAGCCACTCTCTTTTTAAAGGATAATCCTTTCTTAATAAATCAAATTGTTCACCAAAATTATATTGGCTATCAATATTTCTTAATTTTTTATCATCATGATAAATATCATAATAGTTTGGTAATAAAGATAAATCGTTTTTGAATATTTGCCAATGATATGGATTATTTGGTAATAATGACTCAATAGTTTGTTTGATTGGTAAATTAAAAGTTTGACAAAACTTTTGATAGATTATATCAGTGCCACGAATTTTACCTTCTAAAGTATAGCCTGCGATATGTGGCGTGGCAATTGTTAATAAATTTAATAAATTATTATCAATATTAGGCTCAAAAGGAAAAACATCCAATACCGTTTTTATTTTTTTATCAACGATACTTTCAATCAAATCATTTTGACAAATAATTTCCCCACGCGCGCTATTAATTAATAATGCATGATTTTTGAGATGGGTTAGGGTGCTTTTATTGAATAATTGGTAAGTTGGATACGCGGTATTTTTAGTTAAGGGCGTATGAATGCTAACAACATCACTGTGGTTTAATAAATCTTTAAAATCGCTGTTGTTTAATTCTGATTTTTCTAAAAAAGGGTCATATCCTAAAATTTGCCAATTTAAATCTTGAGCATAGTGTGCTAACGTGCTGCCAATATTGCCAAGACCAATAATACCCAAAGTAATTTTTTTAGATAAATAACCAGGATATAACGTTAAAATGGCGGTTATCACATATTGGGCGACAGAATGTTTACTACAGCCTTTGGCATTAGCAAATGTGATATTATTTTTTTGTAAAAAATCTTTATCGACGTGGTCGGTGCCAATCGTGGCTGACCCAACAAATTTGAGCTGATGCAGCCGATTAAAAATTTTTGAATTAATCTGACTGACTGAACGGATAAATAAAGCATCGGGTCGATATTTATCAAGTGTGTTTTGGTCAATTTGCCTGCCAGCAAGTTTGATGACATTGATATTGTGATGTTTGCCCAAATAGTCATCAATGCAGGCAATATTTTCATCACATACAACACAAATAGAAGATTGATTTTGATTCATTAAGATTCCTTATGTTCTAGTTTTTGGGCAAAAAATTCATTTTTATGCTGACTTATCCATTCACGCCATACCGCAAGCCCAATTGCTAGCACCACAGGACCAATAAATAATCCCACCGTTCCAAAAGCGGTCAAACCGCCTAAAACGCCAATAAAAATGATGATAAAAGGAATCTTGGTAGCGCCACTGATGACAATCGGGCGAATCAAATTATCCACCCAGCTAATGACAAACGCACCCCAAAGACCAAGCCCAATCCCTTCGGTGGTATGACCTTGGGATAAAAGCCAAAGCGTAACTCCACCCCAAGCAAATGGTGTGCCAAAAGGAATGAGTGCGATAATAAAAGTTAAAATTGTCAAAAGAATGGGGTTGGGAGCACCAGCCACAGCATAACCAATCCCTGCTAGTACTGCCTGAGCAAGTGCAGTCAGTCCAATTCCATAAACGACCGCTTGTGTGGTTGCTCCAACTGAATCGATATAGCCATCAATGCGATTGCCAATAATGTTACGTAGAGCTTGGCGGATTTGATGCATTAGACTCAAACCATCTCGATAAAAGAAAAACAGCGTCATCAACGCCATACCAAGTTTGGCAAATCCTTTAAATGCAGCATCAAAAGCAATTTTGCCATAGTATAGATGTGATTGTATCCATGAGCGAAAAGCCTCCATGGTGGCATCGGGATTTTTATTCATTTCCCACAAAATATCTTTAATTTGTTGTCCAACAACAGGAAGGTTTTTAATGTTTTCAGGTAAATCTACATAACCTGCTTGAATCCTGCGAACCAAAGTACCATAAAAGCTAATGACTTCCTGTTGCAGTATAAAAACCCCAACAACCAAAGGAATGCCAATCATCAAAGAGATGCTGACTGTCATGATTAATGCGCTAAAATTTGGGCTAAATTTGACCTTTTGATGAAAAAAACGGTAAAATGGAAAGGTAACATAAGCTAAGATTGCTCCCCATAATGCAGGAGCAATAAAAAAATAAATAACCTTTAAACATAAAACAATCAAAACAGCAAGCAAAGTAATTGCCAATAGCCTTTGAATAACCAGCTCTTTATTCCGCATTTCCATCATAACAATCATCAAGCCAATAACCAATCTAGAGTTATTATGCCTGATTATCGTAAAAATAGCTTGTGGATTTTAAAAAAATTGTTTAAAAATTCTTACACTTTTTTAACTAATTAAACTTGGTTTCTCAATAATCGACAATCAGTAAATTTAAAACTGGTCATTTGAGTGTTTTACCTTACCATCTTTTTACAATAATGCTTCTACCGTTTTTGTTAAATCTTCCAAGTGATTATCACAAGCGGGCATTAGAGTAATATGACCAATTTTTCGTCCATCTCGTTCTTGTTTATGATAATGATGAAAATGCACACCATTTAAGTTAAGCAGTTGAGAAATATCAGGGTATTTACCAATAACATTCAACATAACTGATGGTTTGAGAATATCTGTACTGCCGAGTGGCAAGCCTGCCACTGCGCGAATATGATTTTCAAATTGGCTGCAAACCGTTGCTTCTATGGTCCAATGTCCAGAATTATGCACGCGAGGAGCGATTTCATTGGCAAGCAGATTATCGCCACTAACAAACAGCTCCAGTGTTAAAACTCCCACATAATCTAAATGCTCTAAAAGTTTTTTAATATTTTCTTGAGCTTTTTGAGTGAGCGTTTGAGCGTTTGGAGCAGGTGCGATGGTTTTGACTAAAATACCATTTTGATGATGATTTTCCACCAATGGATAATACCGAATTTCACCTGTTTGGCTGCGAACGGCAATAATGGAAACTTCTCGGCTAAAATTAATAAATCCTTCGGCAATTAAGGGCGCGGGCGTTTTGGTTAGTCCGCCTTGACCGGTGGTTGCACTACCAAGAGCATCCCAAGCGGTCTGAATGTCATTTGATGTTTTGATAACAAATTGTCCTTTGCCATCATAACCACCTCGACTGGTTTTAAGCACCAAAGGCAGACCCAAGTTATCACATGCAGTTTTTAGTTCATTAAAGTTATTGACCGCCATAAAGGGTACAGTTTCAATACCTAATTGACGAAATAATGATTTTTCGGCAAGCCGGTCTTGAGCAATTTCTAAGACGTTGGGCGCAGGAAAAAAACCACGTTGATTGGTTAAATTGGATAAAAAAAGAGCAGTTTGAACAGGCGTATTTTCAAATTCTAAAGTAAAAACATCACAGGTTTTGGCAAAGTCATCAAGCTGATTATTGGCGTAAACTTGACCATAAAGATTGGCAGGAGCGTCTTTTGCATCTTCTAAAAATACGCATTTCATCCCAAGTTTGAGTGCCGATTGCGCCATCATCATGCCTAATTGTCCACCACCTAAAATGCCAATGGTTTTGATAGTGTGAGTTTTATTTTGTGGGTTGGAATATGCATTCATGAGTTGATGACACCGGGAATAGGGCTGTTTAAAACGGTTTGTGTTTGATTGTTGCGAAAAACATTTAATTTTTGAGCAAGTTCATCATCGTGAAGCGCCAATATTTGAACGGCAAGCAGTCCTGCATTAAAAGCGCCCGCTGTGCCAATAGCTAAGGTGCCAACGGCAACACCTTTTGGCATTTGTACAATGGATAATAGGCTATCCCATCCGCTTAAGGTGCTGGATTTTACAGGTACACCCAACACAGGTAAAGAAGTTTGGCTGGCACACATTCCGGGTAAATGGGCTGCTCCACCCGCGCCAGCAATGATGATTTGTAACCCTTTATCTTTGGCGGTTTTGGCAAAATCAAATAATTTGTCTGGGGTGCGGTGAGCGGAAACGACTTCACAAACAAAGGGTATATTAAAATCAACCAAAACTTGCGCGCTTTGACTCATAGTTTGCCAATCTGATTGACTGCCCATGATAATGCCAACTTTAGGCGCGCCACTTGGTGAAGAAATAGCAGAAGGTATAGAATGTGACATAAATTATCCCAAATAAATAAAATTAAAAATATAAACCATTAAAATATTAATCACGATATTGTATAAAATGACAACTATCCAAATGTTGATGACGACTATCAAAACGGTAAGCGGTTAAATAACCATCAATGCCAGCTGAATAATCCACGCAGACTGCCTGCTCTGATAGAATGGCAGGTTTGCCAGATAGCCAATAATGCCCAATAAAAATGGGTTTTTGAGTGTCGATATGAAAATAAGTCAAATCATCTTGTAGGTTGGATAAAGGTAAATTGGGTAAATTTTTAGCAAATAAAATGTCTTGAATGGATTGATGTTGCCAATCATTCATCCACCATTTAACTCGAGCATGTTTACGTTTAATGCCTGTTTTATCATAAAAAATTACACCATCTGGCAATGGCGCTTCTATGCCTTTTAAAATACGTTCTATGGCGATAAATTCAGCTGTATTTTTTTTACTGGCATTTTGCAAAATTTCGGGCGTGAGTAGGTGGTTGGGTGATATTTTTTTTAACAAGGCAATCGCTGATGGGTCATAGCAGGCGTGAATAAAAATTGCATCATCAAGTTCGAGCCAAAGCGGTAATTGCCAAAAACGATTTAACCAATAATGATGTGTATCTGAATCAAAAATAACCTCATCCAAAAAGGCTTGATGCTGTTTAGTATTGTTGGCAGTGTGTGGACGTAAATAATGCGTGTGGTCTGTATCGCTTTTTGTGGCGTAGGCTAGAGCATTGTATTCGTGGTTGCCCATAATGATTTGGGCTTGCTGATTGTCCAGCATGTCAAAGGCGATGTTTAATGTGGCAAGTTGTTTTTTGCCTCTATCAATCAAATCTCCAATAAAAATTGCTTGATGACCATTTGGGGCGACGTAGCTTTTGCCATCATGTTGATAACCAAGTTTATTCAAAAGCCCAATCAGCTTGTCAGCTTGACCATGAACATCACCAATAATATCATAAATCATGACAACCAACGCCCAATAAATTTAAAAACTGTTATCATACCCAAATTTTATCAATTTTTAAACCTTTTATATAGATTACTTCTAATTTTAAAAAAATAAGCAAATAAACGTTTGTGCATCAATGTAAATCAGACCTTAAAGGTAATAAATTTCTAATATTCTATTATTAATAGTGCTAATAATAAAATTTAGCAATTGGTTGTGATAAATAATTTCAATGAGTTACAAAAATGAATTGATGAATGATTTAGGATAAACAGTGCTGTTTAATAAGCCCAACAACGTAAGGATAATAATAAACAGGCAAATCATGCCCAAGTCCTTCTACAACGACAAAATGGCTGTTTTTAATGGTTTTAGCAAGAAATCGCCCATGACTTTGATGAATTAATCCATCTTTATTGCCATGAATGATAAGTGTGTCTGTGGTGATTTTTTTGGTATAGGGTAGCAAAGAGCCGGTTGCTAAAATTGCATTCATTTGTTGGGCGATGCCTAAGGGGTAAAAATCGCGATGATAGCGAGTTTGAGCAACTGCGCGCGTACCTTTAATATCAAGATGTCCGGGTGAACCAACCGTCGTCATAAACCACACAGCATGACGCACCATATCGCGTTCAGAATAGCTTTGGGGACGACGAAAAAACGTAGAAAATTCTTTTAATCGGGGCAGCTTAGAAAACGCTTTATTGCTGCTACTAAATAGCAAAATAAGCTTATGAATTAGGTTTTTGTGTTTAGCAGTGACAATCTGAGCAATCATACCCCCCATGGATGCACCAACCAAATTGACGCCAGTTAGATTTAATGCTTGTATTAAACCAACTACATCATCAGCCATATCTACTAAAGTATAGGCAACCTCTTGCTTTTTATTGCCAAATCCAAGTTGATTTTTGGCAATCATCGTTAAGGTTTTTCGTCGCGAAAGCATGTTTTGAGCGGGAATTTTGCTTGATAGACCAGTATCACGATTGTCAAATCGCACAACAAAAAAGCCAGCATCAATAAATAGTTTTAATAAATCATCAGGCCAAAACATCATCTGCGAACCAAAACCAGCAATAAACACCAAAGGCGGATTGTCAGGGTTGCCACCTGCCTCGACGCATAGAGTAATGTTATCATTAATTTTTACCATGCTCTGGTACAAATAAGGTGATAAATCAGAGGGCTGCCAAAGCTGCCCTAGTTTTTGCCAATTTTGAGGCGGTTTTGGTGATAACGCAGATGATGAGGTCATAACTAATTAAATTTCAATCATTTCAAAATCAGCTTTACCAACACCGCATTCAGGGCATGTCCAGTCTTCTGGAATGTCTTCCCAGCGTGTGCCAGCAGGTAAGCCCTCTTCAGGGCAGCCTAAAGCTTCATCATAAATCCAGCCACAAACCACACATTGATACTTTTTCATCAAACAACCTCCAAAAATAACGAAATTTATCAACATTTAAGCTGATAGATTACAAGCGTTTTCTTTTTTTGTAAAGTGTTTTTTATGATGGTTTATTGCTAACCAAAGAATTATTGTTGGGTTAATTTCTCTGCCAATACATCTCTAGCTTGAACAAAACCATCAATGCCTTTTAGCAATAATTGATTGAGTGGATGGTGATTTTGTGTTTGATTAAAAGTATCAAAATCAATGACTGATGGTTTGTTTTCTAATTTTTTATCAAAACTTAGCATTCTGATAACAGGCTTATCCATGTTGGATAATTCATCTAATAGAGTAGGTGAAATGGTTAATAAATCACAACCTGCCAATGCCAAAATCTGCTCACAGCTTCTAAAACTTGCTCCCATAACTTCTGTAGTGTAACCGTGTTTTTTATAAAAATGATAAATATTTTTAACTGAAAGCACGCCTAAATCGTCATGAATATCAATGGTTTCTTTATTTTCATGCTGTTTTTGCCAGTCTGTGATTCGTCCAACAAATGGCGAAATGAGTGTAACACCAGCATCAGCACAGGCTTGAGCTTGAATTTGAGTAAATAGTAAGGTTAAATTACAGTGAATGCCTTGCTGTTCTAGGATTTTTGCGGCTTCTATGCCTTGCCATGTTGCGGCAATCTTGATTAAAATTCGTTCTTTTTTAACGCCCAATTTTTCATAAGCGTCAATAAATTGCAGGGCTTTTGTAACGGTTTTTTGGGTATCAAATGATAATTTAGCATCAACTTCAGTAGAAACTCGTCCTGTAATGTGTTCCAAAATCAGCTTGCCCAACCAAACTGTTAAATAATCAATCGCTTCATCAGTTGTAAGGTGTTTGGTACTGCAGATAATATCGTCGTATTCACCACTGATAAAAGCGGATGTAATTAGGCTTGGATTGGTGGTTGCATCAATGGGTTTTAGACGTATGATAGCAGACAAATCACCTGTGTCAGCAACAAGAGTGGTCATTTTAGCAAGTTGAGATAAAGTGTTCATGATAATAAAAATCAACAAAAATAAAATATTGATAAATTAACATAAAATTGACAATTTGGCAAAATTTTAGATAAAATTAACGATTTCATCATGATACAGTTGGATAAAGACATGATTACAATTTATGGCATTAAAAATTGCAATAGTATGAAAAAAGCATTTGATTTTTTAACAACCCATCAAATACCATATCAATTTTTTGATTATAAAAAAGTAACTTTATCCAAACATGAGTTTGATGAGCTTCTAGCGATATTTGGATTGGATAAAGTCATCAACAAACAAGGTACAACCTATAAAAAATTGGATGAAGAAGCAAAAAATAGCTTGATAAACCATCAGTCGTTAGTAGATGCTAATTTAGCCATTTATGATATTGTTAAAGAAAATCAAAGCATATTGAAACGTCCAATGATAATTGGTGAATACAATGACAAAGAAATTCAGCTGATTGGTTTTGACGAACCGCTGTATGCAAAGACATTTTTATAACTCATGTTTGGTTTTTTCTTTTATATGGGCTGGCGCAACCTTTTTGCGACGTCTTAGCCATTTACAAATAGCATACAAGCTAGCACATGTTGCCAAAATAATAACCCAAAGTTTGCTAATTAATAAAATAAGTTGTAAAAAATAATACCAGCCATCTGCCAATGAATTTTTTAATTGGCTAAAGAAAGTATAATTACTTTCTTGCTTGATTCTGCTATCAATATCAGGAATGGTTTTTTGAGTAACTTTGGCGGCTTCATGAAATTTTAATGTGATGGTGGTAAACTTAACTTTGTCTTCAAGCATCATTTTTTGAAGCTCAGCATACATTTGTTCTTCTTTTGCTGATGCGTTTTGTGTGATGATGGTAGTTTTTTCTTGATTATTATCAATATGTTGCAGTTCTTGTTGTTCCTCACTTTGAATTTTGGCTTGTAGCAATGATTTTTGGATGTCTAATTTCACATCTTCAGCCAAAAAATTACGATATTCCAAAAACTCCATCAATGGCGATAATTCCGTTAAAAAGGCTGCCACATTTTGTTTTGGAATGCGTACAATAACATTAGCATGGCGGTTGTAACTGATAAGCTGCTTTTTTTGGTCATGACCAACAGATAGGGTGTGAGTGGAATTTTCTTGATTGGTAATTTGACCGTTTTGAATGTAACCTCCATGTTTTAGGGTGAGATTTTCGATTTCACTATTGGTTTTTAAAACATCACTGGTTTCAAAACTAATCTCACCATTTACCGCTAATAAACGGTTTTTTAAGTGAGGATTATTTTCTTCTTGAGTGATGATTTGGCTTTCTGGCAAAATATTTGCAGTAAGTGTGGTGAATTCAGCTGCTTCATAAGTTGAATGGGGCGCATGGGCTGAATCAGGTGGTTTTTGACAAGCCACTAATAAAAAAGCTGGGATTAAAACTAGACAAAGTTTGTTCATTTTATTTCTCTAATTTTAGGCTTCATTTAAAATCTGAGTACCAACTCCTTCATCAGTAAAAATTTCCAATAAACACGCATGCGGAACTCTGCCATCAACAATCGTGGCACTTCTAAGACCCGCTTTAACAGCGTCAAGCGCCCCTGCAATTTTGGGAATCATACCACCATAAATTGTTCCGTCCTTGATTAAATTATCAACATCTTCGGGCGATAGGCTGGTTAAAATTTTGCCATTTTTATCCAAAACCCCTTTGATATTGGTCAGTAATAATAGGCGCTGTGCATTTAAAAATTGCGCAACTTTTCCTGCAACCAAATCGGCATTGATATTGTAGGTATTGCCTTCTTCATCTACGCCTAACGGAGCGATTACAGGAATAAAATCACTAGCAATTAGCATATCAATGACAGTTTTATTGATGCTTTTAACCTCACCAACAAACCCCAAATCAATTTTGTCTCCTGATTCATTTGTTTTAATCAGCTTTTGAGCGGTGATAAGATTGGCATCTTTGCCAGTCAAACCAATAGCTTTACCGCCATGTTTATTAATTAAATTAACAATGGACTTATTGACTCCGCCGCCCAACACCATCTCTACCACGTCCATGGTTGCTTTGTCAGTAACACGCATGCCATCAATGCGCTCTGATTCTCGTCCAAGTTCGCCCAGTAATCGGTCTACTTGCGGTCCGCCGCCGTGTACTACTACAGGGTGAATACCGACAGTTTTTAAAAGTACAATGTCTTTGGCAAAAGAACTTTCAAGTTTGGGGTCAGTCATGGCGTTTCCGCCATATTTAATGACGATTAGTTTGTCTTTATATCTTTGGATATAGGGTAGAGCAGTTGTAATGGTTTGAGCGGTGAGTTTGGCTTCATCTAAAGTTAAAGACATATTTTTTCCTTAAAAAACAGTAAACTATAAATAATAAAGCGTTTATTTGTAATGTCAATGCGTTCCAGAGCTTCCAAAACCGCCTGCGCCACGCTCGCTAACATCACTAAATTCTTCAACAATCTCAAAATCAGGGCGACAAATTGGCACAACCATATATTGCGCCATACGTTCAGCAGGATTTAAAGTAAAATCTTGACCACTTCGATTCCAAACACTCACCATCAATTCGCCTTGATAATCAGCATCAATCAAACCAACCAAATTGCCCAAAACGATACCATGTTTGTGTCCAAGCCCAGAGCGCGGCAATATCAGTCCAGCAAAATTGGGATTGGAAATATAGACGCAAATACCCGTTCCAACCAAACAAGTCTCACCTGCCTTAATGGTTAAAGGTTCGTCAATGCACGCTCGCAAATCAATCGCTGCCGAACCATCAGTTGCTCGAGTGGGTATTGGAAAATTTGGGTCTTGACCAATTTTTGGATTGATAATTTTAACTTGTACTGTTTGCATAATTTCTCAAAATCAAGGGATTAGAATCAAAGTGTTAAAAAACCGCCATTAAAAACCATTGTTAAAATGTTAAAAAATAACATGTTAAAGTAACTGTCATTATAATCAATTTATCCAAAATAAAAAACCCAAAAACCATAAAGATTTTTGGGCTTGATTACTGATAGGTAATCACTGATTAAGCATTACCTTCGTTTTGAGCTTGGCTTTGTAAAAATGCTTGGTCAAAGTTTACAGGTGCAAGCAACAATTGTGGGAAGCTACCACGAGCAATAATGTCACTGATAACTTCACGAGCATAAGGGAATAACACATTTGGGCAATAGGCATTTAATAAATGTGGCATATCACTTTCAGGGATATTTTTTAGCACAAAAATACCCGCTTGTTGAACCTCGGCAATAAATGCAGTACTACCCGCATTTTTGGCGGTAACACTAACTGTTAATACCACTTCTTTGTGGTCTTCATCCAAATCAGAACTTGCCGTGGTTAAACCAATATCAAGCTCTGGCTGCCACTCTTTGGTAAATACTTCAGCACTAGGCACTTCAAGCGAAATGTCTTTTACATAGATGCGCTCAAGACCAAGTTGGGGGGCTAATTGTTCGTCTGACATAAAAAAACTCCAATAGGTTTAACAGATTGATAATAAAGAAATTTATTTGAAGTTAAATAGTTGTTAAGCATTTAACAACGCATCAAGTTTACCATCTTTTTCTAATTTGTTGAGATTATCAAAACCACCAATAAAAGCATCACCAATAAAAATACGTGGTACAGTGCGATAGTTATTGGTGCGGACATTCAAACTGTCCAATTCATCCTGACTTAAAGTCAATACATTAAACTCTTGATAATTTACGCCTTTACGTTCTAATAGTTGCTTGGCGGCAACACAATAAGGACATGTGGCTTTGGTGTAGATTTGAACAGCTGCCATTGGAATTCCTTTGGATTCTAGGTTGAATTATTTTTTAGCTTTTGGGGTAATTAAGGGCAATCCTGCTGCTTGGTAATTGGTAATTCCACCTTCTAATCGCATGGCGTTAGGTTTACCCAAAAGCTGCACTGCCATACCTGCTTGCATGCCCATATCGCAGATAAAAATAATGGGTGCGGTGATGGCTTGCAGTTCACTAAGATGATTTTTTAATTCAGTAAATGGAATATTGCGACTACCAGAAATATAACCTGTAGTAAATTTATTGGTGGGACGAATGTCAATTAAAACTGCATTTTGATTATTAACCATCATACCCAATGCGTTTGGGGCAATTTTTTTGCCGCTACGTTTGTTTTCTATGCTAAAAAACATCACCACCAACACAAATAATGTGCCGAATAAAAAAGGGTGGTTGCTCATAAATTCAAACCAGCGTTCCACAAAAATTACTCCATTTTACAACAAAAATCAACATACAAGCGAAGTATTATACTGATTTTTTATAAAAAATACATCTTATTTTATTGGGATAAATGTAAATTTTATTTGGTTTACATATGTTTATCTGCGCATTTAATGACTGGATTTTGAGTTTTTGGCTTCTGTATAAAGTTCATTAAAGCTGTCAATGCGTCTGGATAAAATTTCACCATTTTCGACCATTTTCCAAAAATTACATCCCTTGCTATTTGCTTTATGGGTACAGTCGCGAAATTGACAAGTCCCAGACAGTTCAAACAGCTCATCAAACCCATATAAAATTTCATCAGGTGATAAGTGCCAAACCCCATATTCGCGAATTCCAGGTGTATCAATAATGCCGCCTTTGGTTAAATCTGCATCATCATACGCCAAAAAACGACTGGTTGTGGTGGTGTGCTGTCCAAGTTCAGAATTGATAGAAATTACGTTGGTGGACTGATTAGCATGGGGTAAAAGTGTATTAATTAAACTTGATTTACCAACGCCAGATTGCCCTGCAAACACACAGATTTTATGATTAATTTGGCGTTTTAATTCAATAATGCTTTGTTTGTCCTGATAACTGGTTTGAATGACATTAAAGCCATATTTTTCCCCTAGAAATTGATATTCTTCAAAAATTTTTGAGACGTCAGCAAAATTTTCCAACAAATCTGCTTTATTTAAAATTAAAAGAGGCGTCACTTTACTTAATTTGGCAATAAGTAAATAACGGTCAATTAAGTTGGTTGATGGTTTTGGTAAAGGCGCAAAAACAATTGCCAAAACATCAACATTGCTGGCAACTGGTTTTAATTTATGATAGCGGTCAGGGCGCGTGATGAGAGTACTTCTTGGTAAAAGTATTTCAATGACTCCAGTGCTACTATCTTGCGGGTTTAGGCTAAATTTTACCAAATCACCTGCCGACAATAAAGGCAGATTAGTACGAACATGACAGCGGCAAACCTCCCCAACAATCAAAGATTGGGTTGAATTTGGATAATTTGAAGAGTCATCAGGTAAAGCGGTAATTTGCACATCAAGCTGTTTGCCAAAATGAGCGACAATCACGCCAGAAAATAAATATTTATCATCTACAGTTTGATGATTTTTTTGAATTTGTCGGGTTTGGTTTTTGGTGAGTTTGCGTTTACGAATTATGGACATAGTAACTACATTTAAATAATAACAATCTATTGTAAACCATTTATTTAAATTAAAAAATATGATTTTATAATTAAATTATTTAAAAACAGCATTTTTTTATTACATTTTCAAAAATTTATATAGTTTATTTAAATGATTTTAGTAAATTTACTTATATCAAATAATAAAATGAATTTGATTTTAGCTTTAATATTAATACTTATTCTTTAGAAATAGCTCTTTGGAAATAACCTAGTATTTTTAGAAATAAGTGAATGATTTTATTATATAGAAAGTTATCAAATGCGTTTAGGTGCTTTTTATAAAACTTTTATTAAAGATAATTTACTGAAAACTTAAGATAAATTAGTGATGAATAATTTAACAAATAAATTATATTAAAAAAATTTTTAAATTACAATCAATTTAAAATTCATTATTTAAAAGTTTTTGATAAATAAGTTTGAATCATTAGCTGATTTTAAAAACTTTAAATCAAACATACCAAAGTTGATGAGTAACACATTATACAAAAACTGTTTTAGTAATCTTTGTTTTAGAACAAAGGGTTTTGGATGTCAATTACAATAATAAACTAGCGACAACCAAAACCCCATGTAATAGCTTTTATACCATCAGCTTTTTTTTAAAAAGCTTATTTATTTTCCAATTGTGGAACAACATTACTGGTATGTCCCAATAAGCCCGATTGAGTGTATATTGCCAATTTTTGACGAGTGTCAGCAATATCTAAGTTGCGCATGGTAAGTTGTCCGATGCGGTCTGTTGGAGTAAAGGCAGCATCTTCTACTTTTTCCATGGAGAGGCGTTCAGGTTCATAGGTAAGATTCGGTGATTTGGTATCTAAGATACTGTAATCATTGCCACGTCTAAGCTCTAAAGTAACACTGCCTGTGATGGCTTTAGCAACCCAGCGCTGAGCAGTTTCGCGCAGCATCAAGGCTTGAGAATCAAACCAACGACCTTGATAAAGCAAACGACCTAAACGTAAACCATTGATGCGGTACTGTTCAATCGTGTCTTCATTGTGAATACCCGTTACTAAACGCTCATAAGCGATGTGCAATAATGCCATTCCTGGAGCTTCATAAATACCACGAGATTTGGCTTCAATAATACGATTTTCAATTTGGTCAGTCATTCCAAGCCCGTGTCTTCCCCCGATTTCATTGGCTTTTAGCATCATTTGGGTAAGGTCATCAAATGTTTCCCCATTGATGGCAATGGGCACGCCTTCTGAAAATTCAATTTCTACAATTTCAGGTTTGATTTCAATGGTTTCGTCCCAAAAAGCAACCCCCATAATTGGTTCAACAATCTTATGGCTAGCACTTAAAAATTCTAAATCTTTAGCTTCGTGAGTTGCTCCAAGCATATTGGAGTCAGTAGAGTAGGCTTTTTCTTTGCTCATTTTGTAATCAAAACCATTGTTGATTAAAAACTCAGACATTTCAGCACGGCCGCCAAGCTCATCAATAAATTTTACATCAAGCCAAGGTTTGTAAATTTTTAGGTTAGGATTGGTTAATAATCCATAACGATAAAAACGTTCAATATCATTGCCTTTGTAGGTCGAGCCGTCACCCCAAATATCAACACCATCTTCTGCCATGGCTGCAACAAGCATTGTTCCCGTGACTGCCCGACCCAGCGGTGTGGTGTTAAAATAAGGCATGCCACCTGTTGTGATGTGAAATGCCCCGCATTGAATCGCCGCAATGCCTTCTTTGGCAAGTTGTAAACGGCAATCAATTAAGCGAGCATTTTCTGCGCCATACGCCATCGCTTTTTTAGGAATGGCATTATAATCCTCTTCATCAGGCTGACCTAAGTTGGCGGTATATGCGTAAGGTAGCGCTCCTTTTTGCTTCATCCATAGTAAAGCTGCTGATGTATCTAAACCACCAGAAAAAGCAATTCCAACCTTTTGTCCTTTAGGTAATGATTGTAAAATGGTGTGGCTCATAAATACTCCTAGGTTTGTTTTTACTTAAGGTTTTTTTCATTTAATATTTAAATCTATTGCGATATTTTATCACAAAAAATAACACAAAATAAGTGAAAAACAAACCTATTTTTGTTAGAATGGGAATTTTAATTCTTTTGTTTAAACACCTATTTTGTGCTTAAATTTATGCAAAATTACCGTATATTGGTGGATACCACTACCCAAACATTGACCATATTTTGTTATAACACAATCGTGGATACTTTTTGCATTTCCACAGCAAAAAACGGTACAGGACAGCTGGAGAATTCTTATTGCACACCTTTGGGAGTGCACGTTATTGCTGAAAAAATTGGCACAGATTGTCCAATAAATGCGGTGTTTGTGGGGCGCAAGTTTACTGGTGAAGTTTATGACGAAAATTTAGGTAAGCAGTACCCAGATAGAGATTGGATTTTAAGTCGAATTTTATGGTTAAAAGGCACCGAGATGGGTAAAAATTTAGGCAAAACTACGGATGGTAAATCGTGCGACACTTATGATCGTTACGTTTATATACACGGTACACCTGATAGTGAACCTATGGGTGTGCCAATGTCGCACGGCTGTATTCGCATGAGAAATGAAGATATTATTAAACTGTACGAATGTGTTGCTGTTGGTACGTGTGTGGAAATTGTTTAAAATATTGTTAGTTAGAGTTGTTTTATGCAAAAAATCAATGTGATGAATTACAAGATAAAGGTAGTATTTTTGTGCGTAATATCATCAATTTTCTTATCAGCGTGTCAGCATAAACTGTACAAAAATCGACCACAACCTGAACCCATTACTCAAATACCAATCTATATTACACCTGCAACTTATCAAGCCTATCGCCAAGAAGAAGCTCAAAATCGTACATTAATTATCTATTTTGAAGAAGGTAAAAAGCAAAATTTGATGAATGCCATCAACGCTAAGGGCGATACCGTAATTTATGATTATAAAGTATTTAATGCGATTGCCATCACCATCAAAACAAATGAAAGCACATCTTCGGTAACTGACTTTTATCAAAAAATAGATGGCGTTTTGCAAGTAGCAGAAAGTCAAGTCAATTCATTAAATAAGATTAGTCCCATAAATCCAAATTTATAAAACAATAAGAGCGATTATGAATCTGCAAAAAGTTGATTTAAATCTTTTGGTGTATTTAGATGTGTTGTTACGCGAAAAAAACGTAACCCGAGCCGCCGAACAACTTGACATTACTCAGCCTGCAATGAGTAATATTTTGCGCAGATTGCGTTCTTTATTAAATGACCCATTACTTGTGCGTTCCAGTGAAGGTATGACCCCAACTGAGCGTGCCAGTGAACTTCAGCCACGCATTAGAGAAATTTTATCTGATGTAGCCGCAATTTTAGAACCACGTACCGAATTTCGTCCTTATAGTACGTCGCGAATTTTTCGCATTATGACCAGTGATTATGCTGAAGCGACACTTGTGCCAAGATTGGTAAAAGCCTTACGTTCCGAAGCTCCTAATGTTATCTTGGATTTTTTAACACCATCGGATGTATCGTATCGAGATATGGAACAAGGTCGTGTGGATTTAGCGATTAATCGTTTTAATGAAATTCCTCAAAGTTTTCATCAAGTTTTGGTTTGGCGCGATACGTTTAGTTGTCTTTTATCAGCAGAAAGTCCATATTTGTATCGTTTTAATCTAAAAAATTATCTAAAAGCCCAACATGTTTGGGTATCTAAAACAGGCATGGGTGTTGGTTTTGGAGTTAACCCTGAAAAATCGGGCGGTCTGGGGTCAATTGATAAAGCACTGGAGCGACTTGGTCAAAAACGCCAAATCAGCGTTTTTACTCGTCATTACCAAATGCCTGCCATGTTAAGCGCTAATAAAGATTTAATTGCAACGTTGCCAACACGCGTTGCCAAACTACAAGCCAATAACAATCCAAAAATTGTCGTCAAAGAACCACCATTTTTTATTCCAGAATTTGAATTAACGATGGCATGGTCGCCGTTATTACAACATCATCCCGCCCATAAATGGCTAAGACAGCTGATTTTACACGTAGCAAGACAAGTCATTGCTGAAGAGCAAAATAGCAATCTACATTAACAAATCATCCAGTTGTTCAAGATAAGCCTCATCATGAATTAGTTTGCCAAAATATCGATAAAAATTTGGGCGCTGATTAATTTTTTCTTTAAGCCTATGTATGTTTGCTAACAGCGCTTCTGGAGTTGGCTGGTAATCGTGATAAAAACACTGATCAATCTCTTGACGAAACTTGACGATGCTGTCTTTTGGCGTAAATTGCATATTTCGTGCAGTCAATTCTTGTTTTAAAGCAAAATAACGCTTTTCAATAAATTCTAACTTATCATAAAAAAACAACACATGACCTTGACCCATGCGATAATTTTGTGGAATTTTTTGGAAAATTTCTTGATTATTTAAGCTTTTATTGGCTTTTTCAACCAAAGAAAACAGTCGAGTGATTTCACGATATTCAGCAAATAAATGTTGGTCAGTTAATATATTTGGATGAACCACATTGACACGAGTCATAAACTTCTTAAAATTAAATAAATTGGCATTATAACAAATAATTATTACAACCAGTCATCACAATTTGATTTAATTTTATTCTGTGAAATGATAAAACTCTCTTAAAAAAACTGTGTTAAAATGTAAGGTTTTTAAAAAACTTAAATAAACAGTTTACACATAAAGGCAAATCATGAAATATCCTAAAAATTATGATGTGGTAGTTATTGGTGGTGGTCACGCAGGAACAGAAGCGGCTTTGGCGGCAGCACGTATGGGTGTAAGTACGCTACTTATCACACATAATATTGAAACGCTTGGGCAAATGAGCTGCAACCCTGCTATTGGCGGTATCGGTAAATCACATTTGGTGCGTGAAGTGGATGCATTGGGTGGGGCTATGGCATTGGTTGCTGATAGAGCGGGGATTCAGTTTCGAGTTTTAAATAGTCGAAAAGGAGCGGCAGTGCGAGCAACACGGGCACAAGCTGACCGTATTTTGTACAAAGCCGCGATTCGCCATATGTTGGAAAATCAACCAAATCTGGATTTATTTCAACAGCCTGTTGATGATATTGTTGTTAAAAATGGTCGTGCCACTTCAGTAATTACGGCAACAGGTGTCGAATTTATTACCAAAACTGTGGTATTGACCTCAGGAACATTTTTGGGCGGAACCATTTATGTGGGGCTTGACAGTCAGCGTGGTGGACGGGCAGGGGATATGCCTGCTATTCGTTTAGCGGAGCGATTACGCGAATTAAAACTGCCCGTTGGGCGACTAAAAACAGGCACGCCCGCTCGCATTGATGCTAGAACTGTGGATTTTTCGGTTATGGTAGTGCAGCCTGGAGATACACCATTGCCTGTAATGAGTTATATGGGTAATGTTGCAATGCACCCAAAACAAGTAAATTGCTACATCACCCACACCAACGAACGTACCCATGATATTATTCGTGCCAATCTGGATAGAAGTCCAATGTTTAGTGGCAAAATTGAAGGGGTGGGACCTCGATACTGCCCATCTATTGAAGACAAAATTCATCGTTTTGCCGATAAAACAAGCCATCAGATTTTTATTGAACCAGAGGGTTTGACAACGCATGAATTGTATCCAAATGGCATTTCTACTAGTTTGCCATTTGATGTGCAATTGGATTTTATTCATAGCATGAAAGGGCTTGAAAACGCCCACATCACTCGTCCTGGATATGCTATTGAGTATGATTATTTTGACCCACAAAATTTAAAACCAACTCTTGAAACCAAATCTATTGAAGGGCTTTATTTTGCGGGGCAAATCAATGGCACAACAGGTTATGAAGAGGCAGCAGCTCAGGGGCTTTTGGCAGGCATGAATGCTGCTTTATCTGTGCAAGAAAAGGACTCCTTTACCCCACGACGTGATGAAGCGTATGTTGGTGTTTTGGTGGACGATTTAATTACGCATGGTACAAACGAACCGTATCGTATGTTTACAAGCCGTGCAGAACACAGATTATTATTACGTGAAGATAATGCCGACCAAAGACTCACTGAAATTGGGCGAAAATTAGGCTTGGTTGATGATGAACGCTGGCAAGCTTTCAGTCAAAAAATGGAAGCAATTGAGCAAGAAACAGCACGTTTAGGGCATATCTGGGCGGCGCCTAATAATGCAATTGGACGAGCTTTTATGCAAAATACAGATGAAGTTTTAACCAAAGAAAATAATTTACTGGAGTTATTAAAGCGTCCAAATATTAAATTTACTGACATTGTTAAGATTGCAGAAAGCACTGTTAGTGAAGAGGTGGGCGAGCAGATTGAAATTGCAGTGAAGTATGAGGGCTATATCAGTCGCCAAAATGAAGAAATTGAGCAAATGAAACGTCTTGAAAACACGCCTTTGCCAATGGATTTTGATTATCAGGCAGTATCAGGGTTGTCTAATGAAATTGTACAAAAATTATCTCATATCCGACCGGCAACGCTGGCTCAAGCTAGCCGAATCAGCGGCGTAACTCCTGCGGCAGTCAGTTTACTTGCAATGACAATTAAAAAAAATAAAAAATTACAAGATATTGAAAAATGATTATTTCTTTATCTTAAACAGAAGATTTACATATTTTGTTATTGAATGTGAAAAAATAAAATGAATATCAAAGAAATTGCTCAAAAGGCTTTAGAAATCAGCCAAACTGGTCAGCTGCCAAACGGTAAGGATTTTAGCTCTCAGCAAACTTTTGCTAAAATAAACTCTAAGCTATTTACTCCAGATGCATTGCAAAAGATACTGCAAAATTGCCAACAAGACCAGCCAAATAACACAGCTTGTCAAATTGAAGTTTGGGCATGCAGTACGCAACAAGCAGCATTTAATTTAACCAGTCAAGGCAAGGATGTTGCATTACTAAATTTTGCTTCTGCTAAAAATGCAGGCGGCGGGTTTTTAGGAGGGGCAAAAGCTCAAGAGGAGGATTTGTGCTGTGCCTCGGGGCTTTATGAATGTCAATTGATGTGTCCAGCATATTATCAAGCCAACCGAGCAAATTCATCTTTGATTTATACTGACCATATGATTTATTCGCCAAAAGTACCGTTTTTTCGTTTAGATGATTGGCTTGATGATGTGTTTTTGGCATCGGTAATTACCGCTCCTGCCCCAAATATGGGGGCGTATTTAGCAAAACACAAACATGGTCAAGCAGATGTTGAACGTGCTTTTGTAAAAAGAGCAGAACTGTTATTGGCATTATTAAAATCATTAGGATATCGTACGCTGGTGCTTGGAGCGTGGGGCTGTGGCGTGTTTAAAAATAATCCTGTTTTTGTTGCGTCAGTATTTGCCGATTTGCTGAATCAGCCGTATTTTAAGACAGCGTTTGATGAAGTGATATTTGCCATTTACGATAAAAGTCAATCTCAAACTACGTTAAATGCTTTTAAAAATACGTTTGGCAAATAGGATTTAATAAGCATAAAAGGAATTTTTATGAATATTGATACATTATTGTCAGCGATATTTTTTGCTTTTACAATTGTATTTCCAAACCTAGCTTTAATGGGGCTAGGTTTTTTTATGCAACGAAAAAATACAATTGATACCAATTTTGTAGATGTGGCATCAAAATTGGTGTTTAATTTTGGATTGCCATGTTTACTGTTTTTTAGCGTGATTAAAAGTACGGTCCATTATGGCGAACAAGTGATTTTATTAAGCGCAGGCGTGCTAACGACGTTTATTTTATTTTTTGGGGCAGAAATTTATGCCAAATTTTTTGTGAATGACATTAAGGATAAAGGTGTTTTTGTTCAAGGAGTATTCCGTTCTAATATGGCAATCATTTCTTTATCCGTTGTAGGCAATGCTTATGGAGCAGATGGCACCAGTGTTGGCGCAGTCTATATGGGGGTTTTGACGATTTTATATAATGTTTTGTCTGTTATTACTTTATCACGCACCCAAAAAGATAAAAACGTTACTAAACAGTTTGCGGGCATTTTGAAAAAAATATTCACCAATCCCTTGATTGTCGCGCTTGTCAGTGCATTTATATACAAAGCACTGTCTTTTCCTATGCTTCCAAAACCAATTATAAAAACGGGTGAATTGTTATCTAATATTGCTTTACCTTTGGCATTGATTTGTGCAGGAGCAACGCTGGATATGAAGTCCATGTTTGGTCTTTCTGGTGTGTCCATGCAAGCAAGTATTGGAAGAATTGTTGTTGCGCCAACATTAGCGATCATCATAGGGGTTATTTTTGCCTTATCTCCAATGCATTTTGGAGTCTTATTTATTATGGTGGCAAGCCCTGCTGCTGCTGCAAGTTATGTTATGGCAAAATCTATGGGTGGTAATGATGTACTTGCAGCAAATATTTTAGCATTTACCACAGTTTTTAGCATGCTTGGTATGGCAATTGGTATGGCGATGTTAAGAGTTGTTGGACTGGTTTAAGCCGCCTAATTTCATAGTATATCATCAAATATTTTCGTGATAAAAAACTGTATTTTTTTAGATAAATAAAAAAACCGCCAGAAAATAGGCGGTTTTCGTTTTGAGTCATTACCAAATCAATGAGCCAGCTGAGCTTTGGCTGATAAAACCATCTGGAATTTTGTTATTGTCTTTTTGCCAACGAGCAAATGCACGGCGAGTATTAGCACCTGCCACGCCATCGGTACCACCTGTATCATAACCAAGACTGGTTAGAGTTTGTTGCAGGCGTTTAATTTGAGCTGATGATAGGGGACTTTCGTGGCGAGGCCAGCTGGCAATAATGCCACTTTTGCCACTGATGCGTTTACCAAGTAGTGCCACACCCAAAGCATAATTTGATGAATTATTATACACTTTAATAACGTCAAAATTAGGCGTTATTAAAATTGCTGGACCATAAATACCCCCAGGTAGCCACAGTTCGGCTTCTGTATCACCAGAGAGTGTACCTCCAGAAACCAAATGTAATCCTGAATTTTGCCAAGCGCTTAACGATTGTTTTTGACCAATTAGATTGTGATTAAAGCCAGATGGTAAACGTACTTCATAAAATGCATCAACATTACGAATCCAGCCGCTATTACTTAGATAGTTGGCAGTGGAACTTAAAGCATCTGAGATTGTCCAAGGGTTTTTATGTCCGTCATTGTTGCCATCAACACCTTGGGTTAGCCATGTTGATGGAATAAATTGAGTGTGTCCCATGCCGCCTGCCCAAGAACCTACTAAATCAGAACGCATAACATCACCACGTTCAATCATTTTTAACATGGCAATTAATTCGCCTTCGGCAAAGGCTCTGCGTCTACCATCATAGGCAAGACTGGATAGTGCATTGATGAGATTCATGTTACCCGTTCCAGCCCCATAAGAGGATTCCATACCCCAAATTGCCACAACGATTTCTTTGGGTACCCCATATTGATTTTCTAAGCGTGTTAGCAGACTAGGATATTCATTTAATTGATTTTTTCCCTTATTTACACGTGTATTTGATGCAGCAGATTCAACGTATTCCCAAGGCATTTTAGAAAATTCAGCTTGTTTATTATCCAAGGCAATTACTTGATTATTTAAACTTGCTCCATTCATGAGTTGATAAACACTATTTTGATTGTAACCTTGTGAAATTAGACGGCTGATAAAATCATTTTTCCATTCATCAAAGCTGTGATAGTGCCGTTTTTCTTGGGCGATAGGAGCGGTGGGAGTAACGGTAATTGGTTTTGGTGATGGTGTAGCAACTGGAGTTTGCACAGGGATGTTTTGTGCGGGTGGTAGTTTTTGTGGTTCTTTGGGGGCAGGTTTGGCGTTGGGTCGCTCAATGGCAATGGTTGGATTCTCGTGTTTGGGCGCAGAACTGCAGGCGACCAAAGCACCCAGAGCAAATCCTGCAATGCTGAGTAAAAATAAAGGATGGCGAATAATACGAATTAACATAAATTTTTGTAACCTATCATCAAAATTGACAGTAATATAGCATTATCATAGGGGGCTAATCAAGATAACTTGTGTGTTATCGCTGTATCAGAAGTTACAAAAAGTAAAAACTCCCAAGTTATTAGCTTGAGAGTTTAAAATAAGTGGCATCCCATAGGGGATTCGAACCCCTGTTACCGCCGTGAAAGGGCGATGTCCTAGGCCTCTAGACGAATGGGACGCTAGGCTTTTTCAGTGCTTTCACCATGTATCTGAAAAAGTAGCGCCATTATAACAAAAATTTTTTATTCGTCAAGTATTTTTTTAAATTTTTTTTGACAGGTTTAATATTTTAAGTTTTTTTATCTAATCGTTGTTTTGGATAGCAAAAAATCACCTCAAATAATTTTAGAGTTTTTTATTAGTCACCTCAATTTTGTGCAGAACTTCTTGAGCTTTTAGTTGGTCTTCAGCGTTATTTAAACGAATCAGTAGTGCATAAATTGTAGAAATAATCAGCACTATTGCAATCAAAAAATATTTCCAAGCAGGGTAATGCATAAGGACTTCTTAAATGATAAAAGGGATAATTAGATATTGTCAATCGTCCCGCTGGGCAAAACTGTAATCACGCTGGCGCGTTGGATTTTAACATCAGTATGATTGTTTAGGCTGATAATGGCATATTCGCCTTCTATTTTTTGATTTTACCAACAAGACCACCTGCAAAAATAACTTTATAACCAACTAAACCATCAACCATCGCTTTGTGTTCTTTATTGCGTTTAGAGTTTGGGCGAATAATCATAAAATAGAAAATAGCAAAAAATACCAATAAATATAATAAATGTTGAGTTACCTTATTAGCAATAGTTGTTTAAAATATATTCTTTTAGATAAAGTATAATTTAATAATTCGTAAATTATGCTAACTTTTGTAAAGTTAGTTGATTTTTATATGCAAATATCTATAATATTTTATTTTTTAGTTCGTTCAATGATATTTATGTTGGAAAAATTTATACTTATTTGGCGATACAGAGAATTCAGATCCAATATCTTATTTATGTTATTCTTATTATTTTTACAAATAGGATTATATTATGTACATATAGGGGGTAGAGATATTCCACTGGAAGTAGATTTAAATTATACTTCAGGTATATTAAAGACTGTGGAAGTTGCTAAAGATCATAAAAATCGACCAATTAAACATATTAGAATTCATGATATAAAAAAGAATCAATACATTACTATTTCTTGTGGCGATCATGTTTTTCCAAAATATTTATTAACCGATTGTAGTTATCTTGATAAATATAATAATAGGTCAGTAACAGTGGGCTGGTATAAACAAAATGATATATTGTGGTTTAGTAATGATATTCCACAAATGGCAGTATTTGATGTTGATGGCGTAGGTCGTGTGGTTAGTTATTATACAACCATAGCTGAAGCGATATTTGATAATCGATTGTTTTTTCTAGCAATATTTTTTGGAAATATATACTTTCTGGTAGCTTTATATAAAGGTTTTGACCGAGATTTATCTGAAAAAAATAAAGACATTAATTTAAAGGTTTAATTTTATGACTTCAAAGATTTTAAATCCTAAAAATATTGCTGAAACTTTAACTATGTTGGGCAAAGGTACAGCACTCTTGCAATCAAAAAATATTTCCAAGCAGGGTAATGCATAAGGACTTCTTAAATGATAAAAGGGATAATTAGATATTGTCAATCGTCCCGCTAGGCAAAACTGTAATCACGCTGGCGCGCTGGATTTTAACGTCAGTATGATTGTTTAGGCTGATAATGACATATTCGCCTTCTATTTTTTTGATTTTACCAATAAGACCACCTGCAAAAATAACTTCATGACCAACTAAACCATCAACCATCACTTTGCATTCTTTGTTGCGTTTAGAGTTTGGGCGAATAATCATAAAATAAAAAATAGCAAAAAATACCAATAAATCTAATAAATGTTGAGTTACCTTATTAGCAATAGTTATTTAAAATATATTCTTTTAAATAAAGTATAATGTAATATTTATTAAATTATATTAACTTTTGTAAAGTTAGTTGATTTTTTATCATAAATATTTATAATCTTAGTAATTTTAATATTTTGCTTTATTTAAAAGTTTTTTTAAATGATGAAATTTTTGTATTCCAACATTTATATATTTATCTTGATTGTTTTTTCATTAGCCAGTTTATCTTGTTCTAATGATAATAAACCACATTACAAAGATAGTTTAAAAAAAGTAGATAAACGCCCAATTGATGAATATGGTCAGCGTTATGTGGTGGGTCATTTGGGTAGTAAAAAAGTAAATCTGCCATCATCTGTTGCTGGTATTGTGGAATATAGCGGCTCGCCTTTTTGGTCAAAGACATCAAAGTATATACCAAGAAGTGAAAGAACGTATGATGATGCCATTACATCTTTTGGATTTGATATGCGTATGGATGGCATGTTGCGCCAAACTTATTATAAAACACCTGAAGATAGCCGTATTGCTTATCAACAAGAGGAAAGAACGCCGCAAAGTCAATGAAGTGTTGGTATTTTGGCTAATGAGCATTATGTCCCTTACTATGGTGTAATTAGTTTTGATGAATATATAGAACGTTTAGAATATAAAAAATCGTATCCATGGTTTCAAACGCAATTACAAGATAACATGCTGTATGGATTATATATTTTTTTAAGACCTGATATTATCAACCCCAATACAGGGAAGTCTTGGAGGGAAGATGATATTGGTTATGTTATTACTTATGTTTCTGTGAAGAACGGTATAGTACAAACAATCATTCATTGTAATCCTAATTCACAATATGAAAATGCCAGAACATGTACTCAACGATTTTCTCTTGATCCAGAATGGCAAACTGAAATTTATGTGAGTTATAAAATAGCATTACTTCCTCGATGGCAGGAAATTGAAGCTCTGATTAAAGCTCAGATGAATGAATTTGTTATTAATGAAGTTATCAGCTAAGACGCCCCGTGATTTTGCTAGGGGATTAGTGTTTGTAGATAAAAAACAGGAAAGTACATTTATTCTCTTCCTGCATTGGGCAGTTTTGATGAAGTTGATAGAGTGTCAGTGAGTGAGGACGATAAAAAAACAAGCAGAAAAATGGCTTAATGATGCTGAAGCTATGAAAGGAATTTGGGAATCTATGAAGCATTGGTTTCAAAACCCTAAGGATATTCTATCAGAAATGTTTGATGATGTTTATTATAATTGGCTTCCCGATTCTTTTAAAATATGGCTTGACCTAAACCGCAATGGCACACATACCTTTTACGATCCATTAATATTAGATTTGGATGGTAACGGCATTAGTACAGCGGCAATTGATAATAAATATTTTGATAAAAATACCTTTTTGATTTTGATGGTAATGGTATAGCGCATGCCACAGGCTGGACAACTACCGATGGTATTTTGGTTCGTGATATTAATAATGATGGCATCATTAATGATGGCACGGAAGTTTTTGGTGATTACACCATAAAACAGGACGGCACTCGCGCCAAACACGGTTTTGATGCACTTGCTGATTTGGATGAAAACAAAGATGGTAAAATTGACAATCAGGATAGTTTATTTGCCCAATTGAAAGTATGGCAGGATAAAAATAAAGATGGAATTAGTCAAAAAGAAGAATTGCAAAATTTAACTGACCTTAATATTCAAAGTTTAAATTTAGATTATAAATAGTAATCAACAAAGTCAGGGCGGTAAAATATCGCAATTATCCAATTATACCAAAAATGATGGCACAACCTACCAAATGGGAGATGTAGATTTTAATTTTAGCCATGTTTTTAGTTGGCAAAAAGAAAGTTTAGATACTAAAGATGTCAAACATTTATTAAATTTAGCAGGTAGGGGCAAGGTTCGCAGCTTACAAGAAGCTAAAAATACTGGAAATCAATTGTATTAAAGGTGCAATAAATCAAGATTTGCTATTTAATGGAATGGCTGATGACATCATAAATAGTAATGATGGCAACGATTATTTAAATTTGGAAAAGATTGGCGGTTCTGTGATATTAACTTTAGATAAAGATGGTATTGGAGAAAAACATAATGCCCAAAAATTTATTGACTTTGGCTATTAACCACAGATGCAAAGTTTAGAACAGTTAATCAATCAAGGAAATATTATTATTTAAAATTAATAAGTTAAAAATCACCCTAAATAATTTTAAGGTGATTTTCATTGACGAAATTTAGTCTTTTGCGTTTTGGAGTGCAGGGTCGGCAAAAATTACGGTTTCTTCGGTGAATTCTGGTTTTATTTTAACCACAAAATCCTCACGAGATAGACCCATGCGTAAAGGAATGGAGCTTGCGATATAAATGGATGAATAAGTGCCCGCAATTGTACCCAGTAATTGAGCCAAAGCAAACCAGAACAGCCCTTCGCCACCCAAAAATAACAGTGCAAGCACCACCACCAAAACCGTTCCCGATGTCATAAATGTGCGACGTAGCGTTTCGGTTAAAGACAAATCAACCACTTGTATGGGCGTTAAACCGCGCACACGGCGGAAATTTTCACGAATACGGTCGTAAACAACGATGGTATCATTTACGGAATATCCAACCAGTGCTAAAACAGAAGCCAGTACGGTCAAATCAAATGGCCAGCCAAACAAAGCGAATAAACCACAAACTACGATGACGTCATGAAATAATGACAATACAGCACCAAGTGCCAGTTTAAATTGGAAGCGTATTGCAACATAAATCAACATTAACCCAAGTGCTAAAGCCAGTGCCATAGCAGAATTTAGATAAATTTCACTACCAATTTGACTGCCAATAACATTGATGTTTTCAATGGTAGCAGGGTTATCTGGTAGAGCCAGAGTGTCTGTTAATTCAATTTTAAGTTCATCAGCGGTTTTGCCATCTTGCGGCGGTAAACGCACCAAAAGCTCATCACGTGTGCCCAGATATTGCACCACCGCATCACTGTAGCCCTTTTGGTTTAATGCGGATACGACCTCGGTTTGGGCAACAGGTTCTTTATAGCGAACATCCGCTGATACCCCACCTGTAAAATCCAGCCCTAAATTCAGACCCTTTACTGAAAGTGCAACCACACTGGCAATCACTAGTAGTACTGATAGTGCCATCATGAGTTTTTCAAACTTCATAAATGGCAAAATTCTTTGGTGTGCGATTAATTTGATACCACCTGCTTTTTCACTGGCCTCATCATCAGTTGCAACATCAGCAATAATGGCTTGTTCTGAAAGTTTGGCATTAGCATTGGCGGCAGCATTACTACCTTTGCCATTGCGACGCGGCGCACGTCTGCGTGTTCTGGGCTCACTCGGAGTAGGGGTTAAAGGATTTTTTTCTTCGTCAGTCATGCTTATTCTCCTATCCGATACTCAGTTTGGTCAAATTTTTACGATAACCATACCAAATTTGCATTAATGCACGTGTAACGATGATGGCGGTAAATAAAGACGTGATGATACCAATAGCCAAAGTTACTGCAAAGCCCTTAATAGGACCTGTGCCAATGACAAACAAGATAAAGGCGACCAAAAGCGTGGTTAAGTTTGCATCAATAATGGAAGTAAAGGCTCGGTCAAAACCAGCTAAAATTGCGGATTTAGCCTTAGCACCTGCTGCCATTTCTTCTCGAATACGCTCAAAAATCAAGACGTTGGCATCAACCGCCATACCCATAGTTAACACAATGCCCGCAATACCCGGCAAGGTTAAAGAAGCGCCGATAATGCTCATTACCGCAGCAAGCATTACAATATTAAAGGCAAGTGCAATATTAGCAATCACTCCACAAGCTCGATAAAATACAACCATCCATAAAAATACCAATAAATAACCAATTTGAGAAGCAAACAAGCCTTTATCAATATTTTCTTGACCTAAAGAGGGACCAATGGTGCGTTCTTCAACAAAGTACATCGGCGCTGCTAAAGCTCCTGAGCGTAGCAACAACGCCAGTTCAGACGCCTCAGCCATGCTATCAAGCCCTGTAATAACAAATGATGAGCCAAGCACAGCTTGAATGGTGGCGCGGTTAATCACACGTTTTTCAGCGTAAGGTGTACGAACCTCTTTAGTTTCGCCTGTGGTTTCATCGGTTTGATAACTGATTTTTTGTTTGTTTTCAATGAATAAAACTGCCATTTGTTTGCCAACGGATGTTCTTGTAGCATTTTGCATCAATCGACCACCAGCAGTATTTAAATCAATAGCGACACGTGGACGACCATTTTCATCAACATCTGCTTGAGCGCTTTGTACTTTATCACCAGTTACAATCGCTTGACGACTTAATAAAATGGGTGGACCATCTAAGGTCTCAAATGGAAAAGATTCTGTGCCAGCAGGAGCGATGCCACCTGTAAAGTTTTGAGCTTCATCGCTAACCATGCGAAATTCAAGATTGGCAGTGCGTCCCAAAACGCGTTTGGCTTCAGCGGTATCTTGCACACCGGGCAACTCCACCACAATGCGATTGTTACCTTGGGACTGCACCAAAGCTTCTGCAACTCCCAGTTCGTTAATACGATTACGTAATGTGGTTAAGTTTTGACTAACCGCATCTTGATTGATTTGGGCGAGAGTTGTTTGGTTGTAGGTAATTTGCAAAATTGGACCTTCAGGACTTACTAAAGGACGTAAGTCAAATTGATTGCTCATACCCTGCAATGCTCGTTGGGCTTTATCGCGACTATCAGCATCATCAAAGGTTAAAACCAAACCATCCTCAATAGTTTTTGTGCTTTTTGAGCTTAGTTTTTCTTTACGAAGTGTGTCTCTGACTTCTTGGCTGGCCGTAGAAAGCCTTTGCTCCAAAGCCTTAGACATGTCCACCTCCAATACAAACCGCACCCCACCACGCAAATCCAATCCAAGTTTCATTGGTTTTGCGCCAACTTGTTTTAACCAGTCAGGAGTTGTTTGGGCTAAGTTTAAGGCAATGACGTAATTTTCACCAAGATTTTTGCGTAGAATCTCTTGAGCTTTTAGTTGGTCTTCAGCGTTATTTAGACGAATCAGTGCCGCATTATTTTCGATATTGCCCCCATGATGACTAAGCCCTGCTTTTTCAAGCAAAGTTTGTGATTGGGTCAATACTTCAGTGTTTAGTGTTGCACCAGCACTGGTACCAGTGATTTGTACGGCAGGTTCATCCGGATAAAGATTGGGTAGTGCATAAATTGTAGAAATAATCAGCACTATTGCAATCAAAAAATATTTCCAAGCAGGGTAATGCATAAGGACTTCTTAAATGATAAAAGGGATAATTAGATATTGTCAATCGTGCCGCTAGGCAAAACTGTAATCACGCTGGCGCGTTGGATTTTAACATCAGTATGATTGTTTAGGCTGATAACGGCATATTCGCCTTCTATTTTTTTGATTTTACCAATAAGACCACCTGCAAAAACAACTTCATTGCCAACACTTAAACCATCAACCATCGCTTTGTGTTCTTTATTGCGTTTAGAATTTGGGCGAATAATCATAAAATAAAAAATAGCAAAAAACGCTAATGGTAATGCTAATGAGCTTAGTAAAGATGGCTGTTCAGGTGCTGCTGCAGCCAATAAAGACAATAACATGTTTGCTCCTAATTTTTTAAACTAATTTTTACAAAAATACCCTATATCATACCATATTTTAAAAAATCAAGGGGATAACTTTTACAATTAATACGGTGATGGTGATACTGTTAAATGGCTTTGACCAGCTATTTTATTTTACTTGCAGTTAGTTGATTTTTGTCTTAATATTACACTTTTACTTTGGTTTTTTAAACATATGCCCCGATGTAGTTTATTAGCTCTTTTGCCTAATTTACCCAAAACTTGTCTTTTTTTCTTATCTATTTTTTCTGTTAGTGCTTTTGCTGGTGATGGTACCCAAGTCGCAACCAGCACCAATGTTGCGTTGCTTATTTTTTATATTTCATTGTCATTGATTGTTTCTTTTATTTGTTCAATTTCAGAAGCAACATTGCTCACGATGACACCAAGTTACATCCAAACCATTAAAGACGACACACCCAAAATCGCTCAAATGCTTGAAGATGTTAAAGTCAACAACATTGAAAAATCCATTTCATCCATTCTAACGTTAAATACGGTTGCTCACACATTAGGTAGTCTTGGGGCGGGTGCTCAAGCGGTGATTGTCTTTGGCAATGTTTGGTTTGGAGTCTTTAGTGGAGTGATGACTGTGGTGATTTTAATTGGTACAGAAATCATTCCAAAAACACTAGGAACATCCTATTGGCGAAAATTTGCTGTGCCTGTTGCTTATTATGTCAAAGGCATCAATGTTTTATTATTTCCAATTGTCTGGCTGGCTGAAAAAATCTCTCGACTTTTAACTAAGGGTAATACCCAAAATGACTTTAGCCGCCATGAATTTATTGCTCTTGCTAATGCGGGTGAAAGCTCAGGACAAATGACTGCTCTTGAAACTCGGATTATTAAAAATTCGCTGGCGCTTAGCCGAATTAACGTTGAAGATATCGTTACACCGCGTTCAGTTGTTACAGCGTTTGATGAAAATATGAGTGTGGGAGATGTGTTTGCATTGTACCCAAAACTGATGTTTTCACGTTTTCCAATTTTTGATGATGATGACTTGGATAACGCTACAGGGTTTGTTTTAAAAACCGATTTGCTTATCGCGAAAGCTAATCAAGAGATTCATACGCCCATCAAACAATTTAAGCGCGATATCACCTTTGTGTTTGCAAAAATGAAACTGTTTGATTTATTGGATTTGATGTTAAAAAATCATGTGCATATTGCACTGGTGGTTGGTGAGTTTGGCGAAGTCAAGGGCTTGGTAAGTCTAGAAGATGTTTTAGAGACTCTTTTGGGGCTTGAGATTATTGATGAAATTGACCGTGTAGAAGACATGCAGATTCTTGCCCAGCAACTGATGGAGCGTCGTATGCATCGGCTTGGGGCAACTCTTGAAAATGATGACGAATCGATTGACGATAAAAGCAATAAATAAGCCGATAAGCGCAAATATTCGTTAATTTTGTATAAAATGCAACAAAATATTACAAAACAGTCATGATTCTTTAGAACTTGACTGTTATTTTACAACCAAGCCAGCCAATTAATAAAATTAGGATACAATCAATGCATGTTTTTTATAATAATCAAAAATTATCATTGCTAAAAGCCACCTCCAAATGGCTTGGTTTTGGAGCTGCAATGATGATAAGTGTATCAGCTTATGCCATCAGTGAAGCGCAAACGCAAACCTTTGCTCGCCTGATGAGCGCATCAGCAAATCAGCAAAATATTGGTCAAATCGCAGGGCTGATTGATGATAATGCAGTCATTTCTTTAACTCGTCAAAATAAAACCATTACCTTAGATAAAAACGCATATTTGCAATTGTTACAAAAAGGTTGGGCAGAATCAACTCATTATCATTACACAATTCATTTAAATGATGTTGTGATTAGTGGCGACCAAGCGCGAGCTCAGGTTATTACTACAGAAACTTGGACAAACAAGGATGGAAAAAAAGTAACTTTAAAATCCAATTCTCGAGCAACTTTAGTACAGTCGGGAAATAATGCCATTTTATTGCGTATGGTGTCGCAAATTAGCATTAATTGAAATTGTTATAAATTATAACAAGATGCAAAAGGATGTGTAGATGATTTGCATTTTTAACTTTGCTTAATAAATCAGCTGTATTATAATGCAGTCAGTTGGTCTATTTGTTATGTTGTTTTTGATAAAATCACGATTATAGCAATATCACTGTCAATGCAATCGCTTTTTACACATAGGACAATCCATCCATGAAATCTATTCAGTTTAATAAATTAGCCCCACATACTTTATTAAAACCATTAGTCATCTCCATTTCTTCATGTTTATTGTTTGCCTGTGCAAGTACCCCTAAAGCGAACAATGACAGTCAATCTGTCAAACCAAGTGCAACCGTGTCATCTGCACCAATACCAACTTATACCCCAAAAACCAAAGCCAGGACATCCACCACATCTTTACAAAGCACCTATGCAGGTGTCCTTGACCAAGCTACTTTAGATGAATTGGAAGATTTGCTACAAGCAACCGATATGAGCATGGTGGAAGGTGATAAATTAACCGTGCAGCGTTATGGAAATTTGTGGGATAGGGTACGACGTGGTTATCGTATGAGCCATATGCAAAATTCACGTATTGAGGCTCAAAAATCTTGGTTTTACAGCCGTCAAGATTACCTAAATCGCTTAGCTGCTAGAACGTCGCGTTATTTATATCATACCGTTACCGAAGCTGAACGACGTGGCATTCCAACTGAATTGGCGTTATTACCCATCATTGAAAGTTCCTATGATCCATCAGCCACCAGTAACGCAGCAGCAGCAGGTCTTTGGCAATTTATTCCAAGCACAGGGCGAATTTATGGTTTAAACCAAAGTACTACTTATGACGGACGTCGTGATATTATTGAGTCCACACGTGCAGCTTATGATTTTTTAACCAGTTTGTACAACCAGTTTGGTAGCTGGGAGCTGGCATTAGCAGCTTATAATGCTGGTCCAGGTCGAATTCAGCGGGCGATTAATGCTAATAGAAATGCAGGGCTACCAACCGATTATTGGTCACTGCGTTTGCCAACTGAAACAATGAATTATGTACCGCGATTTATGGCAGTTGCTCAAATTGTTGCAGCTCCAGAGAGTTACGGCGTCTATTTACCAGCCATTGCCAACCATTCACATTTTAGAGCGGTGCCTGCTAACTTTGGCGTGAGCTTGTATGATGTATCAAGCGTTACAGGCGTGCCAGTTGATGAGCTACGGTTGCTAAACCCTGCATTGATTAATTTTAGCGTGGACAGTTCAGGACCTGGTCGGGTAATTGTGCCAAACAGTGTATCGGCAGCGCTGGATTCACGCTTAACATCGTTGCGTGGTTATGGTTATGGCGCATCTACCTATACCGCAAGCGACAGTTACGTTGTGCCAAAAATGGGGACAAATAATAAAAATGACGCTTTATTTAAAGAGCTGGCTTCAGCAAATACATTGCCAACTACTAGCGTTCAAATCACTCCCCAAAATACCATCATTCAAGAACCACCGTTATCTAGTGAAGAAAGAGATTTTATTGCAGCTCAAATTCAGGCAAACACCATTGAAAACGTAGAACCGATTTCTAGTGATGGTAATATTGAGCTTGTAGCATTACAAACTGGTCAATCTGTTTTAGAAGCACGTGGTGAGATTAAAAGTTTAAGTTTTAACGCTCCAAGTACCACAGTTAAAACTGTAGAAGATGATGCCCAAAGCAATAATCCAACTGGCAATATTCCAACCATCACTGAAGAGATTACAAAAGTAACAACGACCACAGAACTTGAAGTAAATCCACCAAACAAACCGTCATCTTTATCAAAACCTGAAAAACCTACAGCTGTCAAAGCTCAATCAAAACCTGAAACTAAACCAACTCAGCCAAAAGTTAAATCCGACCGTTATAAGGTGGTGGCAGGTGATACATTATCGGGTATTGCTGAAGCGCATGGGTTAAGTGTCAGTCAGCTTGCAAGTTATAACAATATTAGTGCAACTACACATGTAAGAGCAGGTCAGCGCTTGTGGCTTGTGCCGGGTAAGGCCACTACCATACCTATGGCACCCAAAACAACTAGTGCTAGCGCAAAAACCACCATTTATGTTGTACAAAGTGGTGAAAGTTTGACATCCATTGCACGTAAATATAACACCACGGTACAAGATTTAGCGGCATTAAATGGCTTATCAGTTACTGATGGCGTATTGGTTGGTCAAAAATTGCAAGTGCCATCAGATATCAAAGCGCCCGTAAAAACCCAAACTACCAAAACAGAAACTAAACCTAGTGATGCTAAATCAGATGTTAAAGCCAGTAATCAATCTGTAAAATACACCATTCAGTCTGGTGATAGTTTGACGAGTGTTTCTACTAAATATGGCATTACAGTAGATGAATTGGCTGCGGCAAATAATTTAGATAGAAATGCTAAATTAATTCACGGCAAAATATTGACCGTACCAGCTTCTGGCACAGTGAAAGTGTCAGCAAAACCGCAGTCAAAACCTGAAACCAAACCAAAGGTTGACCCAAAAACTGAAATCAAAAAGGCAGATAAAAAAGAAGAAGTAAAAACTGAAGTGGCAAAAGGAAAAATCATTAAAAATACTGAAAATTATACAGTACAGTCTGGCGATACCCTTGCAGGATTGGCAAAAAAACACAATGTTGTTATTGCCGATTTGGCGGCAACTAATCATTTATCCACCCAAGCTCAGCTTAAACGTGGGCAAGTGATTAAGGTACCAGTTTCTGCCAAACCTGAAAAAACAGATGTTAAAAAACCAGAAACTAAAAAACAAACCACTAAAGAAAATAAAAAAGATTTGGATAAAACCACTACTTATACAGTAAAATCAGGTGATAATTTGACATCAGTGGCAAAACATCATGGTATCAGTGTGGCAGAGCTTGCAAAACTCAATAAACTGGATAGTAATGCAGCTTTAAAATCTGGACAAAAATTGATTGTGCCTAAAAAGTAAATTTATGCAATAAGTAATAAAGCACCTTAACTCTTTGGAATTAAGGTGCTTTATGATTAAAAGCGTTAGGAAATTAGGAAAGAAGATTAAAAGAAAAAGTCGCCCTAAAAAAGAGCGACTATAATTAATTCAAAGTAATCATCAATTATTTGATTTTTGCTTCTTTGAATAGAACATGCTGGCGAATTTTCGGATCAAATTTTTTGATTTCCATTTTGCCAGGCATTGTACGCTTATTTTTGGTAGTTGTGTAAAAATAACCAGTACCAGCGGTAGAAACAAGTTTGATTTTATCTCTCATAACAGTATCCTTTTGTAATTAACAAAACTTAAATGTTTTGACCAGCAGCGCGCAAATCAGCAAGCACTTTATCAATGCCATGCTTATCAATGATGCGCATGCCTTTAGAAGATACGCGAAGACGCACAAAACGGTTTTCAGATTCTACCCAAAAACGATGATTGTGTAGATTTGGTAAAAAACGACGACGAGTTTTATTATTAGCGTGTGATACGTTGTTACCCACTAGTGGGCGTTTTCCAGTCACTTGACATACGCGAGACATGGTGAAACTCCTATAAAATCATGGCACGGATATTGAGCGGTATCGGTTGTGCCGTTTGGACAAGGTGCGATTATTAATGGTATGGACATAGCACTTTTTTTGACCAAACTTACAAGGTTACGCCATTCTTTTTTGTCGTTAAAGGCGACAACAAGCAAGAAGTAGCAGAAAAAATCAAAGCCCAAATTCTACATGAAATTTAGCAATTTTTCAAGCAGAATTTGGGTAATCTTAATAAAAATTAGCGCAATGTTAAGGCATTGACAGGCATGGCAAAAGCTAACCAGCCATAATGAATAAAGTTTCGAATATTGGCGTGGTTGTCGCCTTTGGGGTCAGCTAAAACGGCTTGATAATGCTCAGCAAATAATTTTAATGTATCTAATTGGCTAAGATTATGCAATTTTGCAAGGCTAAAAATTTTGGCACTACCTTCATTTGTACCCGCTGGATTAACCAGCTCGCCATTATAAAACTCCACAGGTATATAAGTGTAATTTGCTTCAATGAATGCCAATACATCTTTAAAAAACAATTCACCCTTATCAATACCGTGTAACAGTCGTGAAATGTCAGTATTCATATTTACAGTTTTACTCTTTTGCATCAATCACTAGATAGAACTAGTTTTATGAAATTTATTTTTATGAATATTAACGATTAAAGTAATCATCATCAAACGAAGGTGGGGCAAAATTGCCTTGTTGCTCTAAATGGCTCATATGCATTTGCATGGAACGCTCATGTTGGATACGTTGATAAATTTCCTCACGATGCACCGCGATATCTTTGGGGGCATTGACACCCAAACGCACCTGATTGCCTTTAACACCAAGAACAGTAATGCTGACTTCATTGCCAATCATTAAAGTTTCGCCAACACGACGAGTTAAAATTAACATAACAAGCTCCTTGTTTTTGTGGGAAAATAAAAATAAAAATACCCAAACCATCATTATAAAGTGGTTTGGGTAAATTGTCAGCTTTTTTTTAAAAAACAGCTATGAAAGTAAAGAAAAATTACAATCCTGCAACCTTGCTTTCACCGTCAACGCGATCAAGACCAAAAGCTGTATGTAATGTTTTAACTGCTTTTTCCAAATGCTGTTCTTGAATTAATACAGACACTTTAATTTCACTGGTGGAAATCATTTGTAGGTTGATATTGTTGCTAGCTAGTGCATCAAACATTTTGCTTGCTACTCCTGCGTGAGAGCGCATACCAACACCCACCACAGAAACTTTAACAACATCGGTTGAGCCTGTAATTTCAGTGGCGCCAATATCATCTTTTACACGTTCGTTTAAGATTTTTAGAGCTTTGTCGTAATCGCCACGCTGTACAGTAAAACTAAAATCTGTCATACCGTCAATAGATGCATTTTGAATAATCATGTCAATTTCAATATTAGCGGCACCAATTGGGCTTAAAATGGCGGAGGCAATCCCGGGTCTATCTGGTACGCCACGAACTGTAATTTTTGCTTCATCTTTATTGAACGCAATGCCTGAAATAACCGCACGTTCCATATCATCTCCTTCATCAACGGTAATGAGTGTACCCACATTTTTTCTGAATTCATCATCAAACGCACCATCGGTGCCTTCATCAAAGCTGGATAGAACCCGCAATGGAACTTTGTATTTACCTGCAAATTCCACTGAGCGAATTTGCAATACTTTCGAACCTAAAGATGCCATTTCCAGCATTTCTTCAAAGGTAATTTTGTTTAGTTTTTTGGCTTTGGGGGTGATGCGTGGGTCAGTAGTATAAACACCATCAACATCGGTATAAATTTGACATTCATCAGCACCGATAGCGGCAGCGATAGCAACCCCCGTGGTGTCAGAACCGCCACGACCCAAGGTGGTCAAGTCATTAAATTCGTTTACGCCCTGAAATCCTGCAACAACTAAAACTTTACCATCAGAAAGCTCACGCTTGATATTTTCAGCATCAATATCTTCAATACGTGCTTTGGTGTGAGTGTTATCGGTTTTAATGGCAACTTGACGACCAGTCATAGATTTGGCATTGATGCCTAAATCTTTTAATGCCATTGCTAATAAAGCAATAGATACTTGTTCACCCGTGGCAACCATTTGGTCATACTCACGCATATCAGGGTCGCGACTGATTTCGTTCGCCAATCCAATTAAACGATTAGTTTCACCACTCATGGCAGAAACCACTACCACCACTTGATGACCATGGTCATGCCAGCGTTTGACACGTGCTGCAACGTTTTTAATGCGACTGGTATTCCCCATTGAGGTGCCGCCGTATTTTTGTACAATTAATGCCATGATATGTTGCCTTAATTTATAACATCAAAAGAACGGTTAAAATATAATAATAAAAAGTCAAGCCCGCTATATTACTATATTTAGCAAACTTTGTCGCCCTAAATTATTTATTTATCAAAAATTCCAAATAATAATTTAGGGCAATAAATCTGCTAAAATAAATTTAGTAATTGATTTATTGTGCCAAACGAGCAGTCAGGTCTTGATGTAAATTTGCTAAAACGACGTTAAGTTGCTCACCATTTTTAGCACCACCTTGAGCATAATCGGCTTTACCGCCGCCTTTACCACCAAGTTCGTTAGCTAGTGTACGAATGATATCGCCAGCTTTGATTTTATCTTGCAACGTTTTGCTAACACTAGCAGCCAACGCCAAATCATCGCCATTTTTTCCAACTAACACAATAACTGAATCATCAAAATGCGATTTTAAACCGTCTATCAAGGTGCGAATGACTTTTCCATCAACGTCAGATACCATTTCTACTAACAAATTAACTGTACCAATTTTTTGTACGTTAGCAAGTAAAGTTTTAGCTTGATGATGTGCTAATTTTTGATTTAGATGCTCAATTTGTTTTTCAAGTTCTTGATTTTGTTTGTTTAAATTGGTAATTCGCGTTTGAATCTCTTCACGTTTAGCTTTAAAATCTCCCGCAATACTGCTTAAAATCTGTTCACCTGTTTCCACATAGCGCACTGCTGCCATGCCTGTTAAGGCCTCAATTCGGCGAATACCTGCTGCAATACCGCCTTGACTGATGATTTTGAACAATCCAATTTCTCCAGTTTGCGAAACGTGTAGACCGCCACATAATTCAATAGAAAATGGCACATCATCCGTTTTTTGTCCCATGCTCAAAACACGGACATGTTCACCATATTTTTCGCCAAATAACGCCATTGCGCCTTTTTTCACCGCACTGTCAATGTCCATCTCTTCAACCATAACGTTGGTATTGGCTTGAATTTGAGCATTGACCAAGCGTTCTACTTGAAGAAGTTGATCATCGCTGATGGGCTTATCATAAGAAAAATCAAAACGTAAAATCTCACTGGACACCAAAGAACCTTTTTGGGTAACTTCTGTGCCTAAAATTTGGCGTAAGGCAGCGTGCAATAGATGAGTTGCTGAATGGTTCTTTGCGCTGGCACGACGAACTTCTTCTAATACTTGAGCAGAAGCAGGCTGATGATTGTGAATTTGACCTAAAATAACAGTGCCATAATGAACAATTGTGTTGCCTGATTTTTTAGTATCGTGTACGCGAAAGGTGCCTGTTTGAGTACTGATTTCACCAATTTCACCAACTTGACCACCGCTTTCAGCGTAGAAGGGGGTTTGGTTGAGTACCAAAGCGCCTTTGTTGCCTTCTTCTAAAATCTCAGTTTTTTTGCCATTTTCATACAAATTGGTAATTTGACTGTTGTAACTGCTAAAACCGTAACCGACAAATTCACTTGGATTGCCATCGGTAATAACATCGGTGTAATCCATATCAAATTTGCCAGCCTCTCTGGCACGGCGACGCTGTTCTTGCATACATTCATCAAAACCTGATTCATCAATTCCAATACCACGCTCTCTGGCAATATCAGCGGTTAAATCAACAGGAAATCCATAAGTATCATACAGTTTAAACACTGTTTCACCTGCCAATGTATCGCCTGTTGTTAAATTGTGTAGTTCACCAGACAATAGACGCAAACCTTGAGCCAAAGTTTTGGCAAATTGTTCTTCTTCTTTTAAAATGATGGCTTGAATATGTTCTTGTTTTTCAGCAAGTTCCGGATAGGCTTGACCCATTTGTTTAACCAGTTCGGGCACTAGCTTATAAAAAAAGACGTCATTGGCTCCAAGTTTATTGCCATGACGCACCGCACGGCGAATAATACGGCGCAACACATAGCCACGTCCTTCATTGCTAGGGCGTACCCCGTCAGCGATTAAAAACGAAACTGCACGAATATGGTCAGCAATTACCTTAAAAGAAGGTTCATATGTGCTTGGTACCCCAATGATTTGGGCGGCTTTATCCATTAGATGAATAAATAAATCCACTTCATAGTTGCCAAATTTACCTTGCATAATAGAACTGATGCGTTCAAGCCCCATGCCTGTATCAACAGACGGTTTTGGCAAAGGTAATAAACTACCATCTTTTTGGCGGTTAAATTGCATAAAAACGCAGTTCCACACTTCTACATAGCGGTCCCCATCTTCTTCAGGCGTTCCAGGAAGACCACCTGCAATTTGCTCACCATAATCATAAAAAATCTCAGTGCAAGGGCCACAAGGACCCGTATCGCCCATAGTCCAAAAATTATCTGATGCGTAAAGTTCACCTTTATTATCGCCAATTCGAATGATTCGGCTAGCTTCTAAGCCAATATCTTTATGCCAAATATCATAGGCTTCATCATCGGTGTGATATACTGTAACGTATAAACGGTCTTTGGGCAGGGAAAGCCAATTGTCAGCAGTTAAAAATTCCCAAGCAAAATTGATGGCGTCTTTTTTAAAATAATCCCCAAAACTAAAATTACCCATCATCTCAAAAAAAGTATGATGTCTGGCAGTATAGCCAACGTTATCTAAGTCGTTGTGTTTTCCTCCGGCACGCACGCATTTTTGAGAAGTGACTGCGCGACTATAATCACGTTTTTCTACGCCCAAAAAAGTATCTTTAAATTGGTTCATGCCAGCGTTGGTAAATAAAAGTGTTGGGTCATTGTGAGGAATCAGGCTTGATGACGCAACGTGTGTGTGGTTTTTGCTTACAAAAAAATCAATAAAGGCTTGACGCACTTCATGTAACTGCATTGTTTTTTTTGGTTGGCTCATATAAATCTCGTAACAAAGGGTAAAATTGATAAAGTGTCAATTTTATCATAACCATTACAGAATAAAAATCATTTTAGTGGATAATTTTAGCATTGATTCAGATTTTGATACAATTTAGCGATTGTTCTAAGTATCAAAATTAATTTTTTTATTTAAAACATAAAAAAATGGTTTATCTATTAAAAAGCCGATTAAATGTAAAATTAAAAAAAACTAATTTGTTATTAATGGTTTTGTTGGTATTTAATATTTATTTTTAATAAATCAATAATTTTAATTAGATAAATTAATAAAAAATTAACCATCAATAATCACTATTGATTAAATGATAATAACTGTTTAAAATAGCGACTTTTATTATTAATTTATTATCAACATATGTATACAGATAGTCATTGTCATTTAAATTATTTAAGTGTAGAAAATTACCAAAATAATCCTCAAAATCTAATTACTGCTTTAAAACGCGCTCAAGTCAGTCGTGTAATGGCGATTATGTGTCGTTTTGATGAATTTGATGAGATTGAAAATTGGACAAAATTAAGTGATGATGAGATTGATATTGGTATGAGTGTGGGCATACATCCTTGTCAAGATATTGATGTATTAACCAGCGTTACTGCTGAAAAACTTATATCTTTTAATAATGAAAATGTATGGGCATTTGGTGAGACAGGACTTGATTATTATTGGGATGCAGATAAAAAATCTGCTCAAAAATCCAGTTTTATTGCTCACATTCAAGCTGGCAAAATTACTAAAAAACCCATCATTGTGCATACTCGCAATGCTTATCAGGATACACTGGATTTATTGACAACTCAAAAATGTGAACATGGAATTATTCATTGTTTTACTGAAGACTATGATTTTGCGCGTAAAGCATTGGATTTGGGGCTATATATTTCACTTTCAGGCATTGTTACTTTTAAAAAATCGCAAGACTTGCAAACTGTTGTTAAAAAATTGCCACTAGATCGCATTTTAATTGAAACAGATAGTCCTTATCTTGCTCCTGTGCCTAAGCGTGGTAAAGAAAATTCGCCTGTTTATGTACCTTATGTAGCTGAATTTTTGGGTAAAATTTTTGATAAAACTGGTGAAGAGATTGGACAAATTACCAGTAAAAATTTTACAAATTTATTAAATCAATATCTGTAAAGCTAGAGTAAATTCATAAAAATTTTTATGAAAGACTAGGCATTTTGTATTTTTTTGTATATAATAGCCCAAATCTAAGTAAGTGAGCAATTATGAAAGCAAACAACTTAACCATTATCTATGATAACCAGTTAAGTTATTTTCTTTTATAAATGTTCACTTTTTTTTGTGTAAAATTTTTGTGTGAAATTATCAATAAAAATAATTTGGCGGTATGCCAAAAAATTTTGCCTAAAATTTACCAATTTTAAAAATTAATGAGCAAAAACAATCAGTTGGGAGTGGCAAATATGACAAAAGCAGTTTTAGCTTTGGCAGATGGTAGCATTTTTTATGGCGTGGCAATTGGTGCAGAAGGGCATACAACAGGTGAGGTTGTGTTTAATACTGCAATGACAGGTTACCAGGAAATTTTGACTGACCCAAGTTATGCTAGACAAATGGTTACTTTAACTTACCCACATATCGGTAATACTGGTTGTAATGACGAGGATAGCGAATCGGGAAATCTTCATCAAGTTTGGGCAAGTGGTCTGATTATTCGTGATTTGCCACTGCTACATTCAAATTTTAGAGCTACACTTTCGTTGTCAGATTATCTAAAGAAACATAATGTTGTTGCCATTGGCGAGATTGATACTCGTAAACTGACCACAAGATTGCGTCAAACAGGAGCTCAAAATGGCTGCATTATGACCGCTGATGAAGCAGGTCAGCTGAATGTAGAAAAGGCCATTGAACTTGCCAAAAACACACCATCCATGAATGGTATGGATTTGGCAAAAGAATGTTGTGACCCCAAAGGTTACACATGGACACAAGGCTCGTGGCAATTGGCGCATGATGGACGTAATGCCAAAACTACCCAATTTGGTGGTCGTTTTGTTAACTTAGGTGATGAGATTGCAGAAAAATTTCATGTAGTAGCTTATGATTTTGGGGTAAAAACCAATATTTTACGTATGCTGGTAGATAGAGGTTGTCGTTTAACCGTTGTGCCAGCTCAAACGCCCGCTCAAAAAGTATTGGACATGAATCCGGATGGCATCTTTTTATCCAATGGACCTGGTGACCCTGCAGCGTGTGATTATGCCATTGAAGCCATTAAAACAATTGTAGAAACCAGTAAAATCCCTGTGTTTGGAATTTGTTTGGGTCATCAGCTGCTGGCTTTGGCAAGTGGCGCAAAAACACTTAAAATGAAATTTGGTCATCACGGCGCAAACCACCCTGTACAAAATCTTGATGATGGCACGGTGATGATTACCAGTCAAAACCACGGGTTTGCGGTGGATGAGACAACCTTGCCAAGTACTCTAAGAGCGACTCATCGTTCGCTGTTTGATGGCTCAAATCAAGGCATTGAGCGCACCGATAGGGTGGCGTTTAGTTTTCAAGGGCATCCAGAGGCTAGCCCAGGACCACATGATTGTTCACCGCTTTTTGATAGATTTATTCGGGCGATGGAGCAGGCGAAAGCGTAGATTGTGGTATATTTTTATCGTAAAAATACCCACTTTTATAAATTGAGCAAATGAAATGAAGTTTAATACTAGAAAAAATCGGGATGAATGTCGTGCATTGGTGTTAAAGTTGATGGCAGATAATCAAGTTCGTACACGTCAAGAAATTTATAGCGATACTATCAGAAATGGTGGTTTTTCTGATGAAATATTGTCTTTAAGATTTCCTTTTGGACAGTCTAAGGTTGAAAATTCTATCGCGTGGGCTATCACTTCTTTTACCAAGGCGGGCATTTTAAATCGTATCCGTAAGGCAACTTACCAAATCACGCCCACTGGCTTAAAGGTTGCGAAACTTTGGCAGGACAAAACAGAAATTAGTGAAAAGCTTTATTGTGAGGTTGATTTGCCAGAATGGCGAAAATATCTAGAACGCAGAGTAGAGCTAAAAAAGAAAAACAATTTATCAGATGAAATTGACCTAGATAATACCTATGAGGCTGAAGAATTTGATTTTGAAAGCCAAGCCAAAAATGCCATTAAAGAAATAGAAACCGAAGTTGCATTAGAACTTTTAAATAGACTACAACAAGGTACACCCTTATTTTTTGAAAAAGCAGTATTAAAATTGCTACTGGCAATGGGTTATGGAGGTAAAGAAAATTTATTTGAGCATACAGGTAAATCCCATGATGGCGGTATTGATGGGGTGATTAAGCAAGACCCACTTGGTATTCAAAATATCTACATTCAAGCAAAACGATACTCCAGAGAAAATACCGTTGGATCAAAAGAATTGCAGTCATTTTCAGGAGCTTTACAGGGTAATGGCGTAGAAAGAGGCGTATTTATCACCACCTCATCTTTCACCAAAAGCGCTAAAGATTATGCTCAAAAATTACTCGGAAAGATTATTTTGATTGATGGACAAGAGCTAGCAACTTTGATGATTAGATATAAGGTAGGCATTCAAACTAAAGAAATTCTGGAAATTTTTGAAATTGATGAAGACTTTTTTGAATAGGGTAAATCAAAAAATGCAAGCCCGCCCTTATCATCTGGTTAATGTCTTTGCTCATAGCCATTTTGGTGGCAATCCTTTAGCAGTTTTTCCTCAAGCGGATAATTTGACGGATGATGAGATGCAAGCGATTGCTAGGCAGTTCAATTTAAGTGAAACGGTGTTTATTTTTTCATCAAATGATGATAAAGCGGCGGCTAGTTTACGTATTTTTACACCTAATTACGAACTGCCTTTGGCAGGACATCCAACACTAGGTTCAGCATTTATTTTAAAGCAGCTTAACCACTTACTACCTGATGAATTTATATTAAATACCAAAGCCAAGCCTGTGCAAGTTTTTATTGATAAAGACCATGTGCAAATGAAGATAAAGGGTTTTGATATCACCAAAAGCCAAACAGATAAACCATCACTAGCAAAACTCAGTGGTTTGGATGTTGATGATATTGTAGGGCGAGCGTATTTTGTAAATAGTGGCACACAACAAATTTTAATTGAACTTAGTAATCGTCAAGCTTTGAGAAATTTACACATTGATATTGCAAAACTTCGCGCCTTAAATGCAGAAAACCCATTTAAATCAACCAAAGAACCTTCTATCTATTATTGGGTTTGTGATGGCAAGTGCATTCATTCGCGTATGTTTTTTGAGCAAAATTCAGTGATGGTAGAAGATAGCGGCACAGGTTCTGCATGCGCCAATCTTGGGGCGTATTTTATCAGTCAAAATAATTATCCATTAACACACACTATTTGTCAGGGTGATGACATGGGGCGAGCTAATCATTTGCTGCTAAAAATAGATGATGAGCAAAATATTTATGTTGGCGGTCAGGTGATTCAAGTTGGTCGGGGTGAATTTTATTTACCCAATTAAATCAAACTAAAGAGTGATAGAGTTTATCAATTAATTGTAATAAAAAATTTTATAAAAGCGAGTATAAATTATGCCAAAACGCAGTGATATTAAATCAATTTTAATTATTGGAGCGGGTCCAATTGTCATTGGGCAGGCGTGCGAGTTTGATTATTCAGGCGCTCAAGCCTGCAAAGCCCTGCGCGAAGAAGGCTACCGAGTAATTTTGGTCAATTCAAACCCAGCAACCATCATGACCGACCCTGTGATGGCGGATGCAACTTATATTGAGCCAATTACTTGGCAAACGGTGGAGCGTATTATTAATAAAGAACGCCCTGATGCGATTTTGCCAACGATGGGTGGGCAAACGGCTTTAAACTGTGCACTTGATTTGGACAAACATGGCATATTAAAAAAGCATAATTGTGAACTGATTGGAGCAACCAAAGAAGCCATTGAAAAAGCTGAAGACCGTGAGCTTTTTGATAAGGCTATGAAAAAAATTGGTTTGGAGTGTCCTCGAGCAGATGTTGCAGAAACCATGGAACAAGCATTGGAAATTCAAGCACGTTTTGGGTTTCCAGTAATTATTCGTCCGTCATTTACGATGGGCGGCAGTGGTGGTGGAATTGCTTATAATCGTGATGAATTTCTTGAAATTTGTCAGCGAGGGTTTGATTTATCACCAACGCACCAGTTATTGATTGATGAAAGTTTGATTGGCTGGAAAGAATATGAAATGGAAGTGGTGCGTGACAAAAAAGACAATTGCATCATTGTATGTTCTATTGAAAACTTTGACCCAATGGGTGTACATACAGGCGATAGTATCACGGTTGCGCCTGCCCAAACATTGACTGATAAAGAATATCAGCTCATGCGCAATGCGTCCATTGCCGTCCTGCGCGAAATTGGCGTAGAAACAGGCGGGTCTAATGTGCAGTTTGGTATTAATCCTGAAAATGGGCGTATGGTGGTTATTGAGATGAATCCTCGCGTAAGCCGTTCATCTGCCCTAGCAAGTAAAGCAACGGGTTTCCCAATCGCTAAAATTGCTGCCAAGCTTGCTGTTGGTTATACATTAGATGAGTTAAAAAATGACATTACAGGCGGTAAGACCCCAGCTTCTTTTGAACCGTCTATTGATTATGTAGTAACCAAAGTACCTCGATTTAATTTTGAAAAATTTCCTCAAGCGGAAAACACATTAACCACTCAAATGAAGTCAGTGGGTGAGGTGATGGCAATTGGGCGTAATTTCCAAGAGTCTATGCAAAAAGCCTTACGTGGGCTTGAAACAGGCGCAACAGGTTTTGATGAAATTATTGACACCGAAAACAAAACCAAAGATGGTATCATCAGTGAAATCAAAAATCGCTTAACCATTCCAACACCTGAGCGTATTTTTTATATTGCTGAGGCATTTCGTCATGGATTAAGTCTTGATGACGTGTTTTTATGTACTAAGATTGACCGCTGGTTTTTAGTGCAAATTGAAGACATTGTATGCACAGAAAACCAAATCAAAGCTTTAGGTTTTGGCGATTTGACTGCTGAAAATATTCGTCAGTTTAAACGTAAAGGCATGAGTGATTTGCGCATTGCAAGTTTAATGGGAATCAGTCAAAAACAGTTTTGTAAGCATCGCTGGAATTTGGGGGTGTATCCTGTTTACAAACGTGTAGATACATGCGCTGCAGAGTTTGAGACGTCCACTGCATATATGTATTCAAGCTATGATGAGGAATGTGAAGCTCGCCCAACTAACAAAGATAAAATCATGGTAATTGGCGGAGGTCCAAACCGCATCGGTCAAGGTATTGAATTTGATTATTGCTGTGTTCATGCTGCTCTTGCTATGCGTGAAGATGGCTACGAAACCATCATGGTAAACTGTAACCCAGAAACAGTGTCTACGGATTATGATACGTCAGACCGTTTGTATTTTGAGCCTGTAACATTAGAAGATGTGCTTGAGATTGTTCGTACTGAGCAGCCTAAGGGCGTAATTGTACAATATGGCGGTCAAACTCCCCTAAAATTAGCACGTGCTTTAGAAGAGGCGGGCGTGCCAATTATTGGTACCAGTCCTGATGCGATTGATCGTGCTGAAGACCGTGAGCGTTTTCAGCGCATGTTGATTCAGCTAAATCTTAATCAACCACCAAACGCATTGGCAACCAGCACTGATGAGGGAATTATTCGTGCCAAAGAGGTAGGTTATCCTTTAGTGGTGCGTCCTTCTTATGTGCTTGGTGGGCGAGCGATGGAAATCGTTTATAACGAAGATGAACTCCGTCATTATCTTAAAACCGCCGTACAGGCATCAAATGAAGCTCCGGTGCTACTAGACCGTTTCCTTGATGACGCTATCGAGGTGGATGTAGATTGTGTATCTGATGGTAAAAATGTGGTAATTGGCGGCATTATGCAGCACATTGAGCAAGCAGGCGTGCATTCTGGTGATTCAGCATGTTCACTTCCACCTTATTCACTCAGTCAAGAAATTCAAGACCAAATTCGCACGCAAACCATCGCTATGGCAAAAGAGCTTGGGGTGGTGGGTTTGATGAATGTACAATATGCCATCAAGGACAACACGGTTTATATTTTAGAAGTTAATCCACGCGCCAGTCGCACTGTGCCCTTTGTTTCTAAGTGTATTGGTACGTCTTTGGCGAAAGTTGCGGCTCGTTGCATGGCAGGCAAAACATTGTCAGAGCAAGGATTTGTGCAGGAGATTATCCCAAATCATTACTCGGTTAAAGAAGCAGTATTCCCATTTGCTAAATTTCCAGGTGTTGACCCCATTTTAAGCCCTGAAATGAAATCGACAGGTGAAGTCATGGGCGTGGGTAAAACCTTTGGTGAGGCGTTTTATAAAGCAGTGATTGCGTCCAATGAACGTTTACCAGGACTGCCAACCAAGGGCGAAATTAAAAAAGCCTTTTTATCCGTACGTGATAGCGACAAAAAATACGTTGTTGCGGTGGCACAGTCTTTGGTGGATTTGGGTTTTGAGCTGGTAGCAACCAGTGGCACTCACCAAGTAATTGATGAAGCAGACATTGCTTGTCAAAAAATTAACAAAGTTACTGAAGGTCGACCGCATATTGTAGATGCGATTAAAAATGGTGAAATTGCAATGGTGATTAATACCACTGAAGGCAAGCAGTCTCAGGAAGATTCTTTTTCTATTCGTCGCAGTGCTTTGCAAGGTAAAGTCTTTTATGTAACCACCATCAGTGCTGCTCAAGCAGTATGCAAAGCTTACGAAGTGTCGTTGCCATTTGATGTGTATAAACTGCAAGATTTAAACGCTTGATAATTGCAAATAAACCTGTTAATATACCTTCAAATTTAACCAAATTTATAAACAACACCACCCCAAAAGGCGTGGTGTTTTTCACTATATCTTTTTTTTGATAAAAATTTGATAAAACAAACGTGTTTTATTAAAAAAATAGGAGAATTTTTATGCAACGTTATCCGATGACCCCTCAAGGACATGCTGCTTTAGAAGCTGAATTAAAACAATTAAAAACCGTAGAGCGTCCCCGCATTACCACCGCAATTGCCGAAGCTCGTGAACATGGTGATTTAAAGGAAAACGCTGAATATCATGCTGCTCGTGAACAACAGGGATTATGTGAAGCTCGTATCCGCGATATTGAAGCTAAATTAAGTGGCGCGCAAGTAATTGACCCTGCCAAGCTTCCCAAAGAAGGTCGTGTAGTGTTTGGGGTTACCGTGGTGCTGGAAAATATTGATAGTGGCGAAGAACGTCGCTATCAAATTGTTGGTGAAGACGAAGCTGATTTTAAAATTGGTAAAATTTCAGTAAACTCGCCAATTGCCCGCGGTCTCATTGGTAAATCTGAAGGCGATGAAGCCAAAATTCAAACGCCTGGCGGTTTACTAGAATTTGAAATTTTGCAGGTGTTTTATACCTAAAAAAGCATTTAATATTTAAATTGTATCTTTAGTTACTTTAAGCAGATTTCCACTGGAAAATCTGCTTTTTATTTTGAAATATTTTGTAATAATAGGCGGTTTATCTGATAAAAAATGCTAGAATGGTGCAACTTGATGATGATATTTTATCAATTCAGCGATTTTTAGCCCTGACTATAAAGGAGCGGTTATGTTAGCCTTGACTACAAAAGATGTACGTATGAATGCTAAGGCAAATACAAAAGAAGAAGCCTTGCAACTGCTTGCTGATATTTTACATGAAGATGGTTTAACTCACGGCGATTATTTGCAAGGGTTAAAGAATCGTGAAGCTAAAGCGTCCACTTATCTAGGTCAAGGCGTCGCAATACCACATGGTACACCAGATTCACGAAGCCTTATTTATAATACGGGCGTTCGTCTGGTGCATTTTTCTAATGGGGTGATTTGGAATGATGCTGGTGACAAGGTGTATTTGGCGGCAGTAATAGCAGCAAAATCTGATGAACATTTAGACATTTTAAAATTATTAACTCGCACTTTATCTGATAATGTTGAGGATAAAATCAAAAACGCTCAAACCGCGGATGAATTGATAGCAATCATCAATGGTGTGCCTGATAGTTTGCTTTTACATGAAAACTTAATTAAAACCGATGTCGCTGCTGGTGATTTGGATGAGCTGTCTTATCAGGCGTGTGCCTTATTAAAATCAGGCGGTATATTAGACAGTGTTTTAACCATCAAACCCGTCTTAACCAAGTTATCCCAAGCCATTTATGCTTTAATTTTAGAAGACGATAACATTCATCAGTCAGCATTATCTTTGGTAGTGGCTAAAAAACCGATTATGTATCAAAAAGATAAAGTTAAGGCATTGGCAGTTATTGCTAGTAATGCGCATATGGATACAGCCAGATTGTCCAAAGTTTATGATGTTTTGCTTAGTCATGATTTTAACCACGCTTTAAATCAATCCGCTAAACAAATTGCCAGATTGTTACATGCCGAAGAAGCGCTTGATTGGCAAAACCAATCCACTCAAATTGTTAATCCACTAGGTTTGCACGCTCGTCCGGCTACATTGTTGTCTGATATGGCAAAACAGGCAAAAGGTGAAATTCGGGTGAGTGTGGATAATGGGGCGTTTGTCTCTGCAAAAAGTTTGGCGCGTCTTTTATCACTTGGCGGTACACATGGACAAACACTCACTTTTATTGCCGAACCAAATACCGATGCGATTGATTTTTTACCAAAATTAATTGAATTGGTGCAATCAGGCTTGGGTGAAGACGTGGTGCCTGTGCAAAATTCTTTATCCATTCTTCATCAAAAATCAACCCAACAATCCAATCTTGAAAATTCAACTGTATTTACCATTGAGTATGGCGAGAAAATTTATGCCACACCTGCATCGTCAGGATTTGCAATAGCAAAGGCTTATGTTATTACCCCCAAAACTTTTAGTTATTCAATGACAGCTAAAGATTCTGCCGCTGAAACAGAAAAATTGATGCAGGCCATTCATGATGTTAAAACTGACCTAAAAAAATTAGTGGAAAATGCCACCAAAACCTCAATTGCCAAGATTTTTGCTGCGCATGTAGCATTATTAGAAGACGAAGAAATCATCTTTGGCGCGCAAGATGGCATTGATGAAGGACTATCCGCCGCCGCTGCTTGGCATGCGCACATTGAAGCAATGGCAAAAACTCAGTCTTTGGTGGGAAATCATCTGCTGGCAGAACGCGCCGCTGACTTGCGAGATATTGGACAAAAGGTTTTGATGAAGCTTACTGGTCAAGATTTGGATGTTGAACCTGATGAGCCTTATATTTTGATTAAGCAAGATTTGCTTCCATCAGATGTTGCAAAACTTGATCCCAAAAAAGTGGCAGGCATTTTAACTGCCCAAGGTGGGGCAAGCTCACACAGTGCTATTATTGCAAGAGTTTTGGGCATTCCTGCAATTGTTGGCGCTGGTGGCGCATTAAGCATTCATCAAGGACTTGTGGTATTGATTGATGGTGGCAAGGGCTATTTTGTGGTTTCACCTGACCAAAACATGGTGAACGACTGTCAGATTGCTCAAGCTAATTTTGCTAAACGCAAAGCTCTTGCCAAAGAACAAGCCTTTCAACCTGCAATCACCAAGGACGGTCATCGAGTAGAAATTGCTGCAAATTTAAGCAATGTTAATGATGCTCAACTTGCAGTCAAGAATGGTGCTGAAGCGGTTGGGCTACTGCGAACCGAACTGGTTTTTATGGCGCATCACAACATGCCAGATGTGCAAACTCAAATTTTAGATTATCAGAAAGTTTTCAATGATTTAGAAGACCGCCCTTTGGTGGTAAGAACGTTGGATGTGGGGGGTGATAAACCCTTACCTTATTTGCCAATGCCTGCTGAAGAAAACCCATTTTTGGGAGTGCGTGGCATTCGTTTAACGTTAGAACAACCAAAACTGCTTAAAGACCAATTAACAGCTTTGATTGTGGCATCTAAGGGTCGCGATTTACGCATCATGTTTCCAATGATTGGCAGGATAGAAGAGTGGCGAGCCGCAAAAGCTATTTTGGATGATGTGCTGCAAGAGTACCCACATGATAATTTGCAAGCAGGTATTATGATGGAAGTACCAAGTGCGGCAATTATGGCAGAAGATTTTGCTAAAGAAGTAGATTTTTTCAGTGTAGGCACAAATGATTTAACTCAATATACACTAGCAATTGACCGTGGACATCCAACGCTTTCTAAAGATGCTGATGGTCTACACCCAAGTATTTTAAGATTGATTGACAAAACAGTTCAAGCGGCACACACTTATGGAAAATGGGTTGGTGTGTGTGGCGAGCTTGCATCCGATGAAAAAGCAGTGCCGATTTTACTGGGCCTAGGCGTGGATGAGCTTAGTATGTCAAGTACAAGCATCGCCTTAACAAAAGCCCAAATTCGTGAACTTAATTTACAAGAATGCCAAACTCTTGCTAAAAAAGCCTTATCATGCACCACAAGCCAAGAAGTACGAGCTTTAATCCGTGATGAATAAAATAAGTGAGTAAATTCATGAAAACTGTATTATGTATTACTTTAAATCCTGCTATTGATTTGACGATTACTCTAGATGTATTGACATTAGGCGCGGTTAATCGGGCAAGTGAAAATCAGCTTGGAGCTGCAGGTAAGGGTTTAAATGCTGCCCATGTATTATCAGAACTGGGTATCAATGCGATTGCATCTGGATTTTTGGGCGATGATAATGATGAGATTTTTGAGCGTTTATTTAAAAGTCATAAAACCTTTATCGGTGATGCTGGTATAGGTCAGTTAACCGATGGCTTTGTTAAAGTTACAGGTGCTACACGTACCAACGTTAAAATAGTAGACAAACAAGGCTTTACAACAGATATCAACGGTCAAGGTTTTTTGATAGATAACGACGCAAAACAAGCTTTATTTAAACGCCTTGTCCAGTATACCAAAGAAGCAGATGCAGTCTTGGTGGCAGGCAGTCTGCCCAAGGGGTTTACAACTAGAGATTTTGATGAACTGTTGGATTTATTAACTCAAAATAACACAAAAATTGCCGTTGATGTCAGTGGTGATGCTCTAAAAACCGCTTTAAAACATAATTTATGGTTTATCAAACCAAATAATGATGAGCTGTCTGGTGCGTTTGATAGACAAATTACCACGCTTGATGAACAGTTATCCGCTATTCAGGAAATTTCAGGCGATATTGAGCATGTTTTAGTTTCTATGGGGGATAAAGGGGTTCATTGGTTTAAAAAATCAGGTCAAAAGCGTCAAATTTATCATGCTATACCTCCAAAAATGACCGTTAAAAGCACCGTTGGGGCAGGCGACACTATGGTTGCTGGTATGATTTTTGGACTTCTTCAAAACTTTGATGATAAGACGCTACTATGTCATACAACCGCGTTATCTGCGCATGCCGTTACTGTGATTGGCGCACAAGTACCAAAACGTAATGAGCTATTAAACTTGATTGCTAAAGTACAAATTTTTGATAAAGGCATCGCTTAAATCCTAATAAGCATCATCAATTAAATAGGTACATAAAATGGACATCAAACATTCTACCTTCACAATTTTACCCAAAGAACCTTTAGCAATCAGCCTGCTTTTGGCAAAACAATTACAAAATAGTTTGCAAAGATTGGGGGCAACCGTCACTATTGCAAACAGTGATTATAATGAAGATGGTATTTTTGTTGTGATTGGTCATCAGCAGCAAATGGATAAAGCAAATACCATTTACCTAAATTACCAAACACTGGACAATCAGCTTTTTGACAACTTAGATTATTTAACAGAGATTTTAACGCCTAAAAATCATCACAATCAACCAGTTAATCAAGATAAGCCGCTTAACATTGTTGCGGTTACTGCGTGCCCAACGGGTGTTGCTCATACATTTATGTCAGCTGAAGCAATTGAAAATTATGCAAAAGCCAAAGGTTGGCAAATCAAAGTAGAAACCCGCGGTCAAGTGGGGGCGGGCAATATTATTACACCCGAAGAAGTCGCGGCAGCGGACTTGGTCTTTGTGGCAGCAGATATCGATGTAGATTTGACTAAATTTGCTGGCAAAAAAATGTACAAAACTTCAACTGGGCTAGCACTTAAAAAAACTGAACAAGAATTTAATAAAGCCTTAGAAACCGCCAGCACCTACCAAAATCACACCCAAGCCCAAACAGATGACCAAACCCAAGAGAAAAAAGGCATTTATCAACATTTAATGACAGGTGTATCCCACATGTTACCTTTGGTGGTGGCAGGCGGGCTATTAATTGCCATGTCATTTATGTTTGGTGTGGAAGCCTTTAAAGATGAGGCAATCGCTTTTGGCCTACCTAAGGCGTTGATGGATGTTGGTGGTAGTGCAGCATTTCATTTGATGATTGCAGTATTTGCAGGTTATGTTGCATATTCCATTGCTGATAGACCAGGACTTGCAGTTGGCTTGACAGGAGGTATGCTGGCAACAACGGCAGGAGCTGGCATTTTAGGTGGTATTATTGCCGGATTTTTAGCAGGATATACGGTTAAATTTTTAAATCATACAATTCATCTGCCTGCTAGTTTGACATCATTAAAACCCATTTTGATTTTGCCACTATTGGGTACGTTATTGGTTGGTTTATCTATGGTGTATATTATCAATCCGCCTGTAGCTGCTTTGATGGAAGCCTTAAAAAATTGGCTAACCAACATGGGTGAAATGAACGCTGTAATTTTAGGATTGATTATTGGTGCTATGATGTGCACGGATATGGGCGGCCCTGTCAATAAAGCTGCCTATACGTTTTCAGTGGGAATGATTGCATCCGGTGTTTATACGCCGATTGCTGCGGCGATGGCGGCAGGTATGGTTCCACCGATTGGCATGGCAATTGCTACTTGGATTGCTGGGCGTAAATTTAATGAAAACCAAAAAAATGCTGGCAAAGCATCGTTTGTTTTAGGATTGTGTTTTATTTCTGAAGGCGCGTTACCCTTTGTAGCAGCCGACCCTGCTCGAGTCATTATTTCATCAGTTATTGGCGGAGCATTGGCAGGCGCAATTTGTATGGGCTTTGGTATCGCCTTACAAGCGCCACACGGCGGATTGTTTGTCATTCCTTTTGTATCTAAACCAATATTGTATTTATCTGCAATTGCTATTGGTTCATTAACGACAGGCGGTCTATATGCAATTTTAAGAAAGGCACAAAATCCCACAATTTCTGCTTAAAAATGTAACTTGTCGGTAATTTTCTACTGTTTGTCTGTAAAAATTTGCCCAAACTTGATTGTTGATTGTGAAAAATCCATTAATGTTTGGGTAATTTTTGCTATAATGTGGCAAATTCACAATTGAGCAATAAATACATGAGTATGACTAAGTTTCATTTTTATCATCAACGTGGCTCTACACAGCAAATTTTTGTTTTGTTTGCAGGTGTGGTGATATTTGTGGCGATTGTGATGGCGGTATTTGGCTATCACATAGGTCAAAAGCAAGGTATGCGCAGTGCCATTAATGAAGCAGTAGAAGAAAAAATGGAAGCAGAAAATCAGGCTGACTTGGCACAAGAAACCGCATTAAAACAAAAATTAGAAACTGCGATTCAAGAGCGTGATATTGGACTAAAAAACATTCAATCATTGCATGAGCAAAATGAGTCTATCAAAACAACCAACTTGCAATTAGAACAGTTAAATACCATGTTATTGCAAAGTGTGGCAAAACAAGGCGGCGTGCCATTAAAGGTGTTGGCATCTGAAATCGTTTCCATGCCTGATCGAACGTTTGAATATCGTTTTGATGTAGCGATGGTGGATAAATCAGGGCAATCAGTCACCATGATGCCAAAAATTACCCTGCTTAATGCTACCAATATGGTGGAAATTCCTGTTAAGCCAGCAACTTACAGTATTAAGGGCATTGCTCATATTCGTGGACGTTTTGTAATGCCTGAGGGGTTTGAGCCTAAACAAATCAAGTTGGATTTAAAAGCTGGTTCAGAAGATACAGAGCAACTTTATAATTGGCAAGTGGGTAAAGTGGTTAGCATGCCTGATGGTGTTAATGAAAAAGAACTCAGTGCCAGACCAATTGGTCAATAATTTAAATAACCTGCTTTTGCAGGTTTTGTTTGTCGCTTGGTAGTGTTAATTTATGTCAAACGAACATTTTTTTGATGATGATATTGATGTTTTAACTGTTAAACCTCAAACTATGCCTAAAGAACCCGTGTTGTATGCGGTAATTATGCACAATGATGATTACACAACCATGGACTTTGTGGTCAATGTGTTGTTAGATTTTTTTGATTATACAACAGATAAAGCTGTGATGGTTATGCTGCAAATACATAATCAAGGGCAGGCAGTAATAGCAACTTATCCAAAAGAAATTGCTGAGATGAAAGTAACCAAAGTTTTGGAACTTGCTGAAGTCTGTGATTTTCCTTTATTGGTTACCCTAAAAAAACTGTTATAAGCGACGATGATGTTTAGTAAAGAATTTGAAGAAACTCGCCAATTTATTGAGCAATTTGCCATTTCTAGTAACCATGAATTTGTTACTATTGAGCATTTGTTGCTTGGACTGATTGATGATGATGATGCCAAAGTAGTACTACAAGCTTGCGAAGTTGATTTGTTGCTCGTTAAAGAAGAACTGATGGCATATATTGAAGCCTATGTTCCAAAAAATAGTAAGAAATTGCCAACTACCTCCAAAGCGTTCTTGCGTGTGCTGCAAAGGGCAATTTGGCACAATCAGACCAACGGCGAAAACCGCCCAATTACTGGTGTGGATGTTCTGGTTGCAATGTTTAAAGAAAAAGATTCCCATGCAGTTTCTTTGCTAAATGCTCAAGGCGTGTCGGGATTGGTCGTTCAGCGTTATTTATCTCATGAACAAGAAGAAAATGACCCATCTGATGAAGAAAGCAATCAAACCACTGATAAGTCTGCCAAGCAAAACGCCTTAACCAGTTGGACTCAAAATCTAAATGAGCGCGCCAAAAAAGGATTGACTGACCCTTTGATTGGACGGACAAGCGAAATTGAACGCACGGCACAGATTTTATGTCGCCGCCGTAAAAATAATCCGTTATTAGTTGGCGACCCTGGCGTTGGTAAAACAGCCATTGCTGAAGGATTGGCATGGCTAATTGTCAATGGAAAGGCTCCAGAAGCCTTATCGGATGTGGTAATTTATAGCTTGGATATTGGGTCATTGATTTCGGGGACAAAATACCGAGGTGATTTTGAAAAACGTATTAAAGAGTTATTACTTGCGATAAAAAAACAGCCCAATGCCGTTTTATTCATTGATGAAATTCACACCATTATTGGTGCGGGTACAAGTATGAATAGCAGTATGGATGTATCCAATCTGATTAAACCTGCACTGGCAAATGGCGAGTTAAGATGTATCGGCTCAACAACATTTGTTGAGTATCGCCAATTTTTTGAAAAAGACCATGCCTTATCAAGGCGATTTCAAAAAATAGACGTTAAAGAACCCAGTATTAAAGACGCCATTGAGATTTTACAGGGGTTAAAAGAGCAGTATGAAAATTTTCATCGAGTGCATTATACTGAAGACGCCATCACAGCAGCGGTAGAGTTGTCTGCAAAACATATTAATGACCGTTTTTTACCAGATAAAGCTATTGATGTAATTGATGAAGCTGGAGCAAATACCAAACTTTATATTAAAACTGCTCAAAATACTGAAATTACAACCATTGACACGCCACAAATTGAAGCGGTCGTTGCCAAAATCGCACGCATTCCACCAAAATCAGTATCGCGTGATGATACACAGGTTTTAAAAAACCTAGAACGCAATTTAAAGCATGTGGTTTTTGGGCAAGACGAAGCTATTGTACAAGTCAGCGACAGCATTAAATTAGCTCGAGCAGGCTTAAAACCATTAAATAAACCCATTGGGGCATTTTTATTTGCAGGCCCAACGGGTGTGGGTAAAACAGAAATTGCCAAGCAGCTTGCTAGTACACTGGGAGTTGAACTGATTCGTTTTGATATGAGTGAATATATGGAAGCGCATACCGCATCGCGATTGATTGGCGCTCCTCCTGGCTATGTGGGGTTTGACCAAGGTGGGCTTTTAACCGAAAAAGTCAATCAGCACCCACATTGTGTGTTACTGCTTGATGAACTTGAAAAAGCACACCCTGATGTGTTTAATTTACTGTTGCAGGTGATGGATAATGGCACACTCACTGATAATAATGGACGTACGGTCTCTTTTAAACAAGTTATTTTAATCATGACCACCAACGCTGGCGCAGACAGCATTAGCCGGGCATCAATGGGTTTTACCCATCAAGACCACAGTCAGGACAATACAGAAGCTCTTAAACAAACGTTTAGCCCAGAATTTCGGAATCGTTTGGATGCCATTGTGCAGTTTAAACCATTATCACAAGACACTATCGGTTTTGTGGTGGATAAGTTTATCATCGAACTGCAAAGCGTGCTAGAAGCAAAACAGGTATTTTTAGATATTGATGAATCAATTAAAACATATTTGATTCAAAAAGGCTATGATAGGTTGATGGGAGCTAGACCAATGGCGCGACTCATCCAAGAAAAACTAAAAAAACCTTTGGCGCAAATGATTTTATTTGGCGAATTGAGTGACGGTGGTCATGTATTGGCATCGATAAAAGATGATGAAGTTAATTTGCAGGTGATGGCAAACACATAATTTTAAAGACAATCTTAATTAACAACAAACCTAAACAAATATCAAGGTAACCAATATGGCATTGATTTTAGACGGCAAAGCACTCGCCAAATCCATCGAAGATGAATTATCAACGCGCGTGGCAAATTTAAAACAAAAGACAGGACGCACACCAATTTTAGCAACAATTTTGGTAGGCGATGACCCTGCATCAGCAACTTATGTACGCATGAAAGGAAACGCTTGTAAACGTGTTGGCATGGATAGCATTCGTGTAGAAATGTCAAGTACCACTACAACGGATGAACTTTTGGCAAAAATTGATGAATTAAATGCCAATCCTGATGTTCATGGTATTTTACTACAACACCCTGTACCAAACCAAATTGATGAACGTGCCTGTTTTGACCGCATTAATTTGGGTAAAGATGTTGATGGCGTAACTTGCCTTGGTTTTGGTCGTATGGCAATGGGTGAGTCTGCTTATGGTTCATGTACTCCACAAGGGATCATGCATTTATTGAATCATTATCAAATTGATTTAACAGGCAAGCATGCTGTTGTCATTGGGCGCAGCGCTATTTTGGGCAAACCAATGGCGCAAATGCTACTAAACGCCAATTGCACAGTGACCATTTGTCATTCTAAAACTCAAGATTTAGCCCATCATGTTGGTCAGGCTGACATCGTGGTTGGGGCGGTTGGCGTGCCAGAATTGATTAAGAAATCTTGGATTAAAAAGGGTGCAGTAGTGGTTGATGCTGGATTTCATCCAACAGATGACGGCGGTTGTGGCGATATTGAGTTAAATGGCATTGATGGTATTGCATCCGCCTATACACCAGTACCGGGCGGCGTTGGACCGATGACAATTAATACTTTAATTCGCCAAACGGTTGAAGCTGCTGAAAAAGAGGCAAATATAAGATAAACAAAACTAAGAGATAATTACATGGCTTGGGTAAAGCAAAATGCTAAACCCAAGTGCATCAGCTGACTGTTTATAAAAACTGCTTTAAAATTACATGGTAAATGTTGGTTTATCAGATTCACTAGTGCCAGCAAGTAAACGCTCGACTTCATTTTTAAGCTTTTGGCTGTTAATATCATTACCAAATTGAATGCCAAACCCAGAAGGTTTGGTGGTTGTGCCTTTGGCATTTAACCAAATAATTTTACCATTTAAAGGATAGCGTTCACTAGAGCCTGGTAAGGTAAAAGCAACAAATACCTCTTCACCAATTTGATGATTTCGAGCGCTTGGCACAAAAAGCCCGCCATTGTTAATAAACACTAAATAACTGCGATACAGCGTTTCTAAATCAGGAATGTTACAAGTGATGATACCACCACGAATCGGCATTGCCATGATAATCCTTAAATCTTTTTAATGCTTGATGTGATAAACATTATCTTAAACATGATGCTAAAATATCTACTATCAAATGATGATAGGTTAGCTATCATTGTAGCATAAGTTCTATGCTTAAAAACTAAATAAAAGCTGATTGGTTAATTTAACAGGTTAAAAATTCATCTAAATTACAACCAACCCGCTTTTTTAAATTTCCAATGCAAATAAAAACAAACTGCAAACACAGAAAACAACACCATAAAATAGCCGTATTGCCAGTCTAATTCAGGCATAAATTTAAAGTTCATGCCATAAATCCCCGCAACCGCCGTTGGTACCGCTGCAATCCCTGCCCATGCCGCCAGCTTTCGTACAACGTCGTTTTGTCCCATGGTAACAATTGCCATATAAGTATCCATCGCCACCGATAACATCTCATTTAGACCATTGACCGCATCAATGGAGCGTAAAAGATGGTCATTGACATCTCGAAAATAAGGTTTGGCAGCGGCGGGAAAAGCCGATAACAACTCATTTTTTTTATGATTGATAAAAAAATTACAGACATCTTGCACTGGTAAAATAACCGCTCGCATGTGTACTAACTGAGATTTAAGTTCGTATAAACTTTTTAGGGTGGATTTACTAAATTCATAGGAAAAAATATTACGTTCTTGCTCACGTAAATAATTGCCCAAACGGTCAGTAATTGGCAAATAATTATCCACCGTAAAGTCTAAAATAGCGTGCAGTACAAAAATTGGGCCGAGTCTGAGTTTTTCGGGGCGACGATGACAATGTTCGCGTACGGGAGTATAAGAGTTTGATGCGCCACGGCGAATGCTGATAATAAAATTTTTTCCCATAAAGATAGCGGTTGTACCATAGCGAATTTGGTTGTCTTCTAATTTGGCGGTACGCACTACCACAAAAATTGTATCATTGCCATAACTTTCTACTTTGGGGCGCTGGTGGTCGGCAAAAGCATCTTCTAAGGCAAGTTCATGCAAATCAAAAGCATCCTGAACTTCTTTGACCGTTTCATAACTAGGATTATATAGTCCAAGCCAAATAAACTGATTGTTATTGGTTAAAGTTCGGCTTACTTCATCAATTGCCAAGGTTTCAATTGGCTGACCTGTTTTTCGAGAATAAGAGTAACATACAATGCTTTCATCAGGACTAGGATTGTCTTCAAGTTCTTCAAAGCGCTCGCCGTCAGGGTCGTAAACCGTCATGGTTTCCAAAGTATCTTCTTCGGTTGCATCGGCGTCGCCATAAATATAACTATCTTGGGTGTCAGGTGGTGCTAAATCTTCAGAATATTCTTTTTGGTCAGGGTCGTCGTTTTGATATGCCAAATTAGTGGTGTGTTCGTCGGCGAGTTCGGTTTTTAGCTTGTCAGGCATCACGCACCCCTTAACTGTTCAAGAGATTTAAAAAAGAATTGTTGTTAAATAGCTAAAAAAGCCAATCATTATAACAAAAACAAATAATTTCAGCAATAAATATGATAAATCATTATAAATCTCTAAAAACCCATCCTTTTATTATTGTCTGAACAAATATTATCATCAATTTATTTATGGTTTAATTCACAAACCAAAAAATCTAAGCCAAATCTACCCCATTTTGTTTTTTCTGTGATAAACTAAGTAAAAAGCCAAGTAGGAACGACTTTTTTAGTTTAGTATTTAGATAAGTTTAGGAACAGTTTTTGTGTCTATTTCCACCACCAATCACGACTGGTTGTTGCCTGATGGCGTAGCGGACATTTTGTTTGTTGATGCTCAAAAACAGGAAAGTTTACGCGATGCTTTATTGTTTGTTTTGACTGCCCACGGTTTTCGTTTGGTGTCGCCGCCACTCATTGAATACACTCAAACCTTATTTGCTCAAACCGATGAAGATTTGCGCCGACAAACTTTTAAGATTATTGACCAGCTGAATGGTCGAACGATGGGTGTGCGTGCTGATATTACCCCACAAATTACCCGCATTGATGCTCAGCATGGGCATAAGATTAGTCGTTATTGTTATGTTGGTCAGGTGGTAAAAACTTTGCCAACTGGTTTATTTGGTTTGCGCACCCCAATGCAACTTGGAGCGGAAATTTTTGGTGTAGAAGATGTTTTAGATGCAGTCAGTGAACTGTCTTTGATTGATTTAATTGCGTCACTATTTGCTGAAATTGCAATTAGTGGCGAAGATTTACACATTGATATTGGTCATGTGGCAATTTTTAAGCGTCTATGCCAAATTCATGCAACGGACGTGGCAGATGTTAATCAACTGATGCTGCTTTATGATAAAAAATCACTGCCTGAATTGACAGATTTTTGTCAAAACCTGACGGGCGGGGTCGATTTTTTAACTTTAGTTACGCATATTTTTGATGGAACAAGTTTACCATCTGCTGATAATCTGTTAAACAAATTATCAGAGGTTGCCAAAAATGACCAACAAATTCAAAAAGCGTGTTATGAAATCCAAACCCTTGCCCGTCACGCTAAGAAAAAAGGCATGACTGTCAGTGTGGATGTAGCAGAATTGTCAGGTTATCATTATCATACAGGACTTGTGTTTAATATTTATTTAAACACTCAAACTTCTCAAAACATACAAACCCAAGCATTGGTTAGTGGCGGGCATTTTTGCGCTAGCGATACACGCCAAGCTACTGGATTTAGTATGGATATCAATCGCCTACTTGATTTTGTAGAATTGCAAGAAGATACTGTGATTTGGGTGGATTTTGCAGATATGCAGGATAAAACCCAAGCATGCATTCAAGATTTAGACCAGCAAATTAAAAACCTACAAGATGAGGGCTGTATTGTTATTAAACCGTTATCCAAAGAAGATAAGCCGGATTTAATTGATGGTGTGCTGTATTTTGATAAAGAGCAAAAGCAGTGGTTGGTAAGTTTACTGGGTGATGGTTAAACTGTCTTAATACACGAAAGATTCGCTAAATTATAGCAACAAAATCAATTTAATTATTTAAATCAATTTAATTATTATTGTTAAGAGAGCGTTTATGGGTAAAAATGTTGTTGTGCTGGGTAGTCAATGGGGTGATGAAGGCAAAGGTAAAATCGTTGATTTGTTGACCGAAAAAGCATCAGCAGTGGCACGTTATCAGGGTGGTCATAATGCTGGGCATACTTTAGTGGTTGGTGGTGAAAAAACGGTTTTGCATTTGATTCCGTCGGGTATTTTACGTGATGGCGTAACATGCTTTATTGGTAATGGTGTGGTGCTTGCCCCAGATGCTTTGTTAATAGAAATGCAAAAATTGACGGATAAGGGTGTGCCAGTTCGCCAAAGATTGCGCATTTCACCAGCTTGTCCGCTGATTATGCCATATCATGTAGCATTAGACCAGGCTCGTGAAGCTAAAAGAGGAAATGCTAAAATTGGTACCACTGGGCGTGGCATTGGGCCAGCTTATGAAGATAAAGTTGCTCGTCGTGCTTTAAAAGTTGTGGATTTATTCCGTAGCGATTTGCCCCAAAAATTGTCAGCGCTATTAGAATATCATAACTTCCAATTAACTCATTACTACAAAGTACCTGCGGTTGATTATGATGAGACTCTTGCTTTGTGCCAACTTTGGGCAAATGAACTAAAAGAAATGGTTGTTGATGTTACTGAAGAGCTAAATCAACGCCGTCTGGCAGGTGAGAATCTGATGTTTGAAGGTGCTCAAGGTACGCTTTTGGATATTGACCATGGTACTTATCCTTTTGTAACTAGTTCAAATACTACCGCAGGCGGGGTAGCAACGGGAACTGGACTTGGTCCTTTGTATTTTGATTACGTGTTAGGCATCACCAAAGCCTATACTACCCGAGTAGGTTCTGGACCTTTCCCAACTGAATTATTTGACGATATTGGCAGTCATCTTGCGACTGTAGGTCATGAATTTGGAGCAACAACAGGGCGTGCTAGACGTTGTGGTTGGTTTGATGCGGTCAGTCTTAGAAGAGCGGTTACATTAAACTCTATGACGGGCATTTGTTTAACTAAACTTGATGTGCTTGATAGTTTAAAAGAAATTAAAATTGCCATTGATTATGACTATCAAGATGTTAATAAAGCCATTGGGGCTTATGATGCTGAAAGTTATCAAAAAATCACCCCAATTTATGAAACATTAGAGGGTTGGAGTGAGTCTACTGTTGGTGTTACTCAATTTGAAGATTTGCCAAAAAATGCTCAGATTTACATTAAACGTATTGAAGAGTTGGTGGGTTGTCCTGTGGATATTATTTCAACAGGTGCTGACCGCAAAGAAACCATCATGTTAAGAGACCCTTACGACATCTAAGTGCTGCTAGATGCAAAAGCACACCCGTTAAGTGTGCTTTTTTTTAACTATATAAAATTGATAATAATATGTTTCGTTTGACTTTTTTAGGTACTTCCAGTGGCATGCCCACCAAAAGCCGCAATGTATCGGGCATTGCGCTTGAGTGTCTTGGTGATGATTTGCACGCCAAAAATCCTCCATGGCTTTTAGTTGATTGTGGAGAGGGTACTCAACACCAGTTACTAAAAACTAAACTTTCTCCAAATCGTTTGTCAGCAATTTTGATTACGCACATTCATGGCGACCATTGCTATGGGCTTTTTGGGCTTTTGGCAAGTTTGGGCTTACATAATCGCAAAACCCCATTATATATTGTTGCGCCAAAAGCCATACAAAAGTTATTATCAGCATTTTATGAGCTGACTGAATTGTACGTAAATTATCCCATTATATTTCTTGCAATTGAAGATATTTTAACCGATGACTTAGAAATCGCCAATTTGCAATTAGAGGGTTTACCAAATTTAGCGTTCGAAATTAGTAGAACTTCTCACCGCTGCCCTTGTTATGCCTTTTCGATTACTCAAAATTTATCCAAAGATAAGTTAAAAATAGATAAATTAACCGCTTGGCAAATTAATAATCAACATTGGAGTACAATTCTTAAAGCTCAAGATAAATCATTGCCAATAAACATTGATGGTAAGATGTTAATTCCTAGAGAATTTATCAATCATCAACAAAAAAGTATAAAAATTGTGATTGCAGGTGATAACGATACGCCAGAAATATTGGCGCCAATTTTACAAAATGCAATAGCTCTTGTTCATGAAGCAACATATACTCAAGAAATTTTACAAAAAATTTTAAACAAACCTGCCGACCAAGGTGGTTTTAATCCTAAGCACAGTAGTGCTGAAAAAGTCGCGATATTTGCGCAAAAAATAAATCTTCAAAATCTGATTTTAACACATTTTAGTGCGCGCTTTGCTAGCTTTGATGATGAAACATCAGATTTGTTAAATATGGCTCATATCAGAAAAGAAGCTCAGAAATTTTATCAAAACAAGTTATTTTTGGCGCAAGATTTACAGCAAATTATTATTGACGAATGATAATCATTAATAAATCTTGAAATTCTTTATCACAGTCAAAATTTTTATAAGCAATCATGTTATAATTTACTACCAAAACTGGTGTAAAATTGATTAATTTATAGGCATATTATGCAATATTCTATCTTTCCGCGCACTAAAAATGACCCTTTAAAAGAACCCATGTTTTTTGGTCAGCCCGTCAATGTCTCGCGTTATGACCAACAAAGACATTCGGTATTCGAACAGCTCATCGAAAAGCAGTTATCCTTTTTTTGGCGACCTGAAGAAATTGATGTTTCTAAAGATAGAATTGATTTTGCTGAACTTTCTGCTCCTGCTCAACATATTTTTTTAAGCAATTTAAAATATCAAACTTTGCTTGATAGCATTCAAGGTAGAAGTCCAAATGCCGTTTTGCTGCCAATTGTATCATTGCCTGAACTTGAGACTTGGATTGAAACTTGGTCATTTAGTGAAACCATTCACAGTAGAAGCTATACGCATATTATCCGAAATATTGTGAGCGACCCTAGTGTTGTCTTTGAAGATATTATGGATAATAGTCATATTCTAGCTCGCGCTAAAGATATTGCGGTGTATTATGATGATTTGTATGAAGCCAGTCAGTTATATAACTTAACGGGTAAAGGCGACTTAAGAGAGTTAAAGAAAAAACTGTATTTATGCCTTGTAGCCGTCAATGTATTGGAGGCAATTCGTTTTTATGTGTCGTTTGCTTGCTCATTTGCGTTTGCTGAGAATAAGGTTATGGAGGGCAATGCTAAAATTATTAAAATGATTGCTCGTGATGAAGCTTTGCATTTAAATGGCACACAGCACATCATTAATTTAATGCAGCAAGGTAAAGATGACCCTGAAATGGTGGAAATTGCCAAAGAATGCACTAATCAAGCTATTGAAATTTTTAAAGTTGCGGCTGACCAAGAAAAAGATTGGGCGGGTTATTTATTTAAAGATGGTTCAATTATTGGCTTAAATAAAGATATTTTATGTCAATATGTTGAGTATATTACCAACATTCGCATGACAGCAATTGGGCTGCCTGCAATTTTTGCTACCAAATCCAATCCAATTCCTTGGATTAATGCTTGGCTATCAAGCGATAATGTGCAAGTTGCCCCCCAAGAAACCGAAATCACAACTTATTTGGTGGGTCAAATTGACAGTGATTTAGGCGAGATGGACTTAGGCGGTTTTGAATTATAATTAATGTAAATTTGATACTCAAATCAAATTCAAATCAGTCAATAAAAAAACAAAATAAAGTCAATGAGATAAAATAAGCAAACTGATGAGCTGGGTATTTACAGATGAGATGCGATTTTATTTGCATCAAGACGAAACATTATTGGATGGTATGCTGCGCACACATCACCGTGATGTGCGTTTTGAGTGTCAGCAGGGGTATTGTGGGGCATGCCGGATAAAGATTAAGCACATGTCAGGCGAAATCCACCAAAAATATCCACCTTTGGTTATGTTGGAGGAGGACGAAGTGTTGGCATGTTGTTGTTTGGCAAGTGGTGCGCTGCAAGTCAGTTATGATAAAAAACCAAATCATTTAAATTTAGATAGTGTGCATATTTATCAAATCATCAAACACTAAATTTTAGTAAACGTGCTTTGGTGAATATGAGAATACTAAAAAACAGCTCAACACCAATAAGGTAATTTGAAAAAATCATCATTTGGTTTATTTGAACTGCTTTGAGTTTTACGTTTTTTTATTGGATGTTTGATTTAAGCCGTATATCAAACAGCGATTAATATTACAACCCAATTTCACCAATAAAGGGTAAATGGCGATATTTTTGTTCATAGTCTAAACCGTAGCCAACAATAAATTTATCAGGAACTTCAAAGCCTAAAAATTTTACAGGTAAGTCAATTTCGCGTCGTGATGGTTTGCTAACAAAAGTGCATAGTTCAATGGAGTTAGGATTGCGAGTTTCTAGAATTTCTAAAACTTTGGATAAAGTACGACCAGAATCAATAATATCTTCTACAACAAGCACATCTTTACCTGCAATATTGCCATCTAAATCTTTTAAAATTTTGACATCGCCACTAGATACTGTGCCTTTGGCATAACTCGATGCAGTCATAAAATCCAATTCATGAGGTTTGGTAATTTGACGACATAAGTCCGCCATAAATAAGACTGAACCACGAAGCAGTCCAACCAATATTAATGGTTTATCACTTTTAGAGTAATATTCACTGATTTCCTTGCCCAGCTGGGCAACTTTTTCAGCAATTTGTGCTTCAGAAATCATGACATTCATTTTTACATCATTCATAAATGTAACCTTAAGTTTAATTGTTTTGAATCAACCAGAATACTTCTTTATTAATATTAATCAATAATAGGGTTAATTACAGGGATTTTGTTAAATTTAGGATTAAAGGTTTGCACTTCTGGATTGACTGGCAGTCCCATTTCCTGAAGCATTTTTGTTTGACCGACTTGAATATTATCACCCTCAAACACACGTAAGTCATCAGTGCGTTCTGTGGACAAATTTTCAAAATCAAATAATTGTCTGTCAGCAAGTTGGCTTGGTGCAACATTTTGCAAGGCTTTAAACATGCTGGCTAAACGTTTTGGGTGCGCGTCATCCCATTGTCTTAACATGTCATTAATCATGGCGCGTTGTAGGTTTTCTTGACTGCCGCAAAGCCCACAAGGAATAATGGGGAATTTTTTATAATTGGCGTATTTAATAATGTCTTTTTCTGCAACGTATGCCAAAGGACGAATCAAGATATTTTGCTTGTCATCGGATAGTAATTTGGCGGGCATGGCTTTTAAAGAACCGCCATGAAATAAATTTAAAAAGAAAGTTGCTAAAATATCATCACGATGATGCCCTAAAGCAATTTTGGTTGCCCCAATCTGTTTGGCAAAACCGTACAATGAGCCGCGACGCAGTCTTGAACACGCTGAACAGTAAGTTTTACCTTCAGGAACAACCGATTTAACAATACTGTAGGTGTCTTTTTCTAAAATATAATGAGCAATGCCTTGTTTGGAAAGATATTCAGGCAAAACATGTTCTGGAAAATTGGGCTGTTTTTGGTCTAAATTTACTGCCACCACATCAAAATTAATTGGAGCAATGCGTTTTAAAAACAGCAAAATATCCAGTAGCGTAAAACTGTCTTTACCCCCTGAAATACATACCATAATAATATCGCCATCTTCAATCATATTAAAGTCGCGAATTGCCCAAGAAACCTCTTTTCTAATTTTCTTTTGTAGTTTTTTAAAACGAGCTGATGTAATGTGTTCATCAAATGGATAAACGTCATCGTTATCTTCTAAATACTCATTTGAATTTTTTTGAGTTAAAGCCTGAATAATCTCTTGATTATCCAAATTATCTTGATTATCTATTTCTGGATTATGTGCTTTTAAATTTATGACATCTTGATTTTTTTGCTGCATAACAACTTACACTCTGTTTGTGATTTTTTTAATATTAAATAGATAAATTATTTTAGATGACTATATTGCAAATTAAATTTTTTTGTTTTTAAATTGCTCTAAAAATGCTTTATCCAATGTCTTTTTAACCTGATATCTAGGATTGGTAGATTGCTGGGTCGTATCTTTGCCATCTTCAATATAAGCTGCGGTTTGAATCATTTTTCCATCAATTTTTTCATAATGGGTTTTGATGGTAGGCTTTTTAATTTCAGATTTTTTATCTAAATTTTTTATAAAATTTTGTCTGTTGTCTTTTTTATCTCCGGATTTTTTAGAAAATTTCTTATCGTATGTTTGTTTTTTTAACTCTTTATGTTTTTGAAATTTTCCCCCATTTGCTTTGCTATTTGTTTTATCGTGATTGGGGTTTTTTGTATTGTGTGCAAGATGATTATTTAGCGAACCAGTTTCATTAAAAGTCATTTGTTTATTTTTATGACAAATCTTAAAACTGTGATGAATTGGTTTTTTAATATTAAAATCAAAACCAATTGTTTTGTTGGTGATGTTTTCAATATCGTATCTTTGATATAACTCTTTGGATAAATTAAATTTAGTAAAATTATTACTAAAATATAATACACCATCAGGCGCGAGTCGATTCATTGCTCGGTTGATTAATGCTGCGTGATCTCTTTGTACATCAAAAGTGCCTTTAAATTTTTTAGAATTTGAAAAGGTTGGTGGGTCAATAAAAATCACATCAAATTGAGCGGTATTATTTTTTATCCACTCAAATGTATCTTCGGCAATAAACTGATATTTTTCTTGTTCGTGCTCATCTTTTGCATCTAAAACCAATCCATTTAAAGCAAAATTTTGCTGCCCCCAAGTCAGGTAATTTGCAGATAAATCGACGCTAACCACAGATTTTGCTCCTGCAACCGCTGCATGAACGCTGGCACTGCAGGTATAAGCAAATAAATTGAGTACCCGTTTATTTCGGCTATTTTGGGCAACTATTGTGCGCATGTTGCGGTGATCCAAAAATAACCCTGTATCTAAATAATCGGTAAAATTAACATAAAAATACGCCCCATTTTCTTGAACGATATTCATTTTTTTGGGTTTGGTATGTTCACTGTTTTGTTTATGGTATTGGTCATTTCCTGATTGTTTGGCACGAGTTTTAATAAAAATACTGTCACGAGAAACATCCAGCACTTCCCTTAGCGCTGCTAACATTTGATTAAAACGAGTTTTGGCAATTTCTGGAGAAATTTGTTTTGGCGGCGCGTATTCTTGAACATGCACTTTATCACCATACAAATCGATGGCTGTATTGTAGTTAGGCAAATCTGCATCGTAAATTCTAAGATTGGTAACTTGATTTTTCTTGGCAAGTTTTTTTAGATGAGTAAGGTTTTTTTGTAAACGATTGATGAATTCTTGATAGTCATCTTGGATAATGGTTTTTTTCTCAAAGGTTTCAATCAAATGATTGGGTCTATCTAATTGAATGCTGCCATATCGAAAATAAACCGTCAGTGCCCCATTATGACATTTTAAGGTGGTAGGGTGCTGAATTGGCAGTGTGTCAGCGTGTTCAATATCACTGGCTAAAACCGCTAAAGTGCCATGTTTGATATTTGCAGCGCGTAAACCATCATAAACCGCCAGCCCAAGCCCCTGATATAAAGGCTTGATAAAATCTTGAACGCCCAGACGTTCTCCATAGGGTGGGTTGGTAATAATCAGTGGGTTTTTAGCGGATAAATTTGCTAACAGTGGCTTAAATTGACTTAATGATTGATGTTGAACATGCACAAAATTTAAAATTGGCATAAGCCCTGATGCAGCTAAATTTTTATGGCACGCTTGCACTGCTTTTGAATCGGCATCCAAAGCAAATACGGCAATTGGATTTTGGGTAAATTTGTTTAAATTTTGATGAAAATCATCCAATGCTTTTGAGCTTAAATCTTGCCAAAGTGTTTGGTTGTGCCATTTCCACGCGTAAAAACCAAAGGCATTGTTGGAATTTTTGATGGATTTTTCAAGTCCCACAGGATAATTGATGCGCATCAATAGCGCTTCGGTAATCAGCGTTCCTGAGCCGCACATCGGGTCAATCAGTGCATCAAATTCGCCTTGATGCCAATTGCATTCATACAACAAGGCTGCCGCTAAATTTTCCTTTAAGGGTGCTTGAGTATTAACCACTCGGTAGCCGCGTTTATGTAGACTTGTACCTGATAAATCTAAAAATAGTTCAAAAGATTGAGGATTGGCACTGGCAAAAATATGACAATCAGGGTTTTTTGCATCAACATCAGGCCGTTTACCAAGTTTTGTGTTGAAACTATCGGCGATGGCATCTTTGATTCGTAAGGTGGCAAATTGTTGATTGACATTTAGGCGTTTGTCAGTTACTAGACGAATGGCGAATGTTTGCTCAACACTGAATACATCCTGCCAATCAAATAAACTAGTAAAACGATATAAAGTTTCAGGAATATCTTCATCAATACTTTGGGTTTGTAAGGTACGAGTGATTTTTTTACCCATTTTGTCAGTAGTCACTTGGGTAACTGTTTCGCATTTTTGCTTAAATGGGTACTCACCAATGGGCAGTAGCAAACGACTTGCTACGCGACTATATAGGCAAAGATGATAGAACTGAACCAAAGATACAGTAGTGTTTACACGTCCTGTTTTATGAATTTTACCTGTTAAATTAAAACTTGCTAATTCAGTCAGTAATGCGTTTTCAAGCCCATCAGCACACGTGATAATCAGAGAAAAAGCATCTGGGTTAAAATCAGCAAAAGGGCAACGGGAAAAATTCATGATAAGCTCGATATAAAAAACTGCTTATTATACCATAATTTTCCATTGCCGTTAAGATTTCAAACCCATAGCATAACTGGCAACTAAAGGTTTAATACCTGGTATTTTGTCAAAAATAATCAGTCCTGCATTTCTGGCAAATTTTACCGCAGAATTTTTATGAGTAAAACTCTTTACTACAAAATCACAAAAACGAATCACACGCTTTTGGTCTTTTTGGCGCGCCATTTCGTATTGAAATAATTTTGCATGACCACCAAAATCAAACTCGCCTTTTTCGGCTTGTTTTAAAATGTCTCCAAGCATGTTTGCTAGCGCATAAGCATCTCTTAGACATAAATTAAAACCTTGACCTGCTACAGGATGCAAGGTGTGCGCAGCATTTCCCATTAAAACGCAGCGACCAATTACTTGACGTTTTGCTAAAACCTTCATAAGGGGGTAAGCGCCACGTCTGCCTGCTTGTAAAAACTGACCTGCCTCTTGCCCAAAAACGGTTTGTAACGTGTTTAAAAAATATTCATCATCGGTTAAATATCTCTCTTCTTCACCTTTTGGACAAATAAACACCACAGAACGTCGATAACCTTGTGTTGTTTGAGGCTGATCATCTGTAGGTACAATGTCTGTTAGTGGCAATAATGCCAATGGTCCTGCTTGGCTAAAGCGCTCAATTGCAATATGATTATGTGGTTTATCCGTCTGCACCACACCCACAATCCCAACTTGTTGATAATCATAAGTATCTGTTTTAACAGCTAAAATATGTCGCATGGGTGAATTTTGCCCATCACATGCTACTGCTAAAGGCGCTTCTACTAATAACGTTAACTGTTCATCATCCTTCTTATGTGCTGTAACGGTTACACCTGCATCGCATTGTCTAATATCCACTACATTGGTGTTGTCCAATAATGTGATAAAATCACTTGCCTTAACTGCTTCTAAGAGTTTACGTCCAAGCCATGCATTTTCCATCACGTATCCAAAACTTTCAACGTTTTCTTGCTCTTTATTTAGCATTGCGCGCCCAAAACAGTTAAGCTCACTGATACTCACCCCATCAATACGACAAGCATGACTTTGTAGCTGTTGCCAAAGCCCAATTTGTGTATAAATTTGTACAGTGCGTCTGGATAAAGCCGTATTGCGGCTGTCCAAATAATGAATGCGTTGAATGTCTTTATCGGGTGAAATGTCAGGATATTTTGCAGTTTCAATTAATGTGCTAAAAATTCCTTGATGAGCGAGTAGTAAAGCAAAAGATAAACCCACATGACCACCACCAATGATAATGACATGGTTTTGATTGCTGGGTTTAAGATGGTTGGGCATGATAAAAACTCTTGTTTGTTGGCATAAATAAATTGCTCATTATAGCAAATTTACAAAGTGCTTGAAAAATGCACTCATGCCATTAAAACGACCGCTTAAAATAAATACATTTTTGAATGATTTTTGTTATAATATTTGTCTTTTTAAGAGCTATTTTATTATTTGTTATTAAAGGTGAAATTTATGAATATTCAAGCACTGATGCAACAAGCCCAAGCTATGCAAAAACAAGTGGAACAAAATGTTGAAACTGCCAAAAAAAATCTTGCTAATAAAGAAGTCCATGGTGAGGCAGGTAATGGATTGGTTAAAGTTACCATGACAGGACGCCATGTAGTAAAACGTTTGTCTATTGACCCAAGTTTATTAGGTGATGAGCCTGATATGATTGAAGATTTAGTTGCTGCAGCTGTTAACGATGCGGTGCGCCAAGCAGATGCGCTGTCTGAGGAAGTTATGGCTGGTGCAACCTCTGGGATGGGTCTACCCAAAGGCATGCAAGGGCTATTTGGCTGATTTTACCAAAATACAGTTACCAAATCATGAGTGGTCAATTAGCAAAATGGGATAAATTACCTGTTTATTGGGTCAATAACGAAGCGACTTTGTATCAATTAATTGATAAAATTGATAACAGTCAAATTGTCGCGTTGGATACCGAATTTATCAGACGTAGTACCTATTATCCTATTTTAGCATTAATTCAAATTAATACAGGTGATGCTATTTATTTGGTTGATGCACCTCAGTTATTTTTATATGATTTATGGCAGGCATTAATTGAAGTGCCAATGATGGTTTGGTATGCTTGCTTTGAAGATTTATGGATTTTTTATCTTCTGGCTGGCTGTCCACCTTTAACTAATATTTTTGATGTGCAAATTGCTATTGCTTATTTGACAGGGCAGACACATGTTGGTTATGGTCAAGCCACTCATGATTTTTTAGGTGTTTGTTTAAACAAATCAGAAAGTAAATCTGACTGGATGGCTCGCCCCCTAAGTAATCAACAAGAACAATATGCGGTTAATGATGTGCGTTATCTTTTGGCATTATATCATGATGTAAAAAAAAGATTAGACCAGCGTCAGTTATACACCTGCGTGATTGAAGACAGTAATTTACTTGCTAGAGACATTTATGCTACTTATCACACCCCTTTAGATAAAATGTATTTAAATTACATTTCGTGTTCTTATAAACCAAGACAATTGGCAATTTTAAGAAATTTGGTGGCTTGGCGAGAAGCGCTTGCTAAATCAATTAATCAGCCTGTTAGCTTTATTATCAATAAACAAGCTTTACGAGAAATTGTTGAAAAATCGCCTTTAACTATCAAAAATTTAGCACAAACCACATTAAATCGTCATACTTTGCGACGATATGGCAATGAAATTTTAAAACAAATTAACCACGCCAAATCCTTGCCTGAGTCCCAATTACCACAACACACTTTGCCTAGTTTTTATCATAATAATAAAAATTTTAAAAATGCTATAGATAATATTGTTAAGCAATACAGTCAAAAGACTGACATTCCTGAATGTTTGCTTTTAAAAAATCGCTGGATTGATGAATTGACATCTTTGGTGTACTACGATTTACCTATAACCAGTCTTAGTATTGGCTTGCAAGGTTATCGCTATGATTGGGTGGTTTGTGAAATCTTACCACTGCTGATGACTTATAAAAAACAAATACAAATTAGATTTGAATCATAAGTTTTCTTATTATAAACTAAATAAATACACTTTAACTGCCTGGTTTACAAAAGGCTGGTTATTTAATCATGATAGTTTCAACACACAGCTACCCGTAGGTAGCTGCAAGCTTTTCCAGGATGCATGTAGAGTAACGGTTTGTTTCAACACACAGCTACCCGTAGGTAGCTGCTCTTGCGGGCAGTTTTGTGCGTAGTTTGTTTGGTGTTTCAACACACAGCTACCCGTAGGTAGCTGCCAACACTAGCTTTTATTTGATTATTGGCATTGGTGTTTCAACACACAGCTACCCGTAGTAGGTAGCTGCTGACTGCCTTTTTGGTTAAATAATCACCTGCTGAAGTTTCAACACACAGCTACCCGTAGGTAGCTGCAGATTAGGAGTGTGGTAAATGCAAATAGGGGTTGTTTCAACACACAGCTACCCGTAGGTAGCTGCTTCAACGTTTTCTAATCAGACAGATATGTTTGTCAGTGTTTCAACACACAGCTACCCGTAGGTAGCTGCTAATTATTTTATTATTATTGACTTTAAAAAAAGGTTTCAACACACAGCTACCCGTAGGTAGCTGCACCTAGCCGAAAAGGGTATCGAAAACACATCACCAGTTTCAACACACAGCTACCCGTAGGTAGCTGCGTATTACTGGGGCTTGTGGATTTTTGGTACTTGGCGTTTCAACACACAGCTACCCGTAGGTAGCTGCACCAGCTTGTCCGCTGATTATGCCATATCATGTAGGTTTCAACACACAGCTACCCGTAGGTAGCTGCTAGCGTGTTATATATATAATAAGCTTATCAAACTTGTTTCAACACACAGCTACCCGTAGGTAGCTGCCTCATTACTTTTTTAATTTGTCGGCACTGGCAAACCGTTTCAACACACAGCTACCCGTAGGTAGCTGCACCCTAACACTTTTCAAACGTCAAAGCAACATCAAGTTTCAACACACAGCTACCCGTAGGTAGCTGCTAAAATCGCCCTGCTCATAACGCATTTTTTGGAGACGTTTCAACACACAGCTACCCGTAGGTAGCTGCCTTTGCTTTCATCTTCGTAAGACTCCATTTTGGCAGTTTCAACACAGCTACCCGTAGGTAGCTGCGTAGTTTCTGCACGAACTTCTGAATAATCAATATCGGGTTTCAACACACAGCTACCCGTAGGTAGCT
>FLSF01002734.1_pt1 | contig 79577 bp, 63 predicted proteins | sample 1550431 | NCBI WGS metagenome assembly FLSF01 (sample SAMEA4031754, study PRJEB14383) | metagenome | biome: human; feature: oral; material: saliva | place: Philippines | collected 2014 | reverse complement strand
AATCTAAAAATGGTAGGGCTTCTGCTAAAATGATTGGGTCAATGTATAAATTATTATTTTGAATTTGGCCAGCTTGTCTAAAGGTCATAATGCACCGAAAAACGAAAAAAATTTACCCATTTTAGCAAAATATGCTAATTTTGCCATATTTTTTTAAAAATAACGATCACTTTTAGATGGACAAAAAGTAACAATTCAGCAAAATTAAAATATGCTACAATAACAAAAAAATTAAATATTATTGTACAAAATGACAAAAAACCTTCAAGATAAATTGGTTGCGTGGATACAACTAACCCGTTTTGATAAACCCATTGGCATTGAACTTCTACTTTATCCAACATTGTGGTCACTATTTTTAGCGAGTATGACAAAAAATCAGTTACCATCAGTGAAATTTGTAGTAATTTTTGCGCTAGGAGCGATATTAATGCGCGCTTCAGGTTGCGCAATTAATGATTTTGCTGACCGAAAAGTAGATGGTAAAGTTGAACGCACCAAATCCCGACCTTTGGCTGATGGGCGATTATCTGCAAAAACAGCCGTGGCGACGTTTTGTGGTTTGTCTTTATTATCAGCAAGTTTGTTATTATTTTTGCCAGTGCAAGTGTTTTATTGGTCGTTGGTTGCAGTGTTTTTAGCGTTTATTTATCCTTTTATGAAACGCTATACTCATTTGCCCCAAGTGGTACTGGCAGCAGCGTTTGGTTGGGCAGTGCCTATGGCTTACGTGTGTATTTTGGGTTATGTAGATGTATGGGGCTGGCTTGTTTTTGCTGCTTATATGTGTTGGACGGTAGCTTATGATACTGAGTATGCCATGTGTGACCGCAATGATGATATAAAAATTGGTGTTAAGTCCACTGCAATTTTATTTGGGCGCTTTGATGTTATCATTATCATGTTGTTGCAGGGTATTTTTGTAATGCTGATGACAGTGATTTTATATCATTATTTTGCCAATACAAAAATAGGCGTCATTCCTGTTTATTCAATGTTTGTAGTAGCAGCAATGATGGTTAAACAGTATCATCAAATTAAATACAAAGAACGACTAGCGTGTTTTGCTGCATTTTTGGCAAATGCATGGGTAGGGCGATTTGTATTTTTGGTCATTGTGGTGGCAAGTTTTATGGCTAACTTATAATGTGCCATAAACTAGTTTTGGTAAAATGAAAAACCCTAAGCAAATTACTTAGGGTTTTTCTTATATGGTGCCCGAGGCCAGACTTGAACTGGCACGCTCAAAAGAGCGAGGGATTTTAAATCCCTTGTGTCTACCGATTTCACCACTCGGGCAAGGTTTGGTTGGAGGCTGAGGTCGGAATCGAACCGGCGTACACGGAGTTGCAGTCCGCTGCATGACCACTCTGCCACCCAGCCATCGCTTGAATGATGCATATAATATCAAAATTTTTTTAGATTGCAAGTATTTTTTTTAAAAAAATATCGATAATTTAGAAAAAACTTGCTTTGAACATAGTTTTAGGTAATTTACAAACTGTTTTTATGAACGCACAAGTGCAAAAACTTACTAAAAATGAGCAAAAAATACGTTATAATGAAAATCTTTAACTTTGTGCAATGGTTGTGTGTTATTCTGTATAAAATTTTATCAAGAATTAGCAAATTGTAACAAGTTTGGCAAGATTAGAGGCTTTATAACACAAATAAGAAAGGTTTTTTATGAGATTCAATTTAAAAACGCTGAGTATGGCGTTGGCATTTAGTAGCATGGCAATACTTTTTGGTTGTAAAAAACAAGAAGCAAAAGATGCCAAGACTGAGGCTTCAGCTCAGCAAAAAGCGCCAACGCCTGTGGTGGAAGTGCAGGTGATTGAACTGGGTGTTGTGCCAATTATGCAGACGTTTTCGGGTCGAGTTGCAGCTTTTGAAACGTCCGAAGTGCGTCCACAAGTTGGCGGGATTGTTGATGCGGTTTTGTTTAAAGAAGGTAGTTTTGTTAAAAAAGGACAGGAATTATATCGCATCAATCGTGATAATTATGTTAGTGCTGCCAATACTAGTCTTGCATCCATCGCTACTGCTGAAGCCAGTCTTGTCAGCGCCAGAGCTTCACTTGCTGCTCAAGAAGCAACTCTTGCTCAAGCTCAATCAGATTTAAATCGTGTACAAAGTTTGGTTGGTATTGATGCTGTTTCTAAACAAATGTACGACCAGTATAAAACGGCCGTTCGTACTGCTCAGGCAAATGTTGAGGCAGCCAAAGCAACGGTTAGACAAGCTGAAGCATCCATCAGTAGCGCCAAAGCAGTACACGATGCTAGCCGTTTAGACATTGACCGCACCATTGTTCGCGCGCCGATTTCAGGCAGAGTGGGCATTTCGTCAGTAACATCTGGGGCTTTGGTATCGGCATCACAAGCTACCCCAATGGTAACCATTTCTCGTACGGATGTGGTGTATGTGGATATTCAGCAATCATCATCAGAAATGTTAAGATTGCGCCAACAAATTGAATCAGGCAAAGCAGGTTTTGGTACAACTCAAGTACAAATCGTTTTAGAAGATGGTGAAATATATCCTTTAATTGGTAAATTGGCGCTTTCAGATGCCAAAGTAGAAAAAAGCACAGGCACGGTTACGTTGCGTGCTGTATTTGAAAATCCAAACGGTGTTTTAATTCCTGGAATGTATGTTAATGCTAATCTTGCCCAAGCAGTGATTGGTAATGCAGTACTATTGCCACAAACAGCAGTGACTTTGACACCAAAAGGTGAAGCTGAAGTGTTGGTAGTCAATGGTGAGAAAAAGATTGAAAAACGCACCATCAAAACATCAGGCACGTTCAAAGGTCAATGGGTAGTAACTGAAGGGTTAACCAATGGTGATGCGGTGGTGGTCATGGGTGGTGCTAAAGTTACTGCAGGTCAGGCGGTTGAAGTTAAGCTGGCAGGTCAAACCCCCGGGCCTGCCCCTGAAAATTCCAATGCTCAAAATCAAGATGCCCAAAACCCAAATACCCAAGCACAAAATCCCGAAGCAGCATCTCAACCAGCTCAAAACCCTAGTGCTCCAACTGAAAAAGTAGGTCAAAATAGTGTCATGGCGCCAAAGTCTAAAGAGCAAGAAGATGAAGCAAATGCCGCGCAAAAAGAAGCTGAAAGCATGGCGGATGGTAGCGACAGTTCAGACAATTAAGGAAGACCTATGTCTAAATTTTTTATTGAGCGTCCCATTTTTGCGTGGGTTATCGCTATCTTAATTATGTTAGTTGGTAGTATTGCAATTTATGGGTTGCCTATTGAGCAATATCCGCGCATTGCACCACCAACAGTGTCTATTCGTGCCACTTATCCGGGCGCTGATGCTGAAACGGTGGAAAATTCTGTAACGCAAGTAATTGAACAACAAATGAAGGGCTTGGATGGTTTGTCTTATTTGTCATCGAGCTCATCATCAACAGGTTCGGCAGAAGTTACTTTAACTTTTGATAACAGCATTGACCCAGACACCGCCCAAGTACAGGTGCAAAATAAACTGCAAGCCGCGACCAGTTCTTTGCCTGAAGCAGTGCAAAGACAAGGTGTTACCGTCAATAAATCGTCCAGTGGATTTTTGATGGTTGCAGCATTTGTATCAGAAGATGGCAGCATGTCAGAAGATGATATTGGTGATTATCTAAACTCCAGTATTGTTGACGCGGTTAGCCGTGTCAATGGTGTCGGTTCAGTTAATGTTTTTGGCTCTAGTTATGCCATGCGTATTTGGCTTGACCCTGAAAAACTGCGTTCATATTCGTTAATGCCATCAGATATTTCTGCAGCAATCAGCAGTCAAAACGTGCAAGTTTCAGCAGGTCAAATTGCGAATTTACCATCTGATGAAACGCGCCAAGTTATCAATGCTAGTGTTAGTGTTCAAAGCTACATGCAAACCCCTGAAGAATTTCGTAAAATTTTGGTGAAAACCGATGCTTCTGGCGCTAAAGTGTATTTAGGTGATGTTGCTGACGTTGAACTTGGTAGTCAATCTTATTCATCACGTACACTGTACAACGGTAAAACAGCAGCAGGCGTGGCAATCAGTCTTGCTTCAGGCGCCAACGCTTTGGAAGTTCGTGAGGCAGTTGAGGCTCGTTTAAATGAATTGTCCACGTCTTTTCCAAAAGGTTTAAAATACGAAGTACCTTACGATACTACGCCATTTGTGCGTTTATCCATCACTCAAGTTGTCAAAACCTTACTTGAAGCAATTGGGTTGGTATTTTTGGTGATGTTGCTTTTCTTACAAAGCTGGCGTGCAACTATCATTCCAACTTTAGCCGTTCCTGTAGTTATTTTGGGTACATTTGCATTATTATCGCAATTTGGTTTTACCATCAATATCTTAACCATGTTTGCAATGGTGCTTGCTATTGGTCTGCTTGTGGATGATGCAATCGTAGTGGTTGAAAACGTTGAACGGATTTTGGAAGAAAATCATACCATTTCAGTCAAAGATGCTACCATTCAGTCTATGGGTGAAATCAGTAAAGTAGTCATTGGTATTGCTTTGATTTTATCCGTGGTTTTTGTACCCATGATTTTCTTTGGTGGCTCTAGTGGTGTCATTTATCGTCAGTTTGCCGCAACGCTCATCATCAGTATGTCGTTATCGGCAATGGTCGCGCTTATTTTTACTCCAGCGCTTTGTGTAACCATTTTAAAACGTGGTCAGCACAAAGATGTGCAAACCCAAAAAGGCTTTTTTGGTTGGTTTAACCGTCTATTCTTAAAAGCCAGCCAAAAATATGAAGGTTTTGTAGGCAAAACATTTAATGCCAAATTTGTCTATTTGGTGCTGTATGTGGTGATTGTGGCAATTTTTGCACGCACGTTTGTTAAATTGCCCAGTTCATTTGTGCCAGAAGAAGACCAAGGCATGCTAATGACAATTGTACAATTGCCAGCAGGTTCCACGATGGATAAAACCAATCAAGTCATGGATAAAGTTTTGGGTTACTATCAGACCCAAGAAAAAGATAATGTTGATAGTATATTTACCATTTCAGGTTTTAGTTTTATGGGAAGTGGTCAAAACATGGGTATGGCGTTTGTTAAACTCAAAGACTGGAGTGAGCGTACAACTGATAAATCAACCGCTCAAGCCATCGCTCAGCGCGCTATGGTGATGAATGGCATCATTCCAGAAGCTAAACTAATCTTGCCACTTGCGCCTCCAGCTATTCAAGGCTTTGGCACATCCAGTGGGTTTGATTTACAGCTGCAAGACCGCGGTGGCGTGGGTCACGAAAAGCTTTTAGAAGCGCGTAACATGCTAATGGGTATGGCAATGCAAAGCAAAGACACCATTGGTTCAATTCGTCCAGGTGGTCAAGAAGACGCGCCTAAATTAAAAATTGATATTAATAGAGAACAAGCTGCTGCTTATAATTTATCCATGTCAAGCATTAATAGCACCATTTCTCAGGCATGGGGAGGTAGTTATGTAAATGACTTTATTGACCGTGGACGCATTAAAAAAGTCTATCTACAAGGCAAACCTGATAGCCGTGCCACCCCTGAAGACATTGCTAAATGGTATGTGCGCAATAATAATGGTGAGATGATTTCGTTTGCTTCATTTGCAACCAGCCGTTGGCAATATGGTTCGCCTAATTTAACACGATACAATGGTTTTTCTAGTATGGCACTGCAAGGTACTTCAGCTCCTGGAAAAAGCACTGGTGAATCAATTGCTGCAATGGAAGCGATGATGAAGCAGCTACCAGAAGGTATCGGACACGAGTGGACGGGATTGGCGTTAGAAGAACAAAAATCGGGTGGCAAAGCTCCAATTTTATACGCTATTTCTATTTTGGTGGTATTTTTATGTTTGGCAGCACTGTATGAAAGCTGGTCAATTCCATTTTCGGTGCTTTTGGTGATTCCGCTTGGAGTATTGGGTGCGGTATTATTTACAGCAATGCGTGGTTTTTCAAATGACGTGTATCTGCAAGTGGGGTTGCTAACGGTAGTTGGTTTATCCGCTAAAAACGCCATCTTGATTATTGAGTTTGCTAAAGAAATTCAAGAAAAAGGCAAATCCTTAAAAGAATCAGTAATGACCGCGGCGCGTATGCGTCTTAGACCTATTATTATGACATCTTTGGCATTTGGTATTGGTGTTGTGCCTTTGTATCAAGCAACTGGTGCAGGTTCTGGCAGTCAAAACGCTGTTGGTACCAGTGTTCTTGGTGGGGTGATTACCGCAACATTTTTGGGTATTTTCTTTATTCCGATGTTTTATGTATGGGTGCGCACTATTTTTCCTTACAAGCACAAACCCACTGTAAATTTGGATAAGTCAAACTCATAAGGAGAATCAAAGATGATAAAACAAATACATTTCTTTACTATTGCAGCTTTGAGTTTGGCGGTGTCTGCTTGCAGTGTCATCCCTCCAAAGGCGCAAACACCGATTGCTGTGCCAAATGTGCCTTTGGATAAAAACTTTGAAGTTCTTGACCAAGAAACCATCAGCGTGCCTCAAAGACCTAGTTTGGCAGGGCTGCGTTGGCAAGATTTTTATGCTGACCCCAAATTAAAGCAGTTGATACAGATGGGGCTTGAACATAACAAAGATTTGGAGCAAGCTATTTTAGCAATACAAAGTGCTAAAGCTAAATATCAAATCACCAGTGCTGGCGGTTTACCAACCGTTGGCGCTAGTGCCGGAGTAACGCGTTCAGCAGGCGGAAGAGACCAAAATCCAAGCACAGCATATAACGTTGGGCTGGCGATGTCCAGTTATGAATTGGATTTTTGGGGTAAAGTCGCCAATAGCAAAGAAGCCGCATTGCATGATTTTTTAGCAACAAATGCTGCTAAAGATGCCGCCCAAATTTCTTTAATTTCCAATATTGCTCAAACTTATGTAAATTTGAGTTATGCACTTGCCCAACGTCATCTTGCCAAAGAAACTCTAAAAACGCGCGAACATTCACTGATGATTACAAAAAAGCGTTTTAGTGCAGGTATTGATTCGCGTTCACCAAGTTTACAGGCAGAAGCGTCTTTAGAATCGGCTAAAATTTCTATTTATGAAGCTGATACAAACATTTTGCAATTAAAAAATGCTTTACAATTGCTTATTGGTAAGCCCATTCCTAAAGAATTGATGCCTGAGATGGCGGTAGCAAATATTACAACACAGACAATTTTCCAAACCGGCTTACCTAGCGAACTTTTGTACTATCGTCCCGATATTGTCCAAGCTGAACATGCATTGCGTGCCGCTGGTGCCAATATTGATGTTGCGCGTGCAGCTTATTTTCCATCCATTAGTTTATCAAGTAATATTGGCTACAGTTCATCTCATTTAAAAGATTTGTTCAATAGTTCAGCATTTGGTTGGTCATTTGGGCCATCAATTAGTTTGCCAATTTTTGATGCAGGCAGTCGGCGCGCCAACTATGAAGTAGCGGAAGTTGCTCAAAAATCGGCTTTAGCAGCTTATGAAAAAACCATTCAAACTGCTTTTAAAGAAGTCAATGACGTTTTAGCAAATCGAGCAACGCTTGGTCAAAGACTCGATTCTCAGTATCGATTACAAAAAAATTATCAGCAAACTTATGATATTGCTTATGCTAGATTTCGCTCAGGTTTGGATGATTATTTAAATGTTTTGGATGCAGAACGTTCATTATTTGCTAATCAACAAGGTATTTTGAGTCTGGAGCAACAAAAAATCATCAGTCAAATTGAACTATATCAACGTTTGGGTGGCGGTGCAAGTTTAACAGCTGAACAGATTGCTGAATTTCATCAGCAACGTGAAGCAATGAAGACGGCAAATTTAGCAACTTTGGCGGATATTGCAAATCAAAAAATACAAATTGAAGATGAGAAGCTGCAATTAACTCAAACCAAGCCTGATAATATTAGAGTGCTTGAACCAAAAAATGTAGCTGGTGTAGCAAATCCAGAAGTGCAATCCGTACAGTCAGAGGCAAATCAATCTCAAAATGCTATGTTTCAAAGTGCTACTCAGGCAGACGTACAGACAGACGTACAGACAGACGTGTCTATGCCACCAAATAAGTCTGAATAATAAGAAATAACACACCAATTTGATTTTGGGTGTGTTATTTATATGATATTTGGCTATAATTTGATTGGTTTAGATATTAAAAAAACCCTTGAAATTTATGATTTTCAAGGGTTTTTTGACTAAGTTTGATTTAAGTCTAAAATCCATACTTTTTACCAGCTAGCATTATATCAAGTGACAATCCGCCGCCGTCAGATTTTGAGTAACGTTTTGCCTGAACTTTAAAAGATTTAATTTGACCGTCTGTTAGTGCCATGGTGTGTTAGCCGTGTGTAATTTGTGTGTTATTTTAGCTTGATAATTTATGATAATCAATAATTGTTAGTGATAACATATGACAGTTTAAGGCACTAAAAAACCCCTGTAATTTAATAATTACAGGGGTTTTTGGGGTTTTATGACAATCAGTGATATTGTTTGATTATCAATGATAGCTTTATAATGGTGGAGATGGCGGGAGTTGAACCCGCGTCCGCCAGCACTACGCCCATGATTCTACATGCTTAGAATCTGTCTATAGCTTTAATCCGCACCGAACCGACAGTCAGGTAGGATTGGACGATTTCCTAAAGTTTCGCCTAAGCTATTGGAACACTAACCTAAACTATCCCTTGTACGTTCGCTTCGGGGTGAGCAACCAGACCAAAGGCAATCTGTGCCGACCCAAGTAGCCCTTAGGCTGCTAGAGCGTAAGTTTCGTCGTTTGCGACTATTTTAAAGGTATGGGTATTTACAAGAGACATACACTCTTGACATGCATCATTAGGTTTCATTACCAGCGTCGAAGCCAGAACATCCCCAATTGTTCCCATGGTATCATAACTGCTGAAAAATGCAAGTAAATTATGCAAATCTCAACAATTATTGACAATTATTTATGGGCTAAACAAAATTAGTGTTTTGGCGCATAGGCAGCCAGTTCAGGATTAATGTCAGTTTTAGCGACATTATTGGCATAGTTACATAAGGTTGCTAGCGCTACACCCATAATGACATCAAGCACATTTTGGTCGTTGTAACCTGCAGATTTAAATGCATTTAATTCATCATCAGATACTTGACCACGTTTATCAATCAACTGCATGGTAAACTGTGCTAACGCTTGATATTTTGGATTGTCGTCGATGCTTGTGCGGTTGCGTAACGCTTCTAAAATGGGTTCAGGTGTTTTTAGACGCAACGTAGCAATTTTACTATGACCTGCTACACAAAAATCACAACCGTTATGAGCGGCAGCCGTGATTTGTACCACTTCTACTTCTTCAGCGGTCAATGAATTAGAACCGTTCATTTTACCAACTTCTTGATAAAACGCTAATGCTTGGGGAGAGTTTGCCAACACTCCAATAAGATTTGGAATAAAACCATTGGCTTTTTGTACTGCTTCAATACGTTCTTTGGCAGCTTCAGGAGCAGTGTCTGGAGTATGAACAATAAGACGCGCCATAATTTTTCCTTAGTTTTTAAATGGACTTTTGTTATATGGTATCTAGGTTTTAAATTACAAGTCTTTTTTTAAAAATTAAAAATTTGAAATAAAATCAATATCTTATAAATTTTTTTCTCAAATTAAAAAATTTTGGATTGAAAAATTAATTACTGTCTATCATATATCACCCAAGAAAGCAATAAAAATTTACGGAGGTTGTATGAATTTCCAAAAATATACCAACAAATTACAAAATATCATTCAAGAAGCCCAAACGCTGGCAGTTAGCCTAAACAATACAAGTCTTGGTTCAGCCCATCTACTGGCGTCTGTTCTAGCCGATAAAGCAGTTTTGGCAACACTTGAAAATGCAGGGGCAAATGTTGCTATTTTAAATCAGGAAACCAAAGCCTTTTTAGAACGTCAAGCAACTACCATGACACCAACAGGTCAGGTAAATTTAGGGGTTGATGCTAGCCAAATACTAAACTTAACTGAAAGTTATGCTAAAAAAGCGGGTGATGAGTTTGTGGCAACCGAGTGGCTGCTTTTGGCTTTATGCGAACAAACAGACAGTAAAAAAGTATTTAGTAAAGCAGGCATTAATGCTCAAAATTTAACAAAAATTATTCAAGAACTAAGAGGAAATGACACTGTGAAGAATCAAAATGCTGAAGAAACCCGAAATGCTTTGGAAAAATATACTATCAATCTAACAGATAGAGCTAAAGAGGGTAAACTCGACCCTGTGATTGGTCGCGATGACGAAATCCGCCGTACAGTACAGGTGTTATCTCGTCGTACTAAAAACAATCCTGTATTGATTGGTGAGCCAGGTGTAGGTAAAACAGCAATTGTTGAAGGGCTTGCCCAGAGAATCATCAATGGTGAAGTACCTGACAGCCTGAAAAACAAAGAGGTTTTATCGCTGGATATGGGGTCTTTGATTGCTGGTGCAAAATATCATGGTGAATTTGAAGAGCGACTAAAAGCAGTATTAAGTGACCTTGCCAAACAAGATGGCAATATCATTTTATTTATTGATGAACTGCATACTATGGTTGGGGCTGGCAAAACCTCTGGAGCAATGGATGCAGGCAATATGCTGAAACCAGCGTTGGCACGTGGTGAGTTACGCTGTGTGGGGGCGACCACACTTGATGAGTATCGTCAATACATCGAAAAAGACCCTGCTCTTGAACGACGTTTTCAAAAAGTGCTTATTGATGAACCAAGTGTCGAAGACACCATTGCAATTTTACGTGGTTTAAAAGAGCGATATGAAGTGCATCATGGTGTTAAAATTTTAGATAGCGCTATTATTGCTGCTGCTAAAATGTCGCACCGCTATATTACGGACCGTCAGTTACCTGATAAAGCCATTGATTTAATTGACGAGGCGGCAAGTCGTATCAAAATGGAACTAGACAGCAAACCTGAAAGTTTGGATAAATTAGACCGCCGTATTATTCAGCTAAAAATGCAATTAGAAGCGGTTAAAAAAGACGATGATGAAGGTTCAAAAGCACAAGTGGTTAATTTGCAAAAACAAATTGATGACGCTCAAAAAGAATATACAGATTTAGAAGAAATCTGGAAATCTGAAAAGGCATTGGTGGAAAATACCAAAAATGCTCAAATTGAACTCGATAAAGCTCGCTTTGCTTTGGAAAAAGCTCAAAGAGAAAGTGATTTTGCTGAAGCATCACGCCTGCAATATGGAGTAATTCCAGAGCTGCAAAAACGTCTTGCTCAAGATGAAAATGACAAACTCGATGCACCAAAATTGCTTCGTAACAAAGTAACAGATAATGAAATTGCTGAGGTGGTGTCAGCAGCCACGGGGATTCCTGTTGCTAAAATGCTCCAAGGCGAAAAAGATAAAATGTTAACAATGGAGTCAGTATTACACGCCCGAGTTGTTGGTCAAGATGAAGCTGTAACTGCAGTTGCTAACGCCATTCGTCGTAGCAGAGCTGGACTGTCTGACCCAAATAAACCCGCTGGTTCATTCTTGTTTTTAGGACCAACAGGGGTGGGGAAAACTGAGCTTACTAAATCTTTGACAAACTTTTTATTTGATGATGAAAACGCCATGATTCGTATTGATATGAGCGAATTTATGGAAAAACACTCAGTTAGCCGTCTAGTTGGGGCTCCTCCAGGGTATGTAGGCTATGAAGAGGGCGGGGTTTTGACCGAAGCGGTGCGCCGTAAACCTTATAGTGTGGTATTGTTTGATGAAGTAGAAAAAGCCCATCCTGATGTGTTTAACATTTTGTTGCAAGTGCTGGATGATGGGCGTTTAACAGATTCTCAAGGTCGTACCGTAGATTTTAAAAATACGGTTATCATTATGACATCAAACTTAGGTAGTCATAAGATTTTTGATATGGCAAATGAAAGTTATGACAAAATCAAAGAAGCAGTCATGCAATCTGTTGGCGCACATTTTAGACCAGAATTTATCAATCGTATTGATGAAATAGTGGTGTTTCACCCATTAGGACAAGCACAAATGGCAGGCATTGTAACCATTCAATTATCACGCCTTGCTAAGCGTCTAAATGAAAAAGATATGCAAATTGTTTTTAGCGATTTAGCTACACAAAAATTGGCAAATAATGGCTATGACGCCGCGTTTGGGGCAAGACCTTTAAAACGCGCCATCCAACAAGAAATTGAAAACCCATTATCTGTTAAATTATTAAATGGTGAATTTTTACCTCACGATACCATTTTAGTGGACGTAGACGGCCAAGGTAATTTTGTGTTTAATAAATGATTATTAAGTTAAATTTGGTCAATGTGTACAAAAATCCCAAAGTTTAGCTTTGGGATTTTTATTTGGTTTTTGTTTGCTGATTGGTAATTTGTTAGTTGGTAAACAATTGATAGGCTTTTATTACTTGTACCATATTTTTAACATCGTGTACTCGTACGATTTGAACGCCTTGTTTGATGGCTAAAAGATGGGCAATCACCCCAACCATATCCCGTTCAGAAGCTAAATGGTTATCAAGATAGGGCAGCTGCATTTGCCCTAAAATTTCCCCTAAAAAACGTTTACGTGATACCCCAAACAGCATGGGCAGCTTAAAATGTTGTATGATATCAGATAGATGGTTGATTAACATTTTATGTTCTCGATATCCTTTGGCAAAGCCCATACCAACATCAATGATTATATTTTTACGGTCAATCCCTGCATTTACTGCTTGAGTAATGGCATCTTGCAGTTCATCAGTAATGTTTTTAATAACATCGGTATAATCAATCAAATCATCCATAGTGCGGGGATTACCCCGATTGTGCATGAGTACAACAGGACAGTTTAATTGCGCAACCATCTGTTTTGCTCCTTTATATGCTAGTGCTCGCACATCATTGATGATATCAGCACCTGCATCAATGCTTTGCTGCATGATAACAGGATTGCTGGTATCAACCGATAGCCAAATATCATCACCAAATTGCTTGCGCATCTTCTCAACCACAGGTATTACTCGGGACAGTTCTTCATCAGTACTGACAACAGGAGCATTTGGACGCGTTGATTCGCCACCAATATCAATAATGTCCACACCAAAATTTATCATTGTTTCAGCGTGGGCAATAGCTTTATCTATGCTATTAAACTGCCCACCATCTGAAAATGAATCAGGGGTAACATTAAGCACCCCCATGACTTTTGGGGTGGATAAATCTAAGGTTTTTTGACGAAATTTTAAACAGTGTGTCAGCATAATAAATTTTCTTTTTTTAAATAGCATTAATCTGTGTAATTGTCATTTTTAATTTGAGGAATGTGATAAGCATAAAAACTAATAAATACCGTCGCCCCCACGGCTAACACTAAATACATTGCTGGCATTAAGCGAAAATAAAAACTGACAAATCCTAGGATAAATGGTAGTAAAGTGCTGATGAGTGCAAAAGCGATGTTGTATACCACACATGTGTAAGTAGCGCGAATGCGAGTTGGAAACAGTCGAATAATAATCATCGGCGCGACCGCCATGATGCCACTAGAGAACCCAAGTAGGGCAAAAAATACTAAAATTAGTTCACCGCCACCCGTTAAATGACCAAAAAATAATAAAATTTGCAAAATAAAAAAGATGCCACCAAACAACATAACTTGAGCAGTATTGGCAAAATCTGCCATAAATCCATAAACAACACAACCAATAATCATAAAGGTTATGCCAATAATGATACCTAAATTTAATACACTTTCATCCAAAATAAAATTAGTGCTGATTAAATCAGGCAATAAAATAACCAATACGACAAACAAACTAGCGGTTAGCCAAGATAAAGTAATGGCAGGGAAAAAAATTGCCAGCCGCTTTTGAATTAGAGCGTAAAAACTGATCGATTCTTTGGATGAATTTTCCGTTACGTTTTGATTTTCTAGGGTGTGAATACTCAATGCCTTATCGTCATGATTGGTATTTAAACGCAAAAAAACAGGTGTTTCACTAAAACGACGTACAAATAAATATAAAACAGCACAAACTGCGCCACCAAGCAAAAAGGGAATTCGCCAACCAAAAAGCATAATATCGTCATTGGACAAATAATTTTCTAGTCCAAGCACCAAAAAAAGTAAGAGCAAAACCGCAAACAATGAACTTGCGGTAATCACACCCAACCCTAGACCTAAACTTTTATTTGGAAGACGTTCACTTAAATAAACCCAAATTGTTGGAATCAGACCACCAAACGCCATGCCTTGCCCAAGTTTTGCTAAAATAAATAAAAATGACGCTAAAACACCAATATGAGCATCCGTTGGCAAAAGTCCAATGATAAAAGTAAATACACCCATTGCCATGACACTAAGTCCAAAGGCAGGTTTTCGCCCTTCATCATCTGCGTATTCACCAATTAAAAATCCACCAAGAGGCATCGCCAAACAACTAAGTACAAATAGACCAATTAATTGCATTTCGTAAAACCAATCATGACTTTGCCCAATAAAAAATAGTTCACTAAGCACGTCGTTGAGGTACACAAAAATCATATAATCAAAAAAGCCAATCCCTGCCGTAACCGCGGCAATGGCAATTATAGTTAAATGCATAGAGGTTAGAGAGTTTGACATGAGTATCCTACCATATGATTTGTGCGTATTATGTCTTGTTTTACAGTTGCTTTTTTTACGCCGTTGTAAATTGTCTGTTTTTATATTGGCGTCTATTATAATATATTTATAAATTTAATCTATGAATAAGTGATTTATAAAAACCCATCAATGGGCAATAAACTCAAAAGTGCGATATTTGTGCGATTTATTAAAGAGGTTTTTGGCTCTTTGGTGTAAATAACTTCTTGATTGTTTTCTATAGTTCGCCACTGCAATTGATAACTTGGGTTGATTTCTACTTTATAGGTTTGATGTAAAATATCTGGGCTGTTTTGCTTGATTATATCGTTATTAAGAGCTTTATGGATATGCCAAGCAAGCATATTATCATCAATTACCATGCCAAGTTCACTATTAATATTAGCTGAACGAGGGTCAATATTATAAGAGCCAATAAACACTGCTTGATTATCAATTGCAAATGCTTTAGCGTGTAAACTCTTTTTTGTCATAAATGATGGCTTATCATTGTGTTTGTTAATTTGATGTAAGCCATCAGCATTTGCTTTGAGTTCATAAAGCTGAATACCTGACTTTAATAAATCCTTGCGCCAATGCCCATAGCCCATATGCACCAAACGCACATCGGTAGCAGTGTAAGCATTTGTTAAGATGCTGATTTGCACGCCATTTTCGCTAAGCTGTTTTAAAATTTTTACCCCTTTTTTTGTTGGAGCAAAATACGATGAAATAATGCTCAAGCGTTTTTTGGGGGTAGGAAGCATATTGCGTAATTGAGTAACTAACAACCCATTTTCATCAGCATTACCGCTTAATTTTTTAACATCATCAGCCAAAAAATACATGCGAGCCCAACGTAGTGGCATTACATTTTGAATTAGAGTCGTCATCGAACTATTTTGGGTAGCGATTTGGTAAGTGCTAATTTCATTAGGGTTAAGTGTAAAATTAAACGCTGTAGAGCTATATTTATTTTGAGTTAAAACCTGTATATCAAATGATAAATTGGATTGCCAATAGCTCTCAAAGCTGGTTTTGATGTCGTCAATTACTTGCCCTGCAACTAGTACATCAAGGTCAGCAAACCTTCTTTTTTGATTGCTGTTTAAATATTCATCACCAATGTTTCGCCCGCCAACAATACTCACTACATTATCAAAGGTCATGCTTTTATTATGCATGCGCGTTTGGCTTTGTCGTGGACGAGTAACAAAATTTAATTTACGATATTTTCGATAAACCAAAGGATTGGCAACTCGTACGGAAATATTGGGATGGCTTGCAAAAGCGGTTAAAATCTTGTCGCGGCTAGGCGAGCTGTTAAAATCATCCAATAATAATCGCACCATAACGCCACGTTCGGCGGCAGCCCAAAGCTGTTTTAATAAAAAAATACCTGTAGTATCATCGTGCCAGATATAGTATTGAATATCAATACTTTTTTGGGCGGATTGAGTTAAAAGCGTGCGTGTACTAAAAGCATCTGAACCTGAAGCAATTAAACGATAGCCTGATAAATTAGGGTGTTGAGCTGATTGTTGTTTGATATTTTGTAAAAATGCTGATTCAGATGTCACGTTTTTTAGCGTATGAGGCTGGTAATCTAATGAATTTTTTGGCAAATGTGGATTTTTTGGTAAACTCTGACAAGCTACCAACACACTGATGTAAATTGTAGATGCCCAAATTTTTAACAATTTAGAGCAAATATTGTCTTGTTTTATTGCCATTAATTAATCTTCGATTAAGGAAAATTCTTCACTGTATAAGCTCCAATTAAGCTTGGTTCGGCAGGCTTGGTAAAAATCGATACCAACAGGGTGTAGCAATATCAATGATTTATCATGTTTGGTAATCAAAAGTGTTTGGTCGCTTTTTAATGGTACACTAGCTTCCCCGTCGGAGCTTACCATTGGCTGGGTACGATTATCTTTATTGATATTAATGCTAATTTTACTGGTGCCTGTAACTACGATTGGACGGCTAGATAATGTGTGTGGATGCATGGGTGCAAGACAGATGGCGTCTAAGTTTGGATGAATAATAGGACCGCCTGCAGACAAAGAATAAGCGGTGGAACCTGTTGGTGTGGAAATAATCAGACCATCAGCATGTTGGCGATATACGGCAACATTATCAATTTTTAGATTAAAATCAATAGTATGTACTGATTTTCCGGCATGAAGTACAACATCGTTCAAAGCAAAACTTTCATGGAAAACACAAGGTTTGTCATAATCATCTTGTCCTAATATCTGCATTTTTAATAAAAAACGCTCATCAGTGTGGTAGTTGCCTTGCAGGATTTGCAGTAATTGTTCTTCTAATTTGTCAGGATTGACATCGGCTAAAAATCCTAAACGACCACGGTTAACACCTAAAACAGGAACACCTGTACCTGCTAATAGCGAACCAGCCTGCAAAATAGAACCATCGCCACCAACGACAATTACCAAATCACAGTATTCGCCCATCCGCCAACGTGGCACAATCTTGATGTGATGCTCATCTGTATGATTAAAATCTATTAAAATTCCTTCAATGCTAGCAGTGCTAGTATCAATAATTGTTAAAAGGTTCCATCGATGTAATAGCTCAATAAGCTGATTAAGTGTGGTGGTGATACTTTTTTTGCCCGCCCGTCCAATCAGTCCAATTTTTTTAAAATGGCTGCGTGTTAAAGTGTGCACTGTGGTCATGGTTTTTGATGGATAAATTAAGGTAGGCGTATCATACCGAAAGTTTTTCATAAGCTCAAGAAAAACAAGTGCTAAGATAAAATCGCATACAAATTTGTAACTATCCTTTAGGTCTATTGTAAAATTTTATTAAGTTTGTCCAAAATTGATTGATTTATTTAATCATTTATTGTATAAGAAAAGTTCTCTTATATTTTGATTTATTGGTTAATTTTAAAGGAAAACTATGGCAAACCCAATTATAAGCCGCACTGAACTTGCTGTTGGTGCTGTTCCAATGACGGTTAATGGCGTGGTCAAAAAAACCGCATTTTTATTAGGGCTATCCGCTTTTGTCGGTTTTGGTATCTTCTTTTTTACATTGATGGGTGCAATTGCACCAGGCATGTTGTATATGCTAGCGATTGTTGCTGTTTTTTCAGCAATGGGCATTGGGCTTTTGATGGCGTTTAAACCACATTTAGCTAAGACATTATCAGTTCCTTATGCAATGATTGAAGGAGTGTTTTTAGGGGCGGTCAGTGCGGTAGCCTACTACAAAGCACCTAGCGTTCCTTTGATGGCATTATCTGCAACCTTTATTACTGCAGCGGTGATGCTAACTTTATACACAACAGGCATCGTAAAAGTGGGTGAAAAATTTCGTTCTATCATCACATCAGCAACCATTGCCATTGCTATTGTGTACTTTATCCAGTTAGGCATGAGCTTGATTTTTAGTAGCAGTATTCCAGGACTTTTTGGTGGCGGTTTGATTGCCATTGGTTTTAGTGTATTTGTTACTATTATCGCATCCTTTAATTTGTTGCTTGATTTTGACAATGTAGAACGTAGTGTCAGTTATGGTGTAGACCAAGAATTTGAATGGGTGCATAGTGTTGGTATTTTGGCAACATTGGTTTGGATGTATGTTGAAATGTTGCGTTTAATCGGCTATCTACAAAACGATTAATTGTTAATAAAATAAAAAATATCCTCAACAAAAGAGGATATTTTTTCTTCATAAAAAGTGGTGAAATGTATCACCACTTTTTTATTGTGAGTTAGCCTTTTAGCTGGTCAGCAAAAATATCACCTAATGTTTTAGGTTGATTTTCGGTAGCGGTATTTGATAACTCTTTGATGGCTTGACGCTCTTCAGCTTCATCTTTGGCTTTGATAGACAAAGTAATGCTTCTTGATTTGCGGTCAGCACGAACGATTTTAGCTTCTACTTCCTCGCCAACGTTTAGTACTTTACTAGCATCTTCGGTGCGCTCACGAGCAATATCAGCAGCTGCCAAATAACCTTCCACTTCATCAGCTAGAGTAACGATGGCACCCTTGGCGTCCACTTCTTTTACGGTGCCCTTAACGATAGCTCCACGCTCATTAGCGGCCAAGTATTCGTTAAATGGGTCAGAATTTAGCTGTTTGATGCCAAGACTGATGCGGTTATTTTCAGCATCAACTTGTAGTACTTGCGCTTCTACAGTTTCACCTTTGCTGTAGTTGCGGATGGCATCATCACCACTTTCAGTCCAAGAGATATCAGACAAGTGAACCAAACCATCAATACCACCTTCTAGACCAATAAACAAGCCAAAGTCAGTGATTGATTTGATGGTACCTGTGATTTTGTCGCCTTTAGAGTACTTTTTGTCAAACTCTTCCCATGGGTTTGCCATGGTTTGTTTGATGCCAAGGCTGATGCGACGGCGCTCACCATCAATTTCAAGCACCATAACATTGACTTCATCACCAACTTGAACAACTTTTGATGGGTGAATATTTTTGTTGGTATGATCCATTTCTGAAACGTGTACCAAGCCTTCAATGCCTTCAGCGATTTCAGCAAAACAACCATAGTCGGTTAAGTTAGTAACACGAGCTTTTGTGATAGTGCCAACTGGGTAAGTTTGCTCAACTTCACTCCAAGGGTCAGCACCCAATTGTTTTAAGCCAAGGCTAACGCGGTTGCGTTCACGGTCAAATTTTAATACTTTAACAGTAACATCTTGACCTACTTCAACAGCTTCTGATGGGTGCTTGATGCGTCTCCATGCCATATCAGTGATATGTAACAGACCGTCAATGCCACCTAAATCAACAAACGCGCCATAGTCGGTTAGGTTTTTCACCACACCTTGTACTTCCATGCCTTCTTCAAGTTTAGCAAGCAATTCATCGCGTTCTGCTGAGTTTTCAGCTTCCATGACTGCGCGGCGAGAAACAACGATATTGTTGCGTTGTTTGTCAATTTTGATAACTTTGAATTCAAGTTCTTTGCCTTCAATGTGAGCGGTATCACGTACAGGGCGTACATCAACCAATGAACCTGGTAAGAAGGCGCGTACTGAGCCAATTTCAACCGTAAAGCCACCTTTTACTTTAGAAGAAATAAGACCTTTAACGATTTCATCATTTTCGTGTAACTGCTCAAGCATACGCCAGCTTTCTTCGCGCTTAGCTTTTTCACGAGAAAGAATGGTTTCGCCCATGCCGTTATCAACTTTTTCAACGACAACATCAACTTTGTCGCCGATGGCAACTTCAAGTTCACCACTTTCATTTAAAAATTCGCTGCGAGCGATGAAGCCTTCTGATTTTAATCCAGTATCTACGGTGATACGTTCATTATCAATAGCAACAACTACACCAGAGATAACAGCACCGATTTCAACTTTTACTTCGTTTGCGTTCTTTGCTTCAAACAGTTCAGCAAATGATTCCATTTATGTTTACCTTTAAAAATACCCGTAGCCTGTCCAGTCAGTACGGTTCTTGTGAACGTCCAAATGATGCAATACTGGCTTTGGCATGGATTTGGACGCAAATAAAAGTAGGTATTTTAGCAAACTTTTAGCACAATTACACGTTTATTTGCGGAATTTATGAAATTTATACAAAAATTTTCTAAAATTTTAATTTTTTTTGACAAAATGTTACAACTTGGTTAAAGACTTCATCAGCAGTTAAATTGGAGCTGTCAATCTCTAAAGCGTCACTTGCGGCGATTAAGGGGGCAACTTCTCGTGTTTTATCTCTTTCGTCTCGTAATAGGATGGTATTTAAAATTGCATCAAAATCTGCGGCTTGCTCTAATTGTTCTAATTGCAGAACACGTCTTTTGGCACGAGATTCAGCGCTAGCGGTTAAAAAAATTTTAACATCGGCATCAGGAAAAACCACCGTTCCCATATCACGACCGTCAGCTACCACGCCTGTTTGCTTCATATTTTGCTGAACCATAAGAAGGGCGTTACGAACTTTTGGAAAAAGGGCAACTTTAGATGCGTAATTACCAACCGTTTCTGTGCGGATATTGTCTGTAAATAGCTGATTGTCAATATAAATATCTACCATTTTGGTATTAGGATTGGGGCGAAAAGTTAAAGATAAATTTTGGGTCATTTGAGCCAAAGCATCTTCGTTAGGTGCTGCTGTTAATAGACCTTTTTGATAAGCTAAAAGCCCAACGATGCGATATAAAGCCCCGCTGTCCAATAAAGGTAAATTTAAATGCACTGCCAAACGATAGGCTAACGTGCCCTTGCCTGAACCGCTTGGACCGTCAATGGTAATAATGGGTTGTTTTTTTTGCATAATTTTCCTACTAAACGTTTTTAATCGATTTGGGGCTTTGATTTTTTAGCAAGTCGCCTTTGTTTAAAAAAAGAACTTAACAACTTGGAAGATTCTTTGGCAAAAAGGCCGCTTACAATGGTGATTTTGTGATTAAAATAAGATTTTTCCATAAAATTCTCTTGGCTAATCACCGCACCTGCTTTAGGTTCTGTCGTAGCAAAAACTACTCGTGAAATGCGAGCATGTACCAGCATGCCTAAGCACATGGTGCAGGGCTCTAACGTTACATATAAAGTACTGCCTTCAGGTACGCGGTAGTTTTTTAAATGTTGACAGGCTTGGCGAATGGCGACAATTTCAGCATGAGCAGTTGGGTCAGAGGTGCTGATTGGGCAGTTAAAACCTTGCCCAATAATTTGATTTTGATAAGTAATCACTGCACCAACAGGCACTTCACCAAGAACTGCCCCTGTATTCGCAAGAACCAACGCTTGTTTCATCATCTGCGCATCAAAGTCAGTCCAAAACAAGCATAAACTTAAGTCAAAAATTGTTGATGAATTTGAATGCCAATTATTGAGAAAGTTGCCAATTGATGGGGGTTTTGCCATGTTCTATTAGATAAGTATTAGTCTTGGAAAAAGGTTTTGTGCCAAAAAATCCACCACGATTTGCCGATAGTGGCGATGGATGGCTTGCAGTTAATACCAAATGACGATTGGTATCAATAAAACGCCCCTTTTTCTTAGCAAAACTACCCCAAAGAATAAAAACAGTATTTTGGGTGTGGGTGTTAATTGCATCAATGACCGCATCCGTAAAACTTTCCCAACCTTGGTTTTGGTGACTGCCAGCTTTGCTATCTTCAACGGTTAAGGTAGCATTTAATAATAGAACGCCTTGTTTTGCCCATTCCGTTAAATCGCCGTGTTTACTAATGGTAATGCCTAAATCCAAAGACAGTTCTTTTAAAATATTTTGCAATGATGGTGGTTTTGGAATAATTTTAGGTACACTAAATGACAATCCCATAGCTTGTCCTGCACCATGATAAGGGTCTTGCCCTAAAATAACCACTTTTACTTGAGACAATGGTGTTAGATTAAATGCATTAAAAATTTTGTCTTTAGGTGGATAAATAGTCTTTTGCTGCTGATATTCGTGTTGTAAAAACTCGCGTAAAGCACTCATATCCTTGCTTAATAAAGCATCGGCTAATACTGTTTTCCAATCATCTGGAATTTGAGCACGGTTTAAAATTTCTTGTTCTACTAGGGTGTAAGTTTTCATATGGTTTTATCCAATTGGTTTGGGTTTGCTTGCACAACAACCGTTTTGGTCAAAGTATCGTGCCAACCTTGTTTGGTGGAACTGTTGTTTGCCATAAAATAATTAATGGCTAACATCAATAACGCTGGCAATCCTGAAAAAAACAACATTCCTATGATATAAATGCAAATCAAGCATATTGTTCGCATAAATAACAGCGTAAAAAGATTTGGGGTTTTATAGGTGGTAGGATTGACCACTCGAATGCCCATCACCATTTTACCAAAAGATTGTCCACGTTTAAAAATCAGTAATAACTGCATACCCAATAGGACAAACAACATGGTATGACTGATGTTTAAAGTGCTAGTAGGGATTTGACTGGCAAGCTTGTTAGAATAAGCAAAAATTTCACTGGCATTTGATGATTGACCTAGTGCATTGGCATCAAATAGACTTAAAAAAGCAATCAATAAAGGCATAATCGCCAAAAGATACAGTAATGTATTGATTCCAAAAGCACAAAATCGTTGACTGATACTAGCGTATTTGACCGCGGTATCTTTGGATAACACTACGGTAATTTTTTGGGGTTGAGCAACCGGTTTACGGCCATATAGCTTGTCTACATCTGGGCGGTTTGAAGTTTGATGCGGATAGATGTCTACATTGTCTCCAAAACCACGATTGGGTGGCGAAGTGCTTTGAGTAGGGGACTGATTGGGCTGATAAAATAAACGTCCACCAGTTACCTCACCAACTGTTTGCCAATTTGACATGCCCTTATGCCAGATTAAATCATCCAGTAAAACCTCACCAGATGCTAACATGGTGTTGATTTGCTCAAGAGTATAAGGTCCAGCCTGAACGTTATTTCGTGCCAGATAAATTTTGGTGATTGTCATAATATCTGCTTGTTAAAAAATACGGTTTAGCCCATTAAGCGCCGCCACACGATAGGCTTCTGCCATGGTGGGATAGTTAAATGTGGTATTAACAAAGTATTCTAAAGTATGCCCACATTTCATTACTGCTTGCCCGATATGAATAATCTCAGAAGCGTGGTTGCCATAACAATGAATGCCTAAAATTTCCAAAGTTTCACGATGAAAAAGTATTTTTAAAACCCCAGAGCGTTCCCCAATAATTTGGGCTCGAGCTAGGTGTTTAAAAAATGCTTGACCAACTTCATAAGGTATTTTATCGGCAGTGAGTTCTTTTTCAGTTTTACCAATACTTGAAATTTCAGGAATGGTGTAAATGCCTGTGGGTACACTGGAGATAAATTCAGCATGTTTATCACCAACCATAAAACCAGCAGCATTTCTTCCTTGGTCATAGGCAGCTGATGCTAAAGAAGGCCAGCCAATCACATCACCTACTGCGTAGATATGAGGGGCGGCGGTGCGATAAGTTCGATCAACTTCCAGTTGCCCGCGACTATTGGCTTTTAAACCAACTGCTTCAAGATTTAAACCATCAGTATTACCAGAACGTCCATTGCACCATAAAATAGCTTCAGATTTGATTTTTTTACCGCTTTTTAGGTGCAAAATCACGCAGTCATCAAAAGTTTCTAGGCGGTCAATTTCTTCATTATTACGAATTCGCACTCCAAATTGGCGAAAGTCATGACTGAGTGCATCTGAGATTTCGTCATCTAAGTAACTCAAAAGCTGGTCTTTATTGTTAATTAAATCAACAACATAGCCAAGACCTGTAAAAATAGATGCGTATTCACAACCAATGACGCCCGCACCATAAATGATGATTTTACGAGCTACATAGTCCATCTGTAAAATTTTATCTGAGTCAAAAACACGTGGATGGTCAAAGTCTAAAATATCAGGGCGATAAGGGCGAGAACCAACAGCAATGATAGCCTGTTCAAAGGTAATGGAACGGTCGGTTTCAGCGTCTAAGTCGTCAATATCTAAAGTGTGTTCATCTCTAAAACTACCCCAACCCTGAATAATATCAATCCCATTTCTTTGATAAAATAGTTTATGGGTGTTTACTTGGCTTAAAATAACTCGGCGAGCTTTGCTCAATACTTTATTTAATGGCACTGAAAAACTGTCAGTAATTGAGCTAAATAGCGGGTCGCGACGAATACCAATAACATTAAATACCGATTGACGCAGGGCTTTACTAGGGATAGTGCCAACATGAGCACAGTTTCCGCCAACTTGTTCACGTGGATCAACCACCGCTACCTTTTTGCCCGATTTTGCAAGTTTCATTGCCGCCGCTTCGCCTGCAGGACCTGCACCCAGTACCACCACATCATAGTCAAAACTGTGTTTGGTCTTTTGTTTGGTAGTTTTTAGGGCAACACGTTGTCCATCTAAGGGACTAATAAGGTGGTGGATTGGGTCTTCATGAGTGGTGCTGATGGCAATTTTGGCAGAGTTTTTCGCATCACCATCTATTTTTGAAGCATTGACTTTAATGGTATCATTCTCTTTTTTGGTTTTGATAACTTCGCTGCTGATTGGATAATTGGATGAATCTTTTTGGTTTTTTGCTATTGACATAATCAATCCTAAATATTGTGAGCTTTGTTGGACAGCTAGGTTTAAACAACTAATTGATGCGTCGAGACAGTCCAGTTATTTGCAAAATACGTGTGGCAATCTCTTCAATGGACATTTCAGAAACATTTAAATTAGGAATTTTTTGGGTGGTGTAGATGGCTTGGATAGCGCGCTGTTCTTCTTGACATTGGGCAAGGCTGGCGTAACGGCTTCCCGCCTTTCTTTCTTGACGGATACGCACCAAGCGCTCAGTATCAATTGTTAGACCAAATAATTTATGGCGATAAGGTTGCAAGGCTTTGGGTAATCGATTGCTGTCTAAATCATCTTCAGTAAAAGGATAATTAGCAGCACGAATGCCAAATTGCAAAGCAAGATACAAAGAAGTGGGCGTTTTTCCTGAGCGAGAAAGTCCAATTAAAATAATATCAGCACCATCATAGTGTGTGGTACGCGCGCCATCATCATTGTCTAAGGCAAAATGCACTGCATCAATTCGGGCTTTATAATCGTCAGAGTCTACGCGTCCATGCGCCATACCAGAATGTGGATTGGGAGTGTGTCCAATTTCATCAGCAATGCGAGTGATTAACCCTTCATAAATATCCAAATTGCAGGCGGGCGCTTCATTGATGATGTTGCGAATATCATCGCTGACAATGGTGTCAAAAACTAAAGGTTTTAATTGCGTTAAACGATAAGCTTCCTCAATACGCTTGACAGCATCTCGGGCTAATTCTAGTGTATTAACATAAGGAATGATTTTTATATCAAATTGCACATCACCAAATTGACTTAAAAGTGATCGACCAAGCGTTTCTGCAGTGATTGCCGTACCATCCGAGATAAAAAAAGCACTGCGTTTTGGCGTGTTTTGATTGGGATTGGGTTGAGTGAAATTTTGATTTTCATTATAAATATACATAACAATCCTTGGTAGTAATGGCGTGATGGTGCAACAAACACAAAACAAAAGTCTTGGCAAGTATAGCATAAAATAAATTAAGTATAAATGCTAAAATATCCATCAAGTTACATTGCAGTTATTGTACAATAATGATACAATTTGCTACTTTTTATTTAATAAACCTTCGATATGTTTTCTTTTTTATCTATAGAATTTTCAATATGTTTTACAGTATTTTTTGCTGTATATTGGTTATTTTATAAAAAACCGCAAATTCAAAATTTCTTATTACTGTTATTTAGCTATTTTGTTGTTTATAAAATGGCAGGTTGGCTGGCAATTAGTATTTTAGCTGGTTTTACTGTATTTATTTTTATAATTAATCAAAAAATCTATCATACAAAATTAGCATATCAAGAATTGATTGATGAAAAAGAAATAGAACCTGAAGAAATTCATTCAGCAGGTAAGGGCTGGTTTATTGTAGGTATTTTATTATCTTTAATAAATTTAATCTTATTTAAATATTATGATTTTTTTGCTACCAATATTCGTACGATGTTAGAGTCTTATAATTTGGATAGCTCATACATTTTGGCTAATATCATCTTTCCTTTGGGTATCTCTTATTATACCTTTCAAGCAATCAGTTATTTACATACCACATATAAAAATACAGATAACCCAAAAAGCTTGACATTTTTACAGACGTGCGTTTATTTTTCATCTTTTATGACCATTAGTGCAGGACCAATTGCGCGCATTGACAATACCAAAGGATTAAATGATGTACAGGGCAATCCATGTGGTATGTATGAACAGATTACAGCCCAATCGCCAAGAAAACCTTTACTGCCAATTTTAGCTTTTTCATTGTTAATTTTAGCATTATTAAAAAAATGGTGGCTGGCTTCTTATCTGGCAGACACCTGGGTAAATCCTGTATTTGCAAATCCTGAGGGATTTCATAGTTTAGAGATTTTAATAGCAATTTATGGTTATACTTTGCAGTTATTTTTGGATTTTTCAGGCTATAGTGAAATGATGGTGGCATTTGCTTTATTATTGGGGTTTAAAATCCCCATGAATTTTAATCAGCCATTATTAGCGCATAATATTCGAGAATTTTGGGATAGGTGGCACATTAGTTTATCAACTTGGATTCGAGATTACATTTATATTCCTTTGGGTGGCAGTAGAAAAGGGCTTAACAGAACACAAATTAATCTAATCATTGCTATGGGATTGTCAGGTATTTGGCATGGTTCAACTATTAATTTTTTACTATGGGGACTTCTGCATGGTGTAGCGATTAGTTTATTAAATATTGGTGATAAAATATGTCAAATCCTATCTGGTCAAAAAAAGCAAAGAAATTTTTTAGCAAATAGTGGGGTTTTTGGAAAAATCATCAGTGTTATTATCACTGTTCATTTTGTTGCCTTTGCTTTTGTGTTTTTTAGAGCAACAACGTTTGATGAATCCAGATTGATTTTTGAATCTTTAGTTAATAATTACATCAATGTTGCTTGGGTAAACAATCCTTTATATTTGTTATTTATATTATTAATTGCTTGGATGATTTACCCCTTTTCCAAATCAATTATGAAAAGTATTTATCATATCATGATAAGAATTCCTAGTATTATTTCCTATGTTTTACTGTTTATTTTATTTATGATAATTGTGGTTTTTGCGCCTTCTGGTATTCCTGGGTTTATTTATGCAAACTTTTAATTCATGGCTGGAATTGATAAATGAATACGTTACATGATGATTTTGATGATGATTACAATGATGAAGATACAAGTTTTTATCATGTAATTTTAATTTTATTTTTCCTGATGGGTGCATTAGTTTTGTCATTTTGGATTATGCAAAACTCCATTAATTCTTATTATAGCCAAACCTATCATAAAAATAGCCCGCTGGAAAATATTGATCATCCGATTTGGCTTGCTGGAGCAGAAATTGGAAAAACTTTTTACGATGCCCGTGATAATTTAGCAGATAATATTCAGACTTATAATCAAAATGTAATTGATGATTTTAATGAAAATTATGCCTATACGCCAGAATATAAAGTATTTTTGGAAAAAAAGCAGCAAGAAGAGGCAATAAAGAAACAAGCAGAAGAAGCATTAAAAAATCAACAAATGCTATCTAGTCAAAAACAAGAACAATTGCAAACCTTATTAACTGTAGATAAATCTAAAAAAGTATTGTTTGCTGGTGATTCTATGATGCAGGGCATCGCGCCATATATGCAAAAATCTTTGCAAAATCAACAAATTCAATCTATTAATTTAAGTAAACAAAGTACTGGTTTGGCATACCCTAAATTTTTTGATTGGCCAGCAACCATTAAAAAAACGTTAATGGAGCATTCAGATATTCAAGTTTTGATGGTTATGCTTGGGCCTAATGACCCATGGGACATGCCAAAAGCAAGTGGTGGTGCTTATTTAAAATTTAATAGTCCAGAATGGAATCAAGAATATCAGTCACGAATTGCCCAAATTATTAATTTTGCAGAAGAAAAAAAGGTGGGTGTGATTTGGATTACTCCGCCAAATATGAAAAAATCATCACTAAATGAACAAATGATTCGCCTGATTTCAGTTATGAACGAAGAGTTAAACCGTCATAATGTGAAAGTGATTGATTCTAGACCAATCATGGGCAGTGATTTGGATGTTTATAGTGATTATTTGTTACAAAATGATAAAAAAATTAAAACACGCAGTAGTGATGGTATTCATTTTTCACCACAAGGGCAACAAATTCTTGCTAATGAAGTGTTATCATATTTAACTATAAAATAATTTTTTGATAATAAATGATGAGTTGTGTTATGTTAAGTTATATTGTCTTTGATAAACTGGTTAAAAAATCACTGTTTTTTTTATCGGCATTAACTTTGGGTGTGCAAGCTGCTAGCGCTGGATATTTGGTTAATTTTGGTGACCCTAAGGCGGCAAGTTTTCAAGAAGCCATCAGTAAACAAAATGTACATATTGTGCAGTTTGGTGACTCACATACCGCAGGCGATACTATGACTGAAGCGTTAAGAGAGCGTTTGCAAAGTGTGCTTGGTAAAGGCGGTATGGGCTGGGCAATGCCAATGTATTTTAGTGGTCAAAGAATGGCAAGATTTGGCTATGATAACAAAAACTTTTCTCCAGTTTCTAGCCGTACGGTTCAAAGTGGTGATTATACCGCAGGTGGGCTGATTGCCAGACCTAATGGTTTAGGAGCAACGTTGACGCTTAAAGCCAAACAAGCCGAACCCATGCAAAAAATGTTGGTCAGTATTAAACAAGCACCCAGTGATGGTAAGTTTACTGTAACGGACGCATCAGGACGTATGATTAATATAGAAGTACCTCATAAAAACAATACTTGGCAGCTGGTATCTTTTGATGCAAAATTGCCCATTACCATCTACAATGATGGCGCACGAAATACGGATATTGGCGGTTGGTGGGCGCTGAGCGCTACAGGTAGCGGCGCAACGGTTTCAGCAATTGGAATCAATGGAGCAGAGCTTTCCCATTGGAGTCGTTGGAATAAAAACGCTTGGCAAAGTGAATTGGGTAAAATATCACCAAATTTAGTGGTGCTCGCTTACGGGACAAATGAAGCGTATAATAATGTTTCAGCCGAGACCGTTCGTTCGGTTTTAACTCAAAAAATTCGTGAAGTCCGCCAAGCGACACCGCGTTCAGCAATTTTGGTATTAGGCGCACCAGAATCGTTGAGAAACACAAGTGGCGGCTGTGGCACGCGTCCCAATAATTTAACTGCGATTCAATATGCACAAAGAGAAGTTGCTCAAAATGAACGCACACTGTATTGGGACTGGCAGGGTGCAATGGGTGGCAACTGTTCAATGAAATCATGGATTAATAGTGGTAGAGCATCTAAAGACGGGGTGCATTTTAGTGCGGTAGGCTACACAGCGCTAGGTCAGATTTTGGCGGATGATTTGCTAAGTTTTGGACGTTTGGGTGGACAGCCTTATGTGCCAACAACTCCAACAGTGAGCCATGGCGGACAAATTAAACCAGACCCAATCCCAATTAATATACCAAAAAATCACGGCTCAGGATTTATTAGTCAGCCAAATGGTAATGGTAGAATTTTTATTCGTGAATAAATCATCTAAATTCTATAACAATTATTTAGGTAATCCAATGGCTTGGATTGCCTATTTTTTTGATATATCGAATAAATTTAAGTTGTATCATGGTTGATTTTATTAGTATTTAATCAAGAATGAATCAAATATTTTATGATTTTAAAGATAAAAGCGTCGTGTAATAAATTAATTTTTCTTTCAATATTATTTTTTGATTGTCTTAAAATTAATGCTTAGCGGTATTTAGATAAAGTAAGTATTTTTTTTAAAAATATAGCCATTTTTATATAAAATAAAATTGAGAAGTCTTAAAATTATCGTTATAATCTTGACGACTAGTTTTTAATGATAATATTTTTTAATTGGGGCAGTGTATGACCACTCAAGTAATTGCTTTTAACCAACTTGGCAGACATGATGTAGAAATTGTTGGCGGTAAAAACGCATCTTTAGGGGAGATGATTAGCCATCTGCAGCCTTTAGGTGTCAATGTTCCTAACGGTTTTGCAACAACTGCTGACGCATTTAATTGTTTTTTAAATGAAACTGGACTTTTGGATAAAATTAATGCCGAGCTTCATACATTGGATGTTGATGATGTAGAAGCGCTGGCTGCTACAGGTAAAAAAATTCGTGGATGGGTCATTGAACAAACGCTTCCTAAGTCTTTAGAAGATGAAATTCGTCAGTCTTATCAAGAGCTTACAGGTGGTGAAGATGTGGCAGTTGCGGTGCGTTCATCGGCGACAGCTGAAGATTTGCCGGATGCGTCTTTTGCAGGTCAACAAGAAACTTTTTTAAATATTCGCGGTATTGACAACGTACTTGTCGCCATCAAGGAAGTATTTGCTAGCCTTTATAATGACCGTGCAATTGCGTATCGGGTGCATAAAGGTTTTGAGCATCAAGGCGTGGCGTTGTCAGCAGGTGTTCAGCGTATGGTTCGCTCTGAAACTGGAACATCAGGGGTGATGTTTAGCATTGATACCGAAAGTGGTTTTGATGAAGTGGTTTTTGTTACAGCAAGTTATGGTTTGGGTGAAATGGTGGTTCAAGGAGCTGTAAACCCTGATGAGTTTTATGTTTCAAAAATTTTATTGGACCAAAATCGTCCCGCAGTGATTCGTCGCAACCTAGGTTCTAAAGAGCGTAAAATGGTTTATGGTGATGAAGGCAGTACCGCTAAATCCACCAAAATTGTTGAGGTAGAAAAAGCAGACCGCAGTCAATTTGCATTAAGCGATGATGAATTGTGTGTTCTTGCTAAACAAGCCATGATTATTGAAAAGCACTATGGCTGCCCAATGGATGTGGAATGGGCAAAAGATGGCGATTCGGGTGAAATTTTTATTGTTCAAGCTCGACCTGAAACAGTAAAATCTCGCCAAGACAAAGGCAAAATGGAACGCTATTTAATTAATTCTAAGGGTGCAAAAGTATTAACTGAAGGGCGTTCCATTGGTCAGCGCGTTGGCAGTGGCAAAGTTCGCATCGTGCATAATTTAGCCGAAATGAGCAAAGTGGAAGATGGCGATATTTTGGTATCAGATATGACCGACCCAGATTGGGAACCTGTAATGAAACGCGCCAGTGCTATTATTACCAATCGCGGTGGACGAACTTGTCATGCGGCAATCATTGCTCGTGAGCTTGGCGTGCCTGCAATTGTTGGTTGTGGTAATGCAACAGAGACTTTAACTGAAGGGCAAGAAGTAACAGCCTCTTGTGCTGAAGGTGATACAGGGTTTGTGTATGAAGGGCTGATAGATTTTGAAATGCAGTCTAATACCATTGATGCTATGCCAGAACTAGCCTTTAAGGTTATGATGAACGTAGGCAATCCCGACAGAGCGTTTGATTTTGCACAGATTCCTAATGAAGGCGTTGGTCTTGCTCGACTTGAGTTTATTATTAACCGTATGATTGGCGTGCATCCAAAAGCCTTGTTAAATATGGACAGCCTACCCCAAGAAGTGGTTTTAGCAATCAATGAACGCATTGCTGGCTACCCATCACCTGTAGATTTTTACATCAATAAATTAATTGAAGGCATTGCAACACTGGGTGTGGCATTTCGTGATAAACCTGTAATTGTGCGTATGAGTGATTTTAAATCCAATGAATATGCTAATTTAATTGGTGGTAAATTGTATGAACCATCAGAAGAAAACCCTATGTTGGGTTTTCGTGGAGCCAGCCGCTACGTGTCAGAAAATTTTGCTGACTGTTTTGAGCTTGAATGTCGCGCTTTAAAATACGTACGCGATGAAATGGGTTTAACCAATATCAAAATTATGATTCCATTTGTGCGTACCACCAAAGGTGCTAAAGCAGTCATTGAACTTTTGGAAAAACACGGACTAAAACGTGGTGAAAATGGATTGGAAATCATCATGATGTGTGAGTTGCCAACTAACGCCTTACTTGCCGATGAATTTTTAGAATATTTTGATGGTTTTTCCATTGGTTCAAACGACCTAACCCAACTAACTTTAGGACTTGACCGTGATAGCGGTATTGTGTCGCATCTGTTTGATGAACGTGATTTAGCGGTGAAAAAACTATTATCCATGGCGATTGAAGCGTGTAAAAAACAAGGCAAGTACGTTGGTATCTGCGGTCAAGGACCTTCTGACCATCCAGATTTAGCAAAATGGTTAATGGAGCAAGGCATCAGTTCAGTATCATTAAACCCTGATACAGTGCTTGATACTTGGTTGTTTTTAGCTAAATAGTTGGTTCTTTTAATCAGCCTACCAAGGAGAAACGTATGAAAAAGGCGGCTTTGATTTGTTTTTTGGCAATGTGTGGTTCTAATGCTTTTGCTGATTTTCAATCGCCTGATGGTAATGTCATCTGTGGTGATATTGGTGGTATGTTAATGTGCCATTTGCATAAACAAGACAATAAAAAACCCGCTCTTCCCAAACCGAAAGACTGTGATGGTGATTGGGGTGATATGTTTTCTTTGGAGGCTCGTGGTAAGGCAAAAATAGAATGTAGTTTTGACTATCCTTTTCAGACACAAGGTGTAAAAACCTTGTCTTATGGTAGCTCAATAAAAGGCAGTGGATGGCAGTGCATGAGTGAAAAAACAGGCATGACATGTAAAAACAGCCAAGGCCATGGGTTTACACTAAATCGCAAAAAACAAACTCTATTTTGATTCATCATACATCAAAAAGACAGCTGTAATTAGCTGTCTTTTTTGTTGGCCTATTTTATAATAGGTGTTTTAATTGATAAAGAGACAATATGAAAAGTCATCATTTTAAGCGCTTATTTAATCCATACGCTTTACATGCTCCAAGGGGATTTGTGCCAATTGATAACACACCCATATATTTAGAAATTGGTGCAGGCAAAGGCAAACATGCGCTGTTATTTGCCAATCAAAATCCGCAGCAAACTTTATACGCTATTGAACGAACGGCAGAAAAATTCCATGCTTTTGATAAACTTGCCAAACAAGCCAAATACAATAATCTTATTCCCATTCATGCTGATGCAATTTCATGGGTGGTTTATGGTGTTTTTCCTCAACAAATTAAACAATGTTTTATTTTATACCCCAATCCAGAACCACATAATAAAAATCAGCGTTTTTTAAATATGCCATTTTTTGAATTTTTATTATCACGTTTAACAGATAATGGGCAAATTATTTTGGCAAGCAATATAACTGAATATATCAATGAAGCAGAACAATTATTAAAAGAAACATGGTGTTTGAATTATCAAAAAATAAATATTCCAAAAGACTCTAAAAGAACGCATTTTGAAATAAAATATTTGCAAAGAGGTGAGATGTGTCAAGAATTAATCATCACTAAACCTACGCATTACCAAACTCGTTTTGATAAGATATTGCCACTTGGACTAAATAATGAATAATTCTCAAAATACAAAACAAAATTTCACTCAAAAAACCGTTGCAATTATTGGGGCAGGTGCAGGCGGTTTGATGGCGGCAGATTTTTTGGCTGAGTATAATGTCAATGTGGAAGTTTATGAGCAAATGTCAAGCGCAGGGCGAAAGATTTTATGGGCAGGCAAAACAGGTTTAAACATTACCCATAGTGAACCAATGACCGAGTTTGTCCGTCGTTATACACCAAAAGATTGGCTAACGCCTTTTTTGTGTAAGTATTCTAATCAGTGGCTAATACGTTGGTTTGACAAGCTTGGGATTCAAACTTATGTTGGTTCGTCGGGTCGTGTATTTCCCGTTGAGATGAAAGCATCTAAATTTTTACGAGCATGGCTTTTACGTTTGCTAAAACATAATGTAAACTTTTTTTATCGTCATTCTTGCATTGAAATTGATAAAAATACATTAAGATTTTTAATAAAACAAAATAACCAAGAAAGTATTTTTATGAATAAAAAATTTGATGCGATTATTTTAGCTTGTGGTGGTGTTTCTTACCCCCAGTTGGGCAGTAACGGTATTTGGCAACATTGGTTTGATAAAAAACAAATCAGTCCTTTGTATGCAAGTAATGTAGGCATTACAAAGACATGGTCAGATTATATGAAAATATATTTTGGAAAACCATTAAAACGTGTTGATATTTGGCTGCAAACAGAAGCTAAAAATGCCAAAAAGAAACATGGTGATATTATTATCAGCCATTATGGTATGGAAAGTGGATTGATTTATTATTATAATCAGAAAATGAGAACACAGTTCAATAAAAATCATAAAATAACCATTTATCTGGATTTATTGCCCAATAAACACATTAATGAGATTAAAAAAATATTGTGCAATCAAACAAAACAATCTTTAAATACTAAACTATGTAAAACTGGTTTGGATGATGTTAAAATCGCTGTGTTAAGGGAATGTACATCAAAAAATGATTGGCAAGATGGTGATAAAATGGCGAAATTTATTAAAGAATTACCAATCGATTTTGATGGCTTTCGCCCAATTGCCGAAGCCATTAGCACTGGTGGTGGTGTTAAAAAAGACAGCTTAACCCATAATCTGCAATTAGTATCCAATCCATCTATTTTTTGTGCTGGAGAGATGCTCGATTTTGATGCGCCAACTGGTGGCTATTTACTAACTGCGTGTTTTGCTACAGGTCGAATCGCTGCAGAGGGCGTGGTAAGATATCTACAATTAACTAAATCAGCGTAAAAAACAACCATTTTGTAAAAAATAACCTACTTGTTTGGCCACTTTTTTATTGGTTAAAAAACCTGAATGTGTTACAGGCATCACCAAGTAATCGCTTGTAGTTGGTAAGACGCTTTCAGATAAAAAAACCGTACCATCATGGTCGTTTTTTATACCGTGTTTGTACTGATGGTATAATAAGAATGGTAAACCCAACCCATAAGGTTTGTTGCCAGCAATTACGCCAATATCAACCCCTTCAGGTAAGGGTAAGCAATGACCATCAAGCGCTCCTTCGTAGGATTTTCCAATAAGCCAAGGCATCAGACGTTTGGTGTAGTCAGCACATAAACTACCTTGGTGCGGCGTGCCTAACGTAACCGCTCGCCCTATTTGCCATTTGGGGTAACGAGCGATAAAATCACGCAGCACCAAGCCACCCAAACTGTGGGCAACAAAATTTAAGGGTGCATTTGGATTATGATGGATATTTAACCAATCATTTAAACCTTCAGAATGGGTAGCGATACCGTCTTTTAGACAATGATATCCATGGCAATGTACAGTGAAACCATCTTTTTTTAGACGATACGCCAAAGGATACATGGCGTAACGATTTTGGTGTAATCCATGGATTAAAATGGTGGGTGTGGTTGTCATAGAAAAACCCATCAAGGGCGGGTAAATTTAGTTTTTACCGCGATAAGTAATGCGACCTTTGCTCAAATCATAAGGGGTCATTTCAACTTTGACTTTATCGCCTGTCAAAATGCGAATGTAGTGTTTGCGCATTTTACCTGAAATATGAGCAATAATTTCATGCCCATTATCGAGGCGAACTTTAAAAAGGGTGTTGGGTAGCGTGTCAATAACTTCACCTTCAAATTCAATGATATCGTCTTTTTTTGCCATAAGTGTCAAAATGAGAAATTAAAAATGCGTATTCTACCTTAAAATCACAAAAAAAGCTATGTAAATAAATAGGGTATTTGGATTTTATTTCGGTAGGTTTAGCCAAGTTGGTGTGAGTGGTAAATCAGGCAACATTTTTTGAAAGTTGTCAGGATAATAAGCATTAATAAAATAAAGACCATCAGCCGATGCTGTTGGCGGTGCTAGACTACGGTTTTTAATTTGGATGAGTGTTTTTAATTCATCTAAGGTCATTTGTCCTGTACCCACTGCAAATAAAGCTCCCATGATGTTTCTAACCATGTGATGTAAAAACCCATCAGCCTGAACATCTAACACCAAAAACGCACCATGACAAAATAAATCAATCTTTGACAAGGTGCGAACAGGCTGATTTGATTGACAAGCCGCCGCCCGAAAGCTGCTAAAATCGTGCGTACCTAGCAGCAGTTGACAGGCTTTTTGCATGTTTGGAACATTTAATGGCTCGTAAAAATGGGTAACTTGATGACGCAAAATAGCAGGGCGATAAGGTTGATTTAAGGTGATATAACGATAGCGTCGAGCAATAGCAGAAAACCGCGCATGAAAATCAGACGGCATTGGTATTAGCCAACGAATTGCAATGTCATCAGGAAGTAGACTATTAGCACCGCGAATCCAGTTATAAGCTGAGCGATTGGTGGTACTAACAAAATGAGCAATCATGTTGCTGGCATGAACTCCTGCATCGGTTCTGCCTGCAGCAATCACCTCAATAGAGTGATTGGCAATTTTGGATAGAGCGGTTTCTAGTTTTTCTTGAATGCTAATAACTTCTTCTTGGCGCTGCCAGCCGCGATAAGCTGTGCCAATAAATTCAATCCCAATGGCGTAAGTTTGCTTAAATTGAGGGTGATTCATAACCATTCCATGCAGATGCGTTCAGATTGCCACTGACAATCAGCCATAGCAGTTTTCCATAAATACCTGCCACACCAAGTTCGCCACCACTTAAAACACCGTGTTGGTATTGCCAAGAGCCTGCCTGATAAGTTGTGCTTACTCCGCCAAGCATGCACATACTCGTGCAAATAACAGGAATTTGACGTTGATATAAATTTTCTAATTGAGCAATCAATTTGTCAGTTTTTGTAATATTGCCAGCTCCAAAGGCAATTAAAATAACAGCATCAACATTATGCTCAATAGTGCTTAATTCGTGAATCAAGTGATTGGGGTTGTTTGGTAATAAATAAATAGCACGAATGTTGATGGCGTCTATTTTTTCGGGATTAGTCAAAATGGCATGATGAGTTGGTGGGTATGAATAAACTTTTGGCGTAGTGGATTGCTGGATTGGTGTGCCAACAAACGCATTGTTATCATGACTGTGCAATTTTTGGGTGTTATTTGCCCAAAATGTTTGCCCAAAAAAATGCACCATCACACCCACATTGGTAAGGTTTGCAATGGAGTTTGATAAATTTTTCCATGCATCACTATCGTCATTGATAACATAAGGCAAGGCATCGCTGATAAGTAGTGGCTGCATGGCTCCTGTAATGATCAGGCTTAAATCAGGTAAATCTACCAATGCGTTCGCTAAAAACGCGGATACAAAACTCAAGCTATCAGTCCCAGTTAATAATACGCAGCGTCTAAGACCCTTTTGATAAGCATTTTTGATAAGCTGATAAAAGTGCACAAAATCACTAGGCGTTAAAGCGCTACTATCTTTGACAATATCATTGTCTAACACCATGACTTTATTAGTGATTTTTTTATTAATGAGTTCTTGTAAAATCGGTAAAAATACAGGTGATGGCAAAGGTTTTAAGGGTGTGCCATGGCTACCAAAGGTGCCACCTGCGTAAATTAAATAAACAAGATTGGAATCCAAAATCATCAAGCAGCCAATTTTTAGATAAAATTGGCTGCCATTATAACATCAATCACCCTAACATCAAATGATTTAGTGTGTCTGTAAGTTGTTAGGTCAAATTAATGATTAAACCTTCGGCACTGGTTTTTTGTGCCAAATTGCCACCATTGATTACTTCGGTTAATAGGCGTTTTGCGCTGTCATATTCGCCAAATTGTAAATATTGTTTGGCAAGTTGCAATGTGATTTCCACACCATCAGTAATATTGTCTAAACCACCAATGTTATCGGCAGTTTCTGCGCCAAAAGGTGCAAGAGTTGACTCTTCTGGTTGCTTTTCAACCTCTTTTTCTGTTATGGTTTCACTAACAGTAATTTTGTCTTCTTCAGCAGTTTTGACGATTTCAACCGGAACTTCAATGATGGGCGTTTCTGATTGAACGGCAGCCAGTGCATCAGTTTCTGGTGTGATGCTAATTTCAATAGGAATTTCCAACGATTTATCGGCTGTAACGCTGTCAAAAGAAAGACTATTAAAACTAAATTCATCATTAGGTTTGGAAGCTAACTTGTCATCATTAAACAATAAATCATTAGCAGTGTCGTCAGTGTTATGGTTGATTTCTTTAGCAACGGGTTCAACGTTTAAAGGTTCAACGTTTAAAGGTTCAACGTTTAAAGGTTCAACGTTTAAAGGTTCAACGGTGGTTGTTTGTGTTTGTTGTAATGCGCTGTCATTGGCAAAGTCAATGTTATCTAAATTTTCATCAATTTGAGTTTCTACACGTACTGGTGTAACCTCAATAATAGGCATTTCAAAATTGATACTAGCGTCTTCTTTAACTGCATTTTGGTTATTTGCAGTGAATGAATTGTCCGCTTTTATGGTCGATGTTTGAAGATTTTTTTCATCAAAATCAAAATCAATGCTTAAATCATTAAATGTATTTTGGGGCTTATCACTATGATGGGTTTTAGAAGTATCTTCTTGATTTTGAACTAAGTCTTTAGTTTTTACATCTGTTTCTGCAATATCCAGTTTGGGCTTGTCAAAATCCAAGGCAAACGTAAAATCAAAACCTTCTTCAGAATCATTTTTGTTGTCGTCAGATTTGATTTGAGGTTTTTGAGTTTCTAACTCTTTTATTGGAACCGATGTCTGATGGCTGGTAGTCTCTGTCGTCGCCTCTGTTGTTTCTAAACTCAGTCCGCTAAAATCAAATGTTGTTTGTCCTTTTTTAAGTTCAATCTCTGCCTTGATTTTTGAATCAGAAGATAATGACAATGAGTCAAACTCTGTTAATGTATCACTGGATTTAGCAATTTTTGCTGGTTTATCTGTTTCTAAATCAAGATTTAAATCATTAAAATCAAATTCTGCTTCAAGGGAATTTTCCAGAGTAGGTTGTTTTGGCGTTGTTGTGGTTAAACCCAGATTTGGTGTATCAAAAGTAGGTTTATTTGATTCTACAGAAAACTCATTTTTAGATGTCGTATTGTCTAATGACAATAAATCAATATCATCTTTGGTGGAAGCAGCAGGTTTTTGGGTTTTGGGTGTTGGTGATTGGGTATTATCAAATGACAAATCCAAATCCAAAAGCATCTCAGGTTCATTATTTTTAGATGTTGACGTTTGAACGGATTGTGTAGGTTGAGATGGTTGTTCATCAAAATCTAATGAAAAATCCAAAATGGGTTCTTCATTGGTAATAGCGGAGCTTTTTGAGGGCGTTGTAGGTTTTTGGATGGGTTTTTCTTCAGTGACAAATTCCAGTGTCTCAATATCTATTTTATCTTGTTTGATAGTTTGTGCTCGATTGACTTCTGGTTTTGCCACAGTCTGAGTTTGCAAACTGACCATCTCTTCATCAATTAAAGATTTGCAAAAATCCGCCTCTTGAATGGTTTTTTGGTCAGCAATTTGATGGATTTTTTGGTGTAACTGATTAAAAGCTCCATATTGTTTGGTCACACCATAAACTTGCAATAATTTCAGCATTGCTGCCATATGACGTGGATTAGTCATTAAAATCCGTTTTAGCTCGCTAACAGCAGATGTATAATCTTGATTATGTAAGTAAACATCCACACTTGACAACGGGTCTGGTTGTTCAGGAAGAGTATCTATGGCAGGCTCGGCGCGCTTTACTTTAAGTGATTTGTTGGCGTCTGCTAGTCTGGGCTGAGTGTGTCTACGTGATTGTAAGTGCTGTACAATAAACCATCCACCCACAGCAATCAAAATGATAGCGATTAATATAAGTATAATTTTCATAAAATCTCCAATAAGCAAAAACGCCAAATAAGCAAGCTGCTAAGGGTGAATTGTACCACACCTTAACTGCTTGCTAAAACCACGCCCGTATTTATTTTGTATTTTTTAGTGTTTTTAAACGAGCTTCTAGTTCGGCTAATTTTTGGTTTTGCAGTTGCAATTTTTGGGCAGCAACAGACAATTCTTGATTTAAGCCATTAACACGCTTGGCGCTTGCTGCTGTTTTTTGGCGAGTATTTTGCAAAGTACCAACCAAATTACCAGTTCCGCCAGCGCTGGCATTTTGTGTTGCAACAGTGTTTGTACCAGTGGCTTTACCTTGTTGAGTTGGTGTTACCAAAGTAACCTGGGCTTTTGGCAGAGCTTTTCTTGCAGGTTTATGAACATTTTTGCGATGATGAACTTCTGCTTTAATGGCTTTACCTGTCTTGTGATGAACCTCACTCTTTTTGCCTTTTTGAGTGCTGCGAGCGGTTGTTTGTTTTTCAACATGACGTTTGGTATTGATTGCTTCTTGAATTGCCTTTTGCGATGGAATGGTTTTGTAATCAGGCAGTTGTAGGTTTGCATTGGCTTTTAGGTGGCTCATTTTGCCGCCTTGGAATGCATCTGGATTTACCGCATGAATGGCTTTCATCACGTCGCCAACTTTTAAGTTGTTTGCCTTGGCGATTTGATTGGCAATACTCCAAAGATTGTCACCACTTTGTACTTTATAACTGCCTGTACCAGCCTGTGGGGTTTGACCGTCGTCAAAATCATCAGTTTCGCCTACTTCTTTAAGTTGATGTGCTTGCTCTTTTAAAGTTCTAGCTTGAACATTGGTGTTTTCAACTTTGGTTTTGTTGGAGAATTTTTTACCTACAGTTGGCGGTGTTGGTGTTTGAGCGGTATCAATCGCATCAGAAGTGTCGTATACGCCTGCAATTGGCAGGTTTTGATAAGGGTCAGATGCTAAAATTTGACCGTTGGTTTCAGGTAGTGTAAACGAACTTCCAGAAGGTAGTGGCATCAATAAGGTCTGTGGCTCAATCACTTGTTCGCCGTTGTTGTTTAAATTTAAAACAACATCGGCAAAAGGTGTAGCAATTGGGCTTTTAGAACTGAGGATAATTTGACCTGAGGTTGCTGACGTTGGAGTAAAATGTACAGAAATTTTAGCGTCTGCACTTAAACCAAGTTGCTGATAAATATCAGCAGTAGCAACAGATGCGTTGAAATTTTTAGCATCAATATCAGTAACTTCAATGGTCGCAGACAAAGGCTCATTTTGCGATGATGTGACATTTGCTTGACCTAAAGTTACTGCATGAGCAGCAAGACTGGACGTACCAAGCAAAGAAACAAGTACTGCTTGATGAATTAGAGTGGTACGATGAGGTTTGTGCCAAGACATAATTATCCTTTATGGGGTTAAAAGTTAATATTTTTCCGAATATACACCGGCTTACTTCTATTTTATAACAAAATACACAATCAATTACCAATGGCTTGGGATGATAGGCAACTTTACTAGGTTAAGCTGCATCAATTAAGCTGACTTTTTAATTGAACTATATCTTAAAAAACCAGCAATGATTGGGTAAGGTAATACTGAGTTTTATGCAATCATCATGCCATAAAATTTTCTGTTGTACAAGTGATAAATGAATGATTTTATTATAAATAAAAAACCCGCCAAGTTTAGCAGGTTTTTTGGTCTGCAAAAATAATTAAATTCTGCCTTGAATGATAGCCAGCATACGACGTAGCGGTTCAGCTGCCCCCCAAAGCAATTGGTCGCCAACAGTAAATGCGGTTAAATATTCACCACCCATATTCATCTTGCGAAGCCGACCAACGGCAACATTTAGGGTGCCAGTAACCGCAACGGGTGTTAAGCGTTTCATGCTTTGAGCTTTGTCATTTGGTACAACGTCCAACCAAGGATTTTTACTGTCAATTAATGCTTGTTCAATTTGCTGTAAAGGAATGTCTTGTTTTAATTTAATGGTGAGCGCCTGACTGTGACAACGCATGGCGCCAATACGGACACAAATACCGTCAATATTTACAAGGTTATCGTCTGTTTTACCCAAGATTTTATTAGTTTCTGCTTGTCCTTTCCATTCTTCGCGAGATTGACCATTTTCAAGCTGACTGTCAATGTAGGGAATTAAACTACCAGCCAAAGGCGCACCAAAATACTGTGTTGGAAACGCATCTGAACGTTGAGTTTGAGCGATGATTTTGTCAATCTCTAAAATTGCCGAAGCAGGGTCGGCAAGATTTTCGGCGACGCTTTGATGTAAAGCGCCCATGCCAGAGATTAGCTCACGCATATTATTGGCACCAGCACCACTTGCCGCTTGATAGGTCATGGCAGATACCCATTCTACCCAGTCGCGACGAAACAGCTCACCAATTGCCATGAGCATTAAACTGACTGTACAGTTGCCACCAATAAAGTCTTTTTTACCGTTTTTTAGAGCGTTATCAATCACATCACGATTAACCGGGTCTAAGATAATGATGGCTTCATCGTCCATACGCAGCGAACTTGCTGCATCAATCCAATAGCCATTCCAGCCTTGCGCACGCAGTTTTGGATGGATTTCTTTGGTGTAATCCCCGCCTTGACAGCTAATAATGGCATCGCATTGGCTTAGGGCTTGAATGTCATAAGCATCCTGCAAGGTGCCAGCATCAACACCAAAATTGGGCGCTTTGCCACCTGCATTGCTGGTAGAAAAAAACATGGGAGTAAAATGAGTAAAATCATTTTCTTCCACCATGCGGTTCATTAAAACTGAACCAACCATACCACGCCAACCAACTAAGCCAACAAGCATTTTATCTGCCATATTACACTCTCTTATAAGCCAAAAAAAGAAAACAACAACCAAACAGTCAATTTACTCTAAGACTGATAACTATGCACTGTTATCTTCAAAAAATCAAGTATTTTTACCAATTTTCAAAAATTTGTTGAATTTTACAAGATAATTTGTCAGATAAATCGGACAAGCTTTGATGTTTTTGACGACTATTTTAGATGATGAAGTTTTATATAATAGTCATACTCTACTATAAAGTAATAACGGACTGTTTGTTTTTTTACACCCAAACCCAATTTTCATGAACTAAAATTGGGTTTTATTTAACGTTTTTTTATCAATGCTGATGAACTTCAGCAACACCGCGAGCAACCAGCGCTTCATGCCATGCTCCCAGATGCTGACCATCTCCAAAAAATTCTACCACCAATCCATGTTTTCCGCCTTGCACCAGCGTATCAAATTTGCGTAAAACACCTCTATCGGGCAATGTATGCGTATCAATGCCTAGATAAATTTGAGCATTTAGTGTATTAGCAAGTATAACAGCTTGACGAATATCATCTTTACTGTCAATTACCCCAACATCTTTGGCGTCTGTACCTGCTCCAGCTTGATACCATTTTTGGTGTATCGCAGGTCGCTCAAGTGTTGCAACCAATTTGGTTTTGGTATCAATAACAGCTTTAGCAGGATTTGGACGAGAGGGTATGTAATCATCTTTATCAATAATGGTTTGACTGTATTGACGTAGTAAATTTTCGTAATAAAATAAGTTTTTATCAATCCGAAAACTGCCCTTAGCCTTGACAGCGCAGTACAAGTAAGCAATATATCTTGGTAGTATCCCATACAGCACTACACTTGCCATCATTAAAATAGCCAAACTAGCAGGCGTGGCTTGATTGTTTAATAACTCAGCCGTTGTTGGTACATTTAGACCTAAAAAGCTAGGAATAATGGATAAAAGTGACAGTGCTTCTGCAAAATGCTCATTGCTTAATAGGGTGGATTCCCAAATAAAAGCGTAACTTTTAAACAAAAACAAACCCAACAGCGCCAATAAATTACCAAACAATCCAGACAACCACACCTGGTGAATCAGTTTGCCAATTTGCCATTTACCACCGTCTTTTTGAAAAAATTCTTCTTGATAAATATCAAAAGCAGTTTTATCCAGTGGTTTTTGGGGGCGTAATTTATCAAAAATAAAAGACAGCCAAGAATAACTTTTGGGTTTTTTAAGCCTAAGTACCCACCAAAAAAGCGTTAGGGTGTGCAAACCTAAAATGCTTAAAAATACGTAAAAGAAACTGACAATTTGTGTGCCTAAAAGCCCAAAAACTGCAAGATATCCCAATAAAAAATAAGCAATGTAATAACCACGTCGGGCAATTTTCATTAAAAATTCATTTCGATTTAACGCATTTTTTAAATGACCATCTGAATCAATCAGCTCAGCTCGTTTTACACAGCGTTCAAAGGCACTACCATCTAGATTTTTGGCGATTTTGGTGGCATCTTTTGGGCTTGTAGCAAAGATGTAATTTTGATTTTCTAGGCGGCGCACCATATCTAATTGTTTATGAATGAGATTGGTGCGTTGGGTGGATTTGAGCTTTTGCATAACGATAACTTTTTATACAAGATTGGTGATATTGGATAAATAACAACTTACAATTAAGCTGATTGCAGCTGAGTTAATTTCAATGTGGCTTCATCAAGCTTTTGGCGAATTTGTGGGTTTTCACTTGTAGCTAGTTGTTTGGTAAATTTTTTGATTTGATTGCGTAATTTTGCCATTTCAATGGTGTTTTTAGCTGTTTTTTCATCAATGATTTGTGTGGTTTGCCCATTTTGATTGATGGCGTTACTTAAGCTGCTTTCTACAGTGCTAACGACAGGTTTTGCGCCATCAGTTATATTTTTAGCAACACGGTCAAGATGTCGATAGTAACGCTGACGTAAATGCCGCTGATTTTGATGACGTTCTTCATGGCTTGGATTTTCATCAAAATCAACCAAGCTGATACAATCTACAGGGCAAGGCGGTAGACACAATTCACAACCTGTACACAAATCTGTTAAGATGGTGTGCATGTGTTTGGCGGTACCAATAATTGCATCCACTGGACAAGCAGGGATGCACTTGGTGCAGCCAATACAGTCCTCTTCTTTAATAACAGCACGTACAGCTTTTGGGCGTTGGGTTGTTGGATTTAAAGGAAATTTACCCAACGTGGCAGGTAGTTTGTCGCGCATTATGCCATGATTTTGTAAAATGGCGAAAATCGCATCTGTAACCGCCTGACCGCCAGGAATGCACAAATTATGAGCTTGGGCATCTACTACAATGCTATAAGCATAAGGCAAACAACCATCTTGATGTGTGCATAGACCACATTGGGTTTGTGGTAAGACATCATCAATTTGGGCGATGGCAATTTGCTGATTTTTTGGCAACTCTTGAATTTTAAGAGTGTGAAATAAAATTGGCAAATTAGCGGACTTATTAGCAGTGTAAGTAATCATGAAAATCCATCAATATAACAATACAATAACAAAAATAAGACAACAACTACCAAAACTGTCTTATTATAACAATTTTTAACAAAATTAGTTAGAAATGACTAAACTTTAAGCGTTTTTTCTTTTAAAGCCAGTAGTTTATCGCGCACCTTTATTGCTTCTTCAAATTTGAGTTCGGCAGAGAGCGTTTTAATACGCTTTTCAAGTCGGTTGATTTCTTTGGCAAGTAACGTTGGATTGTGCAAAATATCAACATCAATATCACCAAGCGCCTCCATGTTGATGGTGGGGCTAGCAATGTTTTCTACTTCGCCTGTATCTATTTTATCAGTGATGGTACGTGTGGCAGATTTTGGAGTAATATTGTGAGCGGCGTTATAAGCAAGCTGTTTGGTTCGGCGTCTGTTGGTTTCATCAATGGCTTTTTGCATACTGTTTGTGATGGTGTCAGCATATAAAATAGCTTTACCATGAATATGTCGAGCTGCCCGACCAATTGTTTGGATAAGTGAACGTTCTGAACGCAAAAAACCTTCTTTGTCTGCATCAAAAATTGCTATCAAAGATACTTCAGGCATATCCAAACCCTCGCGCAATAAGTTAATGCCAACAAGGGCATCATGCACGCCCGTTCTAAGTTCATGAATAATTTCCATGCGTTCTACGGTATCAATATCTGAATGCAAGTAAGCGACTTTTACGTTGTATTCTTTTAAGTAACTGGTTAAATCTTCTGCCATACGTTTGGTTAAAGTGGTGATTAATACACGTTCATTCAAAGATTTGCGAAGATTAATTTCTCCAAGCACATCATCAACTTGGGTTAAAACAGGACGAATTTCAATTTCAGGGTCAACCAATCCTGTTGGACGCACAACTTGTTCGATGACGCTTTGAGCGTGAACTAATTCATAATCGGCAGGCGTGGCTGAAACAAAAATTCGTGTGGGTACGATTTTTTCCCACTCTTCAAACGTCATAGGTCGATTGTCCAAAGCTGAAGGCAGGCGAAAACCATAGTTTACAAGTGTCTCTTTTCGGCTTCTATCGCCTTTATACATTGCACCAATTTGGGGTAGGGTAACATGACTTTCATCTAAAAAAACCAGTGCATCTTTGGGTAAATAATCAAACAAAGTGGGTGGGCAGGCGCCTTGAGGTCTGCCTGATAAATGTCGCGAATAATTTTCGATGCCATTACAATAGCCAAGCTGCGTAATCATTTCCAAATCGTATTGAGTGCGTTCTTTGATGCGTTGAGCTTCTATCAGTTTATTGTGTTTATTAAAATATTCCAATCGCTCATTAAGCTCATCTTTGATGGCAAGACTTGCTGCTTCTAATTGTTCTTTTGGGGTAACGTAATGTGATTTTGGGTAGATGGTAATGCGTGGCACTGTTTTAATGCTTTTACCGGTCAAAGGGTCAAACCAAGTGATTTTTTCTACCTCGTCATCAAACAAAGAAATTCGCACTGCTAAACTTTCGCTTTCAGCAGGGAAAATATCTAACGTTTCTCCAAAAACCCGATACGTTCCCCGTCCAAAATCAAGTTCATTGCGTTGATACTGCAATTCAACCAAGCGTTTGATTAAATCTTGACGTGAAACGATATCACCAACCACAACATGAAACAGCATTTTTAGATAGCTTTGAGGGTCGCCAAGCCCATAAATTGCCGAAACGGATGCTACAATGATTGCGTCTCGTCTTTCCAATAAAGCTCGCGTTGCCGACAATCGCATTTGGTCGATATGGTCATTAATAGCACTGTCTTTTTCAATAAATGTATCTGATGCAGGCACGTAGGCTTCAGGCTGATAGTAATCATAATAACTAACAAAATATTCTACGGCATTGTGTGGAAAAAAGGCCTTAAATTCACCATACAACTGGGCTGCTAAAGTTTTGTTGTGCGCCATAATGATAGCAGGGCGATTGCAGGCTTCAATAACTTTTGCCATGGTATAGGTTTTACCTGAACCAGTAACCCCAAGCAGCAGTTGGTCTTTTTTTCCTTGAGTAATGCCATCAACCAGCTGTTTTATTGCTTCAGGCTGGTCGCCACTTGGTGAAAATGATGAAATCATCTTAAATGATTTTGAATTTTTTTTATCATCAAGTTGTTTGTTGAGCTGGTTTTGTTTTGTTTGCTCGTATGTGCTTTGGGGTAGTTTCATAACAAGGTAGATTCGGCAATAAAGTAAAGCGATTATAAGGATTTTTAGTTAAAATAAAACCCACTAAAAATAAATTTAGTGGGCTTATTTGCAACAAAATTTAACGAAAATAAATTACTTTTTAAGAATCTTATTGATGGCTTCTTCCATTTTCTTTTGATTTTTATCCACATAGGATTTTACTGTATTTTTACTCGCCTCTTCAGCATTTTTTAGGTAAGTACTCAATAAAACCCCTTCTTTTTTTAGGGCGTTTTGTCCATCAACACTGCCATAAAAAGCAAGTTGGGCATCAATTTCTTTTTGATTGTATACGCTTTTAGCAGCAGATAAATATGATTTTTTTAAAGAAGCTTTGGTTTCTGGTGTATCCAAGCTTTTTAATAAACCTTCAGCATAATCATCGTAAAGTTTAATTGCTTGTTTGCGTTCCTCGTCACTAAGTTTTGGGTCATTGGCTACAATGTATGTTAATTTCATGCGGTCTTCTACTAAAGCCTCATTAATTTGTGCATAAAATAAGTTTTCATACGAACTGTATTTGGCAAGCTCTTCAACTGACTTGTCAGTAGGACTAGCAAAAGCTGAAGTGCAAATGACCATGCTAGTTAGCATAAGTGTTTTAAGTAATTTCATAATCTACCTTTGTTACTAATGTCAAAACAACATCAAAAAAATGATTAAATCAGTTTAACCATCTTAAAAACGATGTTAAAAAAATCATTAGCCTATCAGGTTTTGATTAAATAGGCAAATGATAATTATTTATCTATTAGGGTTTTTGGTTTGCTGTTTGCTCGCTGGGCTTTTGTTCAGCTTTACTTGGCGTAGTGTCGGTATTCATACCTGTTTTGATAAGCTCATCAGATAAGCTCACCCCTTGGTTTTGAGCATTTTTTGGGCTGACATACAAAGTCAGTGTATTCATTACCTCAGGTTTGATTTGATTGGCAGGCGTGCCGTCTAAGCTTTTGGCAACTAATTTTGCGGTGGTTAATCCAAAATCAAAATCATTCACTCCAAGCGCTGCCGTTGCTCCACGTCTGACTGAAAATTCATCAGATGCAATAACAGGGATTTTTAATTCATTGGCAACACCAACCATTGCCTCCATTGCTGAAGCAACGTTATTATCCAGTGATGTGTAAATCAAATCTGCTCGTCCACTTAAGGCGCGAGTAGCAGCAGCAACATCTGATGAGCGGTTGATAGGAATGTCCACCAAAGCCATACCATATTTAGGCAGTTCAACTTTTAGACGTTCTTTTAAAGAAACTGAATTCATCTCGCCTGAACTATAAACAAAACCAATGCGTTTGGCTTCAGGTTTTACTTTTTGAAATAACTCAATTTGTGGTTCTAAGGGTAATTCGCTGGATAATCCTGTGATGTTGCTCTGAGTGGCAATACCTTTATCATCAATCAGTTTTGCAGCAACTGGGTCGGATACAGCGGTGTAAATAATTGGGATGCTTTGGGTGGCAGTAGCGATAGTTTGAGCACTGGGTGTAGATATAGCAACTATGGCATCAGGGCTGTCAGCGCTAAACTGCTTGGCAATTTGTCCTGCGGTTGCCATATTGCCTTGAGCGGATTGAAAATTAACTGTTAGGTTTTTTCCTTCTTGATAGCCTTGTTCGGCAAGCCCTGCAATTACCCCGCGACGTATGTCATCCAGTGATGGATGTTCAACAATGGCGCTAATGGCAAGAGTTTTATGAATTTCTTTAGGGGCGTTTGTGGTTTCTTGTTTTGCAGTTTCTTGGGTGCAGCCAAATAATAATGCACTGCATAAGGCAATGATGGGTAGCCTGTCAAACATACTGATGCTCCAGATTTTAAACTAGTTTTAAAGTTAGATTTACCAATAAAAAGTCATCAATATAAGCTAAATCCAAATATCGGTCAAGCATTAAAATTTTCTAAGCAAACCCCTTGTTCTTGTAGAGCTATTTTTGCTGATTTGGGTAATTTTTCCCATAAAGCAAGTTTGGCATTGTTATCATCGCCATGAAATACCAATAAAATCAATGGCAGTACCTCAAAAGGCAAATCATCATTTTTTTGAGCAAGTGCCGCTAAATAGTACGCTGCATCTTGGTCTTTATCAGCCATTACCCGTTGATAGATTGCCATCAATGCATGTTGGCTCACTTGACCTTTTTGCAAAATTTGATGAATGGCAGCTAAAGCAGTATTAGGTTTTTCACATAATTTAATGATATTTAAAGAAAAATGATTTATATCCATAATTAAAAAATCCGCTTATTATCCGTTTTTTTAGAAAAAGGCTGGATATTTTTTGTGATGTTTTGAGCAATTTGCATGTAATATTGAGCAAATTCATCACCTTGACCATCGTAAGCAACAACGCTTGGTACGCCTTGGTCAATTTGTCTGCCAATGCCAGCAGCCAGTGGCAATCTGCCTAAAAGCGGAATGTTATACAGTTTACTCATCTCATCGCCACCACCTTCACCAAAAATTGCTTCGGTATGACCGCAGTTGCTACAAGTGTGTAGAGCCATATTTTCCACAATACCCATGACAGCGATGTCAGTTTTTCCAAACAGTTCAACACCTTTTTTGACATCAAGTAGAGCAATATGTTGTGGTGTGGTTACAATGATGGCTGCGGTTATAGGAATTCTTTGAGCGAGTGTCAGCTGAATATCACCAGTTCCAGGAGGCATGTCTATGATTAGATAATCCAGATTTGGCCAATTGGTTTGTTCATAAAGCTGCATTAACGCTCCTGTGGCTTTTGAGCCGCGCCAGGCAATTGGTGTATTATCACTATCAATCAAATTACCAATGGAAAGTGTAGCAAGACCATAAACTTCAATTGGTACAAATTGTTCATTTTCTACTTGTGGTTTTACGCCAGCTACCCCCAACATATCAGGCACAGATGGGCCATAAATATCAGCATCCAAAATACCAACTCTTGCCCCAAGTTTTTTGAGTGCTAAAGCAAGATTAACACTGGTGGTCGATTTGCCAACCCCGCCTTTACCTGAGGCAACGGCAATAATATGGGTAATGCGCGGGTGCATGGGAATGTCTTTTTGTTTAGGAGCGGGTTTCGTGGGTTTATCAATGGATGTATGGGTTGGAATTTTTTTGGATGAATCTGGACGATGAATCTTGGCAGCTGATTTTTTTGCTACAGCAACATTAAAATTAACTTCATGAATGCCTAGATTTTGACATTTTAGACAAATGGCTTGATATAAATCTTCTAAGACTTTTTTGTTATCATCAACATCCAAAATATCAGTATTAATCATTAAATCAATATCTAAAACATCATTATGAATATTTTTTTTCTGAATAAAGTGATGAAATGGTTGATTGTATAGAGTGCATTCATCTAATATTTGATAAATTGCTTTTTCGTTGATTTTATTTTTTTTAAATGGATTAAACATGATTTAATTTTCCTCATTTATAAATGATGATGCCAATATAACGTTTGACAATTTAAATTAGTATTATTTTCTAAGGCATTTTCTGTAGTAGAATTATCTAAATCAGAACAAGTCAACAAAATAAACCCTTTTTTTATCAATTCCAAAACCGCTACAAAACTGACAACAACCCCAATTTTTCCTTGTTTTTTATCTAAAATTTCTTGAAAAGTTGCACAGCCTTTCTGGCTTAGGTAATAACTAATTTTGGCAATGCGTTCAGATAAGGGTACAGGGTCAATGCTGACCGTATGCATTTGATAATCAGGTTTGATTTGCATGGTAATTAAGCTGTCTATGAGTAGTTGAGCCGAATATTTTTGAATGGGTTTTTGATGGGTTTGTGGTAGATTGATGTAAGATAAAAAAACGTCGCGTTCAAGACGAATTAAATTATCTAACCGTCTGGCGGTTTCTTTAATTTGAGCATATTCTTCTAAACGCTGAATTAGGCGCGCTTTTGGGCTAATTTCATCACTAATATGGTTAGATTTGGGCAGTAATAATTCGCTTTTTATCGCAATAAGCGTGCTTGCCATTAATAAATAATCACCTGCCAACTCAAAATAACTTTCGTCTAAATTTTTAATATAATCCAAATATTGTTCAGTGATGGGTAAAATTGCCATTTCTAAAATATCAAAATTATTTTTTTTAACCAAATATAATAAAAAATCTAAAGGCCCTGCAAATTGTTCCAACCAAATTGCAAAGGCTTGAGGGGGGATATATAAATCATTGGGTAATGTATTGATGGGCGTATCAAAAATACGCACATCTTTAATATCGTAAAACTGGGCTACAGATTTTTTATTCATAAGGTATCTTTTAATTTTGCTAAAGGCTTAATACCAATCGCTCTGCGAGTTTTATCCAGTTGTTTTTGAGCAGCTCGGCGAGCTTTAATTGCTCCCATTTGTAAAATTTCTTCTAACTCTTTGGGGTTATTCATCAATTCTTGATAGCGTTTTCGCATTGGGGCAATTTCATTGTTAATTTTATGAAATAAAATATCTTTGGCTTCGCCCCAGCCAATACCTGCCTGATAACGCTTGGCAAGCTCAGCAATCTCAGCTTGGCTACCAAACGCTTTGTAAATTTCAAAAATATTGCAGCGATTGGGGTCTTTAGGCTCTTCAGGAGCTTGGCTATTGGTTACAATTTGAGCAATGGATTTTTTAAGAGCTTTTTCAGGGTCAATTTGTGGGTTACCATCGCCAAACAAAGGAATGGTGTTTCCGTATGATTTACTCATTTTTCGCCCATCAAGTCCTGTTAAAAGTGGCGTACTCTCATCAACGACCGCATTTGGTAAGACAAATAATGGTTTGTATTTAAAATTAAATGTGCCTGCAATATCTCGCGCCATTTCAATGTGCTGAATTTGGTCTTTGCCAACGGGTACATCAGTTGCACCAAACATTAAAATATCAGCACTCATCAGCACAGGATAGCTAAATAGCCCCATGCTAACTCCGAAATCTGGGTCAGTATCGTCTTTTTGAGTATTGATATCAACCATTGCTTTGTAGGCATGTGCCCGATTCATCAAACCTTTGGCGCAGCTACAATTTAAAATCCATGCAAGTTCTGGAATCTCAGGAATGTCTGATTGTCGGTAAAAGGTAACTTTTTCAGGGTCTAAACCACAGGCTATCCAAGTTGCAGCAATAGCTTTGGTGGAACGGTGAATTTCTTCAGGGTCAAAGCATTTAATAATGCCGTGATAGTCTGCCAAAAAAAAGAATGCGTCTCCAGTATTATTGGCAATGGCTTGCTTGGCGGACAAAATAGCGGGACGAATTGAGCCAACATAATTGCCTAAATGAGGAATGCCAGTTGTGGTAATGCCAGTTAAAATGCGTTTTTTGCCTTTGATGTCAGTGTTTTGAGGGTTGGTTTGGTTCATACGATACTCAATGTGATAATTTGTGTTGATGAAATTTCTTGGCTTTTAAATGTTAAGTGATTTAAAAACTTATATTAAATTATTGGTAAAAATTAGTCCCATCTTGTTGGGTTTTAAATCGTCGATGAAACCACATCCACTGAGAAATGTCCTTTTTGATGTTGGTTTCAAACATGTCATTGATGCGCTGGGCATCAAAAATTTCATCACTGCTTGGATAATTTTCTAAGGCAGGCGTTAGACTGATATGATAATGGGGGCGTTTGCCTTTAGGGATGTTGTCGGGCGTTTGACGCATCATATCCATCACCATCACTACGGGAGGATTCTTTTTATTACCCAGTTTGGCAAGTCGTCTTTGTGCGGTGATGGTGGCGGCTGGAACACCAAAAAATGTTGCCATTACTCCATGTTCTAATCCAAAATCTTGGTCGGGGCTATACCAAATAACCTTACCGTCTTGAATGCGACGAATGAGCTTTTTCATATCGCGATTACTGATTTGCTCATCAAAAATCCGTCTTCGGCTGTTATAAATTAGGTATTCTAAAAAAGGATTGTTTTGCTTACGATACACACAATCGGCAGCAAAAAATTGCGTACATAAGCGCCCACCTAAATCCAGCGTAGTATAATGACCGCCTAGTAAAATCACCGCTTTGCCTTGTTTTTGGGCATTGACTAGGTGCTGAAGCCCTGAGATGCTGAATGTGCGTTTAAATACATTGGGTCTGTACCATGCACATAATGATTCAAAAATGCCAATCCCTTGATTGACAAAAACTTGTTTGGCGATTAAAAGCCGTTCTTCTTCACTTTTTTTTGGAAACGCAAGTTTAAGATTGGTCAGTGTGTCTTTAACACGCGATTTAACCAGTAAAAATGCAATCTCTCCGAATTTTCTGCCAATCATAAACTGAAAACGCAGCGGCAAATAAATCAGTGGAAAAATTAGCAAAATTGCTAACATAATCCCCCAATTTTTAGGGTGTAAAAATTGCCATTGCCAATCTGCTTTTTTTGCAATCTGAGTTTGTTTGTGGGTGTCAGTTAAGTTTGGTATTTTAGCAATATCAACCGCTTGCGATTGTTTATCGCCACAACTTCCACAGCAGGATTTTTCGCTCATGACCACTCCGTTATTTAGTAAGATTTTCCAACTCATCCCAACGTTCTAACTTGGTAAGTAACAACGTTTCTATGTCTGTTAAGCGCTCACTGTACTTGGTAGCCAGTGCTAAATCTTGCATAAATAATGTCCCATCAGCTAATTTTTCAGTTAAGTTTTGTTGTTCGGATTCTAATTGTTCAATTTCATCAGGCAACGCATCCAGTTCCCTTTGTTCTTTATAACTTAATTTACGTTTGTTTTGAGTGTTTGATTCAGCTTTATTGTCATTTTTGGCAGATTTGGGTTGTGTTTTTTCTGCTTTTTGGGTTTTTGATTTTTGAGTTTGTTCATCTTGTCTTTGTTTTTGGATTAAATAATCTTGATAACCGCCAACGTATTCAGACACCACGCCTGCACCATCTTTGTCTGTTTCAAAAACCCAAGTTTGGGTAACAACGTTATCCATAAACGCTCGGTCATGGCTGATAAGCAAAATTGTACCGTCAAAATTGATGACATATTCTTCTAAAAGCTCAAGTGTCGCCATATCTAAATCGTTAGTTGGTTCATCAAGTACCAAGACATTGGCAGGTTTTAAAAGCTGTTTGGCAAGTAGTACTCGGGCTTTTTCGCCACCCGATAATGCCTTGACTGGTGTTCTGGCGCGATTAGGCGTAAATAAAAAATCTTGTAAATACCCTAAAATATGGGTTTTTTTGCCATTGACTTCAATATAATCTGAACCTTCTGAAACGTTTTCAGCGACAGATTTTTCAAGGTCTAACTGTTCTTTTAATTGGTCAAAAAATGAGACCGTGATATTGGTGCCAAGTTTGATGTTACCTGCTGTTTTTGCGCTATCATCAAGTCCTAAAATGGTTCTGATTAAGGTGCTTTTACCAACACCATTTTGACCAATAATGCCAACTTTATCACCACGCATCAGTAGGGTATTAAAATCTTTAACTAAAATCTTGCCATCATATTCCAAGGTTAAATCGCTAATTTCGCAAACGATTTTACCTGATTTTTCACTGTTATTTTGTACTAAACTAACATTTCCCACCACATCGCGACGAGCTTTGCGTTCCTCTCGTAGGGCTTTTAAAGCACGCACACGCCCTTCATTACGAGTTCGCCGAGCTTTAATGCCTTGCCGAATCCACGCCTCTTCTTCAGCAAGTTTTTTGTCAAAATCAGCAAAGGCTTTGGCTTGAGCTTGCAATTCCAATTCCTTTAATTCCTGATAGTGAGCGTATCCACCCACTCCAAGCGATACATCGTAGCTGGATAATTGACCGCGGTCTAATTCAATAATGCGTGTGGCTAAATTATCCACAAATTTACGGTCGTGAGTGATGAATAAAACCGTTAAATTTTGAGCTAAAAGATATTTTTCCAGCCAATCAATACTTAAGACATCTAAATGGTTGGTTGGCTCATCAAGTAGCAGTACATCAGGACGCGTAACCAAGGCTTGTGCTAAAAGCACACGGCGTTTGCGTCCGCCTGATAATGTGCTTAATTTGTCATCAGGATTTAACCCCATGGTGGTCAAAAGCATTCGGGCATTTCTTTCTAAGTCCCAACCATGCAAATCATCAATTTGATGTTGCAAATATGCCATTTCATCACAAGCATTCATATCGCCATTTGTGCATTTTTGGGCGCTTTGGTGGTATTTTTGTAATAAATTAGCAAGGTGTTTATCGCCGTTCATGACGATACTAAGTAAATCATCGTCGCCATCAGGCACATCTTGAGCAAGCATGGCGATTTTTGTGCCATTATTGATGATGATTTCACCAGAATCGGGGGTTTGCAGTCCGATGATGAGTTTAAATAAAGTGGATTTACCCTCGCCATTTCTGCCAATCAAGCACACTCGTTCACCAGCATTAAGACTGAAGTTTACGCCGTCCAAAATCGGAGCAACTCCAAATGCCAAATGGATATTTTTTAGATGAATCAACGCCATAAATTTTTTAAAAATGATAAAATTAGACATTATAGCAAATTTTATAAAGGCTGGGAAAAACTTATGCAAGAGCTGATAGATTTACAAATTAAAATTGCGTATTTAGAAGACACGCTCGAAAGCTTAAATCACGTGATTGCTGTTCAAGATAAACAGCTGATGGATTTGCAAGACCAATTAAAATTGATTTATGCCAAATTAGACAACCTTAATCATGACCAAAATGGCATTGCTCCTTTTGATTTGCTTGCCGACAAACCACCACATTTTTAGGATAAACTGCAAATCCTTGTAAAAAATCGCTATTTTTACAAAATCAATGTTTTTTTGTTTGTATTTTGTGTTTGCTTCCGATAAAATAGCCAAACTTTTCGTACACTTGTTTACAATAAGTGTACACCATGAATTAGTAAAAATGAAAGTGATGTAATTTGGAGATGAATCATGAATATAAAACACAAAACTTTAGCAGTGATTGGTACAATTGGAATAGCGACGGCAGCACAAGGAGCGGGTCTTGACCGTTCAGGTCAAGATGTTACTGCTTTTTTACAAGATGGTACTTATGCTGAAGCGGTATATACATATATTGATGCCGATGTTTCAGGTTATGATAATGCAGCCAATGGCGGTATTAGTGCTGAAGATGGCTACGTACAAGGTAAAGCCACAGGCGATATTGCTGAAGCGTATGACTTTTTTCGTTTTGGGGTAAAAGCAGATATTAATGACCGCTACAGTGTGGGTGTGCTTTATGATGAGCCATTTGGGGCGGCAATTCAGCATTTTGGCGATAGTAATTTTAATGCTCAAAACGCCAACGCTACCATTTCTGCGATGACCAATGGGCGAATTACTAGCCAAGCAGCACTGGCAAGAGCCGCGGCAGCAGGACTGGTTACTGCAAGTAATGCTCAAACCATCGGTGCAGTTGCTAGGCTCAATGCGCAAAATGAAGGTCAAGGCACAAACGTGGAAATTCGCACGAATAATGCTACTTTATTGTTAGGTCGTAAATTTAACTTTGGTAAAAATCATTGGCAAGTTTATGGAGGTCCTTCAGCACAGCGTTTGACAGGTGAAGTGCATTTACGTGGTATCGCCTATAACAGAGCAACTGGTTATGATGCCAAAATTAGTCCTGACCACGGTTTGGGATTTTTGGCAGGCGTGATGTATGGTCGTCCTGAGATTGCCTTAAAAGCATCTTTGACGTACCGTTCACGGATTAAACATAAAAGTGATGTTATGGAAACCTTTCCAGCATTAGCCTTGGCAGGCGGCACCGCTTCTGTAACACAAGATTTTTCAGTATCATTCCCTGAATCGTATAATTTAGATTTTCAAACAGGCGTTAGCCCAACCATGCTTTTAACTGCTAAGGCGCGTTATGTACCGTGGAGTAAGTTTACCATTGACCCTGCACTCTATAAAGCAACAACCCAGACATCAATTGTGGATTATAGTAAAGACCAATGGCAAGCCGAGATTGGATTGGGTAAAAAACTTAATGACAAAATCAGTGTGTCAGGTTCTATAGGTTATGATAGTGGTGCAGGTAACCCAGTGAGTACCTTAGGACCAATTAAAGGTTATTATAGTGTAGGGCTTGGAGCAAAATATAATTTGACACCTGAATGGTCTGTATCTTTGGGTGGTAAATATCTTAAATTTGGCGATGCTACTGCTCAATTACCGACCCGTCATGTGGTGGCAAAATTTTCCGATAATGATGGCTATATTGTTGGTTTAAAACTGGCTTATCAGAAAAAATAATCAAACTAAAAAGATTAAAAAAGAGAAAAAGCAGGCAAAAACCTGCTTTTCTTTTTTTGTAAATTAGTTTGTTATTTGATAAACAAAGTAGACTTTGTTATGATAGTAAGTAGCTATGTACCATCATGAAAAATAGGGGGTTTTATGCGATTTATTGCAAAAAGTATGTTAGGGATTTTTATGATAACATCACTGACTGCTTGTGTATTTTCAGGTGGTTTAGAAAATAAAATCTCTCAATCCAAAAATAATCGTTTTACAGTCAATGAAAGCAAAACTGATAATATTGTCGCTGTAGGTAAACCCGCCAACATTATTACAACTCATCCTTATGCACTGGTTTTGGTGGGACAAAAATACAACTATTTAATTGAGGGTTTGGATGATGATGAGCAAAAATCCCGTGAAATTTTAACCATTTTTGAGCAATTACCCACAAAGTATTTAAGTATCAGCACTCAAACTTACCAAACTCAAAATACTGATTTTTTGATGGTAAGACCAACAGGCGGTCATTATTCTTGTATTTCAGAGTATGGATGTACACATATTACTTTAAGTTTTAAGAAACCTAAAAATCAGGTAAAAATCGCTGACGAAAATCAGTTGACTGCTTTGGGGTTTCGGTGTAATGAAATCACTGAAAATTTAAGCTGTTATCGCAGTATCAAAATGGCGGTTACACCCATCACCAAAGCAACCAATCAAAAAAATACTGCAGCAGCGTATCATTTTAAAAAACCCATCACGATAAAATTTTACGATTTTCATGCCAAAAAAGGTACGCTAAAGCGAGGTGTTTTGACAGCTTTGTTGCCATTGGCATTGGTGGTGGATGTGGTGACGTTTCCAATACAGGCTGAACTCAAAAAAGACCTTGTTTTTTAGTCACTGTCCCCATTAAATCAACCTGTGTAAAAAACACCGTTAATCAATGGTGTTTTTTACAAGTACAACAGCCAACATACTACTGAATGGGCTTTACAAAAATATCCCTGTCTTCAATTTTCCAAATATAAAAACCACCAGCATCTACAATATCAGCTTGTCTTGCAATTTGCAGGTTATCGGGGTGTTTGCTTTTGAGCGTAGCCAGTCGTTTTTTAGCGCTAGCAGCATTGTCGCTTAATAGGTCGGTTTGAGCAAGACTTTGTTCAGCCTCTACATAACCCAGTGATGCTGCTTTTTCTAAATATTTTTGACCTTCTTTAAACCCGCCTGCTTCTGAAATCATCATGCCATATAAAAAATTGGCTTCAGGGTGATTTGGTTGTAATTTAATCGCTTTTGCCATATGATTATTAGCGCGCAAATTGTAAGCATCACCAACGTTTAAATTTCTTGCCATACCATTAATTTTGGCGGCGCGCAGCAATACATCAAAGGATGCGTTTTTTGCACTGGCATAAGGTTCTAGCCAGTCTGACAAATGTTTAACATTTTCTGTGGTTAAATATTCAGCAGTGCGAGTGGGAAAGTTTGGTGGATAATGACGAGCATTGGGCGAAACGTCATCAATAAAATCATCAATCAATGTAACATCAATTTGTGTGTTGCCAGTTGTGTCAGCAGGAACTAATACTGTTTTGATAGTTTGAACGTGATTAGCACTAGCACTGATGGTCGGAACACCTGCAACAGTGGTATTTAATAGATTGGCGTTTTCGGCATTTTGCACGGTTTGAATGATTTCACCACGCATCGCAGGCGCTAGATTTTTATTGATACTAAGTTCAGCAAAACTTGGCGTCATCACACCCAATAGTAAACTAGCAAGCAAAAGTTTTTTCATCAAAATTTCCTTAAAATGAGGTTAAATTGGTAGTAAAAAATTGCCAAAATCATAACAAAATTATCTTAAACTTATGCTAAAGATTTTAGGACTTTTGGCGATATTTGTTACGTAAATGTAAATTTGGATAATTTATTTATGACTTTATAACGGCATGGCATCATTATTGATTTGCATGCTGCCTTGATAGTAAGATAATTTTTTGTAAATAAATAATCCAAACAGCGCATTACAGATGCCAATAATTAAAAACAACTGTGGTAAAGATAGTTTTAAAACCGTTAAAATTACAATTGCAAAAATCGCTGAACTAACCATAAAAATAGCATTAAAAATATTATTGACACCAACCACGCGGGAACGATGGCTTTGAGGAGCATAAGCTTGCATAAAGGCGTAAAGTGGCACGATATAAACCCCGCCAAACAGTCCCAATAAAAATAAATTGCCAAATACCCGCCAAACGCCACTAATTTTTATTAATGCGTCTACAGTATAAACAATATTTGCGTTAATATGAATAGCATTGAGTGCAAAGTATAAATCCATTGCAAACGCACTTAGTCCAAGGATGCCAATTGGCAGCAGTTTAAGACTAATTTGATTTTTGGTTAGGGTTTTACATAGTAATGACCCAAGAGCTGTACCAACGGAAAACAGCGTTAGTAATAAAATGACCACGGTTTCATTTCCGTGTAAAATAACCTTAGTAAATTCGGGCATTTGAGCCAAAAATGTTGCTCCATAAAACCAAAACCAACTATTGCCCAAGATGATAAAATACAGTAATGGCAGACGGTATAAATATTGAATCAGCTCAAAACTTGTACTAAATATATTATAATTAATACGTAAATTGGGTACGGAAGCTTTGGTCTTAGGTAAAAATTTTGATGCAATAAAACCTAAAACAGCAATTACAAGCGTCATCAGTGAAATCCACAAACTTGAATTATCAAGTTGAGTTAGCACGCCTGCCATCATCATACCAGTTAATATTGCAAGACTTGTACCGGTTTGAAAAATACCATTAGCGCCAACTAACTCGTCTTGATGCATCACTTCAGGCAAGTAAGCGTATTTTATGGGACCAAAAAATGTGGATTGACTACCCATTAAAAACAGCGCTACAAATAACAACCAATATTGCTCAAGCATAAAGCCTGCCATAGCAAGCCCCATAATAACAATTTCAAGAAACTTTACCCCTTGAGTTAAAGTGGCTTTCTCATATTTATCAGCGATTTGCCCTGCCAGCGCTGAAAATAAAAAGTAAGGCAGAATAAACAATAAAGCCGCTAAATTGTTTAATAGACTGATTTCCATTCCCATTTTAGCAGCAGCAGAATAGGTTAAAACCAAAATAAGTGCTTGTTTAAACACATTATCATTAAATGCCCCTAAAAACTGCGTAAAAAACATTGCGCTAAAACGGCGATGTTGGAAAAGAGAAAATTGTGATGCCATAACTGATTAAAATTATTATTAAAAAAATTAGTGTATAATAACAGAAATTTTACAAAAATTAAGTGTACTATTGTAATTTTGTTATAATGCGTTTGCTTTTTGACAACAATTTTAATGATGTTGTATCAAGGTTGTTTATGGTGGGTTTGTGAAAAATAGAATATGAAAATGGACAAGTCATCTCAAAAATACTCATCTCAAAAACGTTTATATTCTGCAATGCTTGCGATTGGGGTTGGGCAAATTGCGTTTGGTTTTGCCCCCACTCATGTTTGGGCAAAAGTACCAGAACAATCACAAACATCCACTTCACCAGTGGCGCTATTAACACCCCAAGAAATTGAAAATAAACTTATGCAGCATCAACACACTCAAACAGAGCAATCTGTTTTGGTGGATTTAGCTGATATGGCTCATGGCGGCATAAAAAACGACACTCAAAGTTTTGTTGTGCAAAATAATGGCACAGAAAATACATTGCCTATTGCAAAAATTGACAGTCCAGACATACCAATCGGTCTTGATATGCAAAGCATTACCAAATTACCAACCTTACAAAGCATTGAACAAAATGCCAATCAACTTTCTGATCAAGTAGGTATTGAGCCATCCGTTTATCTACCAGAATATCAGCAAATCAGTGACGAAAACGCAGCAAATGATCAAAACGACGAACCTAATCAGAAACAAAACCCATTTAAAAAATTATACAATCACTTGTTTAACGATGGTGTTGAAAAAGTACCAATGTTAAAGGTTCATTTATATGAACACAAACCAAATCAGCAAACCAAAACCACTGATTTGGATAAATTACAAGCAATAACCCGCTCACAAGCTAAACAACAGCCATATGCCAATATTGCAGCTGCTTTAAAAAATAATACCGCCCAAAGCATTGTGGATTTTCGTTCAGCGCTGCCAAAGTTAAGACAAACGGTTTTATCTGCCGCACAAGCGGTTGGTTATTATGAAGTCGATTTTAGTGTTATCAAAGCTAAATCGGGTGAGGTTAATGTCATCATTCATCAGCTGGGAAATCCTGTTATTATTGACCATCAAGTTTTGGATATTCGTGGTGAGGGCAAGACAGATAAAGCGTTTGAAGCAGTGGCTACTGGTAGCAAGTTAAAAAAAAGTGCAATTTTTAATCAGGGTGATTATGAGCAAGTTAAATCAGATATTGCCAGCGTAAGTGGCGAACATGGTTATTTTGACAGTCGCTGGTTAAACGCATCAGCGGATGTATTGTTGCCTGATAACATTGCTGACGTCAATTTGGTATATGAAACTGGACAACAATATGCCTTTGATGATGTGGTGTTTTTTACTATTGACCCAACAACCAATGCCCCAACAACCGACCCTGATAAATTACCTGTTAAACCTGAACTCTTAAAAAAATTGCTAACCTTTAAAATGGGTGATGCTTATAACCGTAGCGCGGTAAGAAATCTTAGCAACAATCTTTTGGCAACAGGTTATTTTAATGCGGTAAACACCGAAACAGTATTGCCTAGTGCCAGCACTCAGATAGATAAAGGCATTCAGACAGAACAAATTGACAAAAAAGATAAGGAAGATGCCAGTCAAACGGTGGATTTAGGCGATGGCGTCAGTGTCGATATTGCTCCTTTGGAATTTACTGCTTCTCAAGCTCTTATGGATAAGTTGGCGCTGGTGGTAAAAAAGGCTGAACGTTTATATAACTCTCCCAATGATAGAGTGTTGGCAATCAATACCAATAAAAAGTCCAAAAGTTTGCTTGGGCGCATTTCTGATGCCATTAGTAATGTTGCGAAATTTATTTTGCCTGATGAAACTAAAGATGAAGCAATTGCTCCTGAAGGTCAAGAACCTGCAACGCTACAAGGCCGTAAAATCGCCCAAGAAGTTTATCAAGATAAAAAAGTGCCACTTTATGTATTTGTTGCTACTGACAAGCCAAAAAATGCCCAAATACAGTTTGGTTGGGGTTCGGATTCGGGCGCGCAAATTGGTACAAAATTTGACCATAATTTATTAAATAGAGATGGTATGCAGGCTGGATTTAAAACCAATTTATCCAACCAAAATAAAGTGGCTCAGGCTTATATTGTTCGTCCTGTTACTCACCCATTAAACGACACCTTAAAGGGCAGTTTATCTTATAAAGATGAAAATTTAGACAAAGGCAAGGGTAATTTGCAATTATCCTCTAAAACCTTGGATTTGGGGTTAAGTCGCAATATCGTTAAAAAACAGGGCTGGACTCGCACTTATTCGGTTCGCTATCATTTGGATGAATTGGAAACCAAGTTATCGCCTGAATTCTGGAAAGATTTGCCCGTACAATTTTTAGGCGGAAAACCAACTCAAGAGGCTGTGCTTTTTGGTTATGCGATGAATAAAATGGTGACAGACAATCCTTTGGCGGTCATGCAGGGTTATCGGCAGTATTATTCGGTGGAAGCAGGCACAAAAGCACTGATGAGTGATACTGATATGGCAATTTTTCGTGCAGGTATGAACGGCGTGTATAGTTTTGGTGATAACCAATACGGCAAAAAACGCCGCCATCAAGTATTGGGCGGTTTGCAGGCGGGCTATATTTGGGCGGATAATTTTCAGGATGTACCTTATAAGTTGCGGTTTTTTGCTGGAGGCGACCAAAGTATTCGTGGATACAGTTACAACAGTTTATCACCATTATCCAATAAAGGTTATTTGACAGGTGGTCAAGTGTTGGCAGTTGCGACCGCTGAATACAATTATGAAATCTTAAAAGATGTGCGTTTGGGCGTATTTAGTGATGTGGGCAATGCTTATGATACAAGTTTTAGTAACCCCACTAAAATTGGCGTTGGTGTTGGCGTTCGCTGGGCATCCCCCATTGGTCAGGTGCGTGTTGATGTGGCAACTGGCATTCGTGAAGAAAATCGCCCAATCAAACTGCTATTTTTTATTGGCACGCCATTTTAATTGTTTAGTTTTATTAAGTGTTTTAGTTATTTTATTGGTTCAATCAAATTTATGACCCATATTGAAAAAAATTCCTCCAATACAAAACCAAGATATTCATTTTGGAGACGTTCACTGCGTTTTTTAATTTGGTTTTTGGTATTTTGGTTGGTACTAATTACCTCAATTATGGGGGTTTTATCAAGCGAACGTGGCACTCAATTTATTTTAGATGAAATCAGTCAAAGAACAAATATAAAAATTCACTATGTGTCTGGAGACTTTTTGACGCGACTGTCATTATCTGATGTGGTCGTACCTGCGACTAAAGATTTGACTATCAAGGCCAATAAATTGGATTTGCAAGTTGGCTGGTATGCTTTATTTGCTGGTAAAGCCCATTTATCTTTTGCTCATATAGATAGATTGGATATTATTGATAACAAAGCTCCAACGGGTGAACCCTTTGATTACATGACCATCAAAACACCTTTGCCAGTGTCAGTTTCTGATGTGAGTGCCAAGGTGGTTAATTTTACTCAAAAAACCAAAGACCCTGTTTATTTGTATGACATCGCAATTAAAAAAGCCAATTGGCGTGATACCAAAGTTGTGTTTTATGGTGTTGGGCTTGATGTGAGTCATCAAGTTTTAATTCAAGATGCCCAAGGCGATATTCGTCTACAAGATGATTATCCGCTTAATCTACAATCTGATGTAACAATTTTGGCAATCAGTAAAGTGTATTTTAGTACGCTAAACGCCAATTTGCATGGTTCTTTAAAACAAACCTTTGGTACAGTATCTGGCGAATATAACAATTACCCATTTACAGGTTCGCTGGTTGCTCAAGGCTTGAGTGATGATACACCTTTTGATGTATCACTTAATTTTGGTCACATTGTATTGCCATACGCTAGTGAGCAAAACATCACCTTAACAGATGGTAAAATTACCGCCAAAGGCACACCTGATAATATTGAAATTCGTATTTTGACGGAGTTATCAGCAAAAGACATACCACATGGCAAATATGCTGGACGTGGAGTGATTACAGATGGCGGTATGACAATCAGTCGTTTAACTGCCAAAACTCAAGGCGGAACTCTGATTGCTGATGGAACAATGGACTGGTCGGGTGAGTATCAACTTGATGCCAATTTGTACGGTCAAAAAGTATCCATTAATGACATTCTACCACTGCAATATCAAGAATATAAAGATTATTTACCTAAAATATTCTCAGGTTCTTTGGGGGTAAAATACTTTTATTTGGATACTGCCAAAAATCAAACTCGTTGGCAGTTTAACCTTGCGCAAAAAGACGGCGAGACGGTTGATGTCAGTCTTGCCCAAAGTCAAAAAAAGCCCAATCTTCCTTGGCAAATAGATGCTAAATGGCAAAATTTGGTTCGCGAAAATTTACCTGATATTGGCAAACTTAACAGCCCATCTGGCGCGGCAGCTATTGTAGTGGGTGATGGTAATACCCAGCTGGATGTACACGCTGATATTAAAACGTTATCAGTGGCACCATCGGGCGATTATCAAACCAAGATGGCAATAAAAAATAATCAACTCATTGATATATCAAGTTTTTCGTATCAGGGTGTTTTAGGTGATTTGTCGGGAAAAGGGCAGATTACATTACCAAAAAAAGCATCCCCTTTATTGTGGCAGGTTGATTTAAAAACCAGCAAACTAAAACCCAATGCTTATTTTGATGTGCCTAACAAAACGCCTATTGAATCTTTGTCAGGACAGTTGGTTGCTAAAGGGCAGATGAGCCAAAAAAATGGACAAACCACCCATCAAGTTACAGTCAATCACAGTGATTTAACTGCTGTTTTGACCGATAAACCCCAAGATAAGATTCATCTAATAACCCAAGGTGGTTTGATGGCGCGATTAAAAGGGGATGAGCTTTTGGTGTTTGGTGTGGATTTAACAGGTGATGTCAATCAGTCTTTGTTTTCTGAGCTGCCTAAGTCAGATTTTGCTATCAAGGCTCAAGGTAATTTATCCAACACCCAAATTAGTAAATTTACCATCAACAATGATAATATAAAAGCATCATTGGCGGGTGATATTGCTTTTAACCAAGGTGTAACATGGAGTATCAAAGCCCGTTTAGATGAGGTGGATACTGCAAAATTTGCCCAAAATAACAGTAATTTAATTGCCAAAATTAATGGAGATTTGGCAACTACGGGAAGTTATTACCAAGATAAATTGCAAAATTTTTCAGTTAAATTTGATGGTCAAATTCTCAATAAATCAGTTGCTTCAGGTAATATTTCCTTGGATATGACGGGAGTGGGGGATAGATTGCAGTTTAACCATTTAAGTCATCAAAGTTCAGCAGGTCAATTTTTAGCAAAAGGTTTTACCAATTTAAATGATTTATCTTGGCAATTTGATGCCAAGATGACTAATTTTGATACGGGTAAATTTGTCAAAGGACTTGATTCGCATTTAACAGGTGGTTTTTCAACCAAAGGAAGTTGGGGCGGTAAAATTAAATCGTTTGAAGTTAAAGAGTTAGATTTATCAGGCGATTTTCGTGGTCAGCCAGTAATTGCACAGGGTGCAATATCAGCAAAAATTGATTTGCCTAATGATTTAAACGCTTATTTTAGACGTTTAAAATCAGCTACAGCCGTACCAAAAAATACTAATGAACTTTTAAATTTGCAAAAGCAAGTTCAAATCAACACCTATCAAACTCAACGAATTTTTAAGATGTTAAATGCTGACCATTTAACGTTAAAAATGGGTGATAGTCAGCTTTTGGTTGATGGTACGGATAAAAATTTATCAGCAACTCTTAACATACCCGATTTAAGTCAGCTCGTGTTTAATACACGTGGACAGATTAAAGGCGGTATTATTTTGGTGAATGATAACTATGCTTTGCCAACGATTTATGTGGATTTAACTGCCAATGAAGTACGAACTGCCGATTTAATCGTACAAAAGGTCAGCGTTTTGGGTAAGGTGGTCAATTTGGCAAATCTGCCAAGTCAATTACGTGTTGAAGTGGATAATGTAATTGCTTTAGGTAAAGTGATTAAATATGCCAACCTGAATTTTGTAGGGACATATCAACAGCACAATTTAACTTTTGCTGCTAAAAATAACGATATAGAGACCAAAGCTCAAATTGTAGGCAGTTTTGATGAACGCAAAGGGCGTTATCAAGGCGTGATGGATGCGGCAAGTGTACAAAGTAAATTTGGCAAACTTGCTCAGATTCAGCCTGCTGAATTTAGTTATGCTGTTAAAAATAATCAAATTGCGGTTGCTGCCCACTGTTGGCAGAGCAGTAAGGCTAAGGGCGTGCAAACAGGTTCATTATGTCTACAAAATACTTTGCATTATTCTAATACATCAGGTGATGTTGCGCTGGTTGTCCAAAATTTAGATACATCAGTCATTTCAGCAATTTTACCGAGTGATATTTTATGGCAGTCTACATTAAATGGTAAACTTGCTGCCAATTGGCAGGCGGGAAAATCACCCGTGGTTAATGCTGTGATTTATTCTGACAATGGCAAAGTTGGTGTGTCTGGCGATGATACGGGTTATGTTGAGATGCCGTACCAACGAGTTTCTATTATTGCTCAAACTGTGCCAACGGGTCTAAAACTACGTACCGATATTCAAGGTGTGATTGGTTCAGGTTATGCGGATGTGATTGTGGATGCTTATAAACCTAATAAACCCATTGCAGGAGCGGTCGCATTAAATAATATTAATTTAGCGGTTATCCGACCATTTTTGCCAAGCTTGCAAACGCTGAGTGGTACGGTCAATTTAGCTGGTGGTGTTGGTGGCACACTCACTAAACCATTATTTTATGGTAATGCTGATTTAAAAAATGGTCAGTTAGCAGTCGCTGGCGTGCCTGTTGTGCTGAAAGATATTAATGCAGACATGGCGATTCGTGGCACCCAAGCAAGCTTAATGGGTGGTTTTATTGGCGGTGCTGGTAAAGGAAAATTAACAGGCGAAATGGATTGGCGAGGCGAGCTTCAAGCCAAATTAGCAGTAACAGGCGAGAATCTGACCATTTCTAATCCACCACTGGTTGTGGCAAGTTTTAGCCCTGATATTGAAGTGATTGTTCGTCCTTCACAAAAATATGTTAATGTGCAAGGTGTAGTATTGGTGCCTTCAGCAACCATTCGCCCACCATCAACCAGTAGTGAAATTATTGATAAATCCGCGGATGTTTCAGTGATTGATAGACGTTTGACAGGCAATGTGGATAAAATTTTGGCTGTTTCAGCACCTTGGAGCATTAACGCCAATATTGGATTGGATTTGGGTTCAGATGTAGCGTTTCAAGGGTTTGGAGCAAAACTTCCCTTGGCAGGTACACTGCATCTAACTCAAAGCGGTCAAGACTCGATGAAGGCAAAAGGTGTAATTCAGTTATCTGAACGCACGGTTGTTGATGGTATTGGTCAAAATATTGAACTCAAATACGCTCAAGTAAGATTTAATGGTAATATGCTCAATCCTCGTTTATCTATTGAGGGTGAAAAAGAAGTTGAAGGGGCAACAGTTGGTCTTAGAATCAAAGGTACGGCAAACAATCCTGATATCACCGTTTTTAATGACGCAGGATTGACTGAGCAACAAGCAATGAATGCGCTGATTACAGGAAGGATTGATGAATCAAGCGACATTCAGACATCTGAACAAACGTTTCGTTCTCGTGTTACCAACAATTTGGCAGCGGCTGGACTTTCTTTGGGATTATCAGGTACACGAAATATCACCAACCAAATCGGTAACGCATTGGGTTTTGAAAGTTTAACCGTAGATGCATCAGGCAATTCAAGTGATACCAACGTAACAGTAACAGGCTATATTACCCCTGATTTGTACTTACGATATGGCGTTGGGGTATTTAATGCTGAATCGTCTTTGTCTATGCGTTATCAGCTTACTCGTCGGGTGTATATAGAAGCGGTGATGGCAGTAGAAAATATGGTGAATGTGATTTATCAGTGGAGATTTTAACTGCAATCAAAATACAAAAAAGCACCAAATATTAATGGTGCTTTTATTTAACTTTAACTATTTATTTAACCAAGATAACCTAATTTATTCAATTTGCTTTACTAAAAGTTTATTTGGTTAAAATTAAACGATTATTGCGAGTAAGACGCAAGCGATATTCTTCCCCTTGATGCTCAATGCGAACTTCCTTGGTCAGTGCAAATAAGTTTTGTGAATGCAATGTTGGTAAACGATTAGCTTCACGGTTGCTAAAATAACGAGCAATGGTCATAGTCATGGCGATTTTCCTTCTATGGGTGGGTGTTGGGTTTTTTCCCAAGCCACTTTGGCTTAAACTTTGAACTGAATGACAAATTTTTATTTGTAAATAAAAATAATTATCATTTATGTTTATAATAACAAATTTTTTTAAGATTGTAAACATTAATTATAAAAATTGAAAAAATTTATCATCTTTAAGATAAACGGTATATTTATGACGATAAACGGTAAAAAAACAGTCCAAGTTGCCATTGCAGTTCTGGTTTTTGGTGAACAATTATTGTTAGCAACCCGAAAAAGTGGTCAGCATCAAGGTGGAAAATTGGAATTTATTGGCGGTAAAATTGAACCAAATGAAACACCTGTTCAAGCTTTGATGCGTGAAGTATCTGAAGAGATTGGTTTGGAACTTACCAAAAATTCGATGATTAAATTGGGGAGAATTTATCACGACTACCCAGAATTATCCGTATGTTTACATGTGTTTTATATAAATTTAGATAAAAATTTGTATAAAAAATATCGTCATTGCGTCTTAGGAAAGGAAAATCAACCAATTGGTTTTTATAAAAAATCTTGGGCAATTGCCAACTTGGATAAATTTCCATCTGCTAATGGGCGTATCTTGCAATGGCTTAGCTTGCCAGATGCCATTATTATTAGTTTGTCCTTAGGTGATTTTGTCAATGAACAGCAGTGGTTATTATTTTATTGTGAAAAATTAACTAAAAATGCGTTATTTTACCCACGCTTACAAGCTGATAATAAAAAAGCCATCAAAATTGTGCAAAATTTATTAAAAATTCGTTCAGATTTGAGAGTTGTTCTGCCAATAGAGCTTTACAAAAATAAAATCTTTGAAAAGCAGTGCCAAAAAAAGCAAATTTTTGCCTTAAAATTAAACCAAAACCAATTGATGAATTTTTTATCAGATAAAACTTTATCCACTAATTTGCCGACAAATTTACCTTGGCTGGCAAGCTGTCATGATTTAGACAGTATTGAAAAAGCTAATGAGGTTGCTAAAAATTACCCACTTATTGGAATATTTGTTTCACCTGTTAAACCCACTCAAACCCATCTTGAAAGTCAAGCGCTTGGATTATCAGCTTTTGGCGAGCTTACAAAATATGCAGATATGCCAGTGATTGCTTTAGGTGGTTTAAAAATGAATGATTTAACAAAAATTCGCCAACATGGTGGTTTTTGCGTCAGTGGTATTCGTAATTTTATTTAGATATTTTTAAAAAAAATATCCCCATTTTTGCCAATAATTGTGATTGTCAAAGCCTGATTTTTGTTTTAAAATCAAAAAAATTTATCCATATTTACTATCAGGAGTATATAGATGAGCGCCATTTATCAAGATTATCTAAATTCACGTAAAGCCGACGAAAATTTAGCGCTTGAACTGCTTGCCAAACTTGCCAAACTTGCAAGTAATGAAGTAAAACTGTCATTTTTTGGTGATGTGGTTACTTTTGATGTGGCGGATATTTTAGCCAAACATACCAAAGCTGGCGTAAAGGTTGCTGATTCATTAGCTTTAGTGGATGCTTTGGTTGCTAAAGATTTGGCAAATGTCGCAGTTGATTTGGGTCAAGCGGTTAAGAGTTCACAAACAGCCAATGATTTTACCAGTGGCATAGAAACTCCAGCAACGGATGTGGTTTTGTATGGTTTTGGACGTATTGGACGTATTTTGGCGCGTCTACTGATGAGCCGTCCTGCCAGTGATAAAGGTTTGCAGTTACGAGCAATTGTTGTACGTCCTGCTGGTGATGGCGATTTGGCAAAACGAGCCAGTCTTCTTGAACGTGATAGTGTGCATGGCTGGTTTGATGGTAGTGTTCAGGTGGATTCTGATAATAACGGCATCGTTGTCAATGGTCGTTTTATCCAAGTAATTTATGCATCTGACCCAAGTGAAGTGGATTACACAGCTTATGGTATTGACAACGCCATTGTGATTGATAACACTGGTAAATGGAAAGATGAAGCAGGTTTGGGTAAGCATCTACAATCTAAAGGTGTAAAAAAAGTGCTACTGACTGCTCCTGCTAAAGGTGATATCAAGAATGTGGTTTATGGAGTTAACCATGATACTATTGGTAGCGACACCATCGTCTCAGCAGCCAGCTGTACCACCAATGCCATCACACCAACTTTAAAAGTTTTAAATGATGAATATGGTATTATCAATGGTCATATGGAAACAGTTCATGCCTTTACCAACGACCAAAATTTGGTAGATAATCACCATAAATCTGACCGCCGCGGTCGTGCTGCTCCTTTAAATATGGTGATGACTTCTACAGGTGCAGCTTCCGCTGTAGGCAAAGCATTACCAGAGTTAAAAGGTAAATTGACGGGCAACGCCATTCGCGTACCAACCCCAAATGTTAGTTTGGCGATTTTAAATCTGAATTTTGAAAAAGAAGTGGGTTCAGCAGATGCGTTGAATGTCTTTATTAAAGCGCAATCACAAAGCCTAACTTGGCAAGAGCAAATTGATTATTCTGATTCGCCAGAGGCGGTATCAACGGATTTTGTTGGCAGTCAAAAGGTAGCAATTTTTGATGCTAAGGCTACCATTGCTAACGATAAACGTGCCACTCTTTATGTTTGGTATGATAATGAAATGGGTTATAGCACCCAGGTTATTCGTGTTGCTGAGGTAATGGCAAATAACACTTAGTTTAGTATAGGGGGATTTTATGAAAATGTCCAAATCAACTATTGTTGTTGCAGCGATTTCTTTGATGGCAATGTTGCCCATCGCTGCTAGTGCTGAAACTTGCAAAGTAACTGACCCAACGGGAACTCGGTTAAATGTTCGGTCATCGCCTAATGGTAAAGTGATTAGTACATTAAAAAACGGTACAAAAATCCGTCGTGTCGACCATGCAGACGACAATCAAGGCAGATCTTGGGTTTTGGCATACACTGAAAAAACCAATAAGCGCATTGGTTGGGTGTATCGTGAGTTTGTAAGCTGTTATTAGTCTGCTAAACCTAACAAAAAGACCGCAATTTGCGGTCTTTTTGTGTCAGTTTAGTTTTTGATGTCAAATACTTGTTTTAAATACGCCAAGTAAGTGTTGTTTTCAATCATAACCTTTCCAGGGCTATCTGAAAGTTTGGCGACTGGCTGCCCATTGCACTGTACGAGTTTTAATACAATGTTTAGTTGAGTAAGCCCCATATCGTTGGTGAGATTGGTGCCGATGCCAAAATTGGTTTTGATGCGAGTTTTAAAGTATTGATGCAAATCCCACGCTTTTTTGATGGTCAAACCATCACTAAAGGTTAGACTTTTGGTTTTTGGATCAATTTTTAGGGTTTGATAATGAGCAATTGCCTTATCGCCCCATGCATAAGGGTCGCCACTGTCATGACGCAGCCCATCAAATAATTTGGCAAAATATAAATCAAAATCTCTTAAAAATGCATCCATGCCAACCACATCGGTCAAAGCCACACCTAAATCGCCACGATATTCACGCACCCAAGTTTCCAAAGCTGCTTTTTGTGAATCTCTTAGGCGAACATCTAGAGCTTGGAAGGCTTGCAAAAATTCATGCGCCATCGTACCAATTGGAGTAATCCCCAGTTTTTTGGCAAGATAAACATTACTAGTGCCTCGAAAAATTGTTGGATAGTTTTTGGCGAACGTTTCTACCACATGATAATGCCATGTTTTGGAAAAACGTCGTCTTGTGCCAAAATCAGCAATCACAAATGGTGGATTATTGCCATCTTCAGCTTGTAATGAATCGTAGTGCTTTAATAAGGCTATGTTTGCATCAAGGCGTTTTTGCCCCTCAGCTAAAACATCAGAATTATTAAGCCTTTGATAATAAAGTTCACTGACGATGCATAAAACAAAGACTTCAAAAAACATGGCTTGAATCATTGGACCTTCAATTTCAATGTTTAACAATCCATTTTCTTGGGCAGTTACTTTAATAAAACGGCGTTTTAATTTAAACAATTCTAAATAATCTACAAAATCAGATTTGATAAATCGCAAACCACGTAGATAATCCAATTCATCTTGAGTAAATTGCAATTGACATAAATAATCCAACTGAATTTCTAAATCATCCTTGATTTGATCCAAAGGGTAGACTGCTTTGTCAGGATTGCGGCAGCGAAAATGATACACACCATGGGTTTGAGGAAAATGATGCAACATTGCCTGAAGCATGGTAAATTTGTATAAATCATTATCCAACAGCGATGTAATAATTGGCACACTAGTAGCCATAAAAAATCCTTGAAAAAAAATTTACCCTATAATACCCTAATTTAACCTTGAAAATAAAAAAAATTTACCAATCTTAAACAATTTAAGGGAAAAACTTATGAATGAGCTCAATTTAACCAGTTTGAATTTGTCTTCTTGTCAATTTGATGATTTAGCAGTATCTATACATCCAAATGCTGAATATAATGCCACTCATGACGGTATGGTGGAGGTGATTTTAAAACGAATTGCTGATAAAAAAAATGAACAGGCACATACAGATGAATTATGGTTGGTTGAACATCAGGATGTTTATACCCTAGGGCAGGCAGGTAAAGAAGAACACATTTTGTATCAAACCAGTACCCCAATTATTAAAACCGACCGTGGCGGTCAGGTTACTTGGCATGGAGTTGGACAGCTTGTCGTCTATTGGCTTGTGGATTTGCGCGCAAGGGGCTTAGGTGTGCGTGATTTGGTCAGCCATGCCGAACAAGCAATTGAAGATGTTGTTGGGGAGTATCTGCCAGAAACTCTATATGCAAAAGCTCGCCGTGATGCGCCGGGGGTGTATATTTACAATCATAACCATGAGATGTTGGGAAAAATTGCGTCTTTAGGATTTAAAATCAAACAAGGTTTTAGTTATCATGGTATTGCGATTAATTTGATTAATGATTTAACCGCGTTTAACGCAATCAATCCTTGTGGGTATGCAGGCATGCAGATGGTTAAATTGACTAATTTTGGTCAGTTTACAAAAAAAGATATAGAGGCGTTTACTCAAAAATTTATTATCAATGTCCATCAACGATTAAATCAAAACATTGCACTTAGAAGCATTTGATATTACAATGCATACGCTAAATATTTTTAGATTTTTTAATGGTTTTCTATTTTGGAGCTAATATGGTTAATTTTAATAAAATTTTAGACGCAGGCGACGTCGATGCAGGCGAGATTAACGTGGTGGTTGAGATTCCAACAGGTTCAAATCATAAAATTGAGTGGAATCGTAAACTGGCGTGTTTTGAGCTCGACCGCGTTGAACCAGCAATTTTTGCCAAGCCTTGTAATTACGGCTTTATTCCTCAAACCCTAGATGAAGATGGTGATGAGCTTGATGCACTCATTATTACTGAACAACCTTTGACCACAGGCATTTTTTTAAAAGCCAAAGTGATTGGCGTGATGAAGTTTGTTGATGATGGTGAAGTAGATGATAAGATTATTGTTGTGCCTGCAGATGACCGCAACAATGGGAATGCTTATCAAACTTTAGAAGATTTGCCTACCCAGCTGATTAAACAGCTAGAATTTCATTTTAATCACTATAAAGATTTGAAAAAAGCAGGCACAACCGTTGTGCAAGGGTTTTTTGGAATCGATGAAGCTAAAAAAGTTATCAAAGACAGTCAAAAACGTTGGTCAGAATAATTTTTGTTAAGCTTAGTTTGACAAATTAAACCTTAGTTAAGTTTTATTTAGCTAAGGTTTTTGTGTTTAAGGTTTTACGTTTTTGTTTAATCATTTTTAAACGCAATAAACGCTCTGATTTATCGTACCAAAACCCCAGACGCTGATAACTTAATACTGAGATCAATAAGATAACAATTGGCAATAACATTGATAAGTAGCCAATTTTGGCATACAGCCATACCGCAATAAATCCTCCGCCAAAAAATCCCCACCATAAAGCGCTGTGTAGAATGATTTTGTTTTTATCTATTTTTCGTCCAACAATCCATCTACCAACGCTTGCTCCCAAATCCGATGTCACTCCTGTTAGATGTGTGGTGCGAATAACGGTGCCGTTATAAGTGGCAACCATAGAATTTTGTAGTCCACACGCCATAGCAATCATCATTTGCCCAAAATCATTTTTTTGTAAATACAAAAATAAACTAAGACACAACAAAATCAATTCCAAAGCCATTGCATAACCATAGTGGCGGCGAATATTAAGTTCGCTCCCCCCAATAATCATGCCACTTAATACAGAACCTACCCAAAAAGAAAAAATAGACAAAAGAAACAGCTGTAGATTTTGAATATCGCCATGAAAAAAAGATACGGCTACTTGACTGACATTACCTGTCACGTGTGAAGCTGAAACGTGGGTAAAACCCATTAAGGCGGTAGTGTTTAAAATCCCTGCACAAAATGCCAAAACAACCGCCCCAATTAACACCCAAGTTGGAATTTTATCCTGCATTGATGATACCAAGGTTAATTTTACAAGTCATTTGCATTTATATCCATACATCATAGGTAAGTGTAAATTTGTATGTAAAAACCATTTTGTTTGAATCAAGTAATTTTAGTGTTTTTAGCCACAAAATAAAAGCATAAGCCAATTAGGTTTATGCTTTTAATTTGCAACAATTTTTAACAATAACTGTTAAAATAAAATATATTTTTAGCGGCAGGTTTATTCATCACCATCTGTCATTGCCATGATTTGTTCGCTGATGGCAACGGTGTTAAAGCCTGCATCCACAAATAAAATTTCGCCTGTGATGCCACTTGCCCAAGGTGAAAGTAAAAACAGCGCCGCATTACCAACTTCTTCTTGATTGACATTGCGTTGTAGTGGAGCAATTTTTTCGCTGACATCAAGCATTTTACGAAAAGACTTAATGCCACTTGCTGCCAATGTACGAATGGGTCCTGCGCTGATGGCATTGACGCGAATGCCTTGCCCGCCTAAAGAACTTGCCAAATAACGCACAGACGCTTCAAGACTTGCTTTTGCCATACCCATAACATTGTAGTTGGGAAGTACTGAGATGCTGCCTTCATATGTAAGGGTAAGTAATGAGCCTTGTCGAGCTGCCAGCAGTTCTCTACCTGCTTTGGCAAGTGCGACAAAACTGTAAGCACTGATATCGTGAGCGATACTTGAACCTTCGCGGGTAGTTGCAGTTGTAAAGTCGCCATCCAATTGGTCGGCAGGGGCAAAACCAATGGCATGAACAATGCCGTTAATGCCTTTATCCTCACCTTGTCCCCAAAGCTGATTGATTTGGTTAAAACATTCATTGATAGAGTCATCTGATGCAACATCGCATTCAAGAACAGCAACCGCTCCAAAGGTTTCAGCTGCCATTTCCACACGTTTTTTGATTTTATCATTGGGGTAAGTCAAAATCAGTTCTGCCCCTTCTCGGTGTAAACTTTCGGCGATTGCCCAAGCGATGGATAATTTACTAGCGATGCCTGTAACAACAAAACGCTGATTTTTTAATAGCATAATAAGATTCCAATTTTATAAAAAAGCCTACTAATTATAACATGATTTAACTCATGGTTAATGAAAAAAATTGAACATATGTAAACTATTTAAAAACTTATTAATTTTACCTTGATAAAATTGCAAATTACGTTATCCTATAGCATTTAAAAATTAACCGTTAATAGTGCAAATTTATGTCAAATTCCCCTGTATTTACGCCAAATTATGATAAAACTGCCCAACAATACACCCAAATTATCCAAGATTGTGGTGAAGATTTGACCAGAGAAGGATTGGTAGATACGCCAATGCGTGCCTCAAAAGCCTTTTATTATCTGACTCGCGGTTATCACCAATCTTTGGACGTGGTGGCAAATAATGCTATTTTTCCATCAGACAATCCAGAGATGGTTTTGATACAAAACATTGAATTTTATTCATTGTGTGAACACCATTTACTGCCGTTTTATGGCGTGGCACATGTAGGCTACTTGCCTGATGGTAAGGTTTTGGGATTATCAAAAGTTGCTCGCATTGTGGATATGTACGCAAGACGCTTGCAAATCCAAGAAAATCTGACCAAACAAATTGCCGAGGCGATTCAGAAGCTGACTAATTGTCGTGGAGTGGCGGTTGTGATGGATGCTAGTCATATGTGCATGATGATGCGAGGAGTTGGTAAACAGCAATCCACAACCAGAACACTAAGTACACTTGGGGATATGACAACAGACAAACAAGCCAAAACTGAATTTTTGGCGGCTATTCCAAAGCGTCCGCCAGCTTTTTAATGTATGGTTATTGTCAAGTTTTGGATTGGGATTTTATTTTAAAATATTAACATGGTTGTCTAAACTGATTACAAATATTCAAAGATGCGTGCTGATTGCATAAACGTGTTCAGCACCGCCATAATTTTACAGTCTAAAGATTAAAATCAAATAAAGCCTGATAATCGCTATTCTTTATTTGTGTTTTTTAAAAACATTCGTTCAGCCACATCACTTAACGCATTCATTTCAGCAAGCAAAAACTGCATACGTTTTTCACCATAAGCACAAAAAACCTGACGACTGAATTCATTGGCTTTTTGGGCAAGAGGTAACGCATAATCCTTACCTTTTTGGGTAAGACTGATAAACTTTTCACGCTTATCGTCTGGATTTTCCTTTATAACCAGAAAACCATCATTTATCAATGTTTTACAAATACTAAATACAGTTTGTTTGGGTAAATACCATTCAATGGTAATTTGTTTTTGGGTGCAACTGCCTTTAGTTGCTAATGTATAGAGAATGGCAAACGTGTTGTAATTCAGCCCTTGTTGTTTTATCCAAGTTTCAATAAAACTTTCAATACGGCTAATACTGGCATCTAATTGGTCAAGATAGCCTGATGTAAGATACTGATTTGTCATAGATTTCCTAAATTTAATTGACGTTTCTATAATAATAAATTTTCGGACTAATTTCAAGACAAATTTAAAATTGGTGGTTTAAATAACAGATGATTCTTATCAATCTGAAATATTTATTTACATTTATTAGTACAAATGTTTTCTATTATTTATCCATTAAAAATGTGGATTGCATCTTGATATAAAAAATAACTTAAAATTCAATAGTTTAAATTTTGATAAAATAATTCTCCAAAAAAATTAAAAAATAATTGGCGATAAAAGGTATTAAATTTTAGATGTTTGGTAATCAAAATAATAATTGGCATGCAAATTGCTTTCTAAAAATAAGAGGTTTATTTTTATATGACTTGACTGATTTTTAACTGCAATTTCAGTATTAAAAAATACCCATTTTGGTTAAACATCTTTTTTATGTTGAGCTTATAAATGATAATCCAGTTGGTTAATTATTTAGGTGGAATATCAATGAATAAGATTTTTAAAATTGTTTGGAGTGAGGCGGTTGGTGCTTTTGTGGTGGCATCAGAATTGGCAAAAGGACATACAAAATCAACAACAGTGAAAAAAACAGCAACTGGTTTAAAAATTTTATTTCGTTTAACAGCGTTGGCGGTTGCGGTTTGGGGTTCGGTAGGAACGGCTTGGGCGGCGATTCCAGAAAAAACTGCAACAGGTGGGGCGACATTTGCCATTGGTAACGGCTCGACGTCGGCAAATGGGACAGGCGCTCTTGCTATTGGTAACAATGCACAAGCGAAAGATAGTGGGGCTTTGGCAATCGGTCCAAATTCAACTCATACAACTGCTGCGAATAGTAATAATTCGATTGCAATTGGTGTTAATCTTCAGGCAACTGGACAAAAGGCGATAGGGATTGGTGCGGATACTACTGTTAATGGAACAGGTGCCATTGCGATTGGTAACAATGATTCGGCTAGAATGGCGAACCAAGGTGTTGACGGGAATGGTGCCATTGGTGTGGGTAGCAATTTAACAGCACGCGGTAACAATGCAATTGCTGTGGGTACGGAAGCTCAAGCGAAGGCAATCAGTGCAGTTGCTGTTGGCGCAGATACGCAAGCAACGGGGGTAGAAGCTGTTGCTATTGGTAAAGGTGCTGCTTCAACAGCTTCAAGGGCATTGGCATTTGGTCAGGGCGCACAAGCGAAGGCTGGTGATACTGTTGCCGTTGGTACAGGTGCACAGGCAACGCTAGCTAATTCGATTGCTATTGGTACAAATACGATTGCTAAGGGTGTACATGGCGGTGGCGGTGTGGGAAGAGCGATAGCTGTCGGTCTTGGAGCGCAAGCATTGGGAGAGGATTCTATTGCGATTGGTGCATCTGAAGGCAATAAATTAGTGACAGCAACCAATAAGCAAAGTATTGCCATTGGTTGGACGGCGCAAGCAACAGGTGCTACCCAAGCAGTTGCCATCGGTCCGGATGCTATTGCTTCAGGTACGCAATCAACTTCCATTGGTAACAATACCCGTGCAACAGGGGATTCATC
>FLSF01029397.1_pt1 | contig 111560 bp, 111 predicted proteins | sample 1550431 | NCBI WGS metagenome assembly FLSF01 (sample SAMEA4031754, study PRJEB14383) | metagenome | biome: human; feature: oral; material: saliva | place: Philippines | collected 2014 | reverse complement strand
GTATTTTCTTTTTTAGTTATTTTATCATCTGAACAATTAAATAAAAGGATGATGAAAATGCCTGTACGTATTATTGAAGAAGACATGTTCAATGATAAAGAAAGTGTGTATTGCGTTCCTGTAAATACTCAAGGTATTGCCGGAAAAGGTTTAGCTTTATATTTTAAACAAAAAAGCCCAATGTGGTATAAGCAGTATAAAGAAGCTTGTGAGAATGATGAAATCAATAAAAGAAAATATCATTTGTACTCTACAGCCACTGAAACATACGTGAGTATACCTACTAAGATTTCACCTTACGATGATTCGTGTATCGATCTCATCATCGAGGGTTTAAAAGCATTTGAAAGTGATTACGATAAGACAGAGGGATTCCATTGGATTACTCAATTAAGATTACCTGCATTAGGTTGTGGTTGTGGTAATTTAAGATGGGTAGATATTGAAGACCGAATTATTGAAGAATTAAAAGATAGTGAGGTTGAGTTTATATTCTGTATTGAAAGTAAACATCGTCCTGATCGATGCGCTGAAAGATTCATGAATAACCATCTATTTTTTAAAGGTGATCACATTCTTGGTATTACCTATAGATTCGATTTAAACTTATTAAGTCCTAAAGGAATCATGAAGAAGTATCCAAATGTAATGTGTTTTATTATAGACTGGATTGCTCACTATCTTGACATCAATCCCGAAGTATATAAAACAGAATCCCAAATGGTTTCTGGTATTAAATCTGCTCTTATCGATTATTTTAATCGACACGGATTTGTGAAAGATGGTATTGATTTTAGAAGATTAGTCATCGAGAAAATGATTGAGGGTAAGAAAACCCACTACTATTCAGATACTAACTTTAAAAAGTATTTAGATGATCTAAATGAAGCAGATGTATTCTTTGCCTATTGCGGATACGACTTCCCTGCTATTCTAGGTATTAACATGGATTTATCTAATAAACATTTGTTAGATAGAAAGCTTTGGAGTGGATCTAACTACCTAGGTAAACTTTTATCCAGATTATAAACATATACTATTAAATTGAAAGTAGCTAACTATAAGGATTTTTTAAACATGGATAATTTAGATAATAACCTGGTAATGATTGATATCTCGTCATTACCAAAAACACCAGAAGAAGAGAAGTTATTTAAAGAAGCGAAAGAGTATTTAGAAAACGAATTTGAAGTACCTATTTCTACAATATTTAAATTAATGATCAATGGTGTAAGTGGATTTGTTATCGATAACGATTACGAGTATGTTGAAAACTTCGTATGTAATTATTTAAATCTACCTATTACCGAACAAAAGAAAGTATTTGTTAATTCAGATGGTGAACAAGTATTCATTTGGGATGATGTACAAACAGGTGCCGAGGAAGACCACTTGGCTTTTCTAGCAAGATTATTTATTAGAGAAATTAAGGAAAAGAATAGTTTGTTACTTATCGACTATTCTGTTCGCTGTAAAGAAACCTCATTTGTTACTTTAAGTCACGAATCCGTACATCCTGACCACATCGTTGTCTATCTTGATAAAGAGGAATAAGATGTTTCAATTAGCTAAGCAAAAGTTTATCTTGCCTACTGAATTTTTAGTTAATCTAAACATAATGGATATTTATCAAGAATGTATCATGCTATATGGTAAAGATCCATTTAGGGAACGTTTCAACCATCCTTCGTGTTTTAACTACAATCCTAGTAAACCGATATCAGAAGAAGTATTTGAACAAATTTCTTATAGTCTTCTGAGTTCTGTAACTATTACGTATAAGTACGTATATCTTGCGAGCATTCCTATTAACGAGATGGTTATTAAAGAGATGATGGTATCGTTATGGGATTCTTTCTTCAACAGCTATTTTGATTACAATCCTGAAGACTTAATGGTAGATAACGAATATCTATTCAGTGTTAGTGATGATGAAAATAGCGGTTATTCTAATTACATCATGGATAACAAAAATAATGTAGTTACTTTGAAATATGGTTTGGAAGAAGATGAAGCAATATTTACATCCTTATTCTTCTTAAGGTATATTAATTATTTAGCTAATCTTTTTCCAAAAATATTTAATTACATTTTACAAAATCCTAAATTAGAACCAGAAGTCATTCCAAGAACAGTAGATCCGTATGTGTATTCTCCAAGAACCCATAACAGAATAGCAGTACCCACGAACTACATTAATGACCTTATGATCAACACTCATTTGGAGTATGACATCGTATGCAAGACAATAACTATTTAATCGGACATTTAGAACAGACCAATCTTCCATTATGGAAGATTGGTCGATCTTATTATCTTGACCTTTCTGAGATATTCAGCATAACCAGTTCTTTAATTACAAAGAAAACTGGATTAATGTCTCTTAACTTTATACTGGATATTCTTCCTGAATTTGATCTTTCTAATGTGTCTTCTCTTAAAGAATTAGTAGATCAATCCGTTTTGGAATTTGCTCTAAGAGTTTCTGGATCTTCTGTTAAAATGGACGAGGGAATTATTAGAATATTCTTTGGAAAATTATTTGGATACCTTATAGAGTTGAACATTATTAAGCTAGGAAGTACTAAGAAGATATTCTTTAAACAAGAAAGCGATCCTAACTTAAATCAAAAACAATCTAATATTGTATTCGGTACAATATACACTGTACTATTGAAAGATTAAAAATGAACCAAAAAAGAATACGGTTATTAGTGAACATGGGGCCTCTATTTAGAGTAGTAGATGCTTTAACAGCAAACCAGTTCATTATTAACCATAAACAAGTCATTAATGAATTATTGTTAACAGTAAGTACTCGTGAGGTTAACCGACATTATAATCAAATCGATACTCATATACCCATGTGTAAAGACGACATGAGTATTCAACTAACTTCTGAAACCTTGTATCAAAAACTTATTAATGAAACTTACCTCAATCATGATAAAGCTGTAACTATTTGTAATACTTATATCGATTGCATGTATCAGTTTTTAATCAATATACATGAACTTATGAGCGGGGAAGAAATCTATAAAGTATTTGGTCACGTTCCTACATTATACTACTACTTAACGGTGGAAGAATATTTAGGAGATGGTCAGTTTGTCCTTGCCGAATTAGTGCCTGGTCAGGATCAAATGGAAGTCGATACAAGCCCTTGGTTTTATCTTAAAAACTGACTAGGTATTATTTTATTAAATAAAATCTTACTTACTCTTTTTTAACAAATGAAACCATTTACTAATCGTCACATTTCGGAATTAAATGAATCTATTACCCAAAAACATTATGGTCGTATTTTGAGGGATCTTGATCCTTCTAAAAAATATAAGACTAATAAGCGAATCGCTCAGATGAGGATAAAATATCATCATCTCGAAACGCTTAATAAGAAAAATACAGACGATATCTAGATATGAAGAAGTATCTATTTGATCTTTCGGGTAGGTCATGCTATTTCTTTACTCCTAAGTATGTTTGTTCCATTGGTGATTATATTAGATAGTCACGTACAGGTTATTCTTTATAGAGTAATCTGTGCGGGATTATTTACCGGACGGTGGTCTTTAGTCCCATGACATTCTTATTTGTTTTCATATATCCCTTTACATTAACAGCTCTACTACTCCTTAACGGGAGTAGTAGAGTTTCTTTTTGTTTTATTTTAAATCTATACTATTTACGTGTAATAAGATTTTAAATTTAATCCTGTCTTAATCTAACTTTAAAAAGGAAAACACTATGTCTAGTAATGATAAACGAAAAGCAGCTAAAGCTAAAAAGCGTAAAGAAAACTTACGTCAACGAAAATTAAAAACCGGAAGTGCCATCAATCCAAACAACATGATGGTGTTCAATAAAACTTCTACAGGTTTGGATGTTATCCATCGAGGTAGTGTATCTGGTTCTATTGCAACAGATATTCTAAACGAACAAGAAACCCAACCTATCGATCCTAAGAACCGTGAGGATTTGATTAGTCAGATCAAAAAGAATATTGAACTTTTCTATACAGGCACTAAAAAAGAAAGTGCAATTTCTGACTTTGCTTTCTTAACAGAAAACATCTACCTGACTAAGGTATTGTTAGAACTTGCTGAAAAAGAAGTGAAAGCAGAAGATCCTGATGATCAAATGCTTATTGATATTAACAACAATATGCTCAAAGAAACGCTTAAAGGCATGACTGAGATTTGTAAGAATCTCTATCAACAAGCAGTGGAAGGTAAAGAATCTTTATACTTTGTAAACTCTTTGGAATTAAATGCCATTAATATTTCTAAGAAGTATTTGGAACAGACAAATATTCTCTTACAGTATATTGATGTTGGTTTGTTTCAAAAAGGTTGTCGTTTGACTATTTCGCGTTTAGGTAATCGAAACTATAAAGATGATCCTGATGTGAAATATTTCAGTATTCGTGAGGGTTATGGTTTAATTAAAGACATGATCAAACACGAGTGTGAGAAACGACAAGAGAGTAAACAAAATGAAGTTAAGCAAATCCACTAATAACCATATATCAGTAATGAATCAGGAGTTACGGAAAAACTTAAAGAAAGTAATGAAAGACAATAAGGTTACGATTAAAGATGTAGCTAAACACATTGGTGTTAATCACAATACTCTTTTAGGATATTTCTCAGAGTCAAGAAATCTTAATATTCCTATTGGTGTGGTGTATGCTGTATGTCGTTTAACTAGAACTAATTTCTTTCATGTTGCACCTACCTTAATGAAAGATTTAGCTTCTTTTATCGTAATGCCAAATAATGAATTAAAATAAAACCTACTACCACTCTACCCCGTAAGGAGTAGAGTGGTGTTTAGGCTTTTAAGGAGTAATGGACTGTGTGAATAAGATATACCCGTAATCAGTCCGGCATTGCTTAAACTAAGCAATCTAAAAGGCATTTAGCCAATGATTAATTTTCAAACTAGAAGATGTGCGAAATTATTTCGCATATAATGTAACTTATTTTTTACTAAAAAACCACGTCAGATTTATTTTTTGGTTTCGTTAATGGCTCTTTCCATTTCGTTGTTGGCTTCTTGATTAAGAGTTGTTTGTAATTTCTTTTTACGATCTACAGATTTCTTAATGATCTTCTGTTCTACCCTAGTCATGTTTAACCACTCTCTCAAAGTCAAACCTGTATTAGGATAAATATCGTAAATCACGAACTCGTCAGATAGAATACTTAAGTAACTACCTTCGCCAAATAAGTCATATGGTTTCTTCATGGTCATTGGTCTCAACGACTCATGAGGAGGTACTAACGAACCATCAGCTTTCTCAATACTACATTCTGAATAATGATCTAAACCATAGCAAGCATCATGCAACGATAACAAAGATAAATGCTTCTCACCATCATCTTTAATGGGTTTAGCTTCCCCACTTACGATCACTCGTAAGAAGTCTTCATTATTTACATTGATTGTTACAGTCTCTTCACCTTCTTCCGTATCTTTAGTTTCCGGAAAAACTTCGTCACGTCTAACTTGAGAAATACCAAATAGGGGATCCCTGATGGATCCCTCTACTATTGTAGAAACACTATTGCTTATCTGGTCGCGAGTGTTTGATAAATCCGAGCGGTCAGCGTAAAAAAAGCAATTACAGTATTAATCGGAACGATCTTATTACTTACTGGAGAAGAGTTGTGTTTCTCTTCAAATTCAGAAATAGTAGGCACACCATAAACGACTTTTACATTCTTATTAATGTACTCTACAACCGCTTCAATCAACTTATTACGAATCTCTTGATTACTAGAAATCTCATTCAAGATTTCAATCAGTGTTTCAGGAGAATCGATTGTACTGCTCAGTGATTCAGACTTACCTGTTTCTTCGAAGTATTTATTAATTCGAATTTTACGGATGAAGTGAGAATATTCTCGTAATGCCGTAGCCTGAATCTTATCAGACAAATAACGAGAACGAATGTTTTCATCAGAAGTCATGGACAGGGTTTCAGAGATGGCATCTTTAATATATACATCCCAATCTGAACCATGTTCAACATAACGAGCCATGTCACTTTGACCTAGTTCGATATATGTTTCTTGAATGAAAGTACCTTCACGTTTTTCAATCTTACGAGAGAAGATCAAACGTTCAAACACCTCAACATCTTCTTCTTTCTTCCAGTCACGACGATAGGATTCGATTTCTTCATTAGAAGACGCTACGCTTTCTGCTTTAATCAGATGTTGTTTCTGACGTACTGACAGACGAGAGTTAGCGTAGATCGCCATATCTGGCAACCAGATACGACCCATCACGTGTTCAGCTTTACCATTGTCCAGAAGAGCCGTACGGTTAAAGATATAGCCATCAGGATACATGGTACATGCGAGACCCCAAGCAATGGTAGGAATATCCATTGGATCCAACAGGGCACGAATATTCTCTGGAGATGAATCTTTCAAGTTGATATAAGAGATCTTGCTAATAAACAAATCTACCAACTTATCATTGATGTACCATGTCGCCGTACCGTAGTTAGAACCACCAATAGTACGACCAACATTAATCTTAGCAGTATCCAAAACGTATTGGAAGTCAATGATTTCAGATGCTACTGGCGGAGAAATAATCGCCACTAAACCTGAGTGAGGCAATACCAGGGTAAAGTAAGTAGACAATCCCAGAGAATCCATGATTGCTGCTTTAGCTTTCAAACCAGTAAGATTACCACCACTATTAGGAATAGTCGCACGACGAGAACGAATACGCTGAGATGGATCTGCACTGATACCAATTACTTGGGTAAGCTCTACATCCTCATCATTCATCATCTTCTCAGTCATTCGATAATCGTTAGAAATCAATTCACGAGAATCAGACATAGACTGAACTAACAATGTAGCATTCGTCTCATCTAAGTTAGATGGATTTTCAACTAAGTAACGAACCATTCCATCTGGAGAATCAGCAGGAACAGAAATAGACTTGATGAGATCTTCTGCTTGTTTAGGATCTGTATAATCTACTTCTTTAATATCCATCAGGATACGATGTTTAGGATCAAGCAGAATATTTTTAGATGCTGGGCTAATTTTCTCATCGATTACTTTTACAGAAGGAACCCACAGTTTAAGATCGTCTTTATCATTACCTACAATGGTAGAGAGTTTCTTAATAAACTCTTTTTTAGGATCTACTGGTTCTTTTTTCTTAGTCTCTTCTTTTTTAGTTTCAGCATTGTAAGTTGCCAACGTAGGAAGATCTTCATCAAGATGATCGTAATCGTTGGTTTGTTTTTCTTCAGTTTCTTCTTTAGGTTTAAATTCAGAAACATCATCTTCTTCAGTGAGAAGTGATGGGGCCAAAGAAGATTCAGATACTTCTACAGTATCGTTAAGATGCAATACACCTTCTGATTGTTCAGAAGGAACGACATCTTCTTGTTTGATTTCATTAATATCATTATTCATTGACATGACTAGTTTCCTTATTAGTCTCTTGTGTAGGAGGAGTAGTATTGGTGTAATGATGCAAATATTCTGCAAAGAATTTTTTCACATCATCAGGCGCTTCTTCTTTGTGATCTAAATAATAACCAAACTTCATGGCTGTAAAGAAATCTGAAATATGTTTGGTAAGTGGTTCAGTAATCGCACGAACTCGATTAGAACACACCAGATAACGTGCTTTAATATCAATAATCTTCTCAATGATATATGGTTCGAACTCAGGGACTTCTGGTTTTACATTACCATTTTCATCAACAAACTTCTCGTAAAGCTTACGAATAGAATTCAGCTCACGAACCAAACTACGAGTGTCGGTTGTATTCATGGCAACCATTGTAGTCAGTTTTTCTTTTTCTTGGATGTATGGTAAGAATTTCTTATCTTGGGTAAGCAATTCATTGAGTGCTTTTGTAGGAGCTTCGATCATCATCTTAATTGTTTTATAAGTTGATTCCAAAGACTCGAAAGTATAGTCATTCAAAGCATCCCATTCTTCTTGTGTAAAGCGATCTTTGAACTCTTCTGGGATTCGTGCAACTCGCTCAACTACTTTTGCTTCACCATCACGTGATTTTACGTATGGGCGTTTTGGATCAATGTCCAAAACTTTTTGTCGTTTTGCCTTTTTAAATTTTGTTTTAACATCTGGGTTAAGATTCAAACCTTTATTTTCGATAGTCAGTTTGTCAAAACTAGGAATGCCAGTATGTAAACCAATACGGTTGTCCAATTTAGTCATTTTAATAAATTCTCCATTAGCTAATGGGTTGTGGATAGGATTGTTTAAAAAAGAATATTCTTTAGATTATTTCTATTAATGTTTCCATAGCTATGAAAATAGAAATCATCACATATATAGTTAACTCTGTATTAAATTACCCAATATAGGAACAAGCACTTATGGCTAATCTTATTTTAAACTTCATAGATGATTATTGGACTATGGAGGAAGCAAAAGAATATAAAGAAGCCATCGACTTTATCGATGGTATTCATGAAGACTGGACGGATAACTTAGAAATCCTTATCCGTGGTAGTAACGATGATGTTACAGTAAACGAACTTACTTTACGAATTAAGGATTTTATCCGTAATCAATTTATTGAATTGTTAGGTGAAATCGGATTTATTTGTTCTGAAGATTTTGTACACGATCCTATTACTCTTTATCGTATTTATTCAGAAGCAATCGATATTGAGAATAATGAGCAAACCGAATTTTCGTTATCTATTCTAGAAGCAGATAAAGACAATGTTATTACATTCTACGAATTGTTAACTGTTGTAGGTGGTTTGTTAATTGACGAATCTGAATTTAACCAGACTATTGAAAAGATCTCTAACTTTACTCGTGAACGATTAATCAATACTTTGCGTGGTAAAGAATTGGTTAAGATAGAAGAGAAACATGAATTTGATTTAATTCGTGCTTCCAAAAATATTAAAGAATTTACAAAAGCAGTTAACGATGACAGCTTCTATGCGATTCAGTTAATTCGTAATGGTGTAGATCTAGGTATTGGTTTCAGAAATTATTTATCGCTCTATGGTAAAGAAGTATTTGAAATGGATTTAAAAGAAATGGCTTATAACTTGTACTTATTTGCTTTAATGTCTAATGACGGTACAGATAATCCAGTTCTTGCTGTAGAATCTCATTTAAATAACTATATCTTCGATCCTAATTCTCATGATATTATTGTGCGTGCCGTACAGGATATCCAAATTAAAACAAGAGGTGTGTAAATGAATAAACATGAATTCTGGCTCACTGGGATGAAGAATGAATGGTATAAAGATGCATTCTGGGTAAAGAGCTGTTTATCTATTTTCCGTACTGATGATAAAGAACATTATTTAGTTCGTGCTGATAGCAACGGATATTATTATCTTAATGCCGATACAAACACCAAAGAATATATTGAAGGTGCTGTAGATACCTCTAAACCTTTATTAGACTTTAAGGAATTCATCACAGTACCAAAAGGTTTTATTTTCCCAGAATGGGATGAGATTCGCACTACCGTAGGTAACCTATTACAAAATTACTTACTGGTGATCGATCCATTTCAAGGAAAAGTTCCTTACATCAATAAACGATTCTTTCCTAATGATGTAGAAAAACTCTTTATTCGAAAATGGAAACGATCTAAAGATGATGTAAAAAATGATGAGGTAGAAGGTGAAGTATTTACAGAAGAATATTTGAAATTTGCTGAGAATGCTATTTACTTATCTAACTTCACTCAGACAGTTGTTCCATCTGTAACTAAGAAAGCCATTATTTCTAATCCAGCTGTGGAAAAACGTAAAAAAGAATTGTTTGAAGAATATAAGGATAAACTAGATGATCCGATTATCCAAACAATGATTGACGACGAGTTAAAGAAAATCGATAAAGACTATCTTAAAGATGATGACTTTATGGGTTTTGCTATTTCTGGTAAAATCTTTAATGATGCTCGTAAACGTTTGTATTATCAATTTGGTTTTGCTAAAGGTCTAGACGATAATAAAGAACCTACTTACATTAATCGTCCTCTTAATAAAGGTGTAGATCTTACTAACCTACCAGCTTATGTAAACGATGCTTATTCTGGTTCTATTGGTCGTGGTCTAGAAACTCAAGAAGGTGGTGTAGACGTTAAGAATGCTGTACGTTCTGCTGCTAACTTAAAAGTAAATGGTAAAGAATGCGGTACCAAATATGGCGAACCCGTACTCTTTGATGAAGATACGAAAAAGAATGAAAAATACTTAGATTATTATTTCATTCAAAATGGTACTTCTATTAAGATTACAGAAGGTAATATTGCTTCTTTAGCTGGTAAAGAAGTAATCATGCGATCGCCACGTATGTGTGTGAACAAAAACAATAGCTATTGTGAACATTGTGCTGGTCCTAACATCTCTAGTTACCCTAATGGTATTGCTTCTGTGAATGCTCTTCCTGGTTCTAAGATCATGTTGATTTCCATGAAAGGTATGCATACATCTGCTAAAGATAGTATTAAACTTGATTGGGAAAATCTTATTACTTAATGAACACTCCTCTACCTATTAAGGTAGAGGAGATGTTTCTATTATGTTTTAAACCTATATTATTAACTTGAATGTAGTTCTCTTAAACCAACTAAATAAGGAAAGTAAAATGGCTGTTAAAACCAGTTTTAATAATGTTAAATTAAAAGACATTACTTTAGAAAAAGCAACTTACGAGTTGATCAAAGACGGTATTAAAGATATTCGTAAAATGTTTTCTAATCAGGTACTATTCGTAATCCCTAACCACTCTGATCGTGAACGTTACCGTATTCGGTTAGTAAACATTAAAGATGTAGGTTTGGTGATTAGCTTTTCTAATAAGATGGCTGAGCACTTTGTACTGAGAGATCCTGATGAGATTGATAAACTAATCTCTATCTTGGAATCTATTGGTAAATACAAAGTAGATATTCGAGAAGCATTGTATCTTCCTAATAACTTCCACGAATGTATGGAGTTATCTAAACTATCCACTATCAGTATTGATCAGGTTTGGTTAAGTGGGTATTTTATTGTTTCTGTTAAGTCATCTGACTTTAAAAATGAAGAGGCCATTAAGACTATTTTTGAACTCTCTAAAATTGTCAGTGTGTTATTCGTAAGTGAACGCTATAAAGTGTTATATCGTTTAAGTTGATTGGAAGAAAATAATGTATTCTAAAACAAATCAAATGTTTAGGCTTGAGAAGATTATTCGTTATAGGCTGTATAAAGAAATAGTGACAAGAAACATCTCTCTAGAAAATCTATCCAGTCATCTAAGATTACCTAGAAATTACTTATCCATCCGCCTAAAACCACCTTATCGTGGTGGGGTAGATATCGGTACAATTATTGCCATATGTGCTGAATTAAAGATCCCGTTGTATCGAGTAATTCCTAATTCTAGATTTGATGGTGGTGATTTAACATAAAGACACAAAACGCCTCTTTTAATAAGGGGTGTTTTTTTTTTGATTTAAATACGGCAAAAAAAAATACTCACTACCCAGAACGGATAGTGAGTAATACTAAGAAAGAAAAATGAACGAAAAGGAAGTATATACACCATTGTAATCAGAACTCGTAGGCAAAAATGAAAAACTACTAAGCCTAATCACAACAGTCTAGATAGTCCCTAATAAAGGAAGTTTGTTTACTATTCGCTAGAAAGGCAATAAGAACAAATAGCAACTATACCTAGATAGATTTTTAATTGTCTTACCAATACAATACCATGGATCTATATATTACCACAATCCCACATGAAAGGACTTCTCACACATTACACTTTTTCTCACACCACAAAACGTAATAACACATAGAGAATCCGTAGGTATACCAGTGAGGTGATCTCGTAAGTTGAAAGGGGTCGAAGGACTTACTTTGCGATCACCTCTTACCTAACTAACCTGGATTTTTATTAGCTAGTAAAAATGGGAAATACGCTAACCGAAATGTCAGCCTGCAGGATCTAAGAGGGCGAATACCTGTTGTACCTATAGTGCAGGATTTTATAGAAATTTTCTGGTTTACTACTTTGTCGTTTTAAAACTTTGAATGAGATCTTTCATCTAGATCCCAATTAGAAGTTTATAACTTTATAACTTTCAACTTTATAGATTTATAACTTTAAGGATGAAAAACCCACAGCTAAGTGGGAATTATTCACGAAATAATAGCTCGTGATCGTATAAATCGATTCCATATCGGTTATTGGTGAGGTGTTCTCAAATTTTGCTTGATGAGTACATCTCAAACATGTCAAGGTTCTTCGCTTTATTAGAATTCGACATGTGATTAGCGTATTTCAAAAACTGGTGGAGGGAGTAGGATTTGAACCTACGAACCTTTCGGGGCGGATTTACAGTCCGCTGGATTTAACCGCTCTCCAATCCCTCCATTGATAACTATTCTCATATAGAGAAGATGAGTAGGAATAGCTCTTCTAGAAATAGAAAAGGTGAGGTGTCATGAAAGCTAGATATCTACAATAACTCAATCTAAGTTTAAAAAGTAGAAAGTGTTATCCAGTCGAGACTATTCCTCTCAAATAAAAGAGTAAACTCTAAATTTTATTTCTTAATAAGAATAAGAAATAGTATTGGTAGCATTGATTTCTGACAAGATTGTATCAATCTCATTCATGAAGTTATTGATGAATTCAGATTCTTTCTCAATGAATTCAGCATGATTAAAACCAGAAACGATATCCAAAGAACGTTCTTTTTCTTTCGCTTCTCGATATGTTTTAACCAGTTGTTCGATAGCTTCTTTACTACCTGCTGTATCGCCAAACTGTTTTTCTTGATTGGCCAGATAAGTACTTACTTCGCTATCAATACCAACATTAGCTCGTTGTTGTTGATGCAAGGCATCGCTATATTGATCACGAATAGTATTCAGGATATCTCGACGGTCTTGCAAAATGGTTTTTTCTACCAAAATAGCTGCTACTGTCATTTCAGGCAAACCTAAAACAGTTACAGTTTTAGTATCATTAAACTGGTGAATTGCTGTTTTAATTGCTACATATTCTTTAACCAGAGATTTATATTCGTCAATATTAGCTTGAGAATTACGTTGGTATTGTTGTGCCAGTTCGCCATTCTTCTCGGATGAACGAACATAGCCTACAAAACATTCTTTTTTCAGATCTTCCAAAAGATCTTTAATAATCTTGGCACGAGCCAGAGCGCGAGTTACGGTTACGGTTACTTGGTTAGACATAATTAGTTTCCTTTTAAGTTTTAAAAAATAAAAACGAGAAGTACTTCTCAATTTATAATTATAATGCCGAAAAAAACTATATCCTCCTATCCGAATTAACGGATAGGAGGAGTCTAGCCACTACATAAGGAGGAAACTAACCGTGTGGTTTATTTACACAAGATTATTTGGAGAAACAATGAACGAAATACTGGTTTCGATTATTGTTTGGGCGTCAATTAATTACAAGTTCATCTCTCGATTATCTAAACGTTAAAAAGGACTAAGAAATAACGACATTGACTATTTCTTACATTCGTGTAAGAAGTTATACCGTGAAAGGAGGTTGAAAAGCAAAGCACTTGATTAACTTTTCATATATTACCTACCAATTTAAAAAAGTTTTCTTTCCTGTAAACAGGTTAGGTGCCATTTCTTTCTTTTTATTCATGTATTCATTCTTGTCTAGTTTGATTACACGTACGTTGTCTTTACCAACGTTATAATAAACATAAAGACCTTTATCATTAGTACGAACAATCTCTACTTTATATAAACCTTTACCGTATTGTTTATTAGACAGTTGATCAATCTTAACTGTCTTATCTAATACCTCAAGAATGTAAGTTGTGACGTATTTTCTAAGAGTATCTTTATTTTTATTTATACCCATATTTACTACATGCATGGATTCAATAAATACTTTAGCAATAATTTCACCTTTATATTCTTTAGTCTCTTTAGAATAAGGTACCAACCAAGTCTCTGAAGTACGTACAGAATCGTATACTAATACATTATTAGGTTTAAGAGCATACTTGTAAGGAATTGCGTAGATATACCAACCACCTCTAAACACTTCGGATTCCTCTTCAGTAGTATTAGCTATCATGATATCGACTAATTCATCCATAGCAAAAATACAACCTACTATCGATTCAGACACATGTACACGCATTACCGTACGGTCTTCCATACCTTTAGCATATCGTTCAGACAGTCTAGGTGTAAATTTCTTAATACCTGGATCGATAGAACCATGCAACATGTAAGGATAGTCTTCAGGTGCTTTTATAATTTCAGCATTGTTTCTTACCTTAGGTTTTTGTTCTTCGAGATATTTCTCTATCTTCTTTTTCTCTTTATCTTCTGTTTCTTCCATTTTAAAAAATCCATTCAATAATTAAAATAAAACAAATATATATCATTATATTGAACCTTTCTGTTCTAAGAAAGGATTTTATTAATCTAACTTAATTTAAGGAAAACTAAAATGAAACTCGTTATAGGTTTTATCGTTGTGGTCTTCGTATTATATTTCATTGCGTGCTCGATTCATGATATACAGATATCTAACTTCTATCAGAAAAAAAATGAAAAAGAAGAATTGGTCAATCGACTAAAACAATACATTGAGTTATATCATAGTTCTATCTATATCTTGTTAACAGAATATCGTAATAAGTTTAAAAATGGGGAACACTGGGATGTTATCTCGGATATACCTGAAGTAGAAAAACTATATTGTTGTGGCAGTATCCGACATCTCATCGATACTCGACAAAAGATGAATGTTCTTATTGATAAACTTCCTTATAAAGAATTCTTTCATGAAGGTATTCTCTATAAATCATTATCAGGATCTTTTCTAGAATTTTCTATAGAAGAAATTGTAATGATCTCTGTAAAACTCTCCAACGTCAAACTCGAAAAACGGAATTAAAAATGAAACACGAAGAAACCTACATCGCTATTATCGTATCGATATCAATAGCACTACTGTTCTGCTTGATGATCTTTCAAGTAGCCTTGTATTTCGACAACTAAAGGGATTAGAAAAATGCTGAATGATTTACTGAATAATGACACTACCACAAGTGTAGAAATCTTAGATGTAGTAAAATTGGCTTCTTACATTAAAACGAATTCTAAAGAAGTAGTAGAACACAATACTAATTTAGATAAATCCATCAATAAGTTTCTCAAGATAATGTTTAAGAACATTGTTAAAGTAAACGAAAGTGAATTGGATGAATTGTTAGAAGAACGTACTAAACTAGAACGCATCTTTACACGACATGGTATTGATGAAGTAAAATGCTGTGTTACATTTACTGCATATGGCGATAAAGATATCAACACTACAGAAGAAGTCATTATTAAAAGATTTGGCCCAAGACATACCAGTAAGAAACTAGCCGTTGATATATTCGGTATGTTGATTAATATCAAGACTAAGATTGTACTTAGTCAATTATCAGGATCCTAACCCCTAACTTGTAAAGGAAAATAAAATGTATGATGTTTTTGGAGAATGTTTGAATCTTTGTGTCAAACGTTTAGACCGTGATGAGACGACGAGTAGTCCTGAAAAAATGGCTAAATACTATAAACGTCTAGATATTACTTTAGCCACTCTAAAGATGTTCCGATTTATCGAAGATGTAACTTTAGATTCGGAATGTAATGAAAATGGTGATCATGAAATTAAGATCACTTGTGAAAAAGGCTTTTACAATGAAGTAACCGTGAATGGTGAACTTTACTTTAGTGAAGAACGTCCTTCTATCAGTATCGATACAGAATATTGTCTTGTTTGTATTGATGGTAGCATCATGATGACTGATGATCGAATCAAATGTGCTGAAACACATCTGGCACAACGACAACATCTCTTGAAAAAGCTTATTGGTAATTAAGTTTAAATTAAATACTACTACCCTAAAAAGGTAGTAGTATTTTTTTTGATTTAAATTCAGCATATTTCGTTTCCACCACTACCGACCACCTCCCCTACCCCGCCGTCTTTCGACGACGAGGCAGGATCAACAGTAGCCGGCCCAAGAATGAACTTCAAGCTTTCGCCATCCGTCCTCCTCGGTATAAAGACCTTCAGTATTCACCTTGCATCAGCACAGCGTTAGCCGTTAACATCAGTTTAGTTTCAACCTAAGCCTTCTGACAAGTCCCGTCTGCACCGAAGCGCCTAACAGTCCCTGCAGAGAATGCACGCGCACCCTCAAGTCCTGACCTTGCATAGCAACCGCACAGCTCGACCAAGTAAAGTGACGACTAAAAGCCGCCTATCTCTCGATACCCAGCTCCAAAAGGAACTCGTAAGCTCAAAAGACTCTCGAAAATCAATTCAAATATCCAAATCAAAAAGACATGAACACCTAAACAGATAATCAAGAATCTTTTGGATTACGCAATGAACATTATCTCCTTGCGGAAACAACATCCAAAGGGATACGAGAAACAGACTACTTCTAGCTGAAACCCTACCTAGCCGAACCGGATAGACCGTATAGCGGACTCTCTTGGGATATAACGCACCTCTCTACAGTTCGTGCCGTAAGCTAGTGTTTCCACTAACCTACCCGCCTACTAAGCCAGACGAGGTACCGCCTGTTCGCCCTGGTGCATTACTACACAGGTTCAACTCTTGCGAGCCGAAAAGCTGGAGGGAAGCCATTTCTCAGACTTGTCGCAGACATGATCGAACGATAACAATAGCATCTCACCTCTTAAAAAGAAGCTCAACACACTGCTAACAGCGCATACATTTTTACATTAGCCAGAAAAGCCTAGATTAAAACCAAACCAACATCAACGACCACAGCCATACCAATTACAAAGCAAACACTAAAAGTCTAAATACCAAGGAATCTTAATAGAATCTATACCTTAAGTAGGTTAGTTTTACATCGTATTTACGAATACTAACCTATCTCGTAGTAGGTATAGGTCTAGCCAAAATAGCTAATTAAACTTACACAAAATACCTGTATAAGCCTAACTATCTAAATCAACCAAACTTAATAAACTTTCTATTCTTAGTTAAAAACAATAGTAAAAAAGTAGATAAAAAAGAAAATATAGAAGTAATGAAAAGTTTAAAAAGTATTGTTAGAAGTATTGATTTTGTAGTTATTATTAAGATTATTATTAGTATATTTGTATTTAGATTTATTATTAGTATTATTAGTTTTTGTAGTTTTAGTTGTAGTTTTTGTTGTAGATAGTAGTTGTAGTTTGGAGATAAGTTCTCTAGATTTTACTCTTCATAATAGAGTAGTAACTTAAGAAAATCACTACTCTATTATAAAGACTTAAACTACTTCTTCATATACACCTAGTAACTGAAATATTTTTTCTAGATGTTAGAAAAAGAGCCAGTCTATACGACTCCCCCACGAAGTGAGTATAGACTGGTGGAGTTTAACATGCGAAAATAGGAAAATCGAAAAGAATAGAATTTAGCTGGATTGGAGGCAGCTTAACTTTGTCTTTTCATACAGAGTACCATTCTGAAAATTATCTCTTATCTTATCATCGATGTTTATACAAACTGTCTAATAACACTAATGGATTAATGGTTCTAAAATGGGTATTTTGTAAAATTGTTAAAAATGGAATAGTGTTTAAATGGCTCTAGAATGCTCTAGGATTGATTTTCTTTGTAAGGTAAGGACATTTATCATCCTGACTATTTAACCCCTCTAAAATCGCTTCTATTGGCTTGTAATCGATATTGGTGTATAAATGCTAGTATAGCAATCTATAGTTCTTGTTTATAGAACTACATCTGGATGTATTGGTGTATTAAAACCATCTTAGCCTATCCAACGTAGTGGATGATATTACACATTGCAATGTATTTGCTCTAGCATCATTTAGTCCTTCTGTGTAAACTAGGATTTATTGGTTTTGGTAATAAACACTTTAGAGCATCTTGCGCTGCGCTACTCACACTCTGGTTGTTTATCACCTACTGTCTAATTGGGTAGTGCGCTGCGCTATACTCACTTTGGTATTTGTTACCTACTGAAATAGTCTAGTGATATTTTTACAATGACTGAATCGAGAACGAATATGGTTTGTTTGATCGTTACTAGGTGTTTAAATGGTTTTAAATGAGTTCTCGCTATTCAGGGATAAATTTGCTTAAAGTAAAAGTATTTAAATTACTAAAGTAATTTAAATACATATCCTTAGAGATTTTAAATTACTTCGTAATTTAAAATAGTATTTAAAACTAATTAATATAAATATTAATTAGTAATAGTTAATAAGTAATATCTATCTATATTACTAAAGTAATATATCTAGATATTTACTAATAATACTAATAATAAATCTAAATACAAATATACTAATAATAATCTTAATAATAACTACAAAAGCAAAACATCAAAACAAAACATTATAAACGTTACAATACGGCTATATTTGCTTTTGTAGCTACGTATTTACTATAGTTTATTAACTATTACTATTCTACTTATTCTTACACTATTTAATCTATTTTACTTTACTGTTATTATAGAAAATATAAAAGTATTATTAGAAATATATCTAAAATATACCTAAATACTAGTATTTTAGATAATAAATAGATTTATTTTGTATAATAACAATTATTTTTTATATAATAAGATTTAATTTATTATTAGTATAAAAGAAATAGTATTATTAGTATTATAGAAGAATGAATACATTATTCCTTTCACCCATAAACGCTACCGCTGGGTGAGTGAAAGGAATAATGATTGAGGAATTTGTTAAAGAACTTATTAGGATTTGTAAAATCCATTATTAGTATTATTAGGAAAGAAATACTTTTATTACCTTAATTACTTACTTTACTGATTTAGATAACAATAATACATTATTAGTGTTTAGGTAACAAAACCCCAAAGTGTTAGAGGGGCGTCAGGCCCGAGGTAGATTAGTATTCTAGATTATTTCAAATATATACTATTTAAGTGAACCTAGTAGAGAAATCTACTGAAACACTTTAATTAATCTTTGTATAAGGAATTAAAAAATGAAAATTTCGAATGTATTGAACGTAGCCTCAGCGATTACACTTCTATCTTCAGTCGTTACAGTTCCGCTTATGGCGGCATTGTATTATACTGATGTTAGCTTGACCAAGGCTATTGGTCAAGCATCTGTATGGTTTATTCTGATTCCAGCAATAACCATTTTCTCTACTGAGCTTATTAAAAGCTTGGTAAGAGATTAAGATAAAAAGAATACTCTATTTCGGTAGGGTATTCTTTTTTTGGTTAGAATTATGAAGTTAAGCGCAAACTTCTTTTTTAGTATTTATATAAACACTTTTAAATAAGGATCCTTATAATGGCTAATAAACGTCAACAAATGTATCAATCACAAAACCAAGATCGTAATCACATGTCTGTTCGTCGTCAACGACAATTGGAAGAAGAAGAGGCTCTTCGTCAAGAAGAGGAAGAAGCTGCTCGTAAAGAGCAAGAAGAGAAAGAGAAAGAAGAAGCGGCACGTAAAGATCGTTTAGATTCTGAACCTGAAGTTACTGATCCTAATGATCCTGATTACTTGGAACCTGCTTTGTACGATATGCCTGAAGGCGATGAAGTTATTGTTCCTGAATATATTGTAGAGTCTCAACAAGATGGTGAACGTGATCTGGAAGATATTGATCAAAATCGTACTTACAACGAAACATACGATCGCTTGTCTCAAGATGAAGTATTGAGTAAAGTATCTGTAACAGCACAAATGTCCATCTTGGGTATTATCGAGTATGTTGCTAAGATGAAACAGTTTAAAGGTCACATCCTCACTTTGATGGCTGATAAGAACTTCGTGGTAAACGAAGGTCCTGCTATGCAAGTAGAGATTTTTAACAACATCATGGACATCATTACCAAAACAGATTCCGTATCGTTCCGTTACTCTATGGACTTCTTGTTGCAATTGATGTGTGATGAACCAGAAGTATTAGGACTTCTGAACCTGTCTCGCTTCCAAGAAAACTTAGCATTGGATCCAGTATCTATTCGTTGCTATGCTAACTTGATGAATCTTTTGACCAGTCTGAAAGATCCAATGACTCGCCAAAAAGAATTGAATACGACTATTGACATTGCTAAAGCTTTAGAGTATGGTTTTTCAGAAGGTGCTAAAACTCGCCTGATGAACTACTTCTATAACTAAGCTATGAGAATCTACTACTCTCTACCCTTAATAGGTAGAGAGTAGTATTTACATTTTTTATTTTATCTTTTACTATAAAAGGATAATAAATGAAAGCTGAAAACTGGAAACAAATACTGTCAGCTGCAGGTTGTTCAATCCTTACTGCTACTGAATGGTCTAGTTATTTTGCTAAGTATGCTGACGAATATAAAATCAACACTCCTGCTCGTGTTGCAGCATTTGTTGCTAACGTAATGATTGAATCTAATCACTTACGCGTATTAAAAGAAAACTTAAATTATACTGCTTTAGGTTTGGCTCGTACATGGCCTAAGCGTTATGCTGACGCAAGTGGTAAGCCTAATCAAAAAGCATTATCCATTGCTAAGAATCCACAGGCTATTGCTAACCATTGTTACGCTGGTCGTATGGGTAATGGTCCTGAGAGTTCTGGAGATGGTTGGAATTATGCTGGTAAAGGCCCTATCCAAATTACAGGTAAATCTAATTACGAGAACTTCTTCCGTTCTCGTGGTATGTTGGCTTCTACTTCACCACACCTACTTTTAGAAAAAGACTTAGGCACGGCTTCTGCATTTTGGTTCTGGAGCACTAATGGTGTTAATGCATTTGCTGATAAGAGTGATTTTGACGGATGTTGTGATAAAGTCAATATTGGTCGAAAAACCATTCGTGTAGGTGATGCTCATGGTTTTAATGCTCGTAAAGCAATTTACGATAAATTGAAAACATTCTTGACCAAACATCCTGAGTTATTAAAAGGAAAAGAAGTTCAAGTGATTCCTCAGAAAACCATGTTGGATACGATTCCTCCTGAAGTTACATTCTACGAACAAGATCCAGAATCAGAAATGGTTACTGAATATGTTCAAGATGTAACATTTATTTAAGTATTTAAGAAAATATCAAGATGAAAGAATTGTATAAACAAAGATTAGCAGTAGTAATAGTAATTTACTTCTTTATGTTTATTGCTTCAATGATAATTAATTTGTTGGCTGTTATTTTATCACCATTGATTGTTTGGTTTTCTATGCGAGACAATGCCAAAGGAAAGATTCCTAAAATCTTTAATTGGTTCTTAACTCATGATAACCCTATTGATGGTGATGAAGGTCATTTAGAAAGACATCCTAAAGAAGATTACTGGTCTGTTTATAAGAGACGAGTATTTTGGATTTGTCGAAATAAAGGATATACTTTTGATTACGATGTTTGTGGTACCCACTTAACAGGCCCTATTCGTGTTAAAGGTAATCCTAATACATCTGACCAAAGAGAAGCAGGTTATCTTTTCCAAGTAGATGATAATGGTATTTTCGAATACTATTTAATCTACCGATATCCATTCTTGAAAAGTCATTGCTTCCGTGTCCGTTTAGGTTGGAAATTTAATTCTGATAAAGTAAATACTGGTGAAAAAGTCATGTTGGCTACTTCTATCGGTTTCTTTAAAAAATTTACAGGTAAAAACTAAAATGAATATTCTTTCTTACATTCAATTCAACGATACTAATCAAACAGCTAAATGGTTAGAGGAGAATAAAGTAAAGTATACTTTATGCAATTTAAGAAAGAGTATATTCATTGATACGATAGAAGGGGATTTAGAAGTATTCCCAAGTGAATATATCTTTATTACAGATGAAGATACTAAACCTTGGGTATATACTGAGAATGCCTTTTTACAACTAATAGCTGAATAAGATCTACTCTACTCTGGATATCCAGAGTAGAGTAATCTGATTTATGTTAATGCTTATTTAAGAATAATTTAAACATATATTATTACAGTGGCTTTACCTAAGCGTAAGGTAATCCTATTAATCTATTTTGAAAGGAAAGTAGATATGTTACAAATTATTTTTGCAAGCTTTTTCTTTTTCTGTTTGATTACCAGATTTAAACTGGTTAAGAATTTCTTTATCTTTGTAATTGGTGTTTTTGTTATTTCTTATAATAAGGTATTTGGTGGACAAACAAAGTTTTATCATGGTGTGATTAAACCACGTAAACCAAAGAACTTTGCACCTAGATATAAAAAAGATACCAGCACTATTAATAATGAAGAGGTAAAGTTCCGAGATGGTAAATACACCATTTAGGATTTTATTTTATTTCAAATCTATATCATTTAAGTGGAATGGTGGTTATGAGACATCGTTCCACTTCCCTTTATGGGACGAATTAATCTTTTCTTAACGCAGTACCAATCTTCTTTTTTTTAACTATAAAGGAAATAAACATGAAAAAATCTATCATTGCGATCGCTATTGCTGCTGTGGCTTCTACCGCTTATGCTGACAATACCGTTGTAGGCACTTATCAAGTAGTACATGGTGATAAGATCACTGTTAGTGGTTCAGGTAATACCAGTATCGGTACTGACTTGACAAATAACGGTCTGTCGAATACAGCATTCGGTATTCACAATACCGTCAATGGTAAAGACAGTGTAGTGGGTGGTCAACGCTCCGAAGTAAAAGGCGACATGTCTGTTGCAATCGGCCATCATGCTAAAGCATTGGAATCAATGAATACAGCAGTTGGTTCCGAGGCATCGGCTATCGGCCAGTCATCTACAGCAATTGGTAAAGGTACCCGTACAGAGGGTATCGGTTCTACTGCTGTCGGTGCACACGCATATGCTAAACAAAACAGTGGTGTGGCAATGGGTCTTCATGCTAATGCTCTGGGTGGTCAGTCTACAGCCATCGGCCAGTCTAGTCGTGCCGAAGGTGACCAATCTACAGCTATTGGTTCTGGGGCTACTTCTGTTGGTCGATTCACTACTTCACTCGGTGTGAACGCGAAAGCAATCAATGACCATGATGTAGCAATCGGTTCATTCTCTACTACTGAAAAAGCAGTGGGTACTGCTACTTCCGAAGTGAACGGTATCACCTATGGTGTTTTCAAAGGCCATAAACCAGTAGCTACCGTTTCTGTGGGTAAAGAAGGTAATGAACGCACGATTACTAACGTTGCAGCTGGTCGCATCACTAAAGAATCTACTGATGCCATTAATGGTTCTCAATTGTATGCAGTTGCCAATAAAGTAGGCGACAACGCTAAAGCAATCGAAACCTTGAAAGATGGTGTAGCAACTAATGCAGATAACATTGCTATTAATGCTAACCACATTTCTACCAACACCCAAGCCATTCAAACCATTAACAACTCTTTGAACCAATATAATACTTGGAACGAAGCTCAAGATGGTCAAATCAATGAACTTCGTAAGTTGGTGAATGGTCTTCAAGGTGATAATGCTGAATTGCGTAAAGAGTTGCATGATAACCGTCGTGAAGCCCGTGCCGGTATTGCAGGTTCTAATGCTATCGCTGCTATTCCACAACCACATGCTCCTGGTCAAACAGCAGTAGGTGTTGGTGCGGGCTACTTCAAGAATGAAGGTGCTGCAGCAATTGGTGTGAGCCATATCTCTAACTCTGGTCGTTGGGTATCTAAAGGCGGTATTAACTTTGATACTCGCCGTAACGTAGGTATTGGCCTGGGCTTGTCTTACGTATTTGGCGGTGTTAAACAACAACCTCAAGTGGTAACTAAAGAAGTGGTACATGAAGTTGTTCGCGAAGTTGTCGTTCGTGAAGTACCTGCTCAACCAGTTACTAAGAAAATCCGTGGTTAATTGAAACTATAATTATACTCCTGTTCCCGAAATGGGACAGGAGTATGGTTATGTCTATATATTTTTTTACTTTGTAAAGGAGTTCGAAATGTTTAAATTAAAAGTATTGTTGATTATTTTATTATCAGTATTTGTAAAACCAGTTCTTGCAAATACTTCTGAAGAAGTTAAATATTTGGCAATGGCAATATTTTACGAAGCACAAGGTGAATCTCGTGCTGGTAAAGAAGCAGTGGCTGATGTGATCTTGAACCGAGTAGATCATCCTGAATTTGCAAATAGTGTTAAGAAAGTAATTACTACTAAAGGTCAATTCCAGTGGTATCATAATCGTTCTTTACGAGGTGGAAGAGTATTTAATCCTAGTAAAGAAAAAGAAATCATGAAATTGGCTAAGAAGAAGTACATGCAACACGTGATGGATGTTCGAGACGATACTACGAGAAAAGCAATCTTCTTTTCTACTGGACGTAAGCCAGCACCACGTGCAAGACTATCCAAAAAGGTAGGCAATCACTATCTGTATACCCTGAAACCCAAAACTCGTCGTACTTAATTAAACTAACTTTGTAAAGGAAATATTAAAATGGAAATCTCTTTGAAAAACAACCAAAACTATTACATCCAACGTGTAGAACGTCATTATGACGAATTTAACGAAGGTCGTAAAGGACTCGACTACTATGTGACATTTGATTACATGGGTTCGACAGAATTTGAATGGGGTGCATTACCAAAATCATGGAAGTTCATGAAAGAAAATGCTGACCAATACAAACTGACCACAATCCCTATGGTATTAGGTGGTAACGAATACAATGTATTCTGTGTCATTCCTAAGGACACTGAAGATCAATACATGATCGATTTGTTTGAAGGATTTTACAACTATACAAAACGTACTAAAGAACGTACCGATGTAAGTTATATCGACGAAATGGTATCTCGTGAGAGTTATCAATTAGGTTGGTTCAATATTATTAATGACTACACCAAAGAAGAAATTCCTTGGTTTGCAACCATTTCACCATCAGTGGCTTATTATTGGTATAAAGAAATGCACAATAATGAAGAAGTCGAACAGAAACATAAAGAAATGTTTGACGATGCACGAATTGGTGATATGGTTATTTACCCTACTTACAATGAACGAATTTACAATATTGGTAAAGTAGTTGGTATTAATGAAGAAAGTGTTGTGGTTAAAAACTATAAACACAAACGTCGTTATAAACATAACCAAGTAATCTTCTTAGAAGAAGGTAAAGTACTTCCAGAATTTGACTGGGATATTCGTTAATAAAATAATAGAGACTCTAGGTTAATCCCTAGAGTCTCTATAGATTTCGTATGAACTATTAATTAAATATTATTTTTTTACTTTAAAAGGATGTAAAATGATTATTGGTGAAAACAATATTATTCAGACAGAGTACGAACCCCATTTGCATCGAAGAAGAGATTCTAGAGCTTATTTGAATCCCAGATTTGAATCTATTACAGATAACTTCACTAGAAGTATGTATTCTGAAGCTGATAATTATATTTCTAGTGCTACGCCAGAATTTCAAACAATGGAATCCGCTCTTTTAGAAGCTAGAAAATTATCCAAAGAACTTATCCCTTTTTATTTTAGATTTTTTCTAAATTCATTTTTATTCAGAGTAAATGATTTTACTCTAAACGGATCTAAAGATTTCAAATACGCTTCTGCTCGAAACACTACTTCAGTTAAAGAACAAATCTACGAACCTATTGTATATAAGAAAATAGATATTAAAGGTATTTCTAAACTCTATAGTCCGTATAGAAAGTTAGAGTTCTCAGGAGTTAGTTACGGTGGGGAGAATCCTAAGAATTATGGTATTAGACAAGGATTAATTGAGAATAGTGCTAATACAGAACCAAAATATTTAAACGAGCTTAAAGACTTTGCGATTAGGATTAACAGCATGTTATTTCCTACCAACGAAAGATTTAAAGCAGATAAAGAAATTTACAAAACCAGTTTTAAAGGAAATGGTAAATTACCTACTATGGCGTATTCTCCTGAGTATTTTGACTTAATGAAGGAGATTAATCTATCTAACTCTGTTGGTAAGACATACTACACTCCCAAAGAAGGTGAAGATCTTTTATTAGACAATACTGATGAAGCAGTAGTTACAAAAGATCCAATCGTCTACTTCAGTGAGTTTGATCCTTTAAAAATGACTTACGATGAGTTTAAATCTAAGGTAAAGAAAAGAGCTGTAGAGTATAGTAAAAGGATGCATGAGTATTCGGAATCGACAGCAAAACAAAATGGAATCAATTACGAGAAATCCATTACAGATTTTGGAGAGTATCGATATTCTCTTTCTGATTACGTACCTAAGAATCTTTTCTTAAAGAGAAATTCATCATGGGATTATTTACATATTGAGTTTAGTAAATTTGCTCTTTATATCGCCATGACGGATCTTTATAAAGTTGGTTTTGGTACAGATGTTGAAGATAGAAAGATTTTAGTATCTCCTAATTTATTTAGAGAACGATTAATTAAACTTAAAAAATTATTAAGAAAATATGTCGATAGGGTAAAATCATTTCAAGCTTATACAGTGTCTTCTTCAGAGAGGATCGATAATCCATGGTTTCATTTTTTCCAATATAGTAATCCGAATCAAGGTAATGGTATAGGTACAGGGACTAAAATTACCAATGCTGATATTGGTGAATTTATTTTTAATTCACTAAATCGCAAGATGGTGAGTTTAGTTTCACTGAATCCTTTTAAAGGTTGGATAGGATTTGAAAAACCTAACATGCCTTTATTTTATTGTGGTGATGAACTCAATGATAGTCAAGTTAAGTTATACAAAGTGAGTGACAGTCCGATATTTAACTTAATTACTCCCGAAATATTTGTTTATTCTGGCGATAGTGTTAAATTAACTTCCGATTTATCTAATACAGGTACTGTGATTTTAGGTGATGAAGAAGTAATAGACCTTTTGTTTAATAAGAAAGGATATAGTACCGCAAGGTCAACTAGTGGAATTACATCCTCTTCTTACGAAGATGAAAAATTAGAAGAAGAATTCTCAGGTAAGAAAGGACCACTTACTTGGTTTATGGAGGAATTTAATAAACTATATTCAGTAGAACAACACCGATATAAGACATTACTTAATGCGATATTTGAAATTGTAAGTAAATCCGCTTTAAATAATTTACGATATGGTGTTTTATCAGGAGAAGCTTTAAAGAAATATAAAAGTTTCTCAGGTATAGAGCAAGATGATGAGATTAAAATTTTATTTCTTTTAGCTAAGACTAAAGATAAGAATAAAAGAACCCACAACATCCCTCTTGATAACTTCTATAAACTTGTAACAGAACCTAAGTATCAAGTTCATGGATATAAAAATAAAATCTCTAATAAGAATGCATTAATGCTAAATGCATCTGAATGGAGTGGTAAGTTATCCGAAGCTAGTTACTTGGATGGGTTACGGACGAAAATCTTAGCATTGCCAGACCAAGTATTGAAATGGGAACATATCAAACTAATTGTAGAATATGTCTTCTATTCAGTATTACACAACATCGGTGCTCCTGATAGCCCTTCTTCAATGCTAGATCCTATTAATCAAAATGACTCTATTGATGGTGCTGTAGATAAATACATGCGTGGTAATCTATTGGAAAATATTAGTACATGGAGAGATAATATTGAACATGTCTATAAAGAGTTATAAAATAAAAGGAACCTATATCATGATAGTGGTAATGAGTATTCTGTTATTCTTAACGTATGTTGCATTTGCGTTAAGTTTAATAGAAGATTTTATTTAAATTTATTTTTTAAGAATAGTACAGGACTATGGATATCCATAGTCCTGTATTTATTAATTTGTTCTAACTATATAAAGGAATTTAAAATGCGATACATTCTTAACAATTCTAAATTAACAAAAAATGAAAATACAATCTTTTTGACTGATGAAGAGTGTGAAAAAGAACTACTTTCAGAATTAGTATTTTTATCTAAAAAAGTAACCGATTTTAGAAATAAATTTCTAGATAAGAAACAAGCACGTTTAGCGTTAGCTTCTTTTGGTGGACAATACCAAGTTAGTTATTTCGATATAAAAACAGATAATATTTCTAAATTTAAGAAAATGGTGAATAAACTAATTTCTGTTTTCAAAGAAACAGAAATTAAAGAATACAGATGTATGGCGTCTATAGGAGTCAGTACATTAGGAAAGTTAGCAACTACAGCACCGCCAAATTCATTAAAAGAAGAATTAATAACTAACTTAGGTTTTCTTAATATTATCGACCAAGAAGAATTAGAGGATTACGAAGTCGAAGAATTAAAAACAATTCGTAAGTTTAGACTGGTTTACCTTTTGTATTGTTTAGTTTATCGAGGAGTATTTAAACAAGAAAAACAAAGCTATACTTTAGGTGATCTACTTGGAATTGGTGACAAATTCGATATCGAAAAGTTTTCTGGTAAAAATGAATTATTGGTTTTTATTGATGATATTAAAGATAATGTGGCTAAAATATCATTTAGTTTCGTACCTAGGTACTGGATTAATCCTGGTTTAAAATCTGGAGTTAATCGTGTTGGATACGAAAATGTTAGATTCAAGATAGTTTTGTCTGAATATAATAGCAATGAAGCTTTATTTATTCATCAGCTTAATAATGACTGCAAGTCAGCTATTGGAGAGTATGTAACATTAGATAAAGATATCAGGAATTTTAATCTAGACGACGGAGTGGATTATATTGAATGTGTAGAAAAAGATGAGTTAGTGTTTATTAAAGTAAACGGTCATCCATCACCTAAATTATATACTTTAGTAATGGGAAAATTTAAAGCAGAAGAGATTATTGTAAATAAATTTATCCAAACTAAGATAACTTCTTTAGATGTCGAAAACCCTAGCGAAATTATTCTTAATTGCAAAATCTCTGAATTACCATTCTTGAAATAAACGAAAAGGAAACTAAACATGTATATTACAACAAACAAAGAACAAATTACCGAAACATTAAGAGAAATGTTTCAAAAGATCCAGAAACATTACAATCGTATTTCTAGTAGTAAAGAATACGAAGTAAGGATTTCTAATAGTAATTCATTTGGAGAAGATAAAACTATTAATCAGACTCTTTCTGATGAAGTATCTTTTTCTATTAAAAGACGACTAAAACTTAAATCGACTAAGAAAAATTTTCTTTCTAAAATTCGTGATGTAATAACAGCAAAATTTACTGAAAATGATCGAGAATACAATTATAAACGCATGATTATTTGTAAGAATATTTATAAGAAAAATCTAAATTTATTCGAAGAACTAGGTATCGATGGTTTTCTCGAAGTTTACTTATTTGCTTTTACCGTGTGTGATGAAAGTAAATATTATAAATTCGATATTGATAAAGATATTTTAGAATTGCGTAGTATTCTTGATTGGGATATTGATGACTTCGATTGGTTAGAATACTATCGTAAGTTCATCCGTATTGCTCAGTTGTATCAAATTCTAGATAGACCGAGCGTTGTTAAAGATCCGTTTTCAATTAATAGTGAACCAGGATATGCTTTACTTACATTAATCGGATTGGGTTTTAGTGACGTTACTTATAACGATAAGTATATTGAAGTTCGTCGAACTGAAGAAAACAATGTTCAATTTGTTGTCGAAGGGATCAATCAGGAAATCGTGTTTGATTTAGTGTTTGATGAAACACCTAACGAAAAGATGATTAAGAACATGCTTTTGATCTTAGCTGACCATACCAAAATTAATGGTACTAAAGTAAGTGAGATTACCAATGTTCGAAACGAAGTCTTTGGTGGTGGTGAACGATATCTTACTGTAATCACCGACAAACAAAATAAATTAGTGCAGATTTTATTGAAAAGCAATGAAGGAACAATCATGCGTGCTTTAGATTTTTCTAATTTTAAAGCACGCAGTACAGTAAATGATTTGTTTCTTGATGCGTTTCCTAAAACCACTATTTACGTAGATGTTGATGATGAGCTTGTCGTAGCGGCGAACATCAGCGAATTTAACGCTTAACATAAGGAGTATTTAACATGGGTGTAGTTGTAGAAGAAGTAATGCCATTGTACGGTGATGAAGCCGAACAAAGTCAACAACAAGATAATGATGAAGAAGAGGAGTAAGAAAATGGAATTAGGTGAAAAAACAAAACCAATGAAGTTTTCAGTATTTAATCAGACCCCTAATGACGCTACTAAGGAAGCAATGTTTTTAGGCCAGTCTATTAACTTACAGCGATACGATAAGTCTAAATACCAGACTTATAATGATTTGTCAGAAAAACAAAAATCATTCTTCTGGCGTCCCGAAGAAGTAGATCTATCTAAAGACCGTATCGATTTTGAAGGCTTACCAGAGAACGAGAAACACATTTTTCTACGTAATTTGGATTATCAATCGCTTTTGGATTCAATTCAGGGAAGAAGTCCAGCTATTGCATTTCTTCCTCTAATTTCTATTCCTGAATTAGAGAATTGGACAATTGCTTGGGATTTCTTCGAATCAATTCACTCTTACTCTTATACGTACATCATGCGTAACGTATTAATCGATCCTAGCGAAGAGTTTGATAATATTGTAGTAAATGAAGAAATTAAGAAGCGAGCGCGTGCAATTTCTCAATACTACGATGACTTGATTGAATATTCTCAGTATTACAATCTTTTTGGAGAAGGTGTTTTTGAAATTAGGAAACAAGCAAAAGACTATGCTATGTATTTTCATCAACGTATCGATATTAGCAAACGCGAATTGATGAAAAAGATCTATCTTTGTATGTTTGTAGTGAATGTACTTGAAGCCATTCGGTTCTATGTCTCATTTGCGTAAACAATTATGCGCCACTTATTAGAAATAATAAGAATGCAAACTCTCTTAATTGCTGGGAATCCCTTAGAGCTTTTATTACTCCCTACGCTAGTGATAGATGTAGTATAGTGAAAATATAAAAGATTGGGTAATCAGCAGGTAAGCTACTTTTAATTACCGATATACATTTTAATGATATTTATTTCCTATCTAATTTAAACATAGAGAGGAAATTAACATGTCGGAAAACAAATATAGGAAAATATGGATCGAGCATTTCGGAGAAATACCAAAAGACGAACATGGTATTACTTACGAAATACACCATATAGACAGGGATAGAAGTAATAACGATATAACAAACTTAATGTGTGTATCTCTAAAAGAACATTTCTATATACACTTCAATGCTAAAGAATATAGTGCCGCTTTCGGCATTATGATTAGAATGAAATGTATAGATGATTTACCAATCGGTAAGAGTGAATTAGCATCATTAGCAGCTAAATCACTACCTGATAGTAAGAAAGCTTTTTTGAGACCAGACGTTAGGAAAAAGAATTTAGATTCAATGATGGAAAGAATCAATAATGGTACATTCCATTTATTATCTGGTAAAATACAATCCAGAAATAATAGGAAACTAGTATCAGAAGGTAAGCATAACTTTCAAACAGAAGAATCTAGAGAACGAGTAAAAGCTACTAATCTTAGAAGACTAAAGGATGGTACCCATCCGTTTTTAGACTCTAAGATGAAATCAGAACAACAATCAAAATTAGTCTTATCTGGTAAACATCATTTATTATCTGGTGAAATACAATCTAGAACTAATAGAAGGTTAGTATCAGAAGGTAGACATGTTTTTCAGTTAGATAAAGTTTGTAAGTTCTGTAATAAAACTGGTAAAGGTTTTGGCTTTCATTCTAAACATAACGAGTACTGTGAACTAAACCCAGATAGAAATAAATATTTGTTAAAATGTCAATTTTGTGGTAAATTATCACATCCATCTATTTTTGTTAGATACCATGGTTACATGTGTTCTAAATTTAAAGGTGTTGATTAATATAAAAAGTAGAAACTTCAACGACTAGTCGAAAGACGTACCACTCAAGTGAGGTCTCTGTAACGGAGTTTGGGGAAAAAGAGAGCAGGTACAGTGGATTAATGTAATCCTCTATGTATCCTTCTTACTAATTAGTAGGGAGTCTTACCGAGTAATGTCGGAGATGGTGATATAGTCTAGTATCCTATCGAAAGATAGGGAATATCTCAAAGTAGATATTGTGTGGGCTAACGACCCATGTTAAATTAACGGTAGTTTTTCATTTGCCGAGCGTAAATTAATGGAGGGAAACGCTAAGATCATTAAACTGATCGCACGTGATGAGGCACTCCATTTGACGACTACTCAGCACATTATCAATACATTGGCTTCTGGTGCAGAAGGTGAAGAATGGAAAGAAATTGCCAAAGAAACTAAAGAAGAATGTATTAACATCTTTAAAGAAGCTGCTCAACAAGAAAAAGATTGGGCTAAGTATTTATTTAAAGATGGTAGTATGATCGGATTGAACGAAACTATTCTTTGTCAATATGTTGAGTACATTACCAATCACCGCATGAAGGCTGTAGGATTAGATCCTATTTTCCCAGATGCTAACCATAATCCAATTCCTTGGATTAATGCTTGGTTAACTTCTGATAATGTACAAGTCGCACCTCAAGAAGTAGAGATTTCATCTTATCTCGTCAGTCAAGTAGACAGCAATATTAGTAAAGATGATCTTGGTGGTATTGAACTTTAACTGAATAATAGGGTAGAGAGGGTTTTCCTTCTCTACTCCATTTATTTTAAGACTAAATAGGAGAACAATATGTTACCGACTATTTCAGATCTTCCTAAACATACTCATGCTTATTTATTCAGATTGAATCCTATTAATCAATTTCTGATTAAAAAGTATCCTAGAGAAGAAGACAATAGCTTCTTAGCAAGATATTGGGAAGCTTATCTTTTTGCATCCTATATTCTTATAGATAATAATTACTCGGATAAAATAGCACCTATGGTTGTTACACCTGAGGAATTCTATAAGATTCCAAATCCAAGCATCAGTAGTTGTTTTAACGAATGGTTAGAGATGTATAAGAAAGATCGAATATTCAAATCGACTTTTGTCATGGATAGTATTCCTGGAGTTTCAGAACCTATCTCTATTGAAATTGATCCTATTCCTGAAGATGCGGTTATTGCATTTACTGGAATTTTAGACAAAATTAAAACAGATGGGATGATTAGTAAGGAGGACATTGAAAAGGAAATTGAAGATGGATCCGATATATTTTAGAATGATAGAACTTGTTGATTTAATCAATAAGTATTCTTATCACTATTATACTTTAGATGATCCTTTAGTTTCTGATAAGGAATACGATAAGCTTTATAAAGAACTCTCTCAATTAGAGGAACAACATCCTGACTTGGTGTTAGATAATTCCCCTATTAAGAGAATAGGAGATAAAGTTTCGCCTACTTTAAGTAAGATCAAACATAAACACATTATGGGTTCTTTAAAGAACTGTTTTGATGTAAATAATCTTAATAAGTTCTTTTCATTTCTACCGAATCAAACAGAACTCATGGTTCAGTCTAAGTTCGATGGTTTGGCATTAGAGTTAGTTTATCGACAAGGTAAATTAATTTCAGCCTCTACTCGTGGTGACGGGTTTATTGGTGAAGATGTGTTAAAGAATGTATTGACTATAACTTCTATTCCTAAAGAAATTCCTATTCAGAAAGAAACTATTGTTTATGGCGAGGTCTTGATGTTCAGAGATGTTTTTAATCAACTGAATCAAGAACGACTAGCTAGAGGAGAGAAACCATTTTCTAATCCTCGTAATGCTGCCGCAGGGTCATTAAGACAATTAGATCCGGAAATTACTCGTCAACGTCAGTTACAATTCATTCCGTATACAATAGAACCTAAACAAACCTATAAATCTTATTCAGAAATGACCAGTGCTTTATCTAGACTAGGTTTCAATACTTCTGTAAAAGGTATCGTTACTTATCCTTTAGATAAAGAAGTATTAAGCAAGATTGTTTCTGAGCATGAGCTTTCTCGTAAGACAGATCAGTACGATACAGACGGTATTGTATTCAAGGTAAATGATTTAAGTTATGCGAAACCTAATGAAGGTAAATTACCTAATTGGGCTTGTGCGTTTAAATTAGACCCAGAGTCAGAAACCACTCAAGTCGTTGATATTGTCGTGCAGATTGGTAGAACAGGAGCGATCACACCCGTTTCTATTCTTACACCAGTACTGGTATCAGGTTCAATAGTTTCCAGAGCGACTCTAAACAATGCTTCTTTTATTAAACAACTAGATGTAAGAATTGGTGATTTTGTACAAGTAAGAAAAGCAGCAGAAATCATTCCCGAGATTATTGCTGTGGATTTAGACAAGAGAGATCCTGATAGTAAACCATTTGTCTTTCCAGATAAATGCCCATGTTGTCAGTCTCAATTAGTTACAGAAGAAACCATTACTCGTTGCATGAATAAGGAATGTGAAGAACAACTAATCCAGAACATATTGCATTTTGCTTCTCGGGACGGAATGGATATTAAAGGCGTGGATGAATTCATTATTCGATCTTTATTTAAAGCGAAAGTAATTTATTATCCAATCCATTTATACCATCAGTCTTTAGAAGATTTAGAAAAAGTATTAGGTAAGGGATTAACTGCTAAAAATGCTTTTGAAGCGATCGAAGCTTCTAGAAATACGACTCCTGAGAAATTCTTATATTCCTTAGGAATCCGTTTCGTAGGTGAAAGAATGTCTAAGCTTTTATTAAAAGAGTATAAAGACATTATGCGCTTATTAGACGCTACTTACGAGGAATTAGTAAATCTAGAAGGTGTAGGGCCTATAAAAGCTAAAGCCATTTACGAATATCTTTCTAATCCAAAGAATCGTGATTTGGTTCTAAACTATTTAGTAGAATTTAAGTTTAAGAAAGAAGAGAAGCTTTCTAATAAATTAGATCAGAAGACATTCTTAATTACCGGTACGTTAACCAGACCTAGAAAAGAAATAGAGAAGCTGATCACGGATAATGGCGGTACAATGTTATCGTCAGTTAGTAGTAAGCTAAACTATTTAATTGTAGGTGAGAATGCCGGATCGAAATTAGAGAAAGCTAAGAAGTTAGGTATTGAAATCATTGAAGAAAAAGATTTAAATGATTTCTTAAAGTAAAATAAAATAGAGATACCTTATTGAGGTATCTCTATTTTTAATCTCTTTGTAAAGGACGTAATCATGTTTAATTTTATTTGTAAATTATTTTCTAATTCTCATGAGTCAGTTATTACTGGAAAACTTACTCTCAAGAATAAGGATAAGATTATTGCCGATTTAAATGGTTGTAGTTTAGTAGAAAAAGTCTTATTAAGTCGTACAGGATGTGGCGATGATATGGCGCTTTACGTAATATTCAAGAAATCTATCAAAGTAGTTGATGAAACCACCAATGAACGCGGTCGTAAAAATACCGCAGTAGTATTGGAAGACGAATCATTTGCATTCTATCCAAGTAGCAAATTATTTAAAATTACTGCTTGACGAAATATGAAAATAAAGATACTCTAACAAAGTATCTTTATTTTTTTGTTTTATTTTAAATCTATACTATTAAAATGAGTAGTTAGAGGAAGCTACTATAAATAAGTTTCTTTAACCTATATTTATCCTAAAAGGAATAAGACATGAAATCATATAACGTTATTATTAGACAACTTGGTTCTGTATTTGCATCAGCATCTAGACATAAAACCATTCAGCAAACCTTAAGTGATTTTTACACTTATGCTCCTGCAGAGATCACAGGAAGATTAGCGACAGATTGGTTCGAACATCTCGATAAGATGTCTAAAGATCCTAATAATCTAATTCGTTGCATTGAATTAAAAAGGCTTTTAAAGAAATCTAGTTTATCTTATTTTCCTTTGTTCTTTACACTATTCCATGAAATGAATGAAGTAGTTCCTTCACGACGTTATAAGATGGAAATTTTTAAAGAGTTTTTAATTAGTCGTTATGAAATTAAAACTCAAGAAGAATTTGATGAATTTGTAGATCTTGTGGTCAAAGAAATGTGTTATCGAATGGTATCTGATAATCATTTTAGCAAGATCATTAAAGATAAAATGAACTTTACAGGTATTCCTGTTGAAGAATCAGATGAGTTTAAAGAATTCTTCTATAATAGCGAAGTTGAAGAATTGGATAAGAAAGTACTAGTATATTACAATAAAGGATACTTGGGCACTACAGAAGAATTTATCCAATTACCTGATGAAGAATTAAAGAAGCATAGGCTTGGTACGTGTTTTGGCTTTGTATTAGCAACTACTTTTGGTAGTAATGAATTTATCGCTAGTAAATTCAAACCGAATGAAAAGTGTTTATCTTATCAGTTCCTTAAAGAATATTACGATGAGGAAATTAAACCTAATAAGTCAGCACTACATAAACCTAAACACTATGCTAAATTGATACCTGTTTTTGAAACTGTAGACGGTAAGAAAGTTTTGAAAATGTTGGTATTTAAAACTGTAATCTAAAATGGTATAGAGTAGGGATGTAATGTCCCTACTCTATTTTAAATATACTAAATTAAAAGGAAATTTTAAAATGGAATTGTATAATCCTGAAATCGAACTGTTGGGTGCAGAAATTAATATTACTGGTGCTTTTTTAGAGTTAGATAAGTTGTTGAATGATATCTTAAGACCAGTTACCAACAATATCGAAATGAAACAAACAGTCGATAAATATATCTGTACAGTAGAAACAATAGATTCAGATATTTTGATTTTTGAATTGGATAAAGAAGGCACGAACTTACTTGAAATCTGTCCAACCCACGTAATTGCATTTAATTACTTCAACGAAAAACGAATGGTTGATAACAGCGCTCTTTGTCGATTAATTCAGAAACGATGTAAAGAATTGTTTGGTGATAAACATTCTGAAATGGTTTATCGAATTGAACATTTGACAGATAAAGTAGTTCTTTATCTGGCTATATCTAGTTTGAATGCTTATTCTAAGGATAAAATCAAATCTAATATCCAAAACGATACTCAGTCATCTCCTAACTACACTCCTATCGCTAATCTCGTTGGATTAGGTCCTAGTGCTAAAGGATTGGTTTCCGTACTTAGTTGGGTTAATTGGAAAATCGAAGAGGAGAGAATTACATACGGAACAGTCGATGGATCGAATTTTTATGTACAATTTAATTCGATATTTGGTAATCTTGGATTCGTGATTAAACCGAATAGTATCGAAGAAAGAAATGCTTTAAGTGAATTGGCTGAATTTCCATTATTCTTCTATCCTAAGAATTCTTATTCTTACTTATTCGATAAAGAGAATCCAATTATCGGAGCGATAAACAATATTCCGGTTATTGAAACTAAAGACCGAACCATCTTTATTGATGGTGCTTGTGTTGTTGAAAGTATTGAAGATAGTCTCTTTACAAAATCTAAATTGATTTGTGGTTCTGTAGAAACTATTTTCCGTATTCCTCGTATTGATTTAGTTAATCTCATTTCTATTGCTAAGAATAGTGCTAAACAATACGCTATCAAACCAAGTGAATTTTCTTTAGAGAATCTTAATCACTAAACTTTAATAAACTAATACTAGAGGGATATCCCTCTAGTATTAGTAAAATGTAAGGAAACTAAAGATGGATACGTTAAAGACAGTTTTATTAGATAAGGCATATGTTCTTGGTGATGCAATGGCTTTAATTGAGGTAGCTATGGATGTAGGAACACGCGTTCTAAACCGTATCTACGTTCCACCAGAGAAAATGGTAAAAATGCACGAGTCTACATGTAAGATTTCACAACAATGGTTAAGTCGTTTAAAAACCATGAAATCCAATAAACATTTTAGTTTAAAAGTGCTTCGTGATTTAACTGAGAATAAAAATCTTAATTATCTAAAAGAAGTACTAGATAATGTAGATATCCCAATTACAGAAGAACAAAAAGAATTAAAGAAATTTCTTTGTTTCTTTTATCATTTAAACGATAGTAACTATAGGGAATTTATTAATGTAGTATATCGTCATCGTGACTGGAGGGTGTCTAAATATAGAACGGACATACCTAAAAAATATCAGACTCAAGTTAAGGAAACTAAAAATGAAAATGCTAGCTAAACGTATTAGATTTCATAAGAGAAAATATCGTTTCATTAGATTTAGTAATGGTGAGTGTCTTGTATGTAAACTTAAACGATATAAGAATCGTAAGAAGAAACAAAAATTAGATATCTATCTTCGATATATGGAGATTAAAATTATAAAATTCATAGAGGAAAATAAAGATGATTTATTTTCTAACTAAAGAAAACTATTCTGGTTTTGTAAATTCTATTAAACAATATAAATTCGTAGAATCCGTAGACATCACAAATGATGAAGATGATGGTTATGTGGCTGATATTAAATTTAAAGAAAATGTTTTGTTACTAAGACTTCATAACAATCGTTTTAGTTACGTGAATAGTCTTAGATTGTACGAAGGCGAAGTAGTAGCGATGTACGATGCAGATGGATATAAGGTACCCATTGTGGAATATATCGTAGAAATCTAAAACTAACTTTATAAAGGAATTGCGAATGAGTCCATCTAATGTCGATTCAGAAATGGATCAAAAATTCTATGATGAATTAACAAAAAGTATTGAATCTTTCTTAAAGATGAATGATTCCAAATGGAATAAACAATACTTTGTTTACCGAGAATACGAAGGTGATAAAGAAACAAACTTAACAAAACTCATGACTTACAGCATTGATGTATATGCTGATCGAGAAACATGGATCAATTTTTATAACTTAATGTCATTTTGGTTTACTGGTTTAAGTGTTAGCAAAAAGAAAGATCATTATTTTAATCAATGTGTGATCAGTAATACATATTCTAGAATAGATCGAATAGCCGTTATTTTAGGTTATGTAGACGAAATCGGTATTACTTATAAATACAACATAACTATTGAACACGGTAAAAGAAAGGAATATTAAAATGAAGAAACAGAAAAAAGGTAGTTAACAGAAAATATACTGCTCCTAAATCATTATCAGGAATGGACAATCCTCTTGGTGAAACATTCGGTAAACCAATCGATGGTAGCTTTAATCAGAGACCTACCAAACATGAAATCGAAGAGGCATTCGATGATCTTGGTATCGCTATTGCGAAAAGGTTTGGAATTCCTTTAGATTAAAATACATTAAAAACATAATCCCCTACTCCTGACATATCAGGAGTAGGAGTTATTTTTTTACTTTACAGTTTGCAAGCACCACCGGCACAACCATCATCCAGACTATCTTGGGTGTCGTTAGAACCGTCGTTTGTATGGTGATAATACAGAGTTTTTACACCCCATTTATAAGCTAACAAGAGTTCCTGAAGCATCAGTTTCATCGGTACTTTACCATTAGGCATAATGGTAGGATTGTATCGAGTATTAGTTGAAATCGCTTGATCCATGAATTTTTGAATAATAGCAACAGTCTTTAAGAAACCTTGGTTGTTGCTATCATCCCATAGATATTCATATTGATCTTTTAATTTCTCGTACTCAGGAACAATCTGTTTCAGAATACCATCCTTAGAAGCTTTAATAGTTAGAGGGCTTCTAGGGATATCGATACCATTGGTCGCATTACTAACTTGAGAACTACTTTCAGAAGGGAACTGAGTAGATAAGGTAGCATTACGTAAACCAAACTCTTGAATCTCTTCTCTCAATGATTCCCAGTCGTATCTTAAATCAAACGGTGCGAAAGCATCGATGTCTTTCTTATAAGTATCGATAGGTAAGATACCTCGAGCATATTTAGTATCTTTAAATCCTAAACAAGTACCTTTTTCTTTAGCAAGTTGTACTGAACTCTTCAATAGATAATATTGTAAAGCTTCAAATGTTTGGTGTGTTAATTCCAAACCAGAACCGTCTTTAATTCGTTTACCATTTTTAGTTAAATAATAGGCAAAGTTAATGACACCAATACCTAATGAACGATAAAGTTCGGTTGCGCGTTTAGCCGCTGGAATAGGATAGTTTTGATAGGATAACAATTCATCTAAAGAACGAACCAAAAGATCACATCCTTCTTCCAAGTCTTCTAACTTTCCAATCTTACCTAAATTAATACCTGCTAAAGTACATAGAGAAATCAAACCTTCTTCATCATTAATATTATTTAATGGTTTAGTTGGTAAAGTGATCTCGGTACATTGACCAGTAAGAATGCCATTAAATACACCAAGATGACGTTTAGGTTCTGTGAAACAATAAGTATTGTGTTTACCTTCTAATTTAGCAATACTAGAAACCATACCGCGTTTAGAAGTATCAGGATTATAAACCGAAGTACCTACTTTCAATTCAATCGTAGGAATCAGTTTCTTATCTTCTTCCGTAGTACCTACTAACCATTTGTGGTAATCCGTACAATCTAAGTAACGACCATCTTCAAGAGTAACACGATACAAATCTACATTTTCGCCAGTCTGTACAAATTCTACATTTTCAGACCATTCGTAACCATTCCAAACTGTAAACTTCTTACCAACGTTTTCACCAATAGTTACTTCACCTTCTTTAGTCAGTACTTTAGTATTGCCCGCTACACATAAATTACTCATGTGAATAGGCGCTACTAACTCATCGAATGAAGAATGAGTATTGCAGTGATCTACATTCATGATGTAAATACGACCGGTATTTGCACGTTCAGACATCAACAAACTAAATAAGTCACGAGCTGGAATTTTCTTTTTAGTAATTAAAGGATTATTCTCAGCTTCAGTATAAAGTTTCTCAAAGAGTTTTTGATCATTAAAGAACGCATCGTACATGCCTTCTACTGAGTGAGGTGAGAATAAAGTAATATCTTCGTCATTAATCAGACGAGTATACATTAATTTATTAATCTGTACACCATAGTCTAATTGACGAATACGGTTATCTTCTACACCGCGGTTATTTTTCAGTACGATTAAGGATTCTACTTCTAAATGCCAGATAGGATAATAAAGTGTCGCAGCTCCGCCCCTGATGGCACCCTGGGAACATGATTTAACTGCTGCTTGGAACATTTTCCAAAATGGGATGACGCCAGTATGTACAGCTTCACCACCACGAATCTCACTACCTAGTGCACGAATCCGACCACCATTAATACCAATGCCTGCTCGTTGAGAAATATATTTAACAATGGCAGAAGTGGATGCATTAATACTGTCTAAACTGTCACCACTTTCAATCGTTACGCATGAGGAGTACTGTCTAGTAGGTGTGCGAACACCAGCCATTACGGGAGTAGGTAATGAAATATGGAATTTAGATAAAGAATCATAAAACTTTTTAATATAGTCCATACGTGTTTCTTTAGGATAACCGCTAAAGATACAAGCACCAATTAACATGAATGCAATCTGAGGAGATTCTAAAGGTTTTTTATCTAAACGATTTTGTACTAAATATTTTGCTTCCATCTGTTTAATACCAGCGTAAGCAAAAGTCAAATCACGATCATGAACAATATAATCATTCAGCTCATCGAACTCTTCTTTAGAATAATAAGTAATGATTTCCTTATCGTACCAACCCAATTCACACATCTTCTTAACATGGTCAAACAAGTGAGGAGGAGTGTAATCACCATAAGCAATCTTACGAATGTGGAACAAAGCCAATCGTGCAGCCATGTGTTGGTAATCTGGATATTCAGTAGAAATTAAATCTGCTGCTGATTTTACTAATGTTTCATGGATATCGCTAGTAGAGATACCATTATAAAACTGAATATGACTATTGATTTCTACTTGAGAACTAGAGACATCTAAACCATCTGCAGCCCACTCGACAACACGATGAATTTTAGCAATATCCAATGGTTCAAAATGGCCATCGCGTTTCTTTACTTTAATTTTTTGTTCAGTCATTTTAGGAAAATCCTTTTGAGTAATTAATCTTCAATATTAAATGTTTGGATAATAGTAGGGATGAGTCCTTTAGGATCATCCACAATACCGTTTCTAGAAACCAAATAGCACTGATCACCAGAATGATAACGCCCAATATTAAATAAGAACCATTGGACAAGATTATCAGTAGTAATTAATTCAGGATAAAAAGTACTTATTCTATCACCAGTAGAGTAACGAATAGTTTCTTTTTTACAATATTCTTTTATAGACTTAGAATATAGTTTAATATATTCAATAATATTTTCTATTTTATCTTCTTTAGCTTGTCCTTCAGCAGTTTTTACGCTAGGGAAAATAATTTCAAAAGGACGCACTACAAGAAGAAACTTTATTACTTCTTCAGTAGTGCATCCTGTTTCTGTTTTAAGAGATTCGATTGCGTGTCTGATACAATGTTTTAAATCAACGATTTTAACTTCGTCAGGAGAAACGGGTTCTTTTTTCATCTAAATTTGTTCCTAAATTTGAGTGAGTCGGGTTTGGAAATTCATACACTTACCCTGTTTGATTTTTTATACTAATATGTGTAATAAAAATATACAGATTGATAAATATATTGAATAATGACTTATTCACTTTACTTATATTACTATTAAAGGAAAAGAAAATGGCTGTTAAAAAAGCTGATGTCGTAATGAATATCAAACATCTGTTAGAAGACCTGAAAGACGAAATGGTAGCATATTCTAGCTTACCAATGACTGACCTTAAACAACTTCAAAATGCTCTTCTGGAAGCTCGTGAAGTCATCCAGGATCGATATTATAAGAAGAATGGTACTCGTGCCGAATCTCGTCTTCGTCCTATTGCATTCTATCGTAAGAATGAGGAAACAGTCACTCGTATTGATAGCCATTCTATTATTCGTGATGGTGAACAATATAAACTATTCAATCATTTGCTGGATAAAGTAGAAACTCCGAATATGTCTGGTAATTACCGACTGAAGGATTCTACTGGTGGTGTAATTACATTGACTCCTAAAACTCTAGAAGCTATTTACCATTACAACCATGTAATTGGTGATGGCCAACTTCCATTTTATAAAATGAAACGATAACATAGCCTACTCTACCTTTTTTAAGGTAGAGTAGATTATTTTATTTTAAATACATATCATTAAAATGCTAATCCAGCACAATAAACTTTTAAAGGACTTTAAAATGAACGCTAATGAATTAGAAATTCACAATATCAAAATTACAGAAATCAACAACAAAATTCGTCGTATGCTTCAAAACATGAAGTATAACTACGATATTAATATTTATACTGATAAAGATGAAAATCTTAATTCAATTTATCATGTAATTGACTTAAGAGGTCATCAGTACGATCCTGCAGGTGAATTATTCTTACAAGAAATTGTCGATAATTACAATGTATGGTCTTACTTAAGTGAAGACATCATGGGTAGTAATCGTAAAAGAGATGGTAACAATTCCTATCTTATTAATATCTTTCTAGATGGTAAACTTTACACTTATAACTTTTTGATGGAATGGGAGTAATCATGTATCCAACTGAACTGCTTGAGAAACCTATCTTACAACTAGATGAAGAGGAATATCCTGTTATTATTGCTTTCAATATGCTTGAAATATGATATTTATTTTATAAAATAATTGAAAGGAATTAATTAATGCTGAAGTATATTGGTAGGTTGTTTAAGAAATTGGGTAATGCATTAGATCCTGAAGAACGCAAAGTCATCGAGATTAAAACAGATAAGTTATTCGCTACTGTTTGTAAAGATTGCCAACGAGTAATTGATGCGGAATCAGAAGAGGTTAAAGATAAAGTTATCGAAACTCAAGATTCTGATGAGGAAGATGATGATCATCGTACTTCTTATCCAGTTATTTATTTTAATCGGAAAGATGATTATCCTACAGAGTTTTCATTGTACGAAATCTTGGAAGATGATCATGGTGAAATTAGCGTAGTATTTGCCAGTGACAATTCTAAGAAAGCCAAGAAGACAAAATCAGGTAATTATTCATTAGTGACAACTGATGGACGAGTAGTAACTGTGCGTCGACACACTATTCTTAATATTGTGAAAACCCATAAAGAAACTGCGGGTCATCGTTATTACAGAAAACCTAATTAAATAGTACTCCTCTACCTAACAGGGTAGGGGAGTATTGTTTTTTTTGTTTTATTTTAAATCTATATTATTAAAATGAACCTCTTGAATTATTTCAAGATTTTATTCAAACTTTTATAAGGAAATTAATGATGAAGAAAATGATTAATGAAGTTGTTGAATTAGCGGTAGCTATTTCAAATACTGAAAAAGACCTATACGGTGAAACGATTTATCAGATCGCCAATTCTAAAGACGAGTCTGATTTATCCAAAATGACTAAGAAGCTGTATAATCGATTTGTCAAAGTAAAAGATGATCTTGATGTATCGATATTTGTTTTAATTAATCGATTAATTACACAAATGGATATTGCTGCACTTCCATACGTTGTTGCTGGTAACGACTTATATCAAGAAAACTTTGAGAAGCTCATTACCAAATGTTACAATTTGGATCCAAGTGATTATGAAGTTTTCATCGGTAATGTTCGTTCTGAAATTCTCAAACAAACAATGTCGAATCAATATAAATCAACAGAACTCAAATATGGTTCTGGTAGTTGTGGTGTTAGTATTATCGATACTGATAATATCTTGCTAACAATCATGACAGCAAATAACTATAAAAACCATCCGGTTAGACAACATATTCAGAAAGCCATGAAAAGCGATAAACCAGTTATTAGAGTGATTACGGCTACTAATCAGAATGTGACTACTCCAGATGGACATGTTACTAAGATTCGAATTGTGAATGGTGAGGTTAAAGTAGATCTCAGTACTCGTCTTGATTCCATGTCTCGAAATATGTTTTTGTTATTGAGGAATAGAAATCCTGAAATATTTAAAGAAAGTCCGCACCTTAAAGATAACTGGGTTTTGAAACCAGTATTTAAAATTAAGCTTCCTGAATCTAGTCTTACGCTAGAAAATGCAATCGATAACATTATTGGTTTGATTGGTTTTAATTTAACAAAATCTAAAGACTTTGTTGATGTGGATCCTAATTATATCCACAAAATAGATTCGAGTTATTTCTTTGATTATTCAGAAAAACTAGAAACTATTTATGCAAATGGATTTATCAATCTAGAGTTTAGAAGTAGTCGTAGTGGTAAGAAGACTACTGAGCCAGTTATTCCTAATGATGGTATTGGTATCTTCGAAATTCGAGATAGCTATAAAATCTTAGATTACTTAGCGACAAACTCTTCTTTAGAAAAATCACATCCAGTAAGATCTACTGTAAATGGTATTAATACTGGTACGATTAATCCAGTCTTGGTACTTCGAGAACCTCCTGAGAAAACAAACAATGTACTTAATTGCATTAGTGCGAATAACTTAGAAGGTTTTATTACTAAGATTTTCTTAACCGAAAAAGGATTTAAAGCAGAAGTTTCAATGTGTCGTGACTCGATACTGAAGTCTAGCCAGAATAACAAAAATGTTAATCCGGTTTTAGTTCCTATTTATCAGTCAAGTGTTTCATTAACAGAAGATGTCGATGAAAATTCTATTAAAACGGTCAAAAGCTTAGTAGGTTTTTATATCGTGGATAAATCTGAAATTGAAGGAAAGTAGCATGAACAAAATCTTGAAACGCCGTGAAGTTGAGTACAAACGTATTAAAAATGTCAAACAACGCCAGAAATTCTTTATTGAGTTAGGCCGAGTGAATAAAAGAAACATTAATGTTTCTTTTAAAGAACTTGACCGAACAGCTTGTCGTACTAATAAAGCTTGTGAAGTGATGAAGTTAGCCAGCGAAGGCATTAGTGAAGTTAGTAATGATGTTGATAGTGCCGAGAAATTTATTGATCGATTTAATAAAGCCATTAAACAATATGTTAAATTCGATAATGAATACTTCAACTTCTTAAGCGCTGGACAAATATTTATTCATCGTCAGTACCTCTCCGCAATTCGTAATGCAAGTGGACCCGCAGTGAAACAACTTGAAGATAAGTATAAGGAACTACAAGCTATTCGTAAAGAAATGAAGAAACATTATCTAGAAGGTAATGTGGAAGAATTTCAAGACGCATTAAAAAGAAAGAGTAGCATTATGTTTGGTATAAATGCAATCAGTGGTGCTTATGGTACTAATAAGTAAATGATTAGAGACTCTAGAGAATATTCTCTAGAGTCTCTAGTTATTATTGAGTACTAATTTTTTTAAGGAGGTTACTATGGAAATTAATGACTGGGACGAGTATCGAACTAATACTGGGATAATGTTTTCAGCATTAGAAAATTGCATCCAGAGTTTAGTTAGAACTAAAAATAATATTGTTATTAGTCGTACTGGTAATGTAGATGAAGGTAGAAAAGTACGAGTAGAGTTAATGAACTCGACAGATATAGAAAATTATATCGAGTGCGTTAATTTTAGAAAAGATGTACTGGATTATCTTAAGAAAGTGAAAAAGTATCTTCGCTTTGTTAATGAAAATTCCGTAAGAGAAGTATTTATTTTAGATGCTGGATTTGGACTGACATGGTACGAATTCAATTACAATGAACATTTTAAGGAAATAAAATGAAACTAATGCAATATAAAATCGATCAAGCTAATGCTTTAGCCAGAGCTTTGTATACAATTTTGAAAACAGCATCTACAGAAGAATATTACGGAAAAACATTAGAAGATATTCTTTTAAATAAAAGATTAAATATCGCTAAAACTTCTAATCTTTATCGTGTGTGTAATTTTTTAACATCTCGATTACAACATGTTAGAAGATTACCATCCAATCAAGTACTAGAAGTTATCGTAAAAGATATTTATTTCTATACTGCTCAGATGCTGGTTTATAAAATCACGAATCCAGAAAAACATCCTGAGATGAAATGGTTTATTCAAACTTCTTATCGTTTAACCAATGAGGAGTATAATGAATTTATCGATATTGTCAAATCAAGAATTGGTATTTTAAGTATTGCTAACGAGCTGCAAGCTACGTACTTAAACCGAAACAATCTGATTAATAAAGGCATTCCTATTTTCGATACGACTGGAATTATTGAGAATTATCTTGTTGATCCTTACTCAATGAAGCATCCTGGTTACAGTATTATTCGAAATAGTATTGTTACAGGTATTAATGTCTTTATGCCATCTATTGGTAAAGATATTGGCAAAGTAAATTTCATTTATCGTAAGGAAGGAAAGATTTACGCAAACATGAATAGGGATAATGATATTAGTATTGCTGGATATGTGTTGGTTCCGAGATACTTATTCTCGAACGGTAGATCTAATAATTTATTCTCTTCATTTACTACTATCTACGCATTTGATTGTGTTAAAGTAGTAGATTAATAAACTAACTTTATAAAGGAGTTAAAATGGAAAGATATACTAAATATATTGATTTATTATTAAAACCAACTACTAGTTGTAGTTTTGATAATCAATATAAAGTATTGATCAATGCGATAATTAGCTCGATGATATCAGAGGGCGATGACTTCTTATTAGAATGTAGCGCTCTTATAGGTATTACGACCATCAATATTAAAATGATGTCTGAATCGGCATTTAGAAATTTTGAAGAATTAATTTGGCATTATTGGGATTATTTCCATTTTGCTAAAGAATACATGACTCATAATTTCTCAGTGTATAAAGATTACAAAGAAGGAAAGATCATTGTGACCATTGAAGTTGTTGGTAAATGCCGTAAAATAAAATATTGTATTGAATCTAATATTTCATTCTCTAAGAAATTAATTGACATAAAAGGAAATTAAAATGTTAACCACAAATTTATATATGTTTGTGTTTAAGAAAAATGACGAATATTTAGCAGCAATGGAATCTTATAAAGATCTCATTACTAAAAAAGAAATCATCATTACTAAAGATGGAGTTGATGAACACTACTATGTTATTTACTGTAATTTCGCAAATCCAATGTCTATTCTGAAAGATGACTCCCTATTCTCAATTTCTCTTGCGATGGATTATACGGCTAATGTCGTAGATCGACTTAATGTGGATCTTAGATTTATCGACCTTATCAATAACAAGATCACGTCAGATATCGAGCAATTCTGTATTTTAGATGGTGATGATCGAATTCTTGTGGATATTAGTGATCTAGAAGGAAATAAAAAGATAGAAAAATTTGTTAGTGAACTGAATAAGTATTCATGTAAAGAATATATTCGTAAATCTAACAAAATGATTAGGAATCTCGTTAATTCAGCAGATAACTTATTAGAAAAAGATGAAACAATTGTAGATTAATAGACTCTATAAAACTAACTATATAAAGGAATAGAAAATGAACGAAAGATTTATTGAATTAAAAGATGATTTAAAAAATATACTGACTAAAGTTAATAAAAGTCCAAGTTATTATTATAATAACTGGATTACTAAAATGATTAATAATGGGAAAACTGCTAATAAAGATATCGTAAATATCTTTAAGCGGTGGACTGACCCATCTTTAACCAATACTCTTTCTGCCAAAAGGTATAAAGAGATAACCGATATCAGTATCTTGAAACTATCTACATTATTAACCGATATGGGTAACAATGCAGATCTTGCATTATTTCTTTGTACTATTTACGATTGTGTTGATCACATGGAGTATTTAATTGAATTGTATTCTAATCAATTTCAACATCAGAAATTTAAAGAGCAATACGAAAAGCAAATTAAAGAAGAGACCAATTACGATCGTGGTATTCTGGTAGATGATAATTTAGGTTTAATAAAAGCAGTATTAGAAGATCCCGATACTGTAAAATCGATAAATCTAAAAGAACAAGTAAATACTTTGGTAAAGAAGGAGTGGTTTCCAATCTATATTGCTGATAAGATTGCTGGTTATAAAAATACTGGATGGATCAGAAATTATTTTGAGTTAGATAAAATTGGCTATGTTGATCGTTTGAAAGTATTGGACGGTAAAGTCATGGCTGATATATTTAGTTATCCAGGTGAGTGTGATGTATTGCTCGAAAATAACGACTATCCAGATTATCACAAAGATCTTATTTTGCGACCAGTTTATATTGTAAAAGATGTAGGCATGGTTTCTAAAGTAGACCCAAGTCAAAAAGACAATATTGTCCGTATTGCTGGGTTTGATATTTGTGTTAATAAAGTAAAAAGAAACGCTAAATAAAATAGCATAAAAAATAAAATCCTCTACTCCCGTAAAAAGGAGTAGAGGACTTATTTTTTAGTTTAAAAACTATAAATTTAATCACTTATAAAAGGAGATGTTTCTTTTTCAATTCCTTTAAAACCATGATATTTATACTCGCTAAATCGATTACCCCATTTCTTATACCATTCAGACCTAATAAAATCACCATAAGTATAAAATAATCTACCAGAAGGATCATGCTTAAAAGGTTTATGTTTAATTGATAATTCTAGTATTTCAGAATAACCATTCGTATAGCGTAAAACAGGATGGCTACTCACTAAAGATATCATAGGTGGTTCATCACTATCTTCTTTCAAAATTACTAATGCATTAGCATTAACTGCTTTTAGATGGTCAAGTATAGGATCCGTAGTAACCCATTCTTCAAAGTTATCTAGTTTCTTTAAACGATGTAAATTAGAAAGTACGGGCTGGTTATTCTTAGCGAACGATCTAGATATTGTAGATTCCGCGATACCAGTTTTTCTAGAATATTCACTAAAACTTTTATAGGTTACTTCATGGAAAGGAGACACACGATAATCAATAACACTAATACCGGTACTTAAACCCGTTCCATTGTCTATAAAATAAATAGGAGTACCAAAGTCAGTATCACTACCTAATTTAATCTGGTGATCTCCGTATTCTTTAGTTGAATAGACCGTATTTAGATATTTCTTATTACCGAAACGTTTCTGTAACGTAGATTCGTTTAGACCTAAATATTTAGAAGCACCAGTCATGGAACTGAATTGTTTAATTTCACCACTAGCTAGGAACTTAATCATTACCTGATTGGAAGCCCAGTTACCGTGTTCAATACCGTGTCTGATATTTTCCTTCTGAGTTACAACTTCTAAATTACTAATATGGTTGTTAATTCGATTACTGTCGATATGGTTTACCACTAGGTAATCATTTTTATCTTTTGCATAGGAATCTTTTAATCTTCTGTATTCTATCTCATTAAAAGCAGACAGTACTAGTTGATGAATACTTCTAAAATGCTTCTTACCAGTATTATCTCTTAAACATACTCTCTTATAACCACCTTGGTCGAACCTTGTTTTTATTACGATGTTATTTCTAGTACTGTATATTGTACCATTTTCATCAATCAAATAATTTGGAAACTCGGGAATAGGTTTAAATCCAGATAAGTCTAAGTTATTACTCATTTTTCTTTTTAAAGATACTAAATTAACATACTTATCTGTTTTTACATCGTGGTAATGTTTCCCACTTATAAAACGTTTTGAATTCGAATTATACACCTTTCCATCCGGTAGTATGTAAAGGAATGGATAACCTTCAATTTGTTGGTATTCGGCTAAGTTTAATTTAATATCTTTCATCTGGACTTCTTTCTACAGTAAATAAAAACATAAATAAAATACCGTTCCCCAGTTAAGGAGAACGGTATTTTATTTTTAGGGTTAAACTACATTTCTCATATAATAGGGAAGTTATCCTTTTTATATAAGCGGTGATTTACTTGAATTGTCGCCGACTTATGTTGCGAACGGTTTCCCCAAATGACATACGACTAGCAGCGACCATTGAATCAAGACCAATATTGGAATGTAGTGCTTCTTCATGATACGCGTTAGCGTTGATTAATTTAATGCTGTCAAGGAATTTTTGAGCAAAGAAGTCAACGCCAGGACCGTAATGATAAATACCAGTAAATTCAATTTGAATTTCACGAGTTTCAGAAGGGTTTTCTTTATCGTGTTTGGCTTCGTTATCACCAGAAGATTTAGGCCACATATTGATACCGATCCAAGATTGAACCACTTTAGTCATGGTTGCGTTAGGTTCGATAAACAACATAGACATGGAGTACATGTCAGGCATTGCATCGTAGTCTTGAGTACCTGCTACTGTTGAAATGGAAGCATATTTAGTTTCCATGTTCATCATCAGCATTTCAATCCAATAACGCATATAGCGACCGATAGCCAAACCTGGACGTTCCCAGAAAGACATAGAAACGTTCAATGGATCTTCAGTCACGTTAGTAAATACTTCGTATTTTTGACCTGAACCACCAAATGCTTGGTTTTGGTCAGTAGCTACAGTGAGCTTGTGTCCCAAACCAGTAATACGGTGACGAATAGTTTCTACCAGGCTACGCAAGATAGCGATATGGACTTTACCATCAGGCAACAGTTTAAAGCCCAAAGGAGCTTCCAAAAGAAAACTAATCAGCGGACGAGAAGTGTATGGAGTGTTATTAATCCAAGCAGCCCATTGTTTAGCATAACCGAAGTTACCACCCTCGATAAGGCCAACTACAGGAGCCTGAATACCATCAGCAAAACCGCCCGTATTTTTAGACATAAAAACGGGTTCAATACGTGCCATTTTTATTTTTACCTTTTAAAATTTTGAAATAAAATAGGGGTTAAATAAATAACCCCTAGTTATAGACTTAGGCGCTAATGCCGCTGAAATTTTCAGGCTTATCTTCGCGACGATAGTTTTCACTGTAGAACGTTTGAACAGTTTTGATGTTGTCGCCGTATACACGTGCAACAAAGTGCCAAGACCAAGAACGTTCAGTATCGATAGCAGTGAAGTACAACTCACCTTGAACCTCAATAGTACCACCAAATTTATTGTCTTTAATTTGGGAGTAGAACCAAGATTCAGCTTCTTGTTTCAGACGCAGTTGAGACCAGTCTTTACCAGAGAAGCGACGACGCAATTCTGCACCAATTTTGTTCAACTCAACATGGAACAGCATGATACGAGCATTCATCAGAGTAGATGAATAATCTTCGTAAATGGTACGAATCATTGGGAAGTAGAAGCGACCAGATTCGCTACGTTCTACCCACATACCGCCAGCAGCCCAAGCTTCGTTACGTTGGATGTAAGGAACCCATGGGTTAGAGATATCAGTCAAGTAACGTAGGTAGTTGTTATCACCTTCGGTAGGATCCCAACGAGCATCAGCACGACCAATTTTCGCACCCCAGTATTTAGTAAACAAACGACAGATCTCGTAAGATACTGGAACACGTTTTTCGTAACTAGATACAGAAGAACGGAAACGACCACTACCACGGATAACCATAGCACGGAATGTCTCAGTACCGAATACTGCAGAATCAGGAGCCAGTTTCAAACGGTTACGGATGGCCGCCAAACGAGCGATCTCTTCAGCAGCAGTAATGACACCTTCACCAGATACGTGAGTGGTAGCACATACCCAACGGTCTTTACGGTTAACCAGGTATTTGTTCAGATTGAATTTAGTTTCAATCGGATAACCAGTATCGTAGAAGACAGAATCGTTGTAAGTAGTGTCATCCATGTAACGGCTGTTAGCATCAGCAAACTCATCGAGCATTGCGTCAACAGCAGCAGCAAACAACTCATCAGACATCTCACCATCAGTACCGCCAGTAGACCATTGTACTGAACCTTCACGCAAAGCAGTTACTTCACCTTCAGTAGTAGAGATGTTGTCAGAATTACGGAAAGTTTGGTAAGGACGACCGTCAGAGTGAGTACCAGTAAACAAGTTAAACAGATATTTAGAGTCTGCTTTGTTTTCTTCAGTTACGGCAGCAAAGTCACCGTAGTAACGAGTGGTGTTTTCCATCTCGCCAGTCTGAGGATTCAGAGTCGGAACTTGAGTACCAGATACGTCCAATTCTTTTTGCATGAAAAGAGAAAGGATACTATCGATGTTTGCTTGGTAAACGTGAATATTACTGAAAGAACCAAAGGTTGCAGGAAGATTAGGTTCGTCAGGACGATTGTTATTGTAATGTTTTACAAAAGTCTCGCCCAAGTAGTAACGAACACCTACTTTAGAAACAGCACCTGGTTTCAGACAGAAGTCGATTTCACGAGCACCTTTAGTTGTAGTTTCTACAACTTTATTGCTGGTAGCATTAGGTTTAGTAAATACTTGAAGACGGAATGGGTAAGAACCTGTGTCGCTGAAAGCGATAGTGTTCAAAGGAGCTTGGTCTGTGGTCTTAGGTGCCCAGATGGAAATACCGGTTAAATTACCCCAAGCACCAGGAGAACTGGTTTCGAAGTCAAAGATAGGAAGACGTTTACCAACTACACCATTGACAGCAAAGTCAACTTGATTAGTTGCACCTTTACCCAAACCAGAACTAGATACAGTTCGGCTAGCCAAAGTAATTTGTTCTGGTTTCAGTTCTTCCAAAACCCAGCGGTAAGTAATACCAGGAACTTTACGACCTGTAGATACTTTTTTACCACGGTCTAAACGGAATTGACCAGAAGCATCACGCTCGTATTCATCTACTTCTACTTCGACGTACTCGATAGACAGACGCATACCGGCTTTACGCATCGCGTTTTCAGGAACGATACGTTTAGCGATAATGGTACCACTATCTTGCAACATGCCTTCGATGAAGACAGAAGAGTGGTTGTAGTACTTGTGGAGTGGATCCAAAGTCTTGTTACCGAAGAGCTTAATAAATGCTTCACCGTCGACAACTACTTCCTCGGTAGGACCTTTTTCAGCGTAGAATGGGCAAAAAGCCATATGTGGTGCACGCGGAGTGGCGACAACGGATTGAGGTCTACCGGACATATCCTTAGTACCCAGGTGGAAACTGTGGGGTGTAGGATTATTAATGTAGATATCCATTTTTTAAAAATCTCCAATGTCTTAACCTGATTAAGATTAGACTATTGTTAAAATAAATAAATTTTAATTGTATTCGCTGTATTAGGTTTAACCCTAAACAGATACATGAAAAACATTACCGGTAATGTTCTATTAACGAGCGAATAAGCAATAAATTAAACAGTATTAGTGTTTAAAATGATAACGTGTTTAGCCACGATATTCATAATATCGTGGTAATTAGTTTCTATATATAAATCGCATTGAAATTTTTATCAGTAAAAAGTATGATGTTCTCTACGGAGACTTTACTTATAAAAGCTTTTATTTAGTTAAATTAATTAATCTAGGAATAAAATAAATGGCCATTTTTTATTCGCCTTACGAGACTACAATTGGTAGTTTCTTTAAAACCGACGAACAACAAAAAACTATTCGACAATCATTGGGTTTGAATTACCCTTGGTTGAAAGTGAATGAACAAAATAAATCTATTTTTATTTATCCTAATTCAGTCGTTCCCAAATTTGATCATCCGTTGATTATCGAAACAGTAAAAGGTTTGAAATATACTGTTTGTGATTTAACATCATTTATTCGAGAACGTCAAGAAGGTGAATACACTGTAGCAAACAAACCTTTGTTCTCACTACAAACCATTCGTACTATTTTGACATCTGATCTTGTTAATAATGGTACTCGTTCTATTAAGTCATTGTCTCCTAATGTGGTTAAGACTTACGTAGACCTGATTACTTCTTCATTGTCCATGGCTTTTAGCTTAAACAGTGAAGAAATTGTTGCTTTACGAGCCATGTCAGGATGGATGTACTACTCAATGTTACATAGCGAAACTTATGCAGGTGAACTAGAGTTCGATGCGCTTATCGCTAAACTGTCTCGAGATATTGGCATTCCATCTAGCTTCTTGTATCGATACGTCGATAGAGAATTCTATAAAAATGTAGATGATTTCTTAGAGCAATTGAAATTAAAATTGAATAATCCAGCTATTCAGAAAATTAATAGCGGTTTGTTCTATACCGTAATTGCCAAGAACCTCAATGCTAATGTTTGGATTGGTTTAGAAAAACAACAAATCCTAGCAATGTCTGTAGAACACATTCCTACATTCGTAGCTACATTAGTAGTGTGTTTATCAGAACAAGTATTTAAAAATGCTGGTTTAACAAAAATGGCATTGAAGAATTTTAATCGTGATCGTGCTAACTTCATTCTTGCTGTAAATAGTATTGTAAACGATTATTAATTAATAAAAGGAGTGTACCGATGAGTGTACCTTATTTAATAGGTCATTATCTCTATAATCTCTGGGCAGCTCCACACCAAGATAACCAAAGTATTGTAAGACCAAAACGCATCACTCCTTTGGGTGGTGCTCGAAACCATGTTAATATCGTTACGGAAGATTATAACTTACCTTCCAAACACGAACGTTATCACGCTTACATGATTGGACAAGTTCCTGAAGAAATGTTCAATTTTAATTTTGTAGAATGGCATGATCGTTCACGCTGGTATAACATGGCAGACTTATGCGTAGAGCAAACCGTAGTATTTCAGTTTTACACTGATAAAGGTATTGTTATTCCATTGACACATATCTACTACACTCTAACTCGTGAGAAGAATTTAGTATTAGTTATTAAAGAAGATCTGAAAATTAATTGGGACATGAATACCGAAGATGTCTTATTCAGAACCTATAACAATGCATTGCTTCATCACGATGATCAGAATCTCCCTAAAGAGACGATTGCTATCCAGTATGCTAAACCATACCGTACTTCTGACAAGAGTCCTCTGATCAATTTCTACAATAAATATAAGTCTAAACCTGGGTATATTTTTACCTACATCAATGGTTACTTGGTTAATGACCCGATTACTGTAGAGATTCTTGAAAAAGACGTAGTTGAACTGATTTACGATTCTACGATTACTAAAGTCGTAGAAATGAAGATCAGTACAATTCCTACATTTAAATCTATTATCGATAAGATTCGTAAGTATCTATTTACGCACGGTTTGTCTTATCGTAAAAACCTATTTGAATATTTCGATGATTGCGATTTTCACTTATGTGCTTATCCGAAAACAACACCTAAATTATTTCGAGGCGTAATGTTGCATCGAAATTCAGAAACCAACATTCGACAAGTAGGTAACTGTGATTTCTCTATCTCCACTAACTTAGTTAGAGAGATGATGAACAATCATGACTTCATTAATGAGCAAATTGCAAATGTAGTATTTAAAGTATTTTATCGTAAACAATACGGTAAACGTACAATGCCATTTGTCAATAATCGCTTACACGAATTGAATAAACTTGCTTTCCAAAATCGTGTAGCCGCCATGCAAGGTGTTCGTAGTAATATTAAAGAGTGGCGAGCAGATGAATTAGAATCATCTACTTTATCTCAACTGATCTCTAAACCTAAAGCAGTTTGTAGTTTAAAAGAAGTACAAGACGCATATGGTTATAATGCTACGACTTACTATACTGGTAAATCACTACATCCATACGAAACGTTTATTGACGACGGATTAGGTGGTAAGTTAGTCAACGTACCTTATGCTTATCGACCATACTCAACCATTTTCGAATATGATCAGAAAGGTAAGCTTTTGGCATGGAGACGTTTAGGCGATTATAATCAGTACCCAGTAACTTCTCCAGAATGTCGCTTAGTTGAATTTATTTCTGGTATCGGTACGCGTCAGCCTAATGACTATATCGATATTCTAGAAGTAGAAATTCCAGAAGATGAGGAATTTAGAGTATATGCCTGTGTGAAAACTCTGGAAGAAGAACCTGATCGATGGGAAGATGTGACTAACGAAGAAGGGGTGTGGGCTTGGAAGACCATTAATGGTAAACGAGGCATTGTGATTACAGGAACAAGTGATCGCTTGTTAAGTGATTATACCTTTACAGTAAGAACAGACAAGACATTCCTGTGTCGTACTATTTTAGTACCGTTTACTAAAGGTATCTTAAACTTCGCATTAAATCAACATTACTACAATGCTGAAAAAGATAATGTGTTTGCTAGACCTGTACGAATTCCTTATGGTTACCTGGATATATTCCTAAATGGTAAAGCTCTAATCGAAGGAATTGATTACTTCGTAGAGTTTCCAAATGTATACATTATTAATAAGTCATGTATTGACCATTCTAAGAACAGTCAAGAAATCACTTATCGAATGATGTCATTTGCAGAGACAAAACCTAAAGAAAACGGAGAAGGTACTCGATTAGCAGGTATCACCACTAATCGACAAGTAGGTTATGTAAATAACCATATGCTTTCCCGAAATGGTATTTGGGAAATTTTCGATGATAAGAATTATCTATTTAAAGTAGGTAACGGGATCATTGACCAATCCAAGTTAGGTTTTTCTGAACGCGGAAACATTATTCCTGAGCGGGCAGATGAATTAGAAGGTAGACCTTACGAAATTCGTGACATTATCGTACCGAAGCGTAAAACATACATTGAAGATACTTATAGTTTTAAGAGCAAAGCAGACGATCTAGATAGACGTGTATCTGCTTACATGGGACAATTCTTTAAAGATACCAAGTTTACAAGTAATCCTCCAATTGAAGGACTGTACAAGGTATACTCAACTGTTTTGTCTAGGATCATTCACGATCTAAAACGAAAACAGTATAAATTCCCTAACATCGAGTCTCGGTACAATGACCAAGAAGTCATTAACTTTGTGGAAAGTAACTATAAAGATTTATTTGTTGCGGAACCCTATTTCCGTTTAGATAATATCTCGATGAAACACGTTACCATCCATCCAACGTATCGTACCGATGTAACAACCCTCACTTACCACGAGGTTCGTTTCTTAAAACAAATTATTCGTATTTATTTTAGAAATGAGATTGAGATATCTCACTTTATCCGAATTGGAGAAAACACGTGAGTGAAAATAATTACCCCGTGAATCAGCCTGTATACGGTCGTGGTATTGCTGCGAACGTGTCCATTGTCGGTATTGATGGTGAACCTCCTATCCTAGATGATTCTCAGGTATGGCGGATATGGGCAATTCATGATATTTATTTAGGTCAGGAAGGTCATCGTAAATATGTACCTAAGGTAGGTGACTTTGTATTAGATACGAATACCTTTACTTATTACAAGGTTATTGCTGTTAACCAGACCACCTTGGTTCCAGAATTAGAAGAGATCTCTTCTAAGACATCTTCTGACGAAATGTCTAAAGACGAAGGTCGTTTCTTTTCTGGCGGTACATTAGCAACACCTTGTGCACGACAAATCTTTTACGATGATTCGGTAGTACGGCCTACATTGACTGTACCGGCACAATTCCATATCCAAGGTTCATTACCTCATCATGCTATTGCTTTTAAAGGAACCGTAGCTGGTGCTGGTGGGTTGCCAATTTCAGTACGATACGATGCCAGCTATAATGTAATTGGTAATGAGATTCCTTTAGAACCGATTGGCCAACAAGATCCGAATAACCTTACTCAATGGTACTTGCCTCCGTTTTATTCAGCACATGAATTAGAACAAGGTGAAATGGTTTTGATTCTGGTTTATGATGATAAAGGTGGCTTGCTATCTCGCACTAACTTTATTGTTGAGAAATCAGCACTTCTTAGAGATGTGTCTGATGCAGATAAATTCATCTCTGCAATCTCTATTGATTCGATGTATATCGATGCTAAGGATGAATCAAATCTTCTGATCCCTGAACAGATCCTGAAGAACTCTATTAACATTATGGGTAAAGTACACTATACCGATGGTACTATTGTTACCTACCCAGTTGATGGTAATAAATTCGAATTGTTATATTTGGATCGTGCATCAGAATCAACAGTTGGTGTGAAAGGTACTTTGGTACTTAAGTACTACCTTGGTGCTAATGAGAAATCAGTCAATGTGATTAATAATAACAATCGTTATTTCGTCACTCGTAGCTTTAACTATACCATTACTGAACGTGATGGTGCTTACTCAGTTAAACTCTACCCAGTTCCACGTTGGGTAAATGATACTGTTGGTTATCAGCTCGACTGGTATTTATTTACATTGGATCGTAACCAATGGATTGATGTGACTAACGATGTGTATATTACTTCTAATTCACCGATTCGTTCATTGAATGGTAAACTCTTCGGACCTAACCAACAATTGAATGTAGCGATTGATTTAGGTGTACTGAACAATACATTCCGTGAACATATTCATCCACAGCAAGTAGACATTCGTTTGTTGCGTAATGCAGCTGACGCTACTGCCGATCGTTGGTTACTGGGTTTTGAAGCTTATCAGAATCCTCCATATGGCGAAGGATTAGTTTGTAATGTACGTGTCCTTACTGGTACGAATTATACTTATAATTTTGCTAATAGCTGTACAGATCTCGATGATTGGTTAAGAAAAGTATATTACTCAACCATGCCTCAATATCGTACGAATCGTGAAAATCAAGCACCTAAACCTAACATGTTTAAATTGTTAGTAGGTGGTCAAGAACACGAATTCCCTATTAGCATGTGGAATCAGGATTTGTCTGTACCTACTCGTTGTAAAGCAACATCTACTGTATCATTAGTATTCTTTACCCGATACAATAACAACGATGTATTCTACAGTATTGCCCCATTCCCTGTTGTAATTTCTTAATACTAAAATACTCTCTACTCCTTATCGGGGTAGAGAGTATTTTTATTTATTTTAAATCTATATTATTAAAATGAAGTAATACCTGTAAACTTTATTAAAGGAAATTAAAAATGAAATTAACAACTACTAGATTCAACTTTCCAACACGAGAAATTCCTCTGATTAAAAATGTTAGACTGTATGTTTTTAAAGAGAATGAATTTGAAAAGGAAGTAAGTGCATCGGAATATAAAAGAAACTATTATCTTGAGAAATTAAAGAAGTTGGGTGAATTTAACACATCTAAAAATAAATACCGAGTATACGGATGTGTATCTGATCATTATTTAGGGGTTTATGAATTCTTATCAGAATATGTTATTTCCGATATCGTATATATTTCATTGGTTCAAGATTCACCTAATAACTATATTTTATCTAAAGTGATGATCGATATAGATAATTCTAATAAAGTATTAATTGAACGATCTCGTACGACTGCTAGTGGTAGATTTAGTATCAGAAATTCTTCAAAAGATCCAGAAATGGCTAATTTTGATTGGGAACCATTGTTAAAATTAGAAGAATTTTTAAAGAACAGATTAGAAAGTGGCGAGTTGCTAAATTCTTGTATGCAGTTTTTAGAGAACTAACTTATTAAAGGAAATAAAAAATGAATGTTAACTTTACTTTGGTTTTGATTGATGAGCCTGGTTTAGAAAAAGTACGTAAAGATATTCGTCTTTTAAAAGGAGAAGAATATTTACCAGGAAATCTTATCGGTATTACTAGTGAGATTATTCCTGAAAAAGTAAATGTCTGGATTATTGAGAATTACGGAAATGTAGATTCAGACATCCAAGAAGCGTTCTCATCACATGCTAAAAATATCGTTCATTGTTATTTAGAAGTGGTAGGTGCTCGTGAAGTACTGACCGTAGATCGTGATTCTTTAAACGATTTCTGGGGTGCTGATTCTGAAGAAGATAAAATTGCCCAAGCTACGAAGATTAATAATTATCTGATCAATAACGAGAATTATTTTGAATTTGTAGCTAATGCCATTTCTAAAACATTTACATTTGTAATTGGCGATTTGCCAGACCAGCATAAAGTAATTAGCCGCATTACTTTTACTAATGATTCTGGACGTTTCACTCATCGTGCTGTATATCGTGAAGTAGACCCAAGTTACGATACAAATTACGATCTGTGGAAGAAAGGTAAAGAAAAACAATGGGTGTCTCGTGTTGGTCGTTGTTTTGAAATTGATTCTTTCTCTATCGAAAATTTCAATCGTGCGTGTAAAACAGTACTGGAACAAATCGATATTGTTATCAATAATTATGTTAAACCAGAACATGTACATCTAGTAAATCCTGAATTGATCATTGAGGATTTCTGTGAATTCTGGTTCAGTATTCGTAAATCAAAACTGAACATTACTAATATGTCATCTTAAAATGATAAGTGATTGAAGATTAGAGAGTATTCCTAAACGGAATACTCTCTATTTTTTGACCATACTTGTTTATTTTTTTTTACACTAAGGAATTTATTAAATGTACAAAAATGTCCGAGAGGTATTTAATGACCATTGCTCGAACCTATCTATAGATACAAAGCTATGTGATAGAATTGAACAATACCTTAATTCCTTTATTACTAAATCACCAGAACATGCTCAGTTTTTTGGTGGTGATACTATTGGTGATACTGTTGTTAAGTTTGTTAACTCGGATCGTTTGAAGTGGTTTGAAGAAATACTAAGAATTGATGAGTTAGATATCGCTCCTGACTTAGCTGAGTTGATTTCCCCAGTTCATTACTTAGTCGCTTCAGATCCATTTTCATTAAGTTGTGTTTGGTTAGTTCATGCTATTTGGAAATCAACGAAAATACCAGAAACTAAGAAACAAAAAGCAATGTCTGACATCATTATTGTCATGAACATTCGTTTCCTAACTTCTCGTATGCAACGTCACTGGCCGTATCCTTGTTCAAAACAAACAGCTGAAGCTACATTGTCATCGATGTCTAATAAATACGCTATTAAGCGATTAGGTTCGTGGTTAGCCGTATTACGAGAACGTGGTGATGATACTACAGACATGAAACATTCGATCCATAAACTCACTATTGAGAAAATGGATGTGGATATTCGTAATACTGGTTATTCAGTAGGTTACATGATTACTGACTCGCAATCACGTATTAAGAATATGTTAAAGAACATCTACAATGTCCAAAAGAATCTTCAAACAACGACGATTACTTCTAGTTCGTCTACGTTTATTGAATCTGATGGCGAAGAGGTGTTAAAAGATAAAGAGAAATCATTAGAAACTTATAAACGATATCTCGAAGGTATTATTGCTGATAAACATTCGTTCATCAAATTAGATTTGATCTCGATTATTGAGAACAGTAATAAAACCATGCCTGCACAAATGTTCAGAAGTACTTTAAGCTGGATTAGTGATACCTATGGTAAAGGATCGGAAGGAAAATTAGAAATTGATGAGATTATTGCTAAACTCATGAATCATTTATTATCTTATCTGTATCTTAATAGAAATACCATGAAAAATAAATCTGACATCTCTGGATTACTTTCCAAGATGAAAGGTGTTTATACTTCATCACGAACAACAGAAGAAACACTTCTGGAAATTCGAGATGACATGGAAGGTATTGTTAGAAGAGCTACAAAAGTGAAATCTGGATCAGCTATTGCAGCTACGCGTACCGGTGTCATGCTGTACATTGTATTAAGAGCATTCACCATGAAACACTACCAAGGATAACGTAAATAATTATTTTAACATTGGCAATTACATTATTCTTAAAGTGTATATTTAATAAATATTACTTTAAGGAATGAGAAATGAGCTTTTTTGAAAAGTTACTAGCTAAAACTTGTAAAACAGCCCATAACTTATCAATTCTAATCTCTACAGATTTTGACTTTTCTAAGATAGACGAATCTAAACCTACAGTTATTACCATCATGACAAAATATAATTGTCCTATGGATATTGTAGTTATTAAAAGAACCTATTTGATGAAAAGGAATAATGTAGCATGGTTTAGGAAAAAGCAACGCAAATTTGTATTGTATCAGATAACAGGAATCGTTCCAGATTGTTTTCCTGATAATGTAGCTCGAGTAATGAATTCAACTATGCAAATTCCAGCATTGTTGTCCAAATTCTACGATGAGAAACAACAAATCAATGCGGTTGCTTCTGCTTTTTTAGACATTAAAATGTCTGACATCTTAAAGCAAGATAAAATAAAATAGAATCTACTCTCCTACTCTTAATTGAGTAGGAGAGTAATTCATTTATGCTTATTAACTTAACCAATAATTAATATCGCTAATATCATTAGGGTTTTGGTAAATACCATTTGTCATGTTACCATAACGGTTACCGAAATAAGGATTGCCTGTAAATACATCACTCATGTGGCTCAATCCATCCATTACGTCATTCAACATGTCTGGTGAAGAACGTAAGGCATTAATACGACGAGTTTCTTTTAAGTCATCAATCATGCCAGATACAGACATTGCCATTTGAGATCTAGATTCAGGAGTTAAACGAGATTCTAATAGACGAATGGTTTTCTCTAATTTAGCAAACTCAAAATGGTCTTCGGTATTAGATAATTCTTCGTATAGATTAGAAATCTTATCTTTCAATGCTTCTTGTTCTCTTTGTTGCATTTGTTTTACAGGATCAATTTCTTCACCTGCCGTAACAACATTAGACAAGAATCTTCCCTTATTGATATTGTAATAATTAACATTACGTCCGTTAAATACAAACCAACAAGCCAATAACCAAGAAATTACTTGGTCATCATGATCTTCTTTATCAGAACCATGGTCAATTCTACCGTCGATAATAACCAATCCTAATAATTCACGAATCAGTTTCTTATCTTTTACTTTATCAGCAATAACATCTATCGCACGATAGAATGTCTCACCGTATAAGTTATCACGACTATAACGACCTTTACCAGAAGTACTGTAACCAAATGAACTACGATACATATTGGCTACACTGGCTGGATTAGGATGGGCATCCATCATCATAAACGCCCTGGCTTTCTCATCTTTTTCATGGACAATCGTATTAAAGATTTGCTTAAATGGATTAATGCCATGAGCAGGCAATGTTTCAATTAAGAAGTCAATAATACCTTGTGCAGATGATCTATTCTCAGGAACCAACAGTAGTTTAGGAAAACGAATAATCAAATCACAAAGCCATTGAGCATATTGGAAGAGATTAACTTTACTGATACTGGCAGTACCAATGATATTAAGATCTAAAGCATTTACAAATGTTAGTGAGCAGGCATCCTTACCAATAGCAGAAGAAGAGTCCAAGCCCACAATAACCGGACAATTATTGAATATAGTAGAAAGTTCATGATTGTCTACGTACCAATTAATAACAATACCAAATTTACCAATGTCTCTAAATACTGGATCACATTCACTATTCTTGATCATCTGTGCTTGTTCTACAGTAAATGGAGAAGACTCTGTACCAGATGTCCAAACATTATAATAGTCTCGTAATGCATCTTCACCTGTTACTTTGTTTCGAGCCATATTCTCAATCAGCCATTCGTCAGTATAGCCTAATTGACGATGAGAGAAAGTTCCTTGTACTTGGAAAAGACCAATGGCTTTAAACAAAGGATCGACAGGATTAGAATCGGCTTTTACTCGTTTTTCAAATTCAGCAGCATCGAAAGAATCAAAATATTTTTCATCAAACTGTGCAGATTCATTCCACACCTCATAAGCCCAACGACCATGTGGTGTATCTTTTTTACCAGCAGTTGTTGTGAAGATAGAACAAGTTTCTTTACCTTGCTCTAAAGCTTTTTGTCTTGCCGCGTCCATTGATGAACCCATAGACGGAATAGTAATGTGGTTTAATTTACAGAACGCCACCTCATCACACTGACGAACTTCCACAGTATTACCACGACCACGTTTATAAGCCGCATCTTCAGATTCTTGAGCGATAATAGTATTGTAATAGTTATTATTACTTAAGACTGTAATACCTTCTGTATTATTACTATCCTTACGAGTAATAGGATTTAAGTAAGAAGGTAAGGTAGCAATAAGTGCACGAAGACGAATTACGTTTACAGTACGTAAGTCAGAGTCTTTTGTATAAAGAAGCATTTTAAGACTCTTACGAAAACACAACAGATATTGCATGATAATATCTGTAGAGAATGATTTACCAGTTTGTCGTGGTTGGATCAAGAAATACTGACAATGGTTAAAGAAGCACCAGAACAAAGAGATGTTCGCTCTATTAGCTCTAAAGAAAATACGAGTATCTTCATTCGAATCAGGTGCCTGGGCTAATTCTCTAAAGAAGTACCATGGGTTTATTGCAATTTCTGTAGCAATTTTAGAAATCATGTGAGGGGTTAAATTTGGATCAAATGGATCTACAAATTCTAAATCAGGGTCATGTAAAGCAAGATGGAAGTAATAGTTTTTAATACCCATCTTCTTGTAAATATTTGCTAAGTCGATAAACGATTGATTTTTAGTGGATAGGTGAACGATTGAATTGGGATATTTATCCCAATCTTGAAGAAAAAGTATCATTCTGTTTATTGCCTTTATAAAATATTTCAATTATATATCATTAAAGTGAATTATCAAAGCATTTTAATGCTGATGACACATAATTTTTAAAAGAGATTGGGTTCACCAATCTCCTAATATTGATTTATCTATCTAACTTATTTTGTTTTTAGTCTAATTTAATTTATAAGGATATTAACCATGAACAAAGATGTTTTGAAAAGCTTTTTTAAAGAAGCTGTAAGTTTAATTAAGTCAGGAGAGAAATCTATTTCTCTTAAAGACCTTATTTTAGCTGATAAAGAAATCGTCAGCAAAACCATTAAACATATTACATCGTCGTCATACTACATGATGCATGTAGGCCAAATTACGTCGATTCAAGAAGGATTTAATGAATGGATTGCTAATCGTGAAGAATCACAAGTATTTCCTCAGATCAAATTCCCAACTACGATTGACTACGATCAATCGTTAAATCTAAATAATTCAATTATGGATTTAACAAAAGCATCAGAAGATGAAATAGCCTTAGTATATCACATGGCTGTATTGTTCTTAATTGAGTATTATTTAGAATCTGAAGAAGAAAGTTCTTGGCAGCGAGAACGAGTGCAAAGTGAAGTCACTCGTACACTCAATTCCAGTATCTACTTCTTCATTAATTTGGGTGCTGATCACGCTACCTACATTGGTAACTTTACTACAGAAGAATCTCACTTTTTGGTATTTGTTACCATGTTAAAATTTTATCGTAATCTTGATAAAGAATACGTGCGTGGTATCTTGGAATATCTGACTTATCTCTTCTTAGAATTTAAAGGAGAATACAGTCAAGAAGTACTGGATGATTTTGAAGAATACCTGTCCCGTACTTTCCCAAATTTGGATCTCGAACGAGTATTCCAATTAGATGCAATCATGTGCATCATTAACATATTCGATATTGTCGAATACTTCTTGGAGTTGTTTATCGATAAGGAAGGTAATGATATTTTCCCTCGCGATGGATACACTCCGTCTGACCTACATGCAACCATTACTAACTGGGCGCTTGTTTAATCTAACTAACTTATATAAAGGAAACTAAAATGAAACCAACTATTACTGCTCAAGAAGCAAATGAAATGATGTACAACCTTTCCATCCGTTACATGGAGAACGTGAAGTATCACATGGAAAGTTTGGAAAACATTCGTCCTGAAGATGAATATACTCCAATGGATCTTCTTCTGGCTACGATTAAAGTAGCCAAAGTACTCTTGGTCAAAATGGAAGCTTTGGCTTCCGTTCTGAACATCAAAAGTTATGCTGTTGACTTAGGTGATGATGCGCTTACGATCGACTTGGATACAAGTAAACCTACCGTAAAACGTGTTCTTGACCTTATCGATCGAGTAGAGGGTTTAGATGGAAATCACTAACCTAGTAGTGGGTCCAATTGGTAATGTACCACTGGACTATCTATACGATTTCAATGATCCTAAACATCGTGAAGAAATCCGTGCTGAATACGCTAATGGAATCTCATCATTATTAGTCAGTATCTGTGAAGAAGTCAGTAACTATCCTGATAAGGTTATTGTCGACATCAGTGATTTATCGGTAGTCGATAATCCTGAGGAAGACGAATATGCAACCGTTATTCCAAAGATAGAGATTTTTCCGGATCTAGCGGCAATCACTATGTTTTTCCATAAGAGTATTAATGAAAAAATATACGATACCGTACTAGAACACGTAAATAAAGAATCCCCAGGTTCCATGATTACTGATTTTGATGTTTTGACAACTTGTGTTTGTTTAAACGATTCTAAGATTAGTAACTTTGGTATTACTACTCAATACGGTACTTACCAAATAGATTGTGTTCAGGTAGACGATGTTGTTTTCCAGATGACTGATGGAAATGGTCGTAAAGGTAAATTCAGCATGAGGATCGTTGGTATTCCTGATAACAAGAAACCAAATGGTGAGTATGATAACATTGCGACAATAATGACCGCTATGTCAACTGAAACTACTCGTGAAATGTTTAAAACCATGAGTAATTTTAAACTAACGTTGTCTCTAGATGCGCTCTCTTATGTGATGATGACGGCAGGTTCTAGACCTAATTTATCACACAATTGCTTAGATGTTATTTACTTCCGAAGTGTTGCCAAACAGTGTATAAATCAACTGGTTTTGGAAGCAAAAGGAAATAGTATTAACTAAACATAAGAATCTCTCCTCTACCTTAATTGGTAGAGGAGAGTATTTCTTTTTTTTAGTTTCCAGACAAAACAAAAGTAGCGAATACAGCTAATCGATCTGTAGACTGCATTAAATCAAATAAACTACCACAGCGCAACTCGACATCTTCCATCTTGACCGTCGCGGGTACTAGAATGACCAAATTAACAAAATAACCATCCACAATTAGACTACGAATTTTTTCAACATGGTAATCTGATAAAGTCTCGTATTGGATTGTCCAAATGAATGGTTGGTTATTGCCTTTAATTAAACTCGCTAATTCACCAGTGATATCGTATAAACCTAAACCACCCTCTACATGTTCTACACTTAAACGACTATTACGGGTAGCGGCAATAGAACCATCTACTCCAGCGATGACATCATTACGACCAATCATGTAACTTTTGGTAGGATCATGTTTATCACCCATGTCACGACCTAATGATTCTACCATGTTTTCTTCCTCATTCTCAGTCTTACTAAATAATTCATTTAGTCTCTGAGCGATCTGAGTAGCAAAATCTCCCATGATAGGAACATTTTCAGTTCCTTTAAATGTAGGTGGGTGAATAAATGACTCGGTACTTAAATCTTTCTTTAAAGATTTTATTGGTACGACTTTGAATTTCATTATTAATCTTTCTATTAAATCAATACATGTTACCCATGGTAACTCGCCACAATCTCCAGTTTTGTTCTTCATCAGCCTGCCAGAGAATTCGACTAGCGTCTCGTTTCTTCTCTTGATACAATTCCTCAGCATCTGCATAAGTGTCTACCCACTCACCAAATGCCGCTAATTCAGAACCACCATCTAACATTGCTCTATTGATGCGGATTTTAAGCTTTTTATAAATGTAAGCTTTACACGCCAATAGACTTAATTCTTTAACGTAAGAAATTGCAGTACGGTCAATAGTGTTTAGTTTAGCATCATGCTCTACCAAAATATCAATGGTACAGTTGGTACTAAGATAAGGAGCACGTTTAATAATAAAAGAATTAGGAGAAATGACTTCCGTCTTTTCTAAGTAGTTAGCGGGTACACTGGAACCACCTGCAGCCATTTTAGAGCCAGCCGACATCACTGAAGAAACGCCAGCCGCAAGACTATCATTACCCATGTAAGAGTTATTATAGATGTTGACAGTATTTACTCCCAATACAGAAAGAATCTTTCTATTCTGTAATACTTCTGGAGGAATAACGACAACATAGTCAGATACATTGATTCTTTCAATCTGACAAGCCTCTAATGGAATAGTGACCTGGTGAGCGTATTCTAAAGAGAGATCAGGAATAACACGTTTCTCAAAAATCTCAGTAATGATACGAGCATCTGCACTTACTGGTTTATAATAATCTTGGCGATACGGCGTGACAAAAGTTTCCTCGATAATCTCTTCAGGAATTACTTGATGTATTTCAGCTAGACACATGTTTACAGTTGACATAAGTCTATCCTTTCGAATATATAAATATAGATAAATTATGCTATAATTTTCATACGAATAATCTAATTAGTTATACGAATATATTATTATAGTGAGAAGAGAGTAAATATTATCCTATTTTGCTCTAGATTCATCCTACATTGAGAAACTATCTTAAGATGATAGATACCCTTAAGAAACATTAAAAGTCCGTATAAGCTTATTTTTACAGACTTTGAGCATTTATGATCGATATTCTAATTGTATAGGAATTTGTTATGCAACAAACATTCTTTATCCCTGATATAGAAAAAGCAATAAAAGATGTTTTTATGTACGGACATCAATTAATAGAAAATCCTATTGGATCTTCTATGGACAAAACTGTTCAAGAAGCATTAGGCGAATACATCATAAACCATAAATTTACATTATCTAGTTTTAACTGGTTAGTGAATTTAGGAATCGATAAAGTCTATGCCGAAGAATTTAATCGCGCTGGCTTCATGAAAGATACATGGTCTTGGTACGCTGGTATTAATATTATTGTTAACTATTGGCTAGAAAGATTAGGTTGTTTTGTTATTAATAATAAACAATATCAAATCCTAGATACGGTTAATTTATTATTGCAATTCGATAAAAACCTAAAACAAGATTACAGTACAGGTAAGGAAATAGAAATGTTGGTTTCCGCAATAAAAAGCGGACATGTAGAGAATTTCTTTTCTAAGACATTAGGTGCTTTGAATAAAGCATATCAAGAAGACATTGAATTATGCAGATTTATCGAAGACAGAAATCAAAATGATATTGGAGTTAAATTACCAATGTCTTTTGTCATCGACCCATTTTATTTAACAATTACATTTATTCACTAGACATACCATGGAAAACAAGTCAATTATTCAATTAAATGTTCGCGAAATTCTTGAAGACATAGAACTTCAATTAGTTAATATTGGTGTATATAATAAACCAATATTAGAGAGCGAAGATTTTGGTTTTTACCATAAAGAAACTTATAGAGAACTTATTACGAAGGGAGAGACATATACCTTAGTTAATATCGATGGTGTAAAATCTCAACAAGAATATAAAGGAACCATTAAGTCATTTAATTATTTTCGACATCATCAAGTTTACGACAGTTATGGCAATAAAGTTTATTCTCCTTTTGGGAATGTTACATTTTCTAGAGTTTGCCATGCTGAGACACTAACAATATTCAAAGACATTTTTGATCACTCATTAAAAATGGATCTTCCATTACGTTTTTGTGGTAGGTTGATAATGGCTAGAAGAGATTTAGCTTTATATGTTTTAAGCTTAGTATTTCCAGAACATATTGATTATATTCTTAAAGATGATGTTCCTGATGAAGTAGTGGATAAAAATCCATTAGTTATTCTGATGTATAACGTTATTCGTATCATTGAGAATATTGTTACCAACTCAGAATTGTCTCCACATGAGATTTATGCATTTGTGTATAAAGAAGGATTTATTTATTTAGAGAGTCTCGGTGATTATCGAATCATTGAGTGGGAAATGATACAAGATTATATTCAAGATAAGATTGGATCTGAAAATGCCAAAGAATATAAAAATACCTTTGGAAACATGAATCCATTAGAATTTCTTTGTGATACATCACCAAAATATGTTGAGTATTTAGTGGATGAAATGGTGGACAAAAAGCAAAGACAAATTTGGTGTAAACTGATAAATTAATTTTAGAAAGTAATACTAGGTATGGTGCCTGTTTTAAACATTCCTAAAAAAAGGTACTCTACAGCTTATCTAGGGAATATCAACTTAACTGATATTTATACCTATTTCCAAGAGGAGCTTCTTAATAAGAAGTTATCCTCTTGGGATCTTCGTCAATGTGGTTATGAAAGCATGCATCACTTTTTTTTGCTTACTTTAAACGAGCTTTATGACGAAATGGTTGATCCCGAAGGAGATTCAGACCACTATGCTAAATACGTAGAAACCGTTACAAATATCGGATTAAGTATAGAAGTTGCTGATAATATTTTAAAATATTTAGCTGTATTAGTTAATGAAGTAATAGAAGAATTAAGAATAACAAATAAAGAATGTGTTTATATTCAAGTGCAAGAAGACATTAGCTTAATCCCTTTAGCTTCTGTTTATTGTTTAAGATCCATAAGTATAATTGGAGTAGACACATATGTCCCTAGGCAAAAAATGCGTTTTTAGCGTAAACATTCCGAGTCAGCTAAATATCGCTATTGATTTAATTTATAAAATGACTGGACACCACATTAATATTAACCAGTTGGTGGACTTCATTTCTAGAAATCGCCCTTATCGAAATGTCGATATGGATGCAAAAGTAAATACTGAAACCATTTTATTAACCGATACATTTATAGAGAATATTGAACACTATCAAAACACCCCAATGGGTATTCAGATTTACGACACTCTCTACCAAGTAATTTCGGTTTATTATCGTTTTATTTTTGATAAAGGCGATTATCTTTCTACTCAGAACAACTATATTCTGTTTAGTAAGGAAAATCTGAATCTGGATAAATAATCATGGTCATGACCGCTTTTTTAGATGATCCTCAGTATAAGTTAAAAATTCATTATTGTAACTTATTTGAAAAGTACTACATTACTGATGGGGATTATGTCCAGAAAATTATGATACTGATGAGAAATACTTTTCGATTTACTGAAAATCAGTTTAGACTGTACATCATGGAAATCGATAATGTATTTAGAAAGAAAGATCACCTCTTTCAAAATCAAAATGTTCTGGACTTTTATAACGAGTTCTCTATTTTGAATCTATATCCCGAGATACAAGCCCCTCCCGAGATAGAAAAAAGATTAACTCATCTTGCTTTTGAATTATATCGTTCGATTATCTCAGTGACAGTAAGTAATAAACTCTATCTACCTGAACCTGTATTACAGCAAGATGGATATTTGAAAGTGAACTGTTACCATATTGGCGGATATACTACAGATTCAATTATTCTATTTAAGACAAATCCCTGGAGTCCTATTTAAAATGGCAGTCACTAAACAACTACAGATTGGTAAAATCTATTCTTTCGATACTTATGCTCCTGAAGTATTAGGTACTCGAATCGCAAATGCAAAATGTTTAGCAGTGCTTAATGCACAAAATGCAATATCTAATGGTGTGGACATCTTTGCTTATCATGAACAAATGAGACCACACTTACCAGTCGGATACAATAATGATCCGATGACAATGATCTATGTTAAGCTTGTAAACTCATCTGGTCTGGAAACCATTTACTCAATGGACTGGATCAATTTAGAAACCTTACAAGAAACCAGAGCGGATCGAATCATCGCAACCATCGATGGTGTATCTATCGAAGATATTGAGATTATCCGTAGAGCTTTAGCAGTACAAGGTTATAATAATTTTAACTTAGTCTTAACAGAAAGTTAAAATATCTCAATATCACTCTATATATGAACAAGATACTTTAGTCTTATTGATTTAGGTTAGCTGACAACTTCCTTCACTACTGTTTATCGAGGAATAATCTAAATCAGTACATTCCCTTGTAGTCATCTTTTTTTTTCATTTTGATGCGACATGAATAATGTTCTAGCGACGAACTAGAAGTTATTTCTATAGGGGTGCCGGAATGGCTATTAATAAATTGTATTGGATAATTTGTACCCGCCTGTCGAAATATCCAGTAAGACTAGATAGTAAAAATGTCAGTTCCTACAAACCCAACCGAAACCCTCGCTCCTCAGATTAGGGGCGAGGGGAGTAAGTTTATATGTTTTTGTATGAGATTTAAGATCTTAAATTATTTTATTTTGATCAAAAGGATAAACAAATGTCTGATGATAAAGAAGTAAGCCAAGAGGTTAAAGAACAACCTAAAAAAGCTTATGAAGGTGGTGAGATTGTTTACTGGCTTAAAGGTGAAATCTCTGAAGATGATTCTACATTGATTCGTAATGCCAAACGTGTATTCAATGAAAAAACTTTGAAACATGTAGAGAATGAATCAACTGCAGTAGCCAACATGAAATATGCTATGTTTGCTGGTCCTGCTGCTGATCCAATCGCAGAGGAAGGTAAAGAAGAACATCGTCGTATTGACGATGGTGCAGTAGATGATAATTCTGGTCGTTTTGTACCTCCTGTAGCTACTCCTACTGGCCCTGGTAACGAAGGTGAACGTGCAAATACTCCTGAACGTACACCATCTGGTAAACCTGTTAAACCTAAAGACGCTAAACCTGAAGGTGCTGAAGCCTGAAGGGGTCTTCAGTCGGGTGCTCCGTCTGACGTCTAACAGACTAAACATACACTCTACTCCTTATTGGGGTAGAGTGTAAAATTATCTATGTCCTGCCTATTTTTTGAAAATACAAATATAGGAACGACCCAAATGGACAACATACGTTCTAAGAACCCTAATGATATATCTGGAATTAATGTAAATCAATACGATCTTAAAGAAAATGTATTCGTATTAAATGCTAATGAATACACCAGGAAGTTAAATCCTGTAGTTGATTATGTTGAGCAACAAGCAAAATTTCTATCGGTTATGGAAGAGATTCCTTACGAAGATGCCAGAAGTTTTGTAGCAGAAAATATTAAACCAGATGGTTTATTTCCAATTAAGAATCCTAAGATACATTGTGTTCGTAAAGATGAAAATGGCGATCGGTACGAAGATGTAGACAGTACTCTATTACAGTACTTAAAAGAAACATTTGTTAGTGAAGACATCATGGCTGCTACGTTTACAACGTTTATGCCCCACAAACGTAAGATGTCTTATATTTCTCAATACGTAGAGGAAGCATTTCCTAAACGTAAAGCTTTAAAGAAACGTCAGTTTCAAATGAAGCAGATGGGTAACTCAGTAGGTGAAGCATTCGCTAATAATGGCCAGAATAACATTAAGCGTTCTATTAACTCCATTTCTGGTGCCTCATCATTACCATCAACACCCATTTATTGTATTTCGATGCATCCTGTATTGACATCTAACTGTAGGATGACTTCTGGATATGCCAATGCAAATAATGAAAAACTGTTGGGTGGTAATCGACATTATCATTCGGCAGATGTTACGATCAATAACTTAGTAGCACTAACGACTAATATTGATTTGGAACAAGTAAAAGCAGTTGTAGATCAATATAATCTTTATGTCCCTAATTCAGAAGAGTTATTCGAGTACATCTTAGAAAGTACGCGTAACTATTGGAGATGGCCAGAGAAAGAACAAATCATTAGAGAGTTTATTACTAAATGTACTCGTGAAGAAAGAGCATGTATTGCTTACATTTACGACTTACATGCAATGAAACGATTTAATGAAGAATTCATGTATTCTTTTATTGGCAAACTTTCAGAAAAAGTAGATCCGATTCCTGGATTAGATCTTGAAGAAGCTGGCCGTATTTTTAACAGTGCTTTAGATGAAATTAAGATTCATGCTATTCAAGTCCATTCTGATAAAGTTATTGGTGAGCGAGAATCTGAATATGTTAAGACAGATACGGTTATTACCATGGCTTCTCAAGTCATTAATACCTATCATGTTTTCCAAGAGTATAAAGACTATATTCAGACATTCTTAAGATCTCGTCATTTACCATCTTCTCTAGCAATGCTTCCTGCTATTTTACGTAAAGTAGTATTGATGTCAGATACTGACTCATCTATCTTCACAACAGAAGCTTGGACAAAATGGTATACGAATAAATCTAGAGGTTATAAAGACAAGCAATTATCTACAGGTGTTTATTCAGCTATGGTAATGTTGTCTTCATTAACTTTAAAACATCTGTTGGCTACAATGTCAGCAAACTTAGGCGTACCTGAAAAGTATATTTGGGGTATTGCAATGAAAAACGAATTTAACTTTGTTATCTTCGTTAACTTAAATCGTACCAAACACTATATTGCGACAATCGCTATTCAAGAAGGCAATGTTTATTCTGAATTAGATATTGAGAAAAAAGGTGTACACATGAGGAATTCAAATAGTCCTCAAGACATCATTAAACATGCTGAAAGAATTATGGAAAAACTATATAATTTCCATAGTGATGAAAAGATTAAAGTGTTGGATGTTTTAAAAGAAGTAGCTGATGCCGAAAGGAAAATCATCCATTCTTTAGAACAAGGTGAGCCGATCTATTATCGATCTACCCAAATTAAAGAAAAAGAATCGTATAAGAAAGAAGAAGATCAATCTCCTTTTGCCAATTATATATTTTGGAATGAAACCTTTGGTAAACACTACGGAATGACAGATCCTCCACCCTACTCGTCATTTAACGTTAAGTTAGATATTAATAACAAAACAGAAATGGCACAATGGTTAGATTCTTTCGAAAATCAGGAATTAGCAAACGATATACGTGAAAATCTTAAAAAGAGAAAGAAAGATCATTTAAGTACGATTAACGTACCTTATGCGGTATTTACTTCTCAACCCATCCCAAAAGAGATTATTCCCAAAGTAGCTAAGCGAGACATTGTAATTAACTTGTGTGCGCCTTACTACATTGCATTAGAAGCAGTAGGATTTTTCTTCTTTGATAAGTTTAATAGTAAATTGATTTCTGATTACTATTAAAATATAAGTATATAACATTATTGTGTAGGTAACCTACATCTTTTTTCTAAACCTAAACCTAAAGGAAATAAAAATGTCAGATATCGTATTTTTGACCAAAGATGATTTGAAAGCTCTTGTCGTAAAAGAATACTACCATCGTATTCCAGATTCAACAGTGACTGTTTGTGCAATCACTTTGAAAAATGGTTTCGTAGTAGTTGGTGATTCTGCATGTATCGATCCTCGTAAATTTGATGAAGAGATCGGTCGCCAAGTTGCTTTTGATGACGCCATTGAGAAAGTATGGGAACTGGAAGGTTACCGTATGAAATCAGAAGGTCTGTTCAATCAAGAACAACAATAAGTAATACATACTCCTCTACCCAAATAAGGGTAGAGGAGTATTATTTTTTTACAAATTAAATAGCCAATCTATTTCTTTTTCATACAAAGGTTTTAAGTCAGATATCCGATAATCATCAAATACCTTACCACCTTTTAAACTTAGCAGTTCGTATTTCAATCTATTAACATAGCCTTTATTGACATACATGTATGGTTGTGCCGGAGTATTTAAACAATGCCTTAAGAAACGAGACATTGCCAGTACATAAACCCATTTATTCTGCCTATTTAGAAGAATGGGAGGATTATCCATGAATGTAATAGCTCGAACATCACCAATACCATGTATGTTTTGGCATATCTTAGCAATATTAAAATTACCACCTCTTGCTCTAGAAAAGATTTCTTTAATATCTTGATCAAGTTCAGTAGAGGAAGTATTGACATAAAAAGAAGTCCCAACATAATCAATCGTTGGGGAAATACTATCATCAGTCAACATACAGTTCTTATTGATAATAACTTGATTCAGATGGGAAGGTAACATATTAGGTAATACAACCATACCTAAGAAATAACCAATAGCTGGAACTTTATGTTCAGGATTAACAACCTTAATGCGTTTATGATGAATACGCCAAGCTAAGTATTGCATTACTAATAAATTGATGTCAATCTGAATAATGGCAAAACCAGGTTTATCAACATAATTTTTAATTGTCATTAAGTTGTAAGAGATATGTGTTTGGTCATGTCGTAAAACAATAACAGGACTTAATTCTTGCCATTCTTTTTTAACATATTCCCAATCCCATCTATTTTCTACTATAGAAATAACTTCTGTAGTATTAGGACCATAAAAGTTACCATAGTGTAAACGACCTACACTACGATAAGAAGTAAAGCCTAAAGCATTGGCTTTAATAAAAACAGTATTATTAACATACTGTTCTATGTATTCGTCAGGGATGTTTTCCCCAATATCCAAGTGATGTAAAACACGATATAGAATGTGTTGACCAGCTACGTAATAATAATTGTTACGATACCAGTTAATGGCTCGTTTTAATCTGTTATCGATAACCCTGTTTGCAAATTTAAGATGCCAGGTTTCTTCTTTACGTATCCGGTTCGTGATACCAACAATATTAAACATTAGCTGAACTCTTTTTAATATAATAAAATTTTTAAGTAATAGACGGTCATATGAAGATTTACGTATAACGGTTTAAAATATCGTTATGAATAAATTTCTGTATCACTACCTTATATATGATAGATTAAACTACTGACTCTAACTGGGTCAGTATAGGGAGATATATTATCTCATTTCAAATAACCGAACATTTTAGTATAGCGTTTTTATTGTTTTAAAAAATATTTAACTCTATATTATTAATGTGTAATAGGGAACGAAAAGTAATTTAATCAACGTTACTTTACGACTTATTACAATTAACGTTAATTGTAAAACCCTTCTTTTAAAGGAAATTAATTATGGGTATCGAAATCGATAACAAAACTCTGGGCAACACTCGTCCATTCACTTTCACCGGTAACGGTGGCTTTGCTGGTTTCAACGTCATCAACAATGACTTGATGAGCTTCGAGAAAACACTTAAAGAAGTGATCGAATCTCGCTTTACTGTAAACGGTATCGATATTGGTATTATTCCACTCGACCGTAAAAACCATCGTCTGCTTCCACTGGACGTAATGTTGATTACTGTTCGTGATGAAAACGATTCTGAAAAAGCTAAAAACCTGCGTGGCGTTTATGCCGTAGCGATCTGTAAATCTACAGACACTCTGCGTGAACAACAAGTTGACTTGGGTGGTCGTAAATTCAGCATCGACATTCTGCCTAGCCAAATGTTCAATGCTCCTGAATTGATCAACCTGTTCGTTACTGTCGTAAAAGACAAATACAAAGAAGATACCGTATACTGCGGTGGTTCTACTTTGTTTGTAGACGAAGTAAACTTGAAAGACCAAAGCGTAGTATTGCGTTCTCTGATCAACTACTTGATGGCTTGCGTTACTGGTGCAAGCTACGAGAAAAATCGTCGTGATCGCAAACTGAGCGACATGAACTTTGCAACTCACGATCCATCTGAAATCCTGACTTGTGAACGCAAATTGAATACGGCTCCGGTATTCGATGAAGCCAACCAACCTATCCGTGCTGACTTCATCCACACCGTAACTGGTCGTGTAGAAAACAACAATGCCTCTACCTCTTTCTTGGGTGATGGCGGTGTTGCTCGTGAAGTATCCAGCATCACTGGTTATATCGATATCTTGCCAGTATCTCCTAACGCATCTGCTAACGTAAGCAATATGTGTCCATGGTCTTCTACTGGTTTTGCATATGGTCAAGCTGCATCTGTAACTGGCCAACAAGCTCCAGCAGAAGCAACCCGTACTTACGTAACCAACGTGGTATTTACATCCATTAACCCTGCCGAATACCAAACCATGGGTAACATCTTGTTTGGTCTGGTAGCCGGTGTGATCGCTTCTTGGGATAACTACTGGTGGGTAATGACTGCGCTGAATCCAAAACAACAAGCGCCTAATAACCTGCACTCTGTAGCTGGTTTGGGTTACGACATTTCTCAAATGTTGCGTTTGCCTAAATTTGAACCTATCCCTGTTGATAGCCCTGAGTTCAATGACGCTGCTTGGATTAACGTACTGAATACTTACTTCCGTCCAGATGTTGTATTCTCTCTGGAAGTTGGTCTGGGTTCTGCTGGCGAATGGAAATACAATGCCATTCTGCAAGCTGCTATCGAGTCTTACGAAGATGCTGTGAAACCAGGTTCCTTCAACGGCTTCCTGATTGACTTGGCTACTTTGTTGACTAACGGTGCCTTTACTGCCGAATACCAAAAACTGGGTGGTGATGGTCGTGTGGTAACTACATTGCGCGATCGTCAAACTTTGGTAGGTTCTTACTACAATGACACCCTGAAAACTATTCGTTCTGTTCAAGACTTTGACCGTCGCTTGCTGCTGAACCAAATTAATGGCTCTGTAGAAAACATGGCGATCATTGCTGACTGGAACTATGCTTCTGTAGATCCATCTCTGAACACTCTGCAACGTCTGGGTATCCAACAAGACATCATCAAACGTCAAGCTCCATCTGCTAAAGTTACTGGCTATGGTGTACGTGTTGACTTTGATTCTCGTTTTGTTCGTGCTCTGGTAAATGCAATGCGTATTGCTGGCTTGAACCTGATTAACAGCAACACTGTTACTCCGGTTAACCAAGTACAATTTGCTACACACGTTAACAACGCCATGATTAACAACATCGATGCTCACTTGAGCTATGGTCGTGCAGCTACTGGTACTAGTGGTATGGGTGCGTTTAACTTCAGTCAACATCGCCCTCACTACTAATCCTAATGTAGTTCGGTAATACTAATCCCTGACTCTTTAACTAGAGTCAGGGGTTTTGTATTATGTTCATCTAAATTTATTTTTTAGAAGTCAAATATTTTTTGATGATCTATTTTTGAACGAACTAACTACATGAGGAATGTTTATAAATGGGAACTTACTTACAATACGTAAATAGCGACGAAATCTATAACAATACAACTTGTGCTAAGATTATTGTTAATGATTTACCAAATCGCTCCCAGAAAGACAAAGCAACAATCAATAGTTTATTGATGTTGGAAGTAGGTGAAGTTTTTGATAATGTACCGCGATGCTCTTGTGGTGCGTTGTCCATGAAAATGTATAAAGGCGTAAGATGTAAGAAGTGTGATACTGTTGTAGAAGAAATTGTAACCAATAACCTGGATGATAAGATTTGGGTAAGAGCACCAGAAGGTGTTCCTGCTTTAATGAATATTAAAATCTGGTATCAATTACAAACCTACCTACAGCGATCGTCTTTTAAGTTTAATTTGTTACAATGGCTTACCGATCCGGATTATAAGCCAAAACTAACAAAGATGTCAGCACCTATCAGAAAGGCATTACAGAAATTAGATGAACATGGCTTAAACGTAAGAAGTTATCAGTTCTTCTACGACAACTTTGATCGTTACATGGAATTCTTATTACTGAATCCAGAATTCAATACACGGGCATTGGAACGAGGTCCAGAGCTTTATCGCTTAATCATGGAGAATCGTAAAGATGTGTGGGTACAGTACGTACAGATACCTAATCGAGCATTGACAATCATTGAAAAGTCTAATGGTAAGCAATGGGTAGATGCATCAACACCTAAACTATTAAAAGCAGTACGAAGAATGGTGGGTATTGATAATGATGAGAATTTAAGAAGTAAAACGTCAGCAAAAACCAAGCAGTCAAGAACTTCGAAATTCTTATCAGAAATGGCTGAATATTACGGTAAAGAAATTGACCCTAATTACTTAAGTAAGAAGTATGGTTTATTCCGTAAACATATTGACGCCACACGATCTCACTTCTCTGCTCGATTTGTGGTAACGGCAATTACAGAACCACATCGTTTTGATGAAGTATGGTTGCCATGGGTAGGTGCAATGTCATTACTTGGGCCACATATCCGATCTAAGCTTTATAAGAAAGGATATTCTTCGAATAAAGTAATGGCAATCATGACTAAGTACCAAATGGTTTATAATGAAGAAATTCACAAAATCATGACGGAACTTATTGATGAGTCTAGAGCACCTTGTGGTGAAAAAGGCATTCCAATCCTACTTAACCGTAACCCAACATTGAAACATGGTTCTATCGTTCTGTTAAGAGTTACACGAATCAAAACAGATCCTAGAGATATGTCTGCATCTACATCTGGTCCTATTGCACCTTTGTATAATGGTGACTTCGATGGTGACACAGAGAATTTCTTATTGTTATTGGATAATATCACGGCACGTGCGCTACAACCATTCGAGCCTAAGTATTCAGTAAACAATTTGATCGAGCCTTATATGGCCGATGGTGTAACTTCATTACCGAAACCCACAACCATGTCTATTGCGGTAGCCATGACCAAAGAACAAAATCCTACCAAAGAGCAGCTAGATTTCATGTCTCAGTTTGTAGCGTAGGGTTAACCGTCGAAAGGAAGTATTATGGCTATGTTAATTACAGGTGGTCGCGATGCAATGCGTAACCACATGTACGGAGCAATATCTCAAGATACCGCAAATTTCATTCAAAGTCAAATTGCTAGTTTAACAGCGACTTATGGTGATGTTGCTGCTGGATTTCAAAATCAGTTGATGTCTAATTTTAATGCATCGGCTATGAGATCCATTACTCTGGCTAAAAATAACCTGGACAGTACTGGTAATATGTTTGATGAAGGTGTACGTAAATTGACTACGGTTGATGATTTCCGTATGGCTTCACTGAATAATCAGCATTACATTTGTAGCAATCCTTATTTCCTGAGAGAGTTTACATCAGGACGTATGGAAGGTTGGAAATTAGAACGAACTTATCCAGAATTAACTGGTGAGCGAGATCCATATTTCCAAAACGTAATGCAAGGTGCTGTACAGTATGGTGATGAGGATTGGGGAAATGAAGATTCTGAAGACGTCATTATTCAGTATTACAATGATGAGGTTGAAGAACTTCCTGAACTCATGATCAATGAGAAATTCATCATCAAACAAAACTGGAATACATTATACAATCTGATTCAATCTAATTCTTCTGATGAAGAAGATTACGATAGTGTTATTGACCCAACCAGTATTGATGGTAATTTCTTATAATGTGAATTGTAAATTGAGTAGGTAGAAATACTACCTACTCTTTTTTTTACTTTGTATTGTTGAGGTTAAGTAAATGGCGTTTACGAATAATGACCCAGACGTAAAGTTAGTTCCTACGTTAGATGGTATAGGGTGGATAGATCGAGGCATTAATATTAAATTAGATAGGTTGTTAGCAAACTTCTTTACATCGGATGGATCGCAATCTTCTCTTTACTATCGCATGTTTAAAACATATCAAGTAATCAATGCAGATAATGTCAATGATGTTGAATCATTACGTTCGACAATGGAGTCTTATCTGCTTACTTACTTAAGCAAGTATTTTAACTCTGTTAATGTCGAAGTATCGTTAGCAGATATGCAAGGTAATAAGAAAGATCTCATGGATCTGCCTGAAGCAAGAATTGGTTTATTCTTAACAGTAACAGTAAACGATAAAGAAGGATATATCGAAATGAATAAACCAGTAATGTACGAAGGTGGTGTGTTTAAATACACGTTGGATAAATTCAATAAAGGTGGATAATAATGTCAGAAGTTAGTTTAATCGATATAGAGAAAAACAATGCTGAAGCTGATGTAGCCAGTACTGAAGAAGCAATGAATATCGCTATTAAAGAACACATGCAGACGATTCAAGACATTCGACATCAGATCGATACTGAATTGTCTAGTATTGATGTAAATGATTATATCGAGAATTTTCTAGCACTTCATTGCGGATATGTTTCTGAGAATGATCAATACTCTATGGATACTTGGTTAGAATTTGCAGGTGGTATGTATCGTCCTGTAAATCTTACCCACAAAGGTAAAGTAATCGGACAAGTACCTTCTTTGTATCCTGATGGTTTGTATAATTTGGTTTCTAGTGAAAAAGAAACAGTAGATCCAGATGATAAAACAGTAGGTAATACACTACAACAGATTAACCAATATGCCGAGAACTATCATGAGATCGGTAATGCCGAACGTAAGAACTATTACGATGCGTTAGTATCTCGTGTAGATCCTGATGTCATTAATGCCCATAAAGAGAAATGGAAAGAGTTCTTTAGATTCATGGGTGTTATTGATAAAAATGTCAACAGTACCGAGCCTAAAAAAGAAACTCAGGTAAGTGAGAATAAAAATAATATCAGTAATATCTTTTCTTCTGAAGACGTATTCTAAAGATAAACTGATAAGGAATTTAAGATGTTAAGACCAATAAAAGGAAGAGTGTTTGGAGATGTTCATTTTTGTCATGCCCAGACACCTTCGGAGAAAATATTCGAAGAAGTGAGACATTACTTTCCTTTTTCTAAAGACTCTTATTCCTACGATATTACTGTTTTGGATGGTGACTATTGGGATAAGTTAATGCCCAATAATCATCCCGATACATTCACGACTGAAGAGTCAATTTATTATTTATTAAAGTGGCATAAGCAACACGATTGTCTGTTAGTCATTGTGGATGGTACTCCACTTCACGATGCAGGACAAATGGAGAAGTTTGTACACATTAATGAAAATTCCGGTATAGGTGCCGATTTAATATTTGTTAAAGATGTCGACATTAAGTATATTGACAAACTTGATATTCATGTTTTGTTTATTCCTGATCGTCCTCGTTCCTCTCCTGATGACACTTATCAGAGAGTTAAGGAAATAATGGAAGAAAAACAGTTATCAAAAATAGACATGGCGGTAATGCACGGTTGCTTTCAATATCAACTACCAGAAATTTCTGCTGATCACAAACACATAGAAGATAATTATTTATCTATTGTAAAAGGACCAATATTTATTGGTCATGTCCATACACATTCTACATTCGATAGGATCATTGCTCCTGGTTCATTTTCTCGTCTGAAACATGGCGAAGAAGAACCGAAAGGAATGATTGATTTCATCATGGATGTTGACAATAGTTTTAGAGCAAAATTCATTGAGAATGAACTCGCAACTATTTATAAGACCATTACAGTTACTGGATTGAACATTGATGATTCTTTAGATAAAATCAAAAGGATTGTGAATAAACTGCCAGAAAACAGTAAGGTTAGGATAGAATGCGAACAAGGACACCCGATTACAGCTGATCGATCATTTGTTACTTTGAAAGCAGAATATCTAACGATAAACTGGTCTATTAAAGTAGTAACCGATAAAAGTGTGATCGCACCAGACAAGGAAGTGTTTTCTACAGAGAATGAATACGTTCCATTGATCATTAATGAAAATAACATTATTGAACTAATCGAAAGAAAAGCAATAGAACGTGGTAATTCTAAAGAGCTAATTAAATTAATACCAGAATACTTGCAAACTATTATTTAAGGACTAAATCATGGATTTCACTAATGAACGAGAGAAAGGTAAGGTACCAATATCTATTGGTACCTCGTTAGCGTTTGAATCATTGTTAAATATCCATGATGAGATGAAACACAAAATCCCTCCTTATTTAGAAACAGAAGTCATCTGGATAAATGTTAAAACCTTGTTTCGTAATCTCTGGGGAGCAATCCCCAGGATACGACATGATTTAGTTTCAGATATGCAATTAGCAGAAGCATTGATATTTGAAATGGAAATGATTAGAGATGTTTGTCGAAATGAATGTCGTGGTTTAGAAGTGGTTTATTATTTACCTAACTATTTTGGATTAGGAACCATTAATAACGAAGTATTGTTAAGAATGGATAATACTGAATTACAGAAGAACTACACAAAAAGAATGGTTAGAACTTTGGAGATTGTCTTAAAACGATATAACCAAGGAATGGATATTAAAAATGCTTCGGATCGTAACCACATGATTCGAGTATACAATAACCAGATTACTGACCGAGAGACAAGAAAAACATTTATCATTTCAAGTTATGCTTACGACTTAACCGCTTATAGGAAGTTCAGTAATTTAAAACTACTGGAAACACATACAGGAGCAATTAAAGGTCGGGAGCTATGGTATACTAAATACGAAAATCATTCTGCGGTTCCTCCAATGCCGTTTAGATTAGACTTATTGACGATCTTAGGAGACAAAACCTTATTTCGTACCAAAGTACCAAAATTTAGACAAACCATAATCGAATTAGCAAAAGCGAACAGATGGACACCTCTTACTACTACAGATAAGATACGCATGAACATCGGATCTATTCAAGATTACCAAATTCGCCACAGATTACTGGATGTCATTACTGGCATGTGAATTTATTCACAAGTCGCCTATTTAATGAAACGCAATTACATTTCACTTTAACCCTTTATAGGACTTTTAAAATGGCCGAACAACAATTTGCTTCTAAGTATCGTCGTAATATTACCCATACTCGCATCATGTCTTTATGGGGCCGTAACGAAGAGAAAACTGTAGCTTCTTTTAATCTTTATGTTACTGGTAACGTACTGCACTTGACAGTATATACTGGTTTGTCTGAAGACAAACAACGTCGTCAAAAACAAATCAAGTTTGACTTCAAAGATGGTCAAATTACTTCATTCCTGGCAATCTTGCAAGGTCTGGTTCAATTGTCAGAACTTCCATTTGACGGCGAAGCACGTACCATTGTTTCTTCTATCTTTGGTTATGTTAAATTCAAAGACATGGAAAAAGCAGAACGTCGTGAAATCGGTAAGATCTTGGTAGGTCGTGATAAGAACGGTATCTACTTTATCTCTGCCATTAACAATACTCATGGTCGTGTTAAATTCAATTTTGAATTGGATCGCGATATTGTTATTTACGACATTAACTCCAACGAACCTATCGAACCTAAAGAAGCTTCTGAGCGCATGATGCTTCAATTTGTTAACAATGCTAAATTGATTTTGGCAAATGTCTTGACTCAAGAATTTGTCGATAAAGATTCTGATAAAGAAGGTGGTCAGTCTGGCGGTAACAACAATGGTGGTAGTCGCCAATCTAGCGGGAATACTTCTGCTGCTGATGACTTTGATTCACTGCTTCCTTAATTTCTAATACTATACTACTCTAGAGACTCACGGGTCTCTAGAGAGTTTAGTATAAATTATTACAACAATATATTATTATATTGTAAGGGTAGACGTATCCTTATATTTTTAGTTTGTTAACAATCAAAAAGGAAACTATCGTGTCACAACTTTATTTTGACATGTCAGGAAACAAAGCATCGATACATGTGAAGTATGGTTCCGAAACCGTTACTTTCAGTTCTCTTTATTACATTAAGGGAAAAGACAGTAATGATGTCGAAACTGCTGCGTCTCCTTATAACGAATTTAACCAATGGATCACAACCAAGCCACAAGCATGGCAAAGTGAGCTATTTGGTTACTATAAGGAACTAAGAAATACCATCGATACGGTTAATAATGTCGAACTTCTTTTGCAACAATTAAACAAGATTTTTGTAAAAGTGTACAACTTGATTTCTCTAGAAGAAATCAAAATGTGGATTATTAATCCGAATACTCCGGTTTATGTAACCACAAAACCAGCGACTCGTTACGACGAAAATAGAATTGCAGTACCAAAAGAAACCACTTACGAATACGAAGATTATTTGGAATTGGTGATTTATTCTTTTGCATTGCGATTGGCTGCTCCGGTATTGGGTGAAGTTACTTATCGTCGATTACGTGAAGAATACGGTAGAAATGCTAAAGAAGTATATGCAATGGAAATGTTGCATGGTACGGTTTTAGATGACTGTCGTGCAGAACAACGACTAAAAGAATTCATGGCTAATACAAAGGTACAAACCGATATTAACAATATCGTTGTATCGGGATTATCTGAAGAAGATTTCCAAAACTACATGTATGCCATTATTGTTTTAAAGAAAGTTACACTAGGGGATATTTCAGGTGCCGATGGCAGTTACCAACTAATTAAGGATATTTATTATCTATACCGTTCCAAGATCAAACAAATCTCTAAACCATCTACTACAGATCCTAATCAAGTACAGATTAAAAGAAATCCGATTACAGATAACAATAGCTTTTCAGAAAGTAATTCACAATCTATTTTAGACGTGGGTTATGCACGTAGCAATTTGTTATCGGATGATAAGATTTTTTTGAAGATGGCAATTAATGATCACCAGCAATTAATCAATACACTTTGTCCAGATCTTCCGATTGAACTCTATTACGAATCACTTGATGCAATGCGTACTAAGTTTGATTTATCGATTCAGTCTAATGAAGATGGATATTCTAAACCATTACAAGAAGTACAACTGACTATTTTAAAATGGTTAGTTGATGAATCGGTTAATACTGTAATATTCGATTCTCTTGAATTGGAAGAATTTATTGGTTTGATTGCAGTTATTCGTGCGATTCTTTGGTATCGTGAGTTTTACGAGTTTGCCGCTATTATTTCAGCAATCTCTTTAGAACCACGTTTTGACCAAATCCATATTCCTTATTCTCATCGAGATAACATTACTCCGGTTATTCAGGAAATGTTGGAAAAACGATTTGATTTAGCTGGCAATACTAAATCTGAAAAACGTAATATGTCTGCTATTGGATGTATTGGTTTAATCGAATCAGAAATTTCTGGAACTAACTGGTTGCTAACTTTACCCGATTCATGGTTAGCCCAAAATAAAATCCAGACAAAAGAAGGACGTTTGATTGTACAGTCAAATATCCGAAATCGTATTGCTGAATTAATGCTCTTCATTGAAGCAAATCAAAAGCTGATTGAAGACATCTAACTGTAAAGGAACAAACATATGGCATCTTATAATTCTATTGGTAATGCTGGTCAACGAATTAATTTCCGAATCGAGTCTTTGAAGCTTGTTCGAGTAAATGGTTTCCAAGATCAGTATCTGCGACCATACCGTACCGCGATGACAAACACTGTAGAGAATAACATCCGTGAAATGACTGATCAGTTTAATGGACGTATTCCTACAAGTCGCATTTCCGAAGCATGTAATGATTTCATTATGCCGTCAGATCGGGTAGAAAGTTATCAAGGTCGTTCTGTAAGCGTGGCGATGCCTAATGGCTGGAAAGAACATCGTTATACCTTTATCATGGTTGTAGAAACCACAATCGATAACTTAGCGACTCGTGAATTGATTACTGGTTATACTGACCGTTGTGATGCGTCATACGGAAACTATGGTAATACAATCCATATTGCTCCTGATACGGTTTTCTATGTAAATGCAGTAACCAAACTATCACAACGTTCTATCAATGGTATTGTTGTACCTACTGTTGTTAATAGTTATTCTGTTATTGGTGGTGGTTTTTCTACAGATGCTTACTTAGGTGCAACCACATGGCGAATGACACCACAGAACATGATTCAGTCAGCAAGAAACAGTAATGTAGAAGGACTATCTACCATTCCACCTACTGGTAGTGCTCCGATTATTGGTTCTGATTATCGTCAGGTGCAAAATGCAGCCGTATTAACCAACCGCAATAATAACTCACCAACCAATGTATTCTCTAAAATTATTGAGAATATGGCGACATCTATTAATGCAGATGCGACATCAGGCATGGTGGATCCTATTATCGCACAGGACCAAGTACGTTCAGCTGTAGCAGATCCCTCTATCTTTAACTCAATCTTCATGAGTTCTTTGTATAATTATTTTAGTCAGCGCATTGCTTGTTTTGATTTTGGATTCTTAACCCAAATCAATCCAATGATTGACCAGATCATGGCGGTAGATGACAAAGGTTATCAAACAACTCAATACCAAGGTATGTGGGATAAACCAACCATTGAATCAATCATGGCGGTTGTTGTATCGAATATCGTTACTTCATTCATGACCAGTGCTTCTTTGACTTCGATTGAATTCACAACAACAAATATGTTGCCGGTTATGGTTGGTGGTGCAGTATCATCATTCCAAACAGACACTAAGATTAGTGATGTTCGTGGCTTTAACCAAACATTGGCTTATCGAAACTTTATTCCTTCTTATTGTCAGCGTTTGACTGATGAGCTAGGTCCTATCGTTTCTCGTAATAACAATGCAGGCTTTAGTCTGTATGTTCGTGCAGACATGGGTATCGATATCTTTATCCGACTGAAATACGATAATGGTATTGAAGAAGCATTCGTATTCCCAATGTTTGCAGACTCGATCATTTCACCAATCTTGACTACAAATAGTGATTTGTTTAGACACAACTCTAATGATATTAATGCCGCTATGAATATCGTTACAGATGTGTTTGATGAGAAACTGTTTGGTGGTGCCGGACGTCAAGGCTGGGGCAATCCAATGATGGGTAATAATGATACCGTTAATACAGCAATGAACTGGGGTTCTCCAGTCCAAAGTACAAATGACCAAAAACAACACTTTTAAGGAAATAACATGAATATGTTAGAAACTTATCAACGTATCTTGAATACGTGTAATCTGCATGTCGATGATGCAGGCATGATAAAACGTCAGTTTAATAACAAGATGATCCCTTTGGGTATTAAATTCGGAGAAGATCATCGTTACATGGTTCTGCCAACACGAGAAAACCTTAATTCTCCATCAGTAGCCAGTTATGTTATTTTCCATCCGTTTATTGAAAACTTAGCTCGGTCAGAATCTCGAGTATTGTCGGTAATCCGTAAAGAGTTTATTCGTCATTACGGTGCTCAACTGGCTTACTTGATGACTACACTAGTAGATTTGTCTAGTTTTGGTAAACACAATGATTTGTCACCTGAACAATTGGAAATCATTGGTAAGTTTGGTAAAACCGATAAGACATTTGCTGAAAACTTTGGCAAGATTATCACCAATCTAGCAAAACAAGGTGGTACCAATACTCCAGCTACATTGTCTCTTCGTAAAGGTGTGACAATTGGTAATCGTAAATATTCTCGTGTGGCAATGTGGTCTTCTCCATTGGTGGATGAGATTAATAAAACCATCGAGTATTGCGAAAAGTCTAAAGACTATAAACCAAAAGTATTTGGTGTGCCTGTTCGTAAAGCTGATTTGAAGACATTGAAAGCAGTATGTGATGTGTTCATGCCAGATATCGACAAGGGTAGTTTGTACGGTACTTCTGACGCAACAGATGCTCCTTACATTGAAGCATTTATTCGTTCTCTGAAAACATTACCGGCACACACCAATAAAATTGCTAAAGTGTTCTTCTCTGGTGATTATCCGATTGTTGCTGCGGCGGTAGCTGAGGAAGAAATGGCTCATGTCTATTCTGATATCGATTGGATTGAAGATGAATTCTCCGTATCTAAATGGAAATCAGAATACGTGATGATTCCTTTGCAAGAAGGTAATGAAGGTAATATCTCTGTAGAAGAAGCAACTAAAGCCATTCCTGTACAACAATCTGTTAAGAAATGGGATACGGTATCGACTCCAAGTACTGGTAATGCTGTACAAGCACAAGTACCACAAGTACAACAATCTCAATACCAACAACCTATTCCGCAACAGCCTGTTCAGCAGGTAGCTCAGCCAATTCAACAACCCGTACAACAAGCTACAGCACAAACTAATCAGTTTATGCCACAGCCAGTACAACAACCAGTGTATCAACAACCTGTACAACAAGTACAATATCAACAACCGGTAGTACAACAAGGTAATCAGTTTATCCAACAACCTGTTCAGCCGCAAATGATGCAGCCACAAATGGTTCAAGGATATCCACAACCTATGCAACAAGTACCGGCGCATTTGCAACCAATGGTATCTCAATACGATCCACGAGCAAACGGAATGTATATGGTAGGTCAAAACCAGTTCTATGGTCAACCACAACCAATGCTTCCATTTGGTGGACAATCTCCAATGGGGCAAATGCAACCGTTTGGCGGTTATAACCAATTCAACCAACCTATGCAAAACGTAAGTCAGTTATTTGGTATCGCTAAACGATAAAACATAATGACTACTCTCCTCTACCCAATAAAGGTAGAGGAGAGTAATCTAGTGTTTACATTATTCAGATTATTATTTTTAGTTCCGAATTATAATAGGAATACAACTATCCAGCACTTCTACGAATAACTGTATTGTAATAGTTGTAAAGACGATCAATAACTTCTTTACTAGGGATTTTAATCTGTACCATATCAGCTCGGTATTCATCAGAGCTATACAAACCATTGACTCTCATGGTAGCCCAATGGTATTGTGGTTGTACACCTAGGAAACGCAGTAATCCTTCAAAGTCATATTCCCAGCGTGCTGCATCAATAGGCGCTACTGGAATGATTTTTTCAATATTATCACTGCGTGAAAGAATAGGGAGGTGGTCTTCAATCACCACTTTAAAATCTTCGTGACCGTAACCAGAGTCATCGAAAGTATCGTTTAGTAAGGACATCTTAAAAAACCTTTCAAACATATATCATTATATTGCTATATAGCAAATTAAGTAAATTTACACATTTTTATCCCAACCTTATTAAAGGATTTTTGAACATGAGTCATGAATTAAACCAGAACAGACTGGAGCTACGCGGCATGACCGCATTTAATTCATTTGGCGATACTGTATCTGCTTCTAGAGCGCAGATGCAAGCATCGGCATTCTCACAACATTACGTCATAAATGGCGCAGAACCTGATTCCATCCAGACAGGTTTTTCTCAGGAAGTGGGGAAATACACTTACTCTATCAAGACGGAGCACAACATTCACAATATTGTAGCTATTGTGGATCGTTACACACCTAGTTCATTTAATGGAATTCAGTTTTCACCACAACGTGTCGTTATCTATCAAACATTTGACGAAGATAGCAGTAAGCCTTTATATGGTATTATTAATATTGAACGTGTTTGTAGTAACCACACCAAGTTTGGATTCCCTTATAAACCAACACCAGATGCCGCTAATATTCGTATAGGTGCTTCTATTCCAAAAGGAACTATTCTTTACGACTCACCCGCTAAAAGACCTGATGGAAATTATTGTCCTGGTAAAGAATTACTTACTTTGTATTCATCTTTAGAAGGAACCATTGAAGACTCTATTTTGGTTTCTAAAGATATTGTTAGCCAAATTAAAACCAAAGTATACGTAACTCGAACCATGGAATTAGGGGAGAAAGAATTTCCTCTAAATCTATACGGCGATGATGATAACTATAAAGTGATTCCAGATATTGGCGAATATTGCCGACCTACTGGTGAAGCTTACGAAGGTATCATCATGGCTAAACGAGAATACCGACCTGAATTAATCCCAATCTCATTTACCAAGAAATCTACTCGTAAATTTAATCCCATTACGGATATTGGTTTAGATGGTAATGGTGTTGGTGCACGGGTAATCGACATTATCGTTTACAAACAAAATAAAACCACATCGGCAGTTTCTGATAAAGTATTAGCACAATTGAATAAATATGCTGATGCTTATAAAGAATGGTGTGAACGTATTTTACATCAGTATAAAACAATCCAAGCAAACAACCATGGCACTGCTGAATTTACTGATGAGTTCGATCAATTGATTCGTCATTGCATGGCTATCTGTAATGAACCTATTCCAGATACCAAAGGTAAATCATTACCTATTCAAAAAGTAGGTAACTTCAATCGTAAACTGGACGATATCGTAGTTATTGTTAAGACAGAATACGAAAAAGAATTAGGTATTGGTTACAAAATGACCGACGTGAAAGTTACGGAAGTATAAATATTATTTAATTAATTTTGTAAATGGCGGTATGTATGATATTAATCCTTTTAAAGGTAAAATCATGTATATCCCTATTGATGACTCTAATGAGCTAAATTTAGTATCTGATATAGTAACATTAGATATTAAAAAGATACCTGGAACTATTGGTTATTACGCATCTAGATGCGGAAAGATATTCGGAACGGATAAACAAGATATCTTATACGAGTTAAAAACGTATCTGAATAATAATGGTTATCTTGGCGTTTCTCTAAGATCGACAAGAGTGACTGATAAAGATCTTATTAATCATAAGGCAATGGCGCATAGGTTAATTGCAATTACTTTTGTCGAAGGATATAAGAAAGGTCTAGTAGTTGACCATATTGATCGAAATAGACTAAATAACCATGCTGATAACTTAAGATGGGTAGATTCCTCAGCGAACAATACTGGGACAGTCAGGTCTTATAAATCATCAATGGTTCGGTTAGTATTTAAATGTTATTGTAGAAATATCTATACTGGTGAGATCAAAGAGTTTGATTCAAGATCAAAAGTCCATGAATTTTTAGGTTTTTCTACTAATAAAAGACGTCTTCCTGATCATCTCTTATTTAAGACACAAAGAGGACAGTTATTTAATAACGAGTGGGAAGTTTCGTTATTTAAAGATCAGTGGGATTATATAGATATTTCCGAACCAAAGAAACCAGGTTTTTGTACTATAATCATTAGAGATAAAAAAGGTAGTCTTATCGATAAGATGTTTAATAAACAGGATTTGTACTACAAATACAAACTCTGGAATCCTCATTTAGAAGCTGGAAGTAACTTAATTGAAAAGTATATTACTAAATTCAATTTATTATATCCAGATTTAACTATAGAGTACGACGACAAGCCTAAACCTAGCCATGAAGATATTTTGGAAAAAATAGATTCTGAAGAATATAAAATATTATTACGAAGAGCTAGAAGAAATAATGCCGAAGCGATTAAAGAACCTAAACGCAGAGGCAGATCACCTATCGTGAGAGAACGAATTAAGGTATTTAAAAATCTGATTAATAAAGAAGTTATTCAGATGGAAAATATTGAAACTGGTGAAACCAAACAGTATAAGTCGTTTAGAGAAACATCCAGAGAAGTTGGTATTTGTAGAAAACAACTGCAGTCTATTATCGATACAGACAAAATTTACAAAAAGAAATATACTTTCAAAAAGTGCGCGTCACCGAAGTAGAAATACTCGGAACAAGTGATCTCCTTAATTGCTGGGAAACCCTTAGAGCTTATTTAACTACAACGTAATCAGTAACGATAAGCGTGAATGTTCGAAAATAAATAAGATTGGGTAATCAGCAGCGAAGCGTCCTATTAGGATGAACGTTCAACGACTAGCTAGGTATAGCGTACGGCCCAAGTGGGTAGCCTAAGTGCTTTAAATGGAAATAGGAGACACGCTCGCAGACATGCGGGATATCGACTACAGATAGTAGTAGGTACTGACCAGGTAATGCTGAAGGTGAAGATATAGTCTCAACGTCTATCGAAAGATAGAGCTGTCTAAGTAAGACAGGATACAATGTAACGAATTGTATTGAAGGTATTGACACGGCGGCAAGGGTGTAGTAGCAAAAACACTACCGCCAGAACAGATGCCGTATGATCCTGTAACTGGTTTGAGAGCACAAGTAGTAATCTCACCAGAAACAACCAATAACCGAATGAACTATGGTCGGATCTACGAACAAACGCTGAAAACCGCAATGCTTGAATTGAGACAGTGGTTAGTTAATAAGACAGGTCTTGATGAGAAATCTCCTAATCTGAAAGAATCTGTTATTCATCTTCCTAAAGAAGTACTGCAAGAATGTTTTGATCGTATTCAAAGATTCCTTGAGATTACCGTTGATAAACAATTCAATTGGTACAAATCTTTAGACTTTAAAGATAAGACCATTGACCTTTATCATGTTTTAAAAGAGAAGTTCTATCTTTATCGCCCAGTGGATAATCCTAATCCCTATTTGGAAATGTTTGATACATTAGCTAAAGAAGGATTCTTATCCCCACCACGTAAACTTAAGTATTACAATCCTTACACTGGTAAAGAAGAAGAAACCACATTAGAACATCGTATTGGTCCTAACTACTATATCTTCTTAGAAAAGATTGGTGATGAAGCCGCCGCAGTATCTACAGCAGCTACTCAACCAAATGGCATCATTGCCCCGATCACTTCTAAAGATAAAGCCAGAAGTCATGGTGCTCGTAGTCAAGCAACCCGATTCCCAGCAGAATCTGAAATTCGTTGTTTGATTTCTGGTGCCCCGTCAGGTATTGTAGCAGAAATTCATGACCGATCTAACAATCCTACCGTGATTGAGTCTATCTTAGAGAATATTTATTCATCCGATAAACCATCGAATATCGAGTCGGTAATTGATCGAGATAAATATCCTCTTGGTAATAATCGTTCATTGAGTATCGTAAACCATATCTTCCAATGTAATGGTTATCGTTTGGCTTATAAACCTTTTGATCCATCTCAACAATCACTGTCTCAGCTAGACCCAATTACAGGTAAACCGATCATGTTGATTGAGAATGATGAGGAAGAAGAAGTTAAGGTTCAGCGCAAGACCAAAACAGAAATCATCTTGGAAGGTATTGATGCTAGAGAGTCATCTAACGAAAGTGATGATGATGATGATAACGATGACGATAACGATCAAAATGATGATGAAGATATCGGTATTGTTGAATATGATCCTGCAGCAGATTAATAGATTAAAACGGAGTGAAACGTCATGCAAAGATATTCTGCAAGAGCAATATTGAATGCAAAACCTGTAGATGTATTAAACAATTTCCGTGGTAAATTTGAACTGGTCTTTGATGATGGACAAGTCATTGAATCAACCGGAATGCAATTAGCAATGTCTCGTTATGCATGGGAATTGAATAAGAAGTTTCCTAATGTAGGATTGTATGCTCGACATCACATCTCTACATTCATGAAAGAGGATACTGATTTTAAACCCAGTACGATTTTGAATTTGAACAGTAGTATCATGACCGATATTTGGGATGTGTATTATCGGAACAACAATACAGATGCTATTAATAAAATGCAAGATGAATTATGGCAGACATTTATGGATATCAATAATGCTATCTTTAATGATGTCATGATTCATGGTGCTCAGAATCACGCAACCATGAATATTGAAGATATTCTTGAGATCATGCTGGATAAAGAGATATTGGATATTGAGAAGAAATATCCAGTCAATCACGAGACAGTAATCGATCCAGGATATGTTCCTGGTATCTATTCCCGTAAAAAGAAAGTGATTGATCAAGATCGTTTCCGACAAAACAATATCTCTATTCTGTTAAGATCAGGATCGATCAAAGCACAACAGCTTTACCAATGTATGGGTCCTCGTGGTTCTTTAACAGATATGGACTCGTCTATCTTTAAACACCCTATCGATACTGGGTTCTTCCATGGTTTAAAAGATATTTATCATGTATTGATCGAATCGCGTACTGCAGCATTGGCATTAAATAACCAATCTGGTCCATTGAAGTTTACTGAATACTTATCACGTCGTGTTCAGTTGATTGGTATGGAGTTAGCTCGATTACATCATGGTGATTGTGGGTCCAAACATCATTTAGAAATTCAAGTACGTGGTGAACGTCAAGGATCGGTTATGTCCGATCTACGTTTGCTAGAAGGCATGAATTACCTAGATGAAGAAACTGGAACTTATCGTCCAGTTCGTTTAAAAGATACTCATTTGATTGGTAAGCGTATTAAAGTACGTACGGTATTAGGATGTAAGCATAAAGATCCTAATGGTGTATGTTCTACTTGTTTTGGTGAAGCATCTCGTAATATTGCCCGATATCGAAATCTTGGTCATTATTGTGTTATTGCATTTACCCAGATCATTACCCAAATGGTATTATCCACTAAACACCACATCTCATCTGCAACAGCTTCGACAGTTCAGTTGTTTGATAATGCATTGAATTATTTAAAAGCGATTCAAGATGGTTTAGGTATTGGTATTCGTCCAGATATTTTAGGTAAGTATAAATCCATTAAATTGGTATTGCCTGAAGTTGTATTTGAAGGATTATCCGATATTCGAGAAGTAGAAGATACAAATATTCTCTCACCACGAAGAACCAGTCATGTTAACCGTATCTTGTTAAGAATTACAGACAAGAAAAATAACGTAACTGATGAAGTTCTTGATGTTGTATCTATTCGTGATGAAGGTTATTTATCTGCGGATATGTTAAAACACATGAAAGAGAAAGGATGGACTGTTGATAGTGATGGTAATATTGAAATCGATATTACTGAATACGATCCAGAACGTTCGATTATTGAAATCACTCCGAAACAGTTTGACATGTTTGCTTATTCTCGTGGTATTGAGAAGATTCTTAAATCTTCAGTAAAAGATATTAAACGTCGTAATACTGAAGTGACTCCAGAATCATTCTTAATGGAACTGGTAGATGTTATTAATACTAAATTGGAAATTAATCTTTCCATTTTACAGATTGTAGCATATACCATGATGTGTACAGATCCATCTAAGAAAGATTATTCATTACCAAAACCACATACAAGCCATGCGGTAGGTACAATGGATCACTTGTTGATTGGTCGGTCATTATCGGCTGCATTGTTGTATGAGAAACAAACCCAAATTCTATCTTCAGTAGATTCGTTCTATTATACAAATCGAACGGATTCACCTATGGATGAATTGTTTGTTCCTAACCAGATGGATTTGAAATACCGTAAGGTATAGCTAAACAAAGAGACTCCTTATTACGGGAGTCTCTTTTATTTTTATTTTTTAAAGGAAATTAACCATGTCTAGAAAACAACAAACCGTTATCTTTTTAGATATCGATGGTGTATTGCAACACGACGCTTATCGTCGTTATTGTTTAAGAAGAGATTGGAATTATAACTGGAGAGTAGACCCTACTTGTCTACTTTTATTGAAAGAAATTCAGGAACAACATCCTGAAGTAGAAGTAGTAATTTCTAGTAGTTGGAGAATCAATAAGATTAAATCAGAGTTTGAACATTTGTTTAGACAATCTGGTTATGAAATCAAGATTCATGATAACTGGAAAACAGTTAACCACACTCATCCTACTTATAATGATTATTATAAGTACTGTAAATATACTGAAACATTTACCGATAAATTGTATCGTCCTAAAGATGGTGATAATGGTTTTTATTTAAAAGAGTTTGAAAAACTAGAAGCAGATTCTAAATTACACTATCGTGGTTGGCAGATCTTAAAATGGTTAGTCGATCAACCCGATGATGTAGATACACGATTCTTTATTCTGGATGATTCAAACGACATGTTGATGTTAGAACCAGAACTGATCCACATCAAGCATGGTGAAGTAGAAAATGGTTTTACTCCAAAACATCAAAATAAAATTTTAGATCTTTTAAAAGATAATTTTGAAGAAGGTATGTATAAATTTGTAGGGTCTCGTTATTATTTTCTCAAAGATCATTATTTGCACCCAGAAAATTATTAAGTTTCATTCAGAAAGGATATTTAATGGAACCCATGAGAATAGAAGCTTATCCTTTGCAGTTTATTATTTATCCTAGAGACAAACAAGATATCGAATTAATTCGATTATGGTGTAGAAACTTTATTAGGGTAAATACCTACTGGGATAAGCGAAGAAAACAAAAGGTATCAATTCCTGTTGCGGCTTATGTTTTCTTTAGTAAAGACAGAAGTAACATTAGAGCAATGAGAACAATGCTTCCTGATTTCATTGCTCATTTAAATCTAGCTAGGAAAATAGAAGGTAAGGATTTTGTAGTTGAAGAGAAATCTTTGGATATTAAGTTAGTGGAGAATAAATACCCTGAGGTATTGGATTACATTAAACCAAGAGGTGAACAAGGCGACCTTATTGAGTTTATTACCAAAAACCATAATGGCTGTTATCTGATGGCTTTGTTTACAGGTGGAGGAAAGTCGTTATCTTCCATCATGATCTGCCAAAAGCTCAAACAGAGAATGGTTTGTATCATGAGACCAGGTTATCATGGTGAGCAAACAGAAGATTCTATTTCAGGCTGGATAAAAGAGTTTGCTAAGTCTACAAAAGTAGATCCTAAAGACATCTGTACTGTTTCCGGTAATAAAGAGTTAAAGTCTATTATTAATTTAGCTTTAGCTGGTGAGTTACATTATAAAGTCATTTTAATCTCTAATAAAACGTTACAATATTACGTTAAGTATTACGAAGATTATTCTGAAGAAGAATTTAAAGATTTAGGATTTAATGCCACCCCCATGGAATTGGGTAAGGTATTGGGTGTTGATACAGTATTTGTAGATGAAGTTCATCAAGATTCTCATTTTCAATGTAAGTTGGTTACTTACTTAGGTGTGAATAAAATGGTGGGTGCTACTGGTACGATTAAAGCTTCAGATCCATTCGTTAATAAGATGGCTGCCTATGCCTATCCTGTTAAGAATAGATACATGCAAAAGAACATTGAACCTCATGTACAACCAACAGCATTTCATTTCAGGTTCGATAAACCATTCATGATTCGGTCTGAAGGTTTTAGAGGCTATAATCACATTAATTTTGAAAAATCTATTCTTAAAAGAAAAGGTTTAACAAAGCAATATTTTGGAATGATTGATAATTTAGTATACGATAGATTCTTAACTAGATTACCACTAGATCCAGAATACAAATGTTTGATTGTGGTTGCTTCTATTAACATGGCTAGAGCATTGGCTGCTTATCTAAAAGAATGTTACCCAGATCTAGAAGTAAATTCGTTTGTTGAAGATGATCCCGATTCGAATGCATTTAATTCTACAATTTGTGTATCTACTCATCAGTCATCTGGTACTGGTTTGGATATTCCTAAATTAGCAGCTGTATTCATGACTGTCGCTATTGGTTCTGAGCAAACCAATATTCAGGTGCAAGGTCGTTTACGTAAGTTACCTACAGAAGGTGCATTACATGACTTTGTTTACTTTGTTTGTGATGATATTGATTCGCATCGTAAATACCATTACGATAAAAGGGATAGAATCTTTAAAGGGAAACTATTGCCAGTTATCGAATTGAATTCAGGTATTGTATTAGAAGTATAGATAATTATTACTCTCTACTCCAATTAAGGAGTAGAGAGTAATTTATCATTCTAGATTATTTCAAATATATACTATTAACATGAACCTGATAGAGAAATCTATCGTAACAGTTAACTAACCTTTGTACAAGGAGATCTCCGTGAAACTTTCAACAATGTTTAAAGTATACAAATATGCAAATGCATTCGCAGGCTTCGGCTTGCCAGGTCTTTTGGTAGAAGCCGCAAAATCTTCTATCAGAAAAGAGATTGCTTTTCAGTTATCTTCTCATGCTCAGATTCCTGAGCCTGAAACTAAACCTGAAATTGATTTCTTTACGGTTGTGATGAACAACCATGTGGAAAAATAATTTTCTGTAAGGGCTAGGATGTAAAACATCCTTTAAAGAAAGAGCAGTGAAAACTGCCCTTTCTTTTTTTTTTGATTTATTTTTGACTACGATAAGCTTTTAGTACATCGACCATACTTTTAGCATGAAATAGTTTACAAGCATTCTCAACTGAATTAATAAACCCAGCACTGAAGTTAATACCTGCTTGACGACGATCCAATTCATCTACTCCCTCGATACTAATCAATTCCTTAGTCATGGTTTCTACTGAAGTATTCATGGTTAGGTTAGAATAAGGATAAGATGAGGTTACGTCAATGTCTCCACTATCTTGATGCACATTGGTATGTAATAATGGAGCATCTTCTAAATTATTCAATCCAGGTTCAACCAATAAGTCAGCTCGTAAAGTAATAATCCAGTCATCCCTACCAATAAGTTTATTATCTAAAGGAATAACACAGTTTTGACCACCTGTACCATAAGCATATCCATGTCCTAAATTAAACCAGTGCATGTGATTTGCTAATCGTTTAGGTTCTGACTCGAAATCCTTATAGTCACTGTATTCGCAAGACGAAACCAAAGTATGGCAAATATCTAATGTTTGTTCATCTAAATACTCTAAAGCAATACAGTCGAACTTATTATAGATAACATACTCGTAAGGATACTTGGTTTGCATGAAGATATGCCAATCAGGTGTACCTACCAAATGATTAGATTCTTCAAACTTCAATTTACGAATACGACTATTTCGTTTTCTTTTTTCTATTTCCTTTTCTGACATCCCTGGTTTAATTTCATCAGGAAATTCACGAGAAAGAATATAATCCAAAGAATACTTAGGTAGTTTACCTTTATGTTTACGAGAACCATAGTAGAAACACATGGAATCTGCAAATACAAAAGAACTAGGACAAAATACTTGCGGCCATTTCTCGTAGTTCGCAAATGTCTTCCAAACACCCTTTTGAGACATACCAGATTCACGACCAGGATTGTATCTAAAGAATCTAAAATCACGAGGAACAGATGGATCAGATAACAAATCAGCAGGATCGATATTAGCACGACCACAAGCTTCGATTAATCGAGAAATATCGAAATCCATGTTCCAAGCCGAAATAAAGTCAGGCTTTAATTCATGTGCTCGTTTAAACAAGATTTTTAATACATCGATTTCAGAATCAGCCACATAAAATTCTTGTTTGATATTACGATCTTTATTAATATCGCTTAGATAAATATTATCGTATTTATAAAGATCATTAACAATATCTTCTTTTGTTTTTTGTGGAAACTTTTCTTGAATGAAGTATTTATCGACTACTGTAATCACTACATCTTTAAAAGACAAAGTAGCCATTTCAATCCATTGCCATCTTTTCTTATCTCGGATGTTGGTCTCTACGTCAAATGCCGCTACGTCAGCTAATTCCTCAGTATCCTTAGCATACTTAGATTGATTGTATTTAAACTTCAATTCTGCAGAAGAAGTTAAGTCCGTACCAAATACGTATGGATCTTTTAATAGATCATTTGGGTTAGGTGGTAAGAATTTAATGTCTAAAGCTCTAGCTGCTTCTTCAGCCATTCTCCTACGAGGTGCTTTTACCTCATCACAATCTGTTAATGGAAATCTTTCTTTTTTCTGTTTATAATGCCTGTTCTTTCTGTTCGCTACCCAAAAAGTTTTATTAAAATCTTTAATCAGTTTTACTTTTGGTTCTTTAGTACCGTCATCGTAATAGTCGGTTACTTTAACTAAATGTAAATCAAAGTCAATATGTTTAGGATTCTTACAGTATACGACATTACGACACTGTGTTCCTTTTAATTCAGCCATTGTTCAATCCTTACTCTATGAGATTAAGCCAATTTATATACAAAGATAGAAATACTTTTTCATACGTTTTATCTTTGGTGTAATTATTTTAAATTGTTTGTAAGAAGAATAATTAAAATGAATATTTCTAACTTAAATAACCTAGGGATGCCAGAAGTATCCCAAGAACTTATGTTAAACGAAGGAAACTGGACTAAAATAGATTCAGATTTGTTTCCTGAGCTAATCGATCATTTTAAATGGATCAGACGCAATGTTCATCCAAGACAACTTTATCGTGATCCAAAAGTAGCGAAAGGTTTTAAAGACATTATTTTTAAAAATACAGGTATTAATATCGAGATAGGAACAAACTATCATGATTTTGGAGTCATTCCTCCTGATATTAACAGTAACAGTATTTTGATCAAACCTAAAAATAAACACTACTACACTAATGAAGAGATTCGTAAGAGAAGTGGTGAGGTTAGAGGATTTATTGATCTTAAAAACTTTAGAGTGTCTGGCGATTTCAGTTTAATGAAATCTACACTGTATATTTCTCCAGAATTGATTTATGGTGATTTTTACAAAGCAACTAATGAAGAGTTAGCGGCAGCAGTATGTCATGAGATTGGTCATGTATTCTCTTACTTTGCATTAGCGGCTTATACTTATTCAGCAGTCATGCCTATGATTGGTATGGTGAATCGTGTTCTTAAAACAAACAATACTGAAGAATTAACCGTGGTATTGAAAGAATGGAATGATGAACCTACTAATCTAACCACAGTTGACGTTAAAGAACTTTCTTCTAAGAATAAGGAAGTCGTCGTGACCGCAATCGTAGGTAATTATACTCGTGATTTTAAATCTATCATGAGACACAATTCTTACGAACAAATTAATGCAGAATATCTGGCTGATAAATTTGCCGCTCGCGTGGGTGCAGGTGTTTACGTAGTGTCTATGCTTGATAAGATTTACAGTACTCATGGTACTCGTGCTAAGATGTCTTTGAATCAATTTATCTTTAATGAGTTTATTATTTCCATACCGCTCGTTCTTGGATTTGCCATCGGGATGATAATGGGTTTTGGTGTTTTAGGATCTGTGATTCTTAGCGCTGTTAATTACATTTCGTCATTGGTTGCCATCGGACATTCTAATCATTCTGATGGTACTTACGATACTGAACTAAATCGTTATCGTCGTATTCGTGAAGATTTAGTTTCTATGTTAAAAGATAAGAAGATCGATACTGCCATTGGTGCGCGTATTCGTACAGATATCAAGCAGATCGATAACATTCTTAAAGACTATAACGAATATAAATCAGTATTCGCTTCTGTATTAGATTATATTATCCCATCTCGTCGTCGTATTGGTATCCAAACTGAATACTATCGTGAATTAGAAAGACTAGGTAATAACGATTTATTCGTTAGTGCTTATGATTTAAAACAACTTTAAAAAAGGAATTAATAATGGCTATTCAACAAAATATTCGTCAACTGGCTCAAGAAATCTTTCCAGGTGAAGGTCGTTCTAAAGGATTGGCTTTCGCGATTGGATTGTTCTATGGTTTTATCGCAGCAAACTATGTAAAAGCAGAATCCAATAATGCTCAAGAAGTATACGATCAAAAAGTAGCAGATCTTTATGTCCCAGACATTTCTGAGATCAACAGCTCCATCGTATTTGATGTACGTTTGGCAGTTAACGTATTTCAACATACATTCTTGGGTCTGTACGAAACACGTGTAAATCCATTCTCTCTTAAGAAAGAAGCCAATAGTCTTAATGAAGCAGCATTTAACTTCTCTAACTACTTCACTTCAGAAGAGAATGAAGTCTTTAATCAGTATCGTGAGCCTATTCTGAATATGTGTTCTAAACTGAATGAGATTTATACTGTTCAGGAACAAGAAGAGGCATAAGCCATGTCATTACTCAATTTAAATACGCTCGGAGATACTGAAGTATCTAATGAGTGGGGTTTGGGTCATGTGAATGATGTTAAGAATGCGATTGAAAAAGAAGCACGAAATGCATCAGTAACCATGACTGTAGATAAGAAAACTCGCGAAGAATTAAATCGCGAACATGATGAAGAATTGGCTAGGAAAACTGAAGAGCAAGAGCGTAAGCGTGAAAACCGAAATCAAGCGGTACGTGATGCTGCTGAAGGTTTGGTAGATGCTGCAAAAGCAACAGGTCGTGGTATCAAGGAAGTTGCTCGTATTGCTTATAATCTTGCCTTAGGTGAGGATAAGCAAAAGAACGATTCTCATCCTAGTAAATCAAAAACAGATGTAGATGAATAAAGAACTACTCCTCTATCCAATTAAGGATAGAGGAGTAATCTTTTAGTATTTTTTAATCATTGCTAGATCAATATCTTTAGGATCTAAACCTGTTTTATCAGAAAGGTATTTTACTCTTAACTCATCAAGTTTACGTTCATCTTCAGCAGATAAACCAATATGTTTAGGAATAAAATGTTCCCCATCAATATAACTAAGAGGGTCATCCTTTTTATGTAATAAATCACTAAGTTGCATATCTTATTCTCTTACAAAAGTGTTTTAATAAATATTTCATAAGACTATGAGTGAAATCCAATATAGCTATATTTCATTTTTTATTCAAGAAAGGACAATGACATGTCTAAATACGGATGGGATGACGAACCTATCGAAACAAATCCAGATGTTGCCGATACTGTAGAAAACACAGTAAATACAGTAGATGATCGTGCAACTCCTAAGATCGAAATTGAAGAAATCCTAAATGTTCCTGAAGAAGCCATTAATAAGGATTATAAAGTACTGAAAGAAACAGAAGCGGTAGAAGAAAAAATCGAGACTTTAGAAGCAACTCAAGAGTCTTTGAAACAAATCTACAAGCACATCCAACAAACCGGAAAAGTATCTGTAGGTACACATCATGATTTAAAGGAACTGGCACCAGATATCTCTTTAGAATCTGCGAACATGTATACATCTGTACCTTCTGAAAACCAAGCAGAAGAAACAGAAGTAGCATTGCGAAACACCATAAGTGCTAATGAAGTAATTATGGCTGGTGTAGCTGGTGATCTTCGAATCACTGCTGCTAAGAATTTATTCTTCGGTGGTGATAAATCAGAAGCCGAACGTTTAGCTTATATCGACAATATTATTGCTCAGGTAGCAGATGGTGGTTTCAGACGAGATCAAGCCATTAAAGCAGTACGAGATGCTATTGTTAATTTTGTTCATGACATCACAATCAAAATTGAAACAGCTAAAAAAGATCAAGAAGCTGTAGAAGGTAAAGATGAAAATATTTTTCAGATGGTTGCAGAACATCTTGATCAATTGACAGCAACGAGGGAAATCTTCACTAATGAAGCTGATCTAATGAACTGGTTTAAACGATACATGAATCCAGATCAACAAAGACTGCTGTTTTCTATGGAAGAAGAACTCGGAAAGTATTCGAATATTGCTTATGTTTTAAAAGACTATCTTACTGATCGTAAGGTTTATAACATTACTGAAACTCATGAGCAAAAAGCACATAATCGAGTATGTCACCAGTTAGATGAAATCAACCAATGGATTACCGATACCGCTAATGCAATTATTAGCGGTAGTCCGATTCCTGAAGATACTCAATATTCTGGTAAAGCTTCTTTTGAGAACTATATTCATGTAAACAGTGATGTTGATAAATTCGATATCTCTTCTGTTTATCTGAAACCAGAAGTGTTTGAATACGAACCTCTTTTAGATGTACTGGATTCTAGTACTGCAGCCATTTCTGAATGTATTAAAAACAATACTCACTTCATGAATGCTCAGTTTAGGAAGATTCAAAATTACATTGATTTCTATTGCAATGATTTACTTCCTGTTCTGGATGAGTATGTCAAATCCCGTAAAGATATCTTTTCAGCAAAAGAAGAACAAATCATCAGTGACCTGTACGATAACATTCGTAAACTAGTAACTACTTTATCTGCAAACTTAGTTAAAGACGTTACCGTTTATGTAGGTAAGCGTAATTACTTCTTGGGTGTAATGGCAGGTTATCAAATTGTCTTCAGTACCCTATCAGATGCTGTGGATGTTTGGATTAAAAATAACGAAGAGTTTCCTGATTCTGTATACGATTCTGCTCAACGAATCAAAGAAGCTTCTGATAAAGCTTTAGAGATTTTTGCAAATCCTGTAATAACTATTAAATAATAGGACATAACGACTATTCTCCTCTACCCGTAAAGGTAGAGGAGAATAATCTATTATGTATTAAAGATTTTGTTCAGATTCATGTAAGATGAAGTTAAAAGTAATGTCTTCAGCAACCGCTAAAGTATCATCACTTTGTACAATTAACTTCTTACGAAGTGTTGCGCGTTTACCTTCATCCAATACTGTAAATGAAACAATATCATCATTATTACCAAGATTACGAACTTTAATACCCATTACATCTTTACCATGTTCTTTTACCAATGCCGCTACGATAGAAGAAATAGACACAGTGTTCTTTTTCAGTTCCTCGTAAATCACACGGATAGATGCGGTTTTGATTTTCTCTTGAATATCGTAATCAATGTATACTTGCTTACTTACAGTGAACCAGATTTGTAATGATTGTGCGGCATTAATAAATGTTTCAATACCTTCATTATACATTACTCTAAATTCACCCATGGTAGAAGATGGGTAGTACAGAATACGAGTTTGTTCAAGAGTTTTATCATTAATAGGTTTTAAGTCATCTACGATCCAGTCTAAGAATGTTTCTACAATCTCTTCACGATAAGACTTAGCAATCTCATCGGTAGCAAAAAGATAAGTAGCATCCACCAACATTAATTCTAAACGACGAATAACTTTTCGAGGTTCTTTAATAATTGGTCGTTGATTATCATCTAACATAACATCACCTTCTCGGTGACGATATACTGGTTGATCGTTATCATCTAAAACAGGGTCACCTTTACGATGTCGTAAATTATAAGTGACTTTACCATTAACAATATTAACAATAGAACCAGTTGCTTGGTCTTTATCATAAACATCTTCAGGATAAGTCAATGGTACGTTTTTATCGTATCGTTTGTAGAATGTTTCAGTGGCATGAGTACGAGCACGAGTCCAGAGGTATTCTAGATAATGACCAAGACGAACATCGATAGACTCCATCAGACAAGCTTTAGCATCTGGATTGACCAAATGTAAACCAATCAAGTTATCCAGTTTAATTCGAGACCAATTAGGCATTTGACCATAGAAGCCAAACATAACTTCCCATTTAGCTTCAAGAGGAATCGGTACGTCTAACTCACCAAAACCTTGTAAAGACATGTTTTTAACAATCAAGTTATGGTTTTCATCCAAGTCGAATCGAGTATCTAAATCAAACTGGAACATGGGTTCGTTTTCAGGAGTGCGCCCAATGAACTTACCAGCCAGATAAACATATCCTTTGTCTTTATAAGGGTGGATCAGTAATTGCGCCCAATAATCATCATCCCACATCTTTTTATAGACGTCATTACTTTGCATGGTAACGATCAAACGATAACCTTTGTCGGTTCTTTCGATCGTATATTGATCAATACCTAAAGCAATGTCAATCTTATCATTAGCAGTAATGAATGATTTAGTTTTTGCAGTAGGTTTATCTAAGTAATAAGGACGAAGACGAATCGTATCATGGTTAGTATCAACAACATAATGAAATGGTGAGAAGAACATCTCATTGGTGTTTACTGCCTTAGCTTTATTCTCAGAATTCATCTCTTTAATACGGTCGATGTCTGATTTAGTTAGCATAGACAGTTTACCATTTTTCATGGAGTAAACAGACTCTGGAGTAATGGTTATTCGTGCATCATTATCGATAACGGTACCTGAACCAATCAGTGCTGAAATAGAAGTTGTCAGAACTTCTACAGAAGAAGCAGCAGGTGTAATCAGTTTAGAGGATTCAGGATTAGGCATATCACGAACCGCCCAGTAAGCACGAGATGTGACGTAATCTACAGCTTTAGTGATGTTAAAGCGATAGTCCTGAATCTTATCCTCAATCGCATTATTAGAGACAGGAATTTCATTAGGACCTACTGTATTATTAATTACTCGTTCACGTAATTCTTCAAATGTCAGTGCGTCTCGACCTTGAGAAATGAATGTGTCTGACCAGATGGACATATTACGTAATGATTTCAATGCAGCACTGTATTCACCAATAGATGAATAATCACGTTTACGTTCACCTTGTGGAAAGAAATCGTAACTAAATTGACTAGGTGTGTATTCATCTAACTTCATTGAGATCTCACCCAAGGTAGAATAGATTTGTACACGAATACGGCTACCCAGTCGGTTACTAATCAAGCCATTATTACTGGTGGTAGATACGTTATAAATCTTAGGAATTGTTACGGTTAAAGTACTGTCATTAGTATTTTCGATAACTTTCAATACTGCTGTTAGTTTATTGTTATCGTAAATATCTGGTGAATGAGTTGTGGTTAACTCTTTCCAACCAGTTTCGTCATTACCTGTAAAGACACGAGCGTAGTAATACTGATCATTAAAGTTTTTATTTACTGTAATCGTTGCATTACTGGTAATAGAATCTTCAACGATTGTCTCAGTTACTTGAATTAAACGAATACGGATTAAGAAATGTTTTACACCGTCAATATTCGCTACGGAGTGTTCAATGATATTGCTTTCTAATTGCTGAATGGGAGATTTCTCAGCCGTATCGTAAGTGACACGGAAACCACCATGACGTAACTGACGAATGTTAATCGGATAATCCAACATAAAGTCAACATTACCAACAGTGATACGAATACCTTTAGGAATACGCAATAAACGTCCATCGTCATCATTAGGCATCGGTAACATGATTTGTTCTAACTCGTCGTAATCGAAAGCTAAAACGAATGTAGCATCACTAGGCAATGCAAAAGCACCTACCCAGTCAAGATCACTTAAGTGATACCAAAGATCTTCATGTGTTTTTGCAGCAACAGGATATTGACGACGATTAAGTAGCCAACTTTTACCTATTGCGGCAGCGGTTTGTACTGCAGACATCTCCATGAGTAATGCCACAGGGTTTTCTGCAGATACAATACCATGGTTATTATTCAATACTGCTTTTAACGTGGTCAGAGAGTCACGCATAAGCATGGCAGGACTACTACCATACTTTTCTATATTTTTAACGATTAAAGAAGTATTATCTTCAGCCATTTTTCATTAACTCCTAAAAGTAAGGATTATTAAGGTCAGCTAACTGTATTAAAGAGGCAGAATTTTTCCAATTCTGAGGAGTACACCACCATTCTAGTTCACGACTAATTGGATTAATCCATGGGTATACTTTATTATTCATGATTTTCTGATAACGTTTATCTACCTTGATTAATTGTTTACTGCGGTATTTATCAGACATGAATGGTTGGAACATTTCTACAGTTCGATTAAATTGTTTAATGATGATTTCATCTAAATATTCTACACCAGAACATGCAAACTCGACTTCTACTGTTTTATCAACATATGGACGATAGTTATCAGATTGGTAATCGAAATACGGACCAATATCAATGCTGGTAGGAATGGCATAACCAGTCATGGCAGCTTCAGTAACGTAAGTCTTCGTTTCATCCATTATGAGTCGATAGATACGTGTGGTATAATCCATACGTCCGTTTGACAAATACTCGGGCCACGGCATCAGTCCATAACTTTGAGTATAGACCATCCCGATATAAAGAATCCAATAATAGTATAAATACATTAATGGATTACCTTTCATTGAGTTTAAACTCATGTTAAGGGAAAAGTCTCCTTTATAAGTAGCTGGACCATCAGCCATGATGTGGACTTCTTTAAGAATACCTGCTGCTGAACGACGAACACCTAATTGACCAGAAGGCCAACCAGTTAATGTTCTGACATTGTTATCAGAGATAGCAATAAAAGGATAACGCTTATCGATCAGAGGGCAACTAATATAAGGCATGAGTTCTGATCGATTAGGGAATCCAGGCATCGGCATCATGCACTGAGGACCAAGAATACAACGAATTGCTCGCATAATGGAATTTTCTTTATCTGTTAAAAGAGGAGCCATTTTACGATCGATTCTAAGATTATTCTTAGACATGTTTAAGTCTGGTCTTACTGTGAAAACATAACCTGGTAAGTTTGTATTAGGTTTAATCATCGGAACGTTAGTAACGATGTTTGGTCCTCTAAAGCTATCAGTCATGGATTCACTCACTGTGAATCCATGTTTTACTTTAACAAGACTGTCGATCATTTCTTTGATGGTTCCCGTGTAGTTATCACTTAGGATGTCGTTGATACTAAATTTAGAATCTCCGATCTGTGTAATATCGATGGTCATGATTAGACTTTCTTTAAAAACTAGTTTTTATTGTTTAAATTAAAAAGGAAAACAAAATGATTAATGTAGTCGATTCTGGATTAACAGCCGTACGACACATTGGCGATACCTTAAAAAGCAATGCAGCGCGATTGCTTATGGCAGATGCAAATAACATGTCTGCTAAATCTCTTAGCCAATACTCTCAAGAGTTGCAGCTTCGACCAACCATCGCCATTGAACGTGAAATTCTGAATGACCAGAACATGCAGACTTTGGTTCAGACCGCGATGTCTAACTACGCGGCTTATTATATTCTTGCTCTGTCCATTGACAATACTATTAATGGTGTTTCTGTAGGTCGTATGGTAGGTAAATACTCACCTAACCGTTCTGTTTATAATAATGCAGCAGGTGTGATTGGTGGTGGTATTGGTGCAGCTGTAGATGGCTTAGTTGTTTCCCATCAGTCATACTTACCGCATTTGGCTAAAGAAATTAAGAAAAATACCTTAAGTTCTCCTAAACTCAGCATTGAATCATCTATTCCTGATTTGCCTAAAAAATTCCAAGGTGTTTATGCGCTTTCTCGTGAGTCTTTGGGTGATGTCATTGCCTCTATGGAACACTTTGATGCGCTTGCATTGGAGTATGGTACTGAAGCTGTAGCACATGCTTATAACGCTGTTAATCTTGAAGTATCTCAAGAAGCTTCATTAGCTGCCGCAGCTGGTGCCGCAGCTGCTTCTGCCGCTGGTAAATACGTATTGGATAAAACTCGCCAATACATTGATACTAAAGTAGATAAAGCTTTAGGTATCAACCAACCAGAAGAAGAAAAACCTGAAACTGAATTGGTAGGCAACAATGCACAATCAAATGCCAAAGACATTAACGAAATGCAAAATTTGGCAGTAGGTCGTCTTTTGAATGTATCTTTGTCTCGTGATAATGTTAAAGCAGATATTACCATGCTCTTGAAACCTACATTGGTTGGTCTTCGTTCTACTTCTATTGCGGCTATTGCAGGTATTTCTAAGAAACCTACTTCTTTCCGTGATCGCTGGATTGCTTTCTGGGATCGTGACCAAATTCAATCAGCATGGGACTGGATCTCTTGTCGTGATTTGGTAGAAGCTCACCGCCGTCATTTGGTTGAAGATACTACTGGCTATTACGAACAAACTTACAAGAAGAATAAAAACAACCAAATTTCTTCTTTGTTAACTGGTGAGTTCTCTGTAGGTACCGTTGCAAATACTTGGATTATTTCAGACATGACTGCTGCACGTGTAGAAGCCACTATTGGTGCTCGTTTGTCTAATAAGCGTGCTCGTGATAAGTTTATGGCTGAATCAGGCTGTATGACTCTGATCGTTTATAATCCTGATTATCAACGTGTATTCTTGTACAACCATGGTTTGGATGATGTTTCAGAAATCACCATGCAGTACCTTAAGAAAAAATCAGAATCCCCTAATTTCGACATGGACGTGTTTAAATTGATGTCTCAAGGCTCGGCCCCTATTATTTAAACCATCAATGAGGTTATCATGAATCAAGATGTACAATTAGCTCGAGAAGCATTTAGCTTCTCTGCCATTTTTGATGGTATTACTAACTTTTTTAAATCCAACGATATTTCCGACATTCTGGAAGATACTCGTTCTCGTTTGCGTGATTCAAC